>Ga0075471_10001078_pt1 | contig 17531 bp, 18 predicted proteins | sample DEB19_08_DNA_2_FD_74787 | JGI IMG/M metagenome (GOLD analysis project Ga0075471, IMG submission 74787) | Aqueous microbial communities from the Delaware River and Bay under freshwater to marine salinity gradient to study organic matter... | ecosystem: Environmental > Aquatic > Marine > Coastal ... | reverse complement strand
GCATGCCGACGCGCCGCGCACGCGGCGATCGCGATGGCATCCGCCACGTCGGGCGGCTCGGGCAGCGCCCGCAGCGAGAACTGGTGCATGACCGCACGCTGCATCTGGCCCTTGGACGCCTGTCCGCGGCCGGTGAGCGCCTTCTTCACCTCGGCCGGGGCAAACTCGTCGAGCGGCAGGTCCCGCAGCGCGGCTGCCAGCAGCACGACGCCGCGCCCGTGGCCCATCACGATCGCCGTTCTCACGTGCTTGACGTGCGCGAAGACCTCCTCGACCGCCACGCGATGCGGCCGCAGCTCGTCGACGATCGCACCGAGCTCCTCGTGCAGCGCGCGCAGCCGCGCGGCGACGGGGTCGGCCGGGCGCAATCGCACCACGCCCGCCTCGACGAGCGTCGGTTCGCGCGCGCCCGGCGCCAGGTCCACGCACGCATAGCCCGTGATGCGCAGCCCGGGATCGATGCCCAGGAACCTCATGGCGCCGGTGCCTTCGCGGCGGCGGGCGAACCCCCCGCCGGTTCGTCGCCCACGACTCGGATCACCAGCGTGACGCGCGTGCCCGGCTCAGGCATCCGCTCGGTGCGCGCCTGCCACTGCGGCGCATCGACCTCCGCCTTGTCGGACATGACCTCGTCGCAGGCGATCGTCTCGTCGCCGAAGGTCACGATGCCGACGATGCTCCCGGTGCGGTCGGCGACATAGTGCTCGCCGGGGCCCATCGACGGCATGTTCGGGCGCATCCGCGACCCGGCAAACACCCAGGGCTGCGCGGGGAACACACGGCCGCCCACGGGATCGTGGATCCACTCGGAGAGCGGGACGTCCCCGGAGGGCAGCCGCGCGAAGAGTTCGAGGCGGGACCCCGTCGGCGGGACGCGCACGACCGACGTGCCGTCCGCACCCTGCTTCCAGGAGCCGGGCGCGCCCGGCACCGCGCCGGCCAGCAGCAGGCACGCATGGATGGTGCTCGGCGGATTCTGGATCGCCAGCAGCGACTCATGCTCGCGGGTACCCGCACGACACGCAGCCTGCTCAAGCCAGCCGCGGTCGCAGGCCACCTCGGCGTCGACGACCACCTCGCGCCGCTCGCGATCGACGGAGAGGTCCGAGCCGACGGGGAGCGGCCGGGGCGGCGCGGGCGCGGGCGAAGAGCCGACGCCCGATGGCGGGGTCGGGGTCGGTGGCTCCTTCGATGGTCCGGCGCACCCCGCGAGCGTGGCGACGAGCACGGCCGCGATCACGCGCGCGGAGCGCGCGATTCGGACGCCCGGCGCCGGAAATGAAAAAGGCCCGGCGGAGCAAAGCTCACGCCGAGCCCTTCCGGGGGTCCGTGATGGACTAGTGTACGACAATCCCGCGCTCGTGTTGCGACGACTGCTCACCTGCGATGAATTTACCCGCAAGTTTCCCCGTCGATGAGATTGAGCTCTCGCGCGTCGTGCGTGCCGGGATCCTTCTCGGTCCGTTGCATGCGGCGCAAGGATCGGGCGAAGCGCGGGGCCGCACCGCCGGAAACGGTCTCGCAGGCATCCCGCCCTCCGACGGCCGCACCGCGCACCACGAACTCGAGGTCGTGCTCCGCGGACGTCCCGACCCGGTCACGGGCTACCTCGTGGGCATCCAGGACGTCGACGCGATCGCGCGCCGGCACGCGGTGCCGGAACTCTCCTCGATGCTCCATGCGGCCGAGCCGCGCACGCCCGCGGCCATCGTGGGCCGGCTGGCTGCATGCCTCGGCACCCACCTGCCCGCCGGCGCCGCGCTCGTGCGACTGCGCTGGAGCCCGGGGCCCTTCATCCGCTACGACTGGAACGCCGCCATGCCCGACCACGCCGTGCTCGTCGAACGCTTCGAGTTCAGCGCCGCCCACCGCCTGCACTGCCCGTCGATGAGCGACGAGGAGAACCGCCGCGTCTTCGGCAAGTGCAACCACGCGAGCGGCCACGGCCACAACTACCGGATCGCCGTGGGCGTGCGGGTGGGGACCGGCGCCGATGCGGCGGCCCGCCCCGCCGAGGCGCTCGAGGCGATCGTCAACGGCCGCGTGCTCGCGCGGTTCGACCACCGGCACCTGAACGTTGATTGCCCGGAGTTCGCGTCCCTCAACCCCTCGGTCGAGAACATCGCCCGCGTGTGCCACGGCCTGCTCGCCGGGCCGCTCGCCGATGCGGGCATGCCGATCGACCACGTGACCGTGTGGGAGACGGAGAAGACGAGCGCCACCTACCCCGCGCGCGGCGGGTGATGCGCACGGCGCGCAGCGCGCCACGCACGGCGCCGGCCGCTCAACCGCAGCTGCAGCCCGTGAAGTCGTCCGCGCCGGACGACTTCGGCTGCCGGTCGTCGCCGTAGACGTAGAGCTTGCCTGCCTCCTCCGAGCGCGCGACCTTGTGCGAGCCGTCGCAGAAGGGGAAGTTGCGCGTGAGGCCGCAGGCGCAGATGAACGCCGGCTTGTCGGTGGGCTCGACCTTGACGGGGGCGGTGGCGGTGAAGCGGATGAGTCGTGCCATGGCGTGGTCAGTCCGAAGGGGCGAGGTCTTCCTCGGCGAGCAGGCGGAAGCGCTTCCGCAGCAGGATCTGCCCCGCGAGGTGGTTGTCGTCCGAGCAGATGGCGAACGCAGGGCGCTCGCCGCGCAGCAGGATCGGGTAGGCGAAGCGCACGTTGAGCTCCGCCCCCAGCAGGTAGAGGCACGTGGTGCTCAGGCTCTGGCCGTCGCCGAGCTCCACGATCACCAGGTCGGTCTCCGCGAACGTGTACTGGCTGCGGCGCAGGATGTGGCGCGCGGCGTCCGCGTTCGTGAAGATCATGCGCACCACCGCGAAGTCGCTCGAGTCGGTGATCGAGAACGCCGCCAGCCGGGTGGACGACGACTCGTCGATGGTCCGCAGCAGCTCGAGCAGCTTGCCGACCTTGTTGTCGAGGAAGACGCTGAACTGGCGCACCGTCGGGGGCGCATAGCCGAGTTCCGTGTCCGAGGCTGGGGGGAGCGCGGCGCTCATGGCGTACGGCGGGGCGGCAAGCATAGCCCCCGCCCGGTCGCCACGGCCCGCACGGCGCCCGTATGGTGGAGGGATGCCGATGCACCTTGCCGCCGCGATCGCCTCCGCCCTCGCATGCACCGCGCCGCCGCAGCCCGCCGTCCCCGGGGATGCCGCCGCGCGCTTCGCCGAGGTCGTCGCCGAGTATGAGGCATGGCGCGACACCGCGTGGCCGGAGGAGGCGCTCGCCGCCGGGCGCCCCACCGCGGCGCCGGACCGGATCGCGGACCGCTCGATGCGCGGCGTCGAGTCGCGCCACGCGCACGAGAGAATCGTCCTCGAGGACCTGCGCGCGATCGACCCGGCGCAGCTCGAGGGCGACGACCGGCTCGGCTGGCAGCTCCTCGTGCGGCAGCTCGACGAGTCGGTGGAGGGACACCGCTTCCGCGCGTTCCTCATGCCGGTGGGCGGGCGCGGCGGGCCGCAGCAGGACGTCCCGCAGATGGCCGACCGGATCCCGATGCGCACGCCCGAGGACTTCTCGAACTTCGTGAAGCGGCTGAGCGCCGTGCCGCAGATGGTGCGCGACGTGCGCGCCCTCATGGAGGTGGGCATCGCCGAGGGGCGCGTGCCGCCGAAGGCGACGATGCTCGACGTGCCCGCGCAGTTCGACGCGGTGGTGGCCGGACGGCTCGAGCCGCTGCGCGTGGCGATCGCGACGCTTCCCGACGCGATGCCCGCCGCGGAACAGGCGCAGCTGAGGGCGGACGCCGACCGCTGGATCGGCCAGGCGCTCGAGGAGCTCGCCGACCTCGGTGCCTGGCTGCGCTCGACCTACCTGCCGGCGTGCCGCGACTCGATCGCCGCCGCCGACCTGCCGGACGGGCGTGCGTGGTACGACCACTCGCTGCGGGTGCACACCACCACGGCGCTCGGCGCCGACGAGATCCACCGCATCGGGCTCGGGGAGGTGGCCCGCATCCGCGCGGAGATGGACGAGGTGATCCGGCGCACCGACTGGTTCGCGGCCGATCCTGCCCGTGCGGCGATGGACCGCGACGCGCGGTTCGCGGCCTTCGTCGCGTTCCTGCGCACCGACCGGCGCTTCTACGCGCAGACGGCCGACGAGCTGCTGACCCGCTACCGCGACGTCTGCAAGAGGATCGACGCGAAGCTCCCGGCGCTCTTCGGCACCCTGCCCCGCAATCCCTACGGCGTGCAGGCGGTGCCGAAGTTCATGGCGCCCACGCAGACCACGGCCTACTACATGCCCGGGTCGCTGCGGGCCGGGACGCCGGGCTGGTTCTACGCCAACACGCACGCCCTCGACCAGCGGCCGCTCTACGAGGCGATCCCGCTGTCGCTGCACGAGGCGGTGCCGGGCCACCACCTGCAGATCACGGTCGCGCAGGAGCTTCCCGCGCAGCGCGAGTTCCGCCGCGACATGCACTTCACCGCCTTCGTCGAGGGATGGGCGCTCTACGCCGAGCGGCTCGGCATCGAGATGGGTCTGTTCGCGGGCGACCCGTACTCCGACTTCGGCCGGCTGCTCTACGAGATGTGGCGTTCCACGCGGCTCGTGGTCGACACCGGCATGCACGCCCTCGGCTGGAGCCGCGAGCGGGCGATCGGCTACATGCAGTCGAACACCGCGCTCAGCGAGCTGAACATCGTCCGCGAGGTGGATCGCTACATCGACTGGCCCGGCCAGGCGTGCGGCTACAAGGTCGGCGAGCTGCGGATCCGCGCGATGCGCGCGAAGGCCGAGCGCGAGCTCGGCGCCGGCTTCGACGTGCGCGCCTTCCACGACGAGCTCCTCGGGGCGGGCGCGCTGCCTCTCGACGTGCTGGAGGTGCGCATGGACGCGTGGACCCGAGCCCGCGCCGCTCAGAAGTCCCAGGCCCCGTCCTGAAGGAACGGGTTGGAGCGCCGCTCGGCGCCGATCGTGGTCGATGGGCCGTGCCCGGGGTGCACGCGCACCGCGTCGGGAAGGGCCATCAGCACCTCGCGCAGCGAATGGCGCATGCGTGCGGGGTCGCTGGTCGGGAAGTCGACGCGGCCGATCGACCCCGCCATGAGCGTGTCGCCCACGATCGCCTCGCCGGCGGCGTCGCAGACGAGCGTCGTGCTGCCGGGACTGTGGCCGGGGGTGTGCAGCACGCGCCACGTCGAGCCGCCCAGGCGCAGCGTGTCGCCCTCGCGAAGCGGCGCGTCGGCCGCGCCGCACGTCACCGGCACGCCGACGAAGGCGCTCAGGTTGAGCTGGGGGTCCGACAGGAACGCGTCCTCCTCGGGGTGCAGCAGGACCGGCACCCCGGGGAACGCGCGGCGCACGCGCTCCAGGCCCGCGATGTGGTCGGCATGCGCGTGCGTGAGGACGATCCGTTCGGGCACGAGCCGCTCGCGCCGGACGAACTCGATCACCGGGTCCGGGCCCGCGCCGGGGTCGACGATCCAGCACGCCCGGGCCGGGTCGGCGGGGTCACGCACCACCAGGCAGTTGGTACCCACGGGGCCGAGCGCGCAGGAGTCGATCGTGACGCCGGGCATGCGCGGATCGTAAGCCCGTATCCTCCGCGCCGTGCTGCATGGACGCCACATCCTGCCCGCGGCGGCGCTCGCCGCGCTCGCCGGCTGCGAGCAGATGTCGAGCGACTTCAGCGATGCGTCGAACTCGATCTTCCCGCCCTCGCCGGCCGAGGCCGGACGCTGGGCGGTCGACGACAGCGACCCGGAGAACCAGCGCCGTGGGGTGCTGCTGCTGGGGAACTCGACCTTCGGCGGGGACCCGGTCTACATCAACCTGTACCGGCTCTACATCGAGGAGAACAGCGACCCGGTCGTGAAGGCGACCGCGATCCAGGCGCTTGCCCGCCACGGGCAGCCCGAGGACGCGGTGCTCGTCGCCAAGCAGCTCGACAGCCCGGTGGAGCAGATCCGGATCGCGGCCGCACGCGGCCTGCAGCGGATCCACAACCCGGCGATCGCCGACCAGGTGTGGAAGAAGCTGATCCGCGAGGAGGAGTCCGCGTCGGTGCGCGTCGAGCTGGCGATCGCGCTCGGGCAGTACTCGACGCGCGATTCCTTCGAGGCGCTCACCGCAGCGCTCGACGACCGCGAGCTGGCCGTCAACCTCGCGGCCGCCGACAGCCTGCGGCTCATCACCGGCGCCGACTTCGGGCTCGAGTCGGCGCGCTGGCGCGCGTGGCTCGACGCCACGCCGACGGCGCTGCGCGCGGACGTGCCCTACTACTACCCCACGTTCGAGCGCACGCTCGGCTTCGGCGACTACATCGTGTTCTGGGCGATCCCGACGTGGGAGCAGCCGGGACTGCCGGCCGGCATGCGTGCGGAGGCGACGGCGCCTGCGGGCGCGACGCCGCCTGCTGCGGCGCCTGCGGCCGGCGCGTCTCCGGCCGCGACGCCCGCCCCCGCCGCAGCGCCGACCAAGTGAGCGCATGACCGCGCGCGCCGGCGGGGCACGGGCCCACGCCTACACTTGGCCCCTTGCGCACCGACCGAACGACGCAGGACGCGGAGGCTGACCTCCGCCGGCTCGCCGCCGAGGGCGAGATCGACGCGTTCGGCGACCCCGCGATGTCGGTGGCCGGCGCGGAAGGCGCGGCCGACGACGAACGGATCATCCGGAGCGGGCGCCTCGCGGGCAAGGGACTGTGGCAGTCGATCTGGATCCTGGCCGTCCCGGTGCTGCTGCAGCAGCTGATGGCGGCGCTGGTGGGCACGGTGGACACGCTGCTTGCCGGCAACCTGCCGCTCTCCGTCGCGGGCGCGGCGCTCGACGGCGTCGGCTTCGGCGCGAGCTTCATGTGGGTGGCGTCGATCGTCCTGATGGGACTGGGGATCGGCGCCCAGGCCATCATCGCCCGGGCGATGGGCGCCGGGACGCCCGACGAGGCGCGCACGGCGGGCGGCACGGCGGTCGCGGTGAGCGCGGTCGCCGGGGTCATCGGCGCGGTGGCCGTGTGGTTCGCGGTCTCGCCCGTGGCACGGTGGATGGGGATGGCCGACGACGCGCACCGCTACGGCGTGGAGTACGTGCGGGTCGTCGCCGTGAGCCTGCCGCTCATGTCGGTGATGACCGTCGGCGGCATGGCGCTCCACGGCGCCGGCGAGACCGCGCGTCCGAGCATCATCGCGACCGTCGTGAACGTGGTGAACGTGCTGTGCTCGTGGCTCCTCTCCGGCGTCGTGGTCGAGGCCGGGTCGCTCACGATCGCCAACCCATCTCCGCTCGACCCGCAGCGCTGGGGCGTCTGGGGCGTGGCCGCGGGCACGTCGATCTCCTACGCGGTCGGCGGCCTGTGGACGATGTGGGTGCTGTCCCGGGGCGTGAAGGACTTCCGCGTCGGCCTGCGCGACCTCCACGCCGACCGCACGATGCTGCGGCGCATCGTCTCGCTCGGCATCCCCAACATGCTCGAGGGCGCCACCATGTGGCTGACGACGAGCATCGGCGTCACCCGGTTCATCGGCATGGTGGCCGAGGCCGAGGCCGGCGCGGCCGGCCCCGCGAAGGGGCTCTTCGGCGCGCACATGGTGACCATCCGCTGGGAGGCGTTCAGCTTCCTGCCGGGATTCGCGATGGGAACCGCGGCCGCGGCGCTCGCCGGGCAGTACCTCGGCGCCGGGTCGGTGCGCATGGCCCGGCGCGCGATCTGGGCGTGCCTGTGGATCGCGATCGGGATCATGGGCGCCTTCGGCATCGTCTTCATGGCGGCAGGCGAGCCCCTTGCGCGCCTCATGAGCCGCGATCCCGTCGTGGTGGCGGAGGTCCCCCGGCTCCTCTTCATCTGCGGCATCGTGCAGGTGTTCTTCGCGATGGCCCTCGTGATCCGCCAGGGACTCAAGGGCTGCGGCGATGCGAAGGGGACGTTCCGCATCACGCTGGTGTCGACGGTGCTCGTGCGCGTGCCGCTCGCCTACCTGTTCGGCATCGCGCTCGGCATGGGCCTCGCGGGCATCTGGATCGGGCTGTGCGCGGAGCTCGGCGTGCGCGGCCTGCTGTTCCTGGCGCGGTTCATGGGAACCGGATGGGAACGCGCCCGCGTCTGACGGCTACGGCGCCGTGCGTGCCGGGCGCCACCGCGCCGACTCGGGGACGGGCGCGCCGCACTCCGGGCAGCCGGGGGACTCCAGGCCGTACAGCAGGTAGCCGCACGGGCAGCGCGGTTCCTCGAGCTCGACGCGGATCCGGAGCCCGCAGGCCGCGCAGGCCGCATCGACGTTCGCATCCAGCGCGCATTCCGCCGCGCAGCGCGGGCATCGGCAGGTGACCGGCGTGCGCCGTCCGCGGATCGCGCCCTCGGCGCCGTCGGTGGAGCGGCCGAGGCGGATCAGGACCGGCTGTGCGACCGTGCCGGCGGCGACGAGCACGGCCGATGCGCCGACCGAGCGGACGAACCACTGTTCGCCCACGACCAACTCCACGATGACCTCGGCGACCTGGGGCAGCACGATCGCGAACTCCCCGAAGCACGCCCAGAACACGACGAGCGATGCGGTCGACCAGCGTGCCAGCAGCACCCACGTCCCGCGGGCACGCGGGAACATCGTCAGCCCGACGAAGACGATCGCGGCGGCAGGGACGCAGAAGCCTCCCGCGACGCGCGCCACGCGCAGCTCGAAGTCGAGGGGGATGGCGGCGCTCAGCCAGATCAGCGCGATCGCGCACGCCACGCCGCACCAGCCCACCGCCATGCCCACGTGCATCCATCGCACGAAGCGCCCCTGGTCGGCGACGAACGCCGCAACGAGCGTCGCCAGGCACCCGGCCGCCACCACCCCGCTCGTGCCGAGCAGGCGCTCGTCCTGCACGACGTCCAGGATGAACGCGAGCCCCAGCAGCACCGTCAGCCCCAGCACGCCGAGGAATGCCCACAGCGCGGTGCGGCTGCTGACGATCGGGTCGCGCCCGCCGCGGGCCATGGGGACGGACGCCGGGTCGTTCATGGCTCGACAGGCTCCTCGCCCGGCGCGGGCGCGTCAAGCGGGGTGCCGCCCGGCGGCGTCGTTGCTTCCGGCGCGAACTGACCGTCCACCGACGCGGCAGCCGCCGGTGCCGGCACGGGCATCATCGCGCGCTGCAAGCCGAGGTAGGCGAGGACCGCCGCAAGCGTCCCGACGATCGCCGGCGCCGCGAACAGCGCCACGACCGACTTCCACGCGGGCACCGGGACGCCGAAGGTCAGCGCGATGATGGCGCACACCGCGCACCAGATCCACACGATCCACCCCGCGCAGTAGGGCCCCAGGCACGGCACGGCGGCGATGAGGAGCGGCCCCGAGGTATAGGCGTTGATCGTCCAGAGGACGCGCCACGGCACCCGTTCGCCGAGCACGCGAAGCGCGAGCTTCGCCGTGGCGGAGGTCACCGCGGCCGCCAGCACGATGCCCGCCATGACGCCGACCGTCACCCCGGCCCACGCGGCGACGTCCCATCCGAGCGCGGCAAGTGAGCCAAGGCCGCGCCCCGTGCGCGCGGACGACGTCACCCGGTCCCACGTCCACCACCCCGCCACGATGGCCGAGGTGGGCAACACCACCCACGCCGACACCCGCGACAGGAACCAGAACGCCGCCCACGGATCCGCACCCGATGCCGCCGCGAGGCCAAGGGCACGCGGGTGCACGGCACCGTCGAGGGCCGTTCGCCAGAAGCGCCGGAAGCGACCGCCCGCGTTCCGGTCCTCCCACGCCACGATGAAGCGCTCGGTGGCGTCGTCGGGCACGCCGGGTGCGGGCCGCAGCACCAGCGCATCGAGCTCGCACGCATGGCCGCAGCGCACGCACGCGAAGGCGCGCGGCACCGGGAGCCCCTGCGGGTCGTTGCCGAAGTACTGCTGCAGGCACGACGGGCAGCAGAACTCGACGGCGTTGGGCCGGAACTCAAACTCGCTCGGGCGGAACGCGCGCCCGCACTCCGGGCAGGTGCGGCCGGGCTGGTTGAACAGCGAGTACCCGCAGCCCTTGCAGCGCAGCGATCAGTCCTCGGGAGCGCCGGCCTGGATGCGCCGGCGGAACTCGGCCTCGAGCCGCTTCGACGCCGGGCCCATGCAGCCGGCGCCGATCGTGCGGTCGCCGATCGCGCTCACGCCGATGATCTCGGCGGCGGTGCCGGTGAGGAACACCTCGTCGGCGGCGTAGAGCTCCTCCAGGCGCATCGGGCGCTCCTCGACCGTCATGCCGACGGCGGGCGCCAGGTCGTCGATCACGAACTGCCGGGTGATCCCGTGCAGGATGCCGGCGGACGTGGGCGGCGTCGAGATGACGGACCCGTTGATCGCGAAGATGTTGTCTCCGGTGCACTCGCTCACCTCGCCGTCGAGGTTGAGCATGATGGCCTCGAGCACGCCGGCATCGATCGCCTCGCACTTGGCCAGCACGTTGTTCAGGTAGTTCAGGCTCTTGATCGCCGGGTCGAGGCACTCGATCGGGATGCGGGGGCGCTTCGCGACGATCACCTTCATCCCGGTGCGGTAGAGCTCGTGCGGATAGAGCTGGATGGTGTCGGCGATCACCACCACGCCGGCACGCGGGCAGGAGAAGGGGTTGAGCCCGAGCGACCCCGGGCCGCGCGTCACCAGCAGGCGGATGTAGCAGTCGGGCATGCCGCACGCGGCCACCGTGTCCCGGACGGCCTGCGCCAGCTGCGCGCGGGTGTACGGGATGGCCAGGCGGATGCACGCGGCGCTCGCCTCGAGCCGCCTCAGGTGCGAGTCCAGCTTGAAGACCCGTCCGCCATAGGCGCGGAGCCCCTCGAACACGCCGTCGCCGTAGAGGAGCCCGTGGTCGTAGACGGAGACGCGCGCCTCCGAGGGATCGACGAGCGAGCCGTCCATCCAGATCTTCCGGGTGCGCGCATGGCCCGGGGTTCCGGGGGCGGAGACGGCGGCCGAGGTCATGGCCGGAGTGTAGCCCCGCCTGCGTCGCGCCCGTTCAGGTGCCGTGCGACTTGCGGTGGCGCGCCGACGGGATGCCCAGCTGCTCGCGGTACTTCACCACGGTGCGCCGGGCGATCGAGATGCCCCGCTCCTTGATGCGCGCCGCGATCGCCTCGTCGGAGAGCGGCGCGCCGCGATCCTCGGCATCGACCACCTCGCGCACCATCTGCCGGATCGCGTCCCACCCGGCGGACGATCCGTCGGCGGTCTCGACGCCGCCGGTGAAGAACCGGCGAAGCTCGACCATGCCACGCGGAGTCTGCATCCACTTGCCGCTCACCGCGCGGCTCACGGTGCCGGTGCTCAGGCCGAGCGCCCCCGCCACCTCCGACATCTCCAGCCGGCGCAGCGCCTCGGGGCCGTCGTCGAACCAGGCGCGCTGGCGCACCAGCACCTCGTCCACCACGCGCAGCAGCGTGTTGCGTCGGTTGTGGATCGCCTCGATCAGCCACTCGGCCGAGCGCACGTTGCCCGCGACGAAGGTGCGCGCGGCCGCATCGGTCGACGGGTCCTTCGCCATGCGCGAATACGTCGGGCTGACCCGCAGGACCGGGAGCTGCCCGTCGGCGAGCGCGGCCACGTAGCGGTCTCGGTCGGCGTCGTACTCCACCACCACGTCGGGCATCACCGGGCGCGCGTCCTCGGGCGCCACGTCACGGCCCGGCGCGAGCCGCAGCCGCCGCAGCACGTCGCGCGCCGCGGTGATCCGCGCCATCGGCAGGTGCGCGCGCTGCTCGATGCGCGGCAGGCGGTTCTCCAGGAAGTCCGTCCAGTGGTCGGCCAGGATGGTGCGCGCGTCCTCGAGCGCCTGCGGGTCCGCGCGCACCGCGCCGTCGCGGCCGTCGAGGGCGGCGTCCACCTGCAGCAGCAGGCTCTCGCGCACGTCGCGCGCGGCGATGCCCGGCGGCTCGAGCTCGGACTGCACCGCGTGCAGCGCGCGTGCGAGCAGCGCGTCGTCCCAGCCGGCGCCCGTGGCCGCGCGCAGCTCGTCGAACGAGGCATGCAGCAGGCCGTCGGCATCCAGCGCCTCGACGATCGCCGCGCCCGGCGCGCGCAGCGACGCGTCGACGTCGGCGAGCCGCCAGTCGTGGAGCAGCCGCTCGGCGAGGTTCTCGCCGCGGTCGGGCGCGTTGGCCATCGCGTCCATCTTGGCGTCGCGCTCGCCGTCGCCGCGCCGCGCGCGGGGAGGACCGTCGCCGTCGAGCATCTCGCCGTAGGAGCGCTCGAGCTCGCGCAGCCGCTCGAAGCCCGCGGCCGACCCGTCGTCCTCATCGGGACCGCCGATCGGGCGCTCGTGCTCGGGGCGGACGAGGTCGAGCTCGACGCCCGGCTCCGCCGCCTCGAGCGCGACGTTTCGCTCGAGCTCGGCGGCGATCCGCTCCTGGAGCGCCGCCACGGGCATCTGCAGCACCTCCATCGACTGGATGAGCCGCGGCACCATCCGCAGCTGCTGCCCGGTGCGGAGCCTCTGCGATGCCTCGAAGCGCACGTCAGAGCTCCTGCCTGCAGGCGATGGCGTCGGCGAGCACTGCCTTGCTCGCGTACTCGATCTGGCCGCCGGCGGGCAGGCCGCGCGCCAGGCGCGTCACTCGCACCCCGCGGCGGGCCATCTCGGCCGCCACCTGGAGCCCGGTGCTCTCGCCCTCCATGTCGGGGTTCATGCCGAGGATCACCTCGCGCACCGGCACGCCGCGCGCGTTGCGCACCGGCTCGTCGACGCGGCGCAGCAGGTCGCGCACCGTCAGGCTCTCCGCCCCCACGCCGTCGAGCGGGTCGATGCGGCCCATCAGCACGTGGTAGGTGCCGCGGTACATCCCGGTCTGCTCGAGGCTGATCAGGTCCTTGGGCTGCTCGACCACCAGCACCGTGCTCGCGTCGCGGGCCTCGCTGCGGCAGATCGGGCACGGGTCCGCGTCGGTGAGGTTCCAGCAGATGGAGCAGTGGTGCACGCGGCGCTTGACGTCCGCGATCGCCTGCGAGAGCCGCATCGCCTCCGCCTCGTCGCTCTTCAGGACGAAGAACGCCAGCCGCTCCGCGCTCCGGCGGCCGATCCCCGGCAGCCGCCCGAACTCCTCGATGAGCCGGGTCACGCACTCGGGGTAGGCGGGACTCGTGCGCTCGGCGGCCACGTTCAGAGCTGCGACAGGAGCTGCGGGGGGATCGGGAGCCCGATCTCGCGGGCCGCGTCCGCCACGCGCACGGCCGCCTCGCGCCGCGCATGGCCGATCGCGTCGTTCACCGCCTCGGTCACGGCCTGCTGCACCTCGGCGCGGCCGGCGTCGCTCGATGCCGCGGCCGCGAACTTCGGGTCGACGTCCACCGAGAGCAGCTCGACGCGCGCGTTCATCAGGGCACGCACCCGGCGGCACGAGGAATGTCCCGCACACTGGATGCGACCGAGTTCCTCCTTGGTCTGGACGAACTTCTCCTGGATCCGCGGCAGGTCCTTCAGGAGCCCGGCCACGCCGGCGGCGGCCTTCAGCTTGTCGAACATCAGCGGTCTCCTGGGTCGGCGGGGTCAAGCTCGGACGGGAGGTCCGGAAGGTCCGTGCCGTCGGCGGAATCGGCCGGATCGGCCGGCGGAACCGAACCGGACGGAAGCGTACCCGCGGCCTCGATGCGCACGATGCGCGCATCGAAGAGGTCGGCGAGCTGCTGCACGAAGGGATGCGTCGCCGCAGCCCGGTCGTCCTCGGCGCGCGCAGGCGACGCGGCCGCCGGAGCATCCGGTGCGGGCACGGGCGTCGGTTCCTCACGTGACGGCGGGCGCGACGGCGATGCCTCCTCTGCTGGACGCAGGCGCGCGGGGGCGACGAGCGTCACCGTGGGGCGCTGCGCCGGCGGCGGCCGCAACGCCGCCGGCGCAGCCGCCGCGGCACCTGCCTCGACGCGCACGCGCATCGGCCGACCCGCCGCACGCGACGCGATCGTCGCGAGCATGTCCTGCAGTGCGGTGCCGGCGCCACCGCCGGGGCGCGCGCGCCGCACGGTGAGCGTGCCGTCGGCGACCGACACCGGCTCGAACGACTCCACCACGGCATGCTCGCGGGGCGAGTCGCCGGCGCAGCGCTCGATCGCGGACCACAGGGCCCCGACGTCGGGCTGCGGCGCCTCCGCCCGCGGGGCGGGGGGCGCCGCGGCCGTCAGGCGGGGCGCATCGCTTTTTTTGCGGGGGGCTCCGCGGGCACCGGCCCGGCAGCCGCCTCGGACGCCGGCGCGAAGCGTGCGGCGAGCGCCATGCGCACCACCGCCGCGTCGAAGAGCGTTCGCGGCGAGCCGCTCTGCTTGGCGGCACGCAGCACCCCGTCGCACACGGCGATCAGGTGCGCGAGCGTCGCGGCGTCGAAGCGCCCCGCATCACGGGCAGCCTCGGCGCGCTGCTCCTCGGACAGCTCGACCAGCTCGCTGCCCGCGCCGCACACCGCCGCCAGCATCAGGGTGCGGAATCGGTCGGCGAGCAGCTCGAGCGCCTGTTCGACGCTCGTGCCGCCCTCCAGGAGCGCCGCCGCGCGCTCGAGCGCCGCGCGCGGGTCCCCTGCCCCGACCGCCGCCGCGAGCGCCGACACCACCGCCGTGTCGGGCAGGCCGAGCACCTCGGCGAGCAGCGCCTGCGTGATCCGGCCGTCGGTGCTCGCCGCCACCAGCCGGTCGAGCAGGCTGAGTGCGTCGCGCATCGACCCGTTGGCGAGGCGCGCCACCTGCAGCACGGCCGCGTCCTCGGCCTGGATCGACTCGCGCCCCAGCACGTCGCGCAGGTGCGCGGCGATCCGCGGCGCGGCGATGTTCCGGAAGTCGAAGCGCTGGCAGCGCGACTGGATGGTCGCGGGCACCTTGTGCGGCTCGGTCGTGCACAGGATGAACTTCACGTGCGGCGGCGGCTCCTCCATCGTCTTGAGGAGCGCGTTGAAGGCCTGCACCGTGAGCATGTGCACTTCGTCGATGATGTAGATCTTCCACGGGCCGCGCGCCGGGGCGATGCCCGCGCCCGCGATCAGGTCGCGCGCGTCGTCGATGCCGCGGTTCGAGGCGCCGTCGATCTCGACGACGTCGATGTCCTCCCCGCGCATGATGGCGTCGCCCACCTCGGCCGCCTGCACCAGGCCAGGCGAGTTCAGCGCGCGCGCCAGGATGCGCGCCATGCTGGTCTTGCCGACGCCGCGTGTGCCGCAGAAGAGGTAGGCGTGCGCGGTGCGGCCGGTCTCGATGGCGTTGCGCAGCGTGCGCGCGATCGGCTCCTGCCCCACCACCTCGCCGAAGTCGCGCGAGCGGTAGCGGCGCGCGAGCACCGTGTAGGGGCGCGCGGGCGGCGCCTCCAGCCCGGGAATGAGCGAGGTCGGTGCCTCGTCGTCGGCGGCCGGGGATTCGGACTTCTTCTTCGTGCGCGTCGCCACGTCCACCTCGTCCCGCAGCGCGGGGAAAACGGAACGCGGCGGCTGGGGAGGACGGCCAGGCTGACCGGCGCTCGGCCGACGCCGCTTATGGCTGCTGCGGTCAAGCCCTGACCAGGTTCACGGGCCGACCGACGACGGGGCCCGGCCGTCCTCCCCGCCGCCGCGGGACACGCAATCCTAGCCGATCGCCGGAAGGCGGCGATCCTCGCGTCACTACACTCGACCGGGAATGCACGACGACCGCGAGCCGAGCTCGGAGGGCCCCGGGAAGCCGGGCGTGTCGGCGCGTCGCAACCGCTTCGCGGCGGCGGATGCGCGCTCGCAGCGCATCCTGATGCTGGTGCTGCGCGCGGTGTTCGTGGTGCTCCTGATCTCGGTCGTGGTGCTCACCGTGGCGAGCAACCGCCGCGAGGGGCTCGACTTCGGCTTCAGCACGGTGGTCGGGCTGCTGATGGCGTCCGCGGCGCTCGGGCTCATCATCATCACGGTCGATGCGCTCACGCCCAACAAGCGCCTCGCGTGGGTGGTCGGCATCTTCGTCGGCACCATGCTCGGCCTGGTGGGCGCCGTCGCCGTGGGCAGCGTCATCGACCTCGTGGCCAACTCGTGGGAGCTGAAGGAGTCGAGCGCCGTCTACCTGGGCCTCGCCAAGGTCACCATCGGCCTGGTGCTCGTCTACCTCTCCGTGTCGGTGGTGCTCACGACGCGCGACGACTTCCGCGTGGTGATCCCCTACATCGAGTTCGCGCGCCAGGTGCGCGGCACGCGGCCGCTCCTGCTCGACACCTCGGTGCTGGTCGACGGGCGGATCGAGGACCTGGGGCGCACCGGGATCGTCGACGCCCCGGTGATCGTGCCGGCGTTCGTGATCGACGAGCTGCAGGCGCTCGCCGACAGCGGCGACGCCGGCAAGCGCCAGCGCGGCCGCCGCGGCCTCGACGTGCTGCAGCGCCTGCAGGCCAACCCGTTCCTCGACGTCGAGATCGAGGAGTTCCGCGCCGAAGGCCGCTCGACCGACCGCGCGCTGGTCGAGGTGGCGCGCGACGAGCGCTTCCGCGTGGTGACGCTCGACTCGGGCCTCGAGAAGGTGGCGCAGATCAACGGCGTGCCCGTACTCAACCTGGCGGCGGTCTCGGCGGCGATGCGGCCGGGACAGGCATCCGGCGACGGCATGCGCATCGAGCTGGTGAAGCGCGGCGAGGCGCCGCACCAGGGGGTCGGCTTCCTGGAGGACGGCACGATGGTGGTCGTCGACCACGGCGCGGGCCGCGTCGGCAGCGCGGTCGAGGTGGTGGTGACCAACACGGTGCAGACCTCGGCCGGACGGCTGGTGTTCGCACGGCTGGCGAACGACGACGCAGCACCGACGCCGGCCACGACCGTCGATGCAGGCGTGCAGGAGGCGCCGGCGCCCACCGAGACCGACGACGCGCCGCCCGTCGGCTCCGCCGTCGAGTCGATGGCACGCGCCGCCACCGCGCAGCCGAGGACGCCGCCCCGGCCGGGACACGAACCCTCGCCGTCACGCCGGCCACGCAACCCCCGCCGATAGCGACGATGGCCTGGACTCAGGCGGCCGCCGGACGCGCCGCCGGGCCACTGCAGGTGATCCGGGCGTGCAAGACGCCGCACCGCGCGCACTCCGACTCGAAGGCAGGCGCAAGCGCGCGCAGCACCGCTGCCACGACCTCGTCACCCGTCGCGAACACGAGCTCCGCCGACCGCCCGGACCACGCGCAGTCGATCCGCAGCTCCGCCCCGCCCGACCAGAGCCTGAGGAGCATCGTGCCGCCGCGCTGCGCGAGCAGCGCACGCACGGCGCGACGCGCCTGCGACGCCACCACCGCGGCCTGCGGCACGATGGCCCGGGCCACCGGGGCACGACCGTGGCGGAACCCGACCGAACGCTGCACTGCCGCTTCCATCACGCGATTGACCTTCCTTCGCGGCGACCCCGCCGCTGGCCGATTCATCGGCGATCGCGATGCGCCCGCCTCAATCGGCGCGCCCGTCGCGGTCGGAATTCCCGAGCCTCGGCGCCGCGCCGGGTCCGGGATCCTTCGGCGGCCCCGCGGGGCCCGTCCACGCCTGCTGCGCGGCATCGCGCACCGTGCGGATCGCCTCGCCGACCGGGCCCGGGTCGTTCTCGGCACGGCGCGCGGCACCGAACAGCGTGCCGAGGTGCCGGCGCACGGCCGCCA
>Ga0075471_10001077_pt1 | contig 17532 bp, 9 predicted proteins | sample DEB19_08_DNA_2_FD_74787 | JGI IMG/M metagenome (GOLD analysis project Ga0075471, IMG submission 74787) | Aqueous microbial communities from the Delaware River and Bay under freshwater to marine salinity gradient to study organic matter... | ecosystem: Environmental > Aquatic > Marine > Coastal ... | reverse complement strand
TCCTCGACACGAGCCGCTCGATGGACTTCGGCAGCGAGGGACATCCGACCAAGCTCGACTACGGCCGCTGCCTCGCTGCCGCCCTGTGCCATCTGGCCATCAAGCAAAACGACGCCGCCGGCCTCGGCACTTTCGACAGCGGGATTCGCGCCTGGGTGCCGCCGCGATCCGCCGGCAGGCACTTTCGCCACATTCTCGCCGAGCTGGCCCGCGCCGCGCCGGGCAGCGACACCGCCGTCGGAGACTCGCTGCGGCAGCTCGCCGGGCGGCTTCCCAAGCGCGGCATCGTCATCCTCATCAGCGACCTGCTCGACACCCCGGCGAGCGTCGCCACCGGACTGTCGCTGCTGGCATCGCTGCGGCACGACCTGATCGTGTTCCATCTGGTCGATCCCGCCGAGCGGTCGTTCCCCTGGGACAAGGTCACCCGGTTCCGCGACATGGAGGGGGAGGGCCGCATCGTCACCAATCCCCGTCAGGTCCGCGCCGCCTACCTCGAGCGGTTCGACGCGTTTCTGGCCACGATCCGCGCGGCCTGCCTGGAGCGGTCGGTGTCCTACGAGCTTGCGACGACCGACCAGCCCTACGCCGCGATGCTCTCCCGTTACCTCGGCCGCCGCAGCCGGCTGACGGGCTGACTCGACCGTCGCCGGCTCCCCGCACCGCCCTCCACCGACCATGCTCAACCCCTTCCTGCTCTGGTTTCTTCCGCTCGCCGCGCTGCCGGTGCTGCTGCACCTGCTGAACCTGCACCGGCTGCGCGAGGTCGCTCTCCCCACGTACCGCTTCCTCATGGAAGGCTACGTGCAGCAGCGGCGGCGCATCCGGCTCGTCGAGTGGCTGCTCCTGCTCTTGCGCACGGCGATCGTGCTGCTGGCCGTGTGGGCGCTGTCGAGGCCCGTGTTCGAGCGGTTCGGTGCGGGCCGCAGCCGCGACGTGGCCTTCGTGGTGGATGCCGGCATGACGACGGGGCTCGTGTCCGAGGGCACGTCCGCACTGCATCGGATCCGCGAGGCGGTGCGGGCGGCCGCGTCGCGGCTGCAGCCCGGGGACGTCGTCACCCTGGTGCGGGCCGGCATCGAGCCCAAGGTGCTCCACCGCGCGGCCCTCGGCGACGGACGTCGGTTTACCGCCGAACTGGACGCGATCGAGCCCGACCCCGGCACGTCCGACATCGCGGCCGGAATCGCGGAGGCGGTCTCCGGCCCGCCGCGAGGGCCGCGCACGGTGTGGATCGTCTCCGACTGCGAGCGACGGGCCTGGAACAAGCTCGGCGAGAAGGCGGCGACGCTGCGGCTGCCCGACGACGTCGCAGTCGTCGTCGCCGACGTCGCGCCCGCAGGGACTGCGCCGGTCCGCAACATCGCCCTCCTGGGCGACCCTCCTCGGGCACAGCGACCGGTCGTCGGACTGCCGGTCGAACTCACCGTCCGACTGGAGTCCGCAGGCTACGCCGTGCCGACGGAGGTGAAGGCCACCGTGCGGCTGGACGACGAGATCGTCGCCCAAGTGCCGATCGAGGTCACGCCGGGGCGGCCGGCCGGCAGGACGGTGGCGATCGTGCCGCCGCGGCCGGGCGTGCTCCGCGGCCGGATCGAGATCCCTCCGGACGCCTATCCCGAGGACGATGCCCTCCTCTTCGTGCTCAATGCCGAACGCCGCGTGGGCGTGCTGGTCGTCGCTCCGGCGGGGCTTCAGCCGATCTTCGATCCGTCGCTCTTCCTGAAGGCGGCGCTCGAGAGCCCCGGCGGTGCCGCACCACTCGCGCACGACGGCGACGCCGCCATCGCCCGCAGCATCGACGTGGCCGTCAAGCGGGCCGATGCACTCGACGAGCGGTCCGTTCGCGATGCAGACGTGATCTTCCTCGTCGAGCAGCGGCTGGACGGCTCACGTCAGAAGTGGCTCCGCGAGCGGGTCGAGGCGGGAGCCGGACTCGTCGTGCTGGCCGGCTCGCAGAAGCACGAGGACCATGCGCTCAAGGACTTCTTCCACGGCTCGTCGCAGGCCGGCGGCCCGATCCCCCTCGGCCTCGGCCCGCCCGCAGGCGACGTCGACGACGAGACTGCGGCCCGCTCGCTCGCATCGGTCGACTTTTCACATCCGATCTTCGCGGCCTTGCGGCCCGCGGATGACGGCCCCCGGCCCAGCGGCCCGTCTTCCGTGCTGGACTCGCTGCGGGTGTTTCGGCATGAGCCACTCTTGATGCCGGGCGTTGGCGGGTCTGGATCGGTGCGTCGCGCGCCGCAGGCGGCGGTGCTCGCCCGGCTCGACGACGGTGTGCCGGTCGTGGCCGAGGCCCGCTGCGGCCGCGGCCGCGTCGTCGTCTGGGGCGTGCCCGTCACCCCCGACTGGTCGAACCTGCCGGTGCATCCCGCGTTCGTACCGATCACGCTCCGCATGGTGCAGTACCTGCGCCCCACGCCACCGGCCGTCGCGGCAGAGAGCGTGCACCCGTTCGATCCGGCTCCGATCCGCCTCCAGGACTCCTGGCGCCGGGCGGCCGTGCAGGCGATCGCACCAGCCGGCCGCCGGCAAGCGATCGAGACGACCGCCGGCGATGAAGGGGTGACCGGAGCCTACGATGACACGGGCACCGTCGGCTTCTACCAGTTCGACGTCGAGCCGGCCGCCGGCTCGACGGCCGCCCCGCTGCGGCTCGGCATGGCGGTGAACCCCGCCGTCGAGACCGCCGCGTTCGAACACGTGGCGCGGCCCGAGATCGACGCCGTCTTCTCCCCGCGGCCGATCACGCTTTTGGCCGGCACCGTCGAGGACCCGACGCTCCACGCCAGGCTGACCGGCCGCCGAGAGCTCACCGGCTGGCTGATCACCGGTCTTTTCGTACTGTTCGCGGTCGAGTTCCTGCTCAGCACGCTCCGGCCACCGACGGCCGCCGGCGCGGAGGGACCACCGCCGACCTGGTGGGAACGGACCACCGAGTGGCTCGCACGTGCCGTGGGCAACGCGGACGGTCCGGTGGCGACATAACTCGAGGAAGGCGACCGATGTCGATGACCGAGTTCGAATCCCGGGCGACACGCCTGGCGGCGCTCGTGCGGAGAACCCGCCGCTCGCTTGTCGCCACGGTGCTGGCCGCCGGGCTGCTCCTTTCGCTGGCGATCGCCCTGGCCTGGGTGGTGGGCGGCGTGGTGCTCGACATCGCGGCGCCGCTCTCGGTGCCCGGCCGGCAGGCGGTGTGGTGCGGCTGGTGGATCGCGGTGGCGACCGCCGTGGCGGCATTCCTGGCCGCCCCGGCCATGCGTTGGCCGCTGCTCGACGCCGTGACGTTGCGGATCGAAAAGGCGGTCGGCGACGCCCACAATCAGCTGCTCACCGTCGTGGACCTCGCGCGGCGGCCCACGGCCGCCGGCGACCGCCTCGGCCCGGACGGCCGGGTGCTGCGGGCCGACATGGTGCGGCGGCTGCTCGATCAGACACAGCAGCGGCTGCGCGGCTTCCGCTCCACGCGGGTCCTGCCCTGGCCCGCCTTGCTGCGCAACCTCGCGATCGCCGGGGCGGCCGCCGGATGCATCGCCGTTCTTCACGCCGTCCTCGGCGCCCGCTTCGCGACGACGATCGATCGCCTCCTCCACCCGACGGCCGACATCCCGCCGGCGACGTGGCTGCAACTGGAGTCGCCCGGCGACATCGACGTGCTCGAGGGTGAGCCACTCGACATCCGCGGCCGCGTCACCCGCGGAACGGTCGACGCCGCCACTCTCGTGATCTTCGACGCGGCCGGCCGCCCTGGCCGACAGCCGATGCGGCCTGATGGTGACGGCCGCTTCCTCGCGGTGCTCGAGGGACTCGACCAGACCGCTCGCTACCGCCTCGAAGCCGGCAACACCTGGACAAAGACCCACTCGATCACGCTCCTCGAGCGTCCCGAGATCGAGTCGGTGGCATGCCGCGTGCGGCTGCCGGACTACATGCGGATCGACGTGCCGCTGGCCGTCGCGGCCGACGCGCGTCGCATCGAGGCGCCCGAGGGGGCGACGATCGAGTTCGCCGTCGCTGCATCGCCGGACGCCGCATCGGGCGTCCTGCGGCTGAGTGAACGATCGCTGGTCCGCGACGTCGTGGAGAGGCTGGACGAACGGGTGTGGTTCGAGGACGACGTGCCGCGTGACGCCGTCAGCGACACGCCCTGGCGGTGGACCACGGCCCATGCCGCGGGTGGGCTGCGAAGCTTTGCCTGCGGCACGGCCGCCCGACCGCTCGCCATGCGGACGCGGCTGGAGCCGCTCGTGCTGCCCCGTGAAAGGGCCGATGCGCGGGCCTTCTCGCTGATGGCCAGAAGCGATCCGGCCGATGCACCGGCACGGCTGACGGTGCTGCTGGAGCATGGTCAGTCCAAGACCGAATTGCTCTGGGGCGACGCCGCCGAGGCACCCGCCGCCGCCGGCGTCACGCGGATCCTGGCGGGCCCGCTGCCGCGGGCGGGGGAGTGGTCGCGGCTGACCGTACCGATGAAGTCTCTCGCGCACGCCGCGGGGCAGCCCGTGACGGCCGCGACGTTCGTGGTCGATCGAGGCCGCCTGCTCCTCGACCGCCCCGGATGGGTCGAACGGTCCGAGGAGGAAATCACGCGGCCTGTCGACACCCCCGTCGGCGAAATTCCGCTGGCTGCCGCCGCGCAGGAGGCGACCGGGCCCCGGTCTGTAGAAAAGCGGTCTGCCAACGAGCTGCCCGCCGGCGACCACTGGTTCGCGGCGCTGCCTGTCGACAAGCCGCTCTCGGTCACGGCCGAGGTGCGCAGCCGCCGGGGCCATGCCAACCTGCCGACGCCACCGATCGACGTCGTGCCGACCGTCGACCGCCCGCCGTCGATCGTCGTCGACGGGATGCCCGAGACGCTCGTCCTCAAGGCGCCCGACGACGTGCCGGTCACGGGACGGGGATTCGACGACTGGGGCATCGACGAGATCTGCGTGCTGGCGGGCACCGACCCGGCGCGTCTCGGCGTATGCCAGACGCTGCCCGGCGCATCGCCCGCAGTTCGTCCACCGGTGACCCAGCTTCCGATCACCACCGCGATTTCCGCCGAAGCGCTCGGGCTGATGGCCGGGAAGTCGGTCGTCTGGAGGCTGCGGATTCGCGACACCAAGGGGCAGGTGGCGGAGTCGAAGCTGTTTCGCGTCACCGTGCTGACGCCGCCGGAGAGCGACCTCGTCAAGACGCAGGTGCCGGCGCTGCCCCAGGCGCGTCGCGAGGCGGAGCAACTGGCCCGCGAGGCGGCGCGGAAGGCGGCCGAGGCCGATGCCAAGCTGGCGGCCGTCCGCGAAGCGGTCGCCGCGGAGGAGATTCCCGACAAAAAGTCGGTCGATGAGCTCGCGGCGCGGCTCGATCGCGAGCGCCGGATGGCCGACCAGCTCGCGAAGGTGCTGGAAAAGGCCGCCGACCAGGCGGAACGCAGCGATCTCGTGCCCGATCAGGAAAAGGAAGCGATCGCAGCGATGGCGGCACAGGCCCGCTCGCTGGAGCGTCGACTGGCCGGAGTCCCGCCAGAGGCCACCGCCGCGGCCACCGCCGCGGCCGCCGATCCCGCCGCCGATCCTGGAACCGACGCGCGGAAGGCCGCCAACCAGGCCGCGGCCCCCGCCTCCGCGGCAGAGGACGCCGGTCGGCAGACGCCGCCGAAGCCCGCGAAGCCGATGAAGGAAGCCGACGTGGCCAAGGCAGACAGGGTGACACGGTCGCCGCTGCAAGAAGACGTGCAGGATGCGGCACAGGCGTTGGCCGACAGGCTCGAGGACGTGGAGCGACGGCTCGACGCCCGAGGAGCCGCCCTGCAGATCGACGCTCTGGCCAAGGACCTCCAGCGCCGCGTCGATCGCTTGACGCAGGAGCCCCGCCAGCCGCGTGAGGAGTCCGAGCGGGCGCGGCAGCAGGTTCGAGACATCGAGCAGATCCTCGGCCGGAAGATTCCCGCGGAAGCACCGCGGGACGGTCGCGCGGCCGATCCGCAGGCCGCCCCGGACACTGCCGGCATGCGGCAGGACGACGACGCCGGGGGCGAGCGACCGACGGCGCCCCCGCCGGGAAAGCCAGCTGTCGCCGACACTCGTGCGGCGGCTGACAGAAATGCCGCCACCGCGGCTGTCGCGGCCGCAGAGCCCTCCACGCAGCGGGCATCGCCCGCGACCGACGCGGCACAGCCCCAGCCGCCCGCCGCGGCACCGACACCCTCCGCCGTAGCTCCAGCCGTCGCCGCGGCTGCCGACACGGCGGACGCGGCTGCCGCCCTCGCGGCCCGGCTCTCCGGGGCTGCGCCGGCCCCCGAGACGGATCGATCGTCCACGCCGTCCCCCGCTCCAGCGACAGACGGCGAACCGTCGCAAGAATCCCGCGTTGAAGATCTCCAGCGACTGCTCAAGGGCCCGGAGGTTCGCACCGCGTTGGCGATGGCCGAGCGGGCGCGCCGGCTGCAGGCACGCGAAGCCGCGCAGGCGGAGGCAGCCGCCCGTGCGGCCGCCGCGAAGCGGGCACGCGACGGCAGGAAGCCTGACGAGGCCCCCCGCGCCGCGGACGACCCCGACGCCTCGACGCCTGACGACCCCAGCGACGGCGGTGCGATGACCGGCAGGACCACGATCGAATCGGCCGACGTGCTGCGGGGCCTCGATGCGCAGCAACGGGCCGCGATCTACAAACTGCCGCCGCACGTCCGCGATCCCCTTCTCGACGGCATGCGGCAACGCGGGCCGGACGCCTATCAGGGCGTGATCGACAGCTACTTTCGCCAACTCGGCAAGGACATCCCGCCATGATGTCGTCGTTGGCGGCATGGCTTCTGCGGCTGGCGGGAGTCGGCCACGAGATGGCCTCGCGGATCGACCGCGCGGATTTTCGGTGGTCCAGGCCCGGCGTGCTCGCGATCGGCATCCTGCTGCTGCCGTTCGCCGCCTGGTGGATCGCGCGGCGCCACCGCGAGCGGATGCCGTGGCTGTCGCCGCGCCAGCGGCTGGCGCTGGATGTCTGCCGCACGGCCGTCCTCGGCCTGCTCGTCCTGGTGCTCGCCGGCCCCATGCTGCGGCTGGAGGAGCAGGTGCGGCAGCCGCCGGTCGTCGCCCTGCTCGTCGATGTGTCCGACAGCATGTCCCTGCCTGTCGGGCCGCTGCCGCCGGCGGCGGCCGCTGCAGTCGCATCGGCTGCCGGACTCGGCCCCGCCGCGGACGACGACGCGGCCAGGGACGACGCCGCGGCGACGATCGCCAGGCTTTCCCGGAGCGATCTCGTGGCCAAGGTGCTGGCCGCGCAGGCCGACACGACGCTGCGTCAGCTGCACGAGCGCTTCGCACTGCGGTGGTACGAGATCGCACGGCGGCCGCGTCGGCTTCCCGACCCCTGGCAGGACGCCGCGCGGCCAGGCGCGTCCCCTGGACCTCCGCCGTCACATGACGACACATCGGCCACCGAGACGTTCGACACCGCGATCGGCGCAGCCATCGAGATGACGCTGGACGATGCTGCGGATCGAGGGCTCGCCGCCGTCGTGCTGCTTTCCGACGGCCGGTCCACCACGGGCATCGACCCGGTGGAGGCGGTGCGTCGAGCCACGGAAGCCGCCGGAGGCACTCCCCGCGGCCCGATACTCGCCATCCCGATCGGCTCTCCCGATCCGCCGGTCGACGTGGCCGTCACGGACCTGCTGGCCCCCCCCGAGGCGACTGTCGACGACACGATCACGGTCGTGGCCACGATCCAATCGACCGGCTTCGTCGGCCGCCACGTGACTGTCGAGCTCCGCGACTCCTCGGGCACCGTGGTCGCGTCCCAGCCGGTCACGCTGCGAAACGGCCGTCAACGGGTGGCTTTTCCGTGGGGCTCCGGACGGCCCGGCACCCACGTGCTCTCCGTCGCCGTACTCGCCGAGGAGGACGAGGCCATTCGGGACAACAACGCCCTCGAGACCTCGATCGATGTTTCCGATCGCCGGCTGAAGACGCTCGTGGTCGACGGCGCTCCGCGCTGGGATCTCCGCTTTCTGGACCATGCCCTCCGCCGCGATGCGGCCTTCGCGCCTGACGTCATCCTCACGTCGTCCGAGTCAGCCCGCACCAGCCCCTTGCCCGCCGACGTCGCTGCCTGGGCGGCCTTCGACCTCGTGCTCCTCGGCGACGTGCCCGTGTCGGTGCTCGACGCCCAGAGGCAGCGGTCGCTCGTGGAGGCGGTGACGCGTCACGGCGTCGGCCTCGTTCTCCAGCCGGGCGGCGATCACCTTCCTCGCGACTACGTCGGCGCCCCGCTCGCGGAGATCTTCCCTGTCCACGTGGATGACGAGCCGTCCCTGTCGGCGCCGGACTTCAAGCCGCTGAAGATGCTCGTCACGGCCCGCGGCGCGATGCACCCTGCGTTCGCCTTGAGCGGCGACGCCTCGCGCAACCGACGCCAGTGGAGCGACATGCCCCCCTTCTTTCTCGCCGCCAATGCGACGGCGCCGAAGCCGGCTGCCACGGTCCTCGCGGAGGTGCAGGCACCGGGAATCCGCGAGCCACGGCCGCTCGTGGTCGAGGCCCCGGCCGGCAGCGGCCGCGTGCTCTGGATCGGCACGGACGAGACGTTCCGCTGGCGCCGCGACGTGGGGGACCAGCTGTTCTGGCGGTTCTGGGGTCAGTCGCTCCGCAGCGCGGCGCGACGGCCCGACCGGTCGGCGGATGCGAGCTGGCTTGCCGTATCGCCGGCGCGGTGCGAGCCGGGCTCACCGGTGCTCGTCCACGCCAACCTCGTGGACGACGAGCACAAGCCCGTGGCCGTCGCCAGCCAAGTGGCAACCGTCACGGGGCCCTCCGGGGGCCAGCTCAAGCTCGTTCCCGGCGGCCGCCCCGGCGTGTATTCCGGCGTCTTCGTGCCGGAATCCGCCGGACGTCACTCCGTCGCCCTCGCCGCCGCACCGCAGGTGACCGGCGAGGTCATCGTCGTGCAGCCGGTGCGCGAGCACGCACAGCCGGGCGTCGATCGCGAGACGCTCGAGGCGCTCGCCGACGTGTCCGGTGGATCCGTGGTCGAACTCGGCGACTTCGCGTCGCTCCCGCATCGGCTCGCGGCGTCGGCCGTGGAAACGCGTGCGACCTTCGAGGACGACTTGTGGGACACTTGGCCCGTACTGGTGCTGCTGGTCGGACTCTTCTGTGCCGACGTGGGCATCCGGCGGCTATCCGGCTCGAGCTGACACGGAGACTTCTCGTGCACACGATCATCGACGCACTGCGACGAACGACAGCAATCCACGCCACGCGTCGTGGCGGCTGCACCCGCGGCATCAGCGCCGCCCTCGCACTCGCCGTCGTGGCGATCACGGCCTGTCGTGCCGCCATTGGCCAGTCCTTCGACCCCGACGCGCGGGACCTGACCCGCGTCGAGGCAGCGGTGGATCGGGCGCTCGAGTATCTGGCAGCGAAACAGCGGCCGGACGGCTCGTGGCCGCAGGGCGTGTCGGCGAAGCCGAACACGGGCGTGAGCGGGTTGTGCACACTGGCCTTCATGGGGCGTGGCCATGTCCCCGGCCGCGGACCGTACGCGCAGACGGTGGGCCTGGCCATCGACGGGCTGCGGTCTTCGCAGCAGAAGGACGGCCTGCTCTGCCATGTCGGCGGCAACTCGCACGGGCCGATGTACGAGCACGCGCTCGCCTCGCTGGCTCTGATCGAGGCCTCGGGCTGGATCACCGACCCGGAGCTCCGGAACACCTGCCGGCGTGCCGTCGCCCTGATCGTGGCGGCGCAGAACAAGGAGGGCGGCTGGCGCTACCAGCCCCAGCCACGCGACGCCGACTTGAGCGTCACCGTGATGCAGGTGGTCGCCCTGCGCGCCGCGCACAACGCACGGCTCGACGTGCCGCAGAAGACGCTCGACAGCGCCGTGCAGTACGTGAAACGATGCGCACGGCCGGAAGGCGGGTTTGGATATCAGCCAGGCGGCGGCGTCAAGAACGCGCAGTCGGCAGCCGGGGCACTCTGCCTGCAGCTGCTGGGGCAGTTCGACGATCCGGCCGTCGCCAAGGCCCTGGACTCCCTTCAGGGCAAGAAATACTCGCCGCAGATGGACCAATACTTCCACTACATGAACTACTACGCGATGCAGGCCCACTTTCAGGCCGGCGACGAGGCCTGGAACACCTGGCATCCCCGCGTTCGCGCACAGCTGCTCGAGACACAGGCCGCCGACGGCAGCTGGCCCGGCTGGGGCGAAGAACGGCTCAACGGCTCCGCCAAGTGCTACTCGACGGCGATGGGTGCCATCACGCTGGAGGTCTACATGCACTACCTGCCGGCATACCAGCGGTAGACGCGAAGCCTCGACGGCCGTGCAGCCTGACCGCGCGCGGCGACAGCCATGAGACCACGGCACGGAGACTGTGGCCGCCCCGCTCCGGTGCTCCACCCCAGTCGCATGCACTCGAGCGACAAGCGTTCTAGGGCGCATCTCGTTTTGCTGTAGCGACGGCTCGGAAGCCTGGAGAAGGCAGGCGAGGGGGTCGGCGAACGCTCGACGAGCGTGTGGCCGCTTCGGCCACAGCGAGGAGACTTTTGCCGCCCCCGAGCCGGTGCTACACGGAGGCGAGATGCGCTCTAGGTTCTGTCTGGAAACTCTGCTCGGCCGTCTGCTTGGTCTTGTTGAGCGGCTCGTCGTTGGCTTCGCCCGCCGTATCGTCTTGATACGTCTTGGCTCCGCCGCCTCGATCCGCTCAAAAATCCACGGCGCAGCCACTCCGGCCGAGTTTTCAGACAGAACCTAGTTTTTCCCATCCTTCAGCAGCGACAGGATCGCCTTGCTGTCGTCGGCCGCGGCGACCTCGGTGTTTTTCGAGATGACGACACCCTTGGCATCGATCACGAACGTCCAGCGCTTCGTCGTCACGTTCCGCACGAGGTTCTCCTCCTTGCCGTCGATCTCCTTGGTGACGACCTTCTCACCCCGGGTGACGGGCACTCCGAACGCGTCGGCCACCTTGCCGTCGGTGTCGGCCAGGAGCGCGAAGGGCAGGCCGTACGCCTTCTTGAAGAGCTGATGGTTGCGGACGGAGTCACCGCTGACGCCGACGACCGTCACCGACTTGTCGGCGAGCGGCTTGATGTCGTCGCGAAAGCCGCAGGCCTGCTTCGTGCAGCCGCCGGTCATGTCGGCCGGGTAGAAGTAGACCACGAGGATGCCCTTGCCGACGTGGTCCGCCGATCGCCACATCGCGCCGGTGTCATCCAGCGCCTCGAATGCCGGCGCCCGCGAGCCCACCTCGATGCCGGCCGCGATCGACATGGCACCGCTGCAGACCACCGCGGCTGCGAGCACGAAAGGCACGGACGACCGACGGCGACGACGCGGCATTGCTGCAAACGACATGACGAGGCTCCTGGGTTCGCGAGACGGGCATTTTTTCCGGCAGCGGCCATCGCCGCACGTGTCTGGCCGGATCATACCATTCCCCGCCGTGCAGATCGGGCGGGGTCGCCCCCGCGCGGGCCGGAGGGGGAGAGACGCCGGGCCGCCGCGACGAGAGGCACTTTGCGACGAGCCTGCCTGGCGGCCACGGGGGCTGGGCCACGGCCCACACGCTCGTCGATTGTGCATTCCCGACCAGTCCTCACAATGGAGGCGGTACCGACGCATTCCCCACATCCCGCAGACATGAGGAATCCCCCGTGACGCAGACCATCGCACACGCGCGAGCTTCACGGCCCGACATCCACTGGGAATACCTGATCCCGATCGCGACCGTCCACGTGCTCGCATGCCTCGCGGCACTGCCCTGGTGCTTCAGCTGGTCAGGACTGGTGCTGGCGGCGATCGGCACCAACGTTTTCGGGACGCTGGGCATCAACCTCTGCTACCACCGCCTGCTGTCGCATCGCAGCCTCCGGGTGCCACAGTGGCTCGAGCGGCTGCTGACCACCATGGCCCTCTGCTCGCTGGAGGACACGCCGGCCCGCTGGGTGGCGAATCACCGCTTCCATCACGCCCACTCCGACGAGCCCCCCGATCCGCACTCCCCGCGGCACGGCATCGCCTGGTCGCATGTCGGCTGGCTCTTCAGCCGGATGCCCGAGCGACGATCGGCCGCCTTCTTCGAGAAGTATGCCCGCGACGTGCTCGCCGACGAGTACTACCGGTCGCTCGAGCGGCACCCGACCGCGATCCTCTGGATCTATCTCGGCCACGCCCTTCTGTTCTGGGCCGCTGGGCTCCTCGTGGGCCGCTGGACCGGAGGCGACTGGCAGCACGGGCTGCGTCTCGCGGCGAGCTGGCTCGTGTGGGGCGTGTTCGTGCGGACTGTTCTGGTCTGGCACATCACGTGGAGCGTGAATTCACTGACGCACCTCTTCGGCTACAGGTCGTACGCCACCGGCGAAGACAGTCGCAACAACTGGCTGGTGGCCCTCTTGGCGATGGGCGAAGGCTGGCACAACAACCACCACCACGACCCCGTCAGTGCCAGCGTGCAGCACAAGTGGTGGGAGATCGATGTCACCTACTACCTGATCCTGGCGCTGGAGCGGCTGGGATTGGCCACCGAGGTGATCCAGCCCCGCCACATCAGACGCGGCCAGGAGCCCGCCCGGTGACGCGGGGCCGCGTCTGACTCCGTCGATAAAAAAACCGGAGGGCGCCGGACCGGCGCCCTCCGGAGATGAGTCGAACACTCGGGCTGGCCGACTAGTAGCGACGTCCGCCGCCACCGCCGTAGCCGCCGCGGCCGCCGCCACCGCCGCCGCCACCGTAGCCGCCCCGTCCGCCACCGCCACCTTCGCGGGGCTTGGCCTCGTTCACGGTCAGACGACGACCGTCCACCTCCTTGTCGTGCATCTCGTCGATCGCACGCTGGGCCGCGTCGTCCTCCTGAATTTCGACGAAGCCGAAACCACGGCTGCGTCCCGTCTCACGATCCTGCACGACCTGGGCGCTCGAGACCGTACCGAACCCGGAAAACAACTGCTCCAACGAGTCGTTGGTAACGCTCCAGGGGAGGTTGCCGACGTAGAGCTTCTTTGCCATTGAAACCATCTCCTACAAAACAGGTGACCCAAGAGAGCTTTCGGGGTCAGCTCGAAAGTGACTGTAAATGGCAGCCAACCAGCAGGTTGTGAGAAGAGCGAAGAGCAACTGCAGGTCTGTTCGATCGCGAGGCTGCCCAAGTCATCGGCCCAACCAACTCCGTCAACCTACATGGGCCGTTCTCGGCACTCAAGGGCAGACGGGCCCACGAGCCCGCTCGTGAGGGGCGGAAACGGCCCTTTCGTCCGCAAAACCACCCCAATCATGCCGCGGCAGCCCTGCCGCCATGGGGCGGTGCGAGCCGGCTCGGACGCCACCGCACCAGCCCGGGCGACCGGGCCCTCACCGTGCCGGATGCGGGCCTTTTTGGGAGCGATCCGCTACCGTACCGGAACGGGTCCGGTGACGCTCGACGCTCCCGAGAAGCGACGACCGTTCACCGGTGATGATCGGCCGTTGATCCACACAAGGAGGATGAGAGATGTCGCGGTGCATCATGCTGCTGGCTCTGTTCTGTGGGGCGATCGCCTGGTCACCGACGGCCCATGCGCAGGGGCTGTGGTTCGGTGGGTTCGGATTCGGCCCGGGGTTCTACGGGAGCGGCTTCTCTCCGTACGGCTTCGGCAGCCTCGGGACATACGGCGGATTCACCCCGATCGGCTATGGCTATCCCGCCGCGTGGAGCCGCGTCTCTGCACCGCGGCCGGTCGTCGCCTACGCCGCCCCTCCGCGGCCCGTCGTCGCGGCCAGACCCGCCGTCGCGCTGCCGCTGAATCGGGCATACCGACGCATCTACCGCCGGGGATGGTGACCGCGGCGAGCCCCGCTCCTGGTCCCCTCGCCCTCATGCCCTTCCGGCCGCGAGGCTCGCCCCGCGACCGGCACAAACACCGGCCGCCAGGCACTTTGCGGCCCGCGTGAGCGCATGCGCGTCGCAGTGACGATACTATTTGCCGGTGATGTGGAGTTTCGAAAGCATGCCGCGACCGACCACCTCTGGCTGGCAGTTCGCCCTTCCCCTGGTCCTCATGGCCACGGCCCGAGGAGCGTCGCCGGACTGGAAGACGGTGGAGCCGGTGCTGACCGCGCGGTGCGCCGGCTGCCACTCGGGCGCCGACGCCAAGGGCAGCTTCGATCTTGGAACCCTGACGGCACGCCGGGAGATTGCCGACCAGTTCGCCGAATGGCAGCGGGTCTTCGGCGTGATCGAGGCCGGCGACATGCCACCGCCGAAGGCAGAGCCGCTCACGCCGCAGGAGAAGGCCGCCGTCCTCGCGTTCCTGCGGCGCGAATTCGACGTCGTCGCGCGGGCCAACGCGGGTGACCCCGGCCCGATCACCATGCGGCGGCTCACCAACGCCGAGTACGACCGTTCCATCCGCGATCTCACGGGCCGAGACTACACGCTGGCGGCGGAATTCCAACCCGACGGCGGCGGAGGCGAAGGCTTTTCGAATACCGGCGACGTGCTGTTCCTGAGTCCGGCCGCGCTCGACAAGTATTTCACGGCCGCACGCCATCTGGCCGATCACGCCACCGTCATGCCGGGCACGGGGATCGAGTTTCGCGACCACCGGATCGGCCCACGCGGACCGGAGCAGATCAAGGCCCACGCCGAGCAAGGTCTCTACGTGTGGTACCAGCAGAAGGCTGCGCCCTACCTGCCTGGTGATTTCGACGACATGCGCGAGGCCGATTACCTGCTGGCCTGCTGGAAGCACCGGCATTTCGCGACGCCGCTGGCAGCGCTCGCGAAGGATGCCGGGCTGAGGCTGCCCTTCCTCAGGAATTGGTGGCATCTCCTCACCAACCCCGATCCCCCCTCGCGGTTTCTCGATCTCGTGCGGACGCCCTGGCGTGAACTGCCCGCCCTGGATCCGGCGGCGCAGGGCAAGGTGCCCCCGGCCGTGATCACCGGCGTGCATCGGATTGCGGCCGACCTCCGCTGCTGGAACGATCCGAAGAGGCCCGGCCACGGGGTGCAGCGCTACCAGCAGGACGCCGACGGCATCCAGCCCTACCCCATGGAGATTTCCGTCAAGGGACACGATCGCGTCCACCTCTGCTTCGGCGATCTCGGCGACGGCAACGCCGGCGACGTCGCGCTCGTCACGAAGATCGAGGTGCGGCTGGAAAAGCAGAAGCTGTCCTATTTCGATTGGCTTACCACACGGATCGACGAGATCGCGGGCCGCATCAAGGCCGGCCCGCCTTCCGGCGACACCGCGGCCCTGGCCGCCTCCCTCGCGACGCTCGAATCCGTCCGCGGACTGTTCGGCCAGCATCCCCAGGCGGATCGCACGATCGAGCCGGGCGTCCTCGCCGCCCAGGCGCCACGTGTCCTGACGCTGCCGCTCCCCGAAGGCTCGCTGTCCATCAGGGCGGAAACGCGGCTCGATGTCGCCCACCCCGAATTCGACCGGGCCACGATCCAGTGGCTGGCGACGACGGACGCTCCGCCGGACGTGACCAGAATCATCCCCGGCGTCCGCACGGTCTGGAAGATCGGAACCGAGGCGGCGCGACGCACCATGCAGGACTTTCACGTGATGCGGATCGCCTTTCCCGACATGTTCGAGCGGCGGTTGGAGGAAGTGGCACGCAACCTCTATCGAGGCTCGCCGGGCTATACCGTCTACTACCTGAGCGACGACCAGCTCGGCGAGGTCCTCGGAGGCGACGACAAGGATGCGCTGGCCGCCATGAAAAAAGACTGGCGACTGGCCGCCCCGCGCGACCTCAGCAAGCCGCAGCAGACGGAGTACGACGAGTCCCTGATCCGCCACCTTCACCAGTTCGCCACGCGGGCGTGGCGTCGGCCGCTTGTCGACGACGAGCGCACGACGCTGGCGGCACTCTACCGCGACGGCGTCGCCAGCGGCCTCGACCGCGAATCGGCTGCACGCGAGGCGATCGTGCTGATCCTCGTCTCCCCCCACTTCCTCTTCAAATCCGAGACCTTGCCCGCATCCGCCGAGCCACCCAGCCGCGAAGATGCGGGCGACCTGCCCTTGCCGCCGTGGGAACTCGCATCGCGACTCAGCTACTTTCTCTGGTCCTCGATTCCCGACGACCGCCTGCGGGCTGCGGCCGAGGACGGCAGCCTGCGCACGCCTGCCGTGCTTGCAGCCGAGGCGAAGCGAATGCTAGCCGACCCGCGGGCCGCGGCACTCGCCGAGGAGTTTGCCGGGCAGTGGCTGAAGTTCTCGGCGTTCGAACGGCACGACGGAGTCGACACGACGAAGTTCCCCGAAATGACCCCGGAACTGCGGGCCGACATGAAACGCGAAGCGACGGAGTTTTTCCGGCACGTGTTCCGCGAAGACCGGCCCGTCATGGATGTCGTCACGGGAAAGACGAGCTTCGTGAACGAGCGGCTCGCGAGAGTCTACGGCATCCCCGGCGTGTCCGGCCCCGAGTTTCGTGAGGTCGACGTTTCGGCCCACCACCGGGGCGGCCTTTTGGGAATGGGCGCGATCCTGACCAAGACGTCACGTCCAGATCGCACGAGCCCCGTGCTCCGTGGCGACTACCTCAGCGCCGTGGTGCTCGGCCACGCTTCCCCCCCTCCTCCGCCCAATGTGCCGGAGTTGGAGAAGGGGCTGAAGCCGGCGTCCCTGCGCGAAGCTCTGCTCAGGCACCGTCAGGACCAGGCCTGCGCCGTCTGCCACGATCGCATCGACCCGCTGGGGTTCGCGCTCGAGTCGTTCGATCCCATAGGCCGTCACCGCACCACCGACGAGGGCGGCGGCGCCATCGACGACACCGGGACGCTTCGCGATGGCACGCGGCTCGAAGGGTTGCTAGGCTTGCGTCGGTTCCTTGCCAGCAACGATCTCTTTACCAGGCAGTTCTGCCGCAAGCTGCTGGGGTATGCCCTGGGCCGCGGGGTGCTGCCCACCGACCAGGAACTCCTCGACAGGATGGTCGCCGCGATCGACGCCCACGACGGCAGGGTTTCGGCCGCCGTCGTTGAAATCGTGACAAGCCGCCAATTCACGAGTCGCCGCCGAGAGTCGGCGACCGTGGCCCTGGCTCCCTGATCCCTCGGCCCCACACACATCGTCCGGAGACTCCATCGATGAACCTTTCCCGTCGTCGTTTCCTGCGAGGTGCCGGCGTCGCCCTCGGGCTGCCATGGATGGAGTCGATCTCCTCCTTCGGCGACGCAGGCTCGCCCGCCGGGGCAGCGCCCCGCCGCCTCGCCGTGTGCTTCACGGGCAACGGCGTGAACCCGCACCACTGGGGTGCGACGATGGGCGACCGCGGCATCGAGTTCGCCCGGTCGCTGCGTCCACTCGAACCGCTCAAGGAAAAGGTCGTCGTCTTCAAGGGTCTGTGGAACCCGACCACCGTCGAGGGCGAAGGGGGCCATTACCCGAAGATGAACGTGCTCTCGGGACTCCGTGTGAAGAAGACCACCACGGACGTGGAGGTCGGCACGACCATGGACCAGCTGGTCGCCGCGCACGTCGGCCGCCACACGCCCGTACCCAGCATCGTCCTCGGCACCGAACGGCCCAGCTACTCGACCGATTC
>Ga0075471_10001076_pt1 | contig 17539 bp, 18 predicted proteins | sample DEB19_08_DNA_2_FD_74787 | JGI IMG/M metagenome (GOLD analysis project Ga0075471, IMG submission 74787) | Aqueous microbial communities from the Delaware River and Bay under freshwater to marine salinity gradient to study organic matter... | ecosystem: Environmental > Aquatic > Marine > Coastal ... | reverse complement strand
GTGGGCGACCGCCTGCTCGGCGAGGAACGTCACGCTCGGCCCGTCGGCGTCCTCGGCCACGACGTCGATCGCCGTCGAGAACCCGGTGGAATACGTCTCGCTCAGGACCACGAGACCGGCCCCGGCCCCCGCGGCGTCGGCGATCCGCGGGACCAGTCGGGCGCAGGTGGCCTCCCGGTCCTCCCAAACGATGTCGTGCTGGACGGCGGCGACCCGCAGGGCGCTCACGCCGGACCCCGGAGCCGACCCAGGCGCTCGACCGCCTCGACCAGCACCTCCTCGCGCTTGCAGAACGTGAAGCGCACCAGCGGCAGGCCGGCGGCGGTGTCGTCGTAGAACACCACGCAGGGCACCGCCACCACCCCCACCCGTCCGGCCAGGGCCCGGCAGAAGGCCAGGCCGTCGGTCTCGCCGAGCGGGGTGATGTCGACGGTCACGAAGTAGGTGCCCGCCGCGGGGAACACCGTGAAGCCGGCCGCGGCCAGTCCGTCGGAGAGGAGGTCGCGCTTGGCGGCCAGGGTGGCGGCGTGCTGGGTGAAGTACTGGTCGGGCAGCCGCAGCCCCACGGCGGCGGCCCGTTGGAACGGCGCGCTCGACGAGTAGGTGAGGAACTGCTTGACCGCCCGCACCGCCGCCAGCAGCGGCGCGGGGGCGCACACCCAGCCCGTCTTCCAGCCCGTCACCGAGAACGACTTGCCCGCGGAGGAGATGAGGATCGTGCGCTCGCGCATGCCGGGCAGCGTGGCCATCGGGATGTGCTCGCCGTCGTAGACCAGGTGCTCGTACACCTCGTCGGTGATGCAGATCAGGTCGTGGGCGACGCACAACTCGGCGATGAACGTGAGCTCGGCGCGGGTGAACACCTTGCCCGTGGGGTTGTGGGGCGAGTTGAGCAGCACCGCCCGGGTGCGGGGGGTGATCGCCGCCCGGAAGGCGTCGGGGTCGAAGGTGTAGTCGACCCCCTCGGGTCCGCCGGGCGGGTGCAGGGTGACGACCCGCCGACGCGCGCCCGCCAGGGCGATCGCCGCGGCGTAGACGTCGAAATAGGGCTCGAAGGTGACCACCTCGTCACCGGGCTCGCAGAGGCCGAGCAGGGTCGCCGCGAGTGCCTCGGTCGCGCCCACGGTGACGAACACCTCGGTGTCGGGGTCGTAGTCGAGCCCCCAGAAGCGGCGCTGGTGCTCGGCGACGGCTGCCCGCAGCACCGGGACCCCGTTGCCCGGTGGGTACTGGTTGTCACCTTCACGGATGGCGGCGACGGCCTCGTCCATGATCTGGTGCGGACCGTCGGTGTCGGGGAACCCCTGGCCCAGGTTGATGGCACCGGTCGTGACGGCGAGCGCCGACATCTCGGCGAAGATCGTCGTGCCGAACTCGCGCATCCGCTCGACGAGGTGGGTGGGGTGCGGGTCCACGGGCGGCAGCCGTCAGGCCAGCAGGCGGGAGCGGAGGCGCTCGACGGTGGCGGGGTCGACACCGATGTCGTCGGCGTACTCCTCCCAGCCGCCCCACCGGTCGTGGACCCGGTCGATGGTGGCGGCCATCGACGCCGGGTACGCGTTGCGCAGGTCGTCGCCGATGCGGTGGAGGTTGGCCATCTGCTCGCGCCCCGACTCGCCGCGCAGGGCGTGGATCTGGTCGATGACCTCGCCGGTGAGGGCGTAGTCGCGCACGATGTCGTCGTCGGACACCCCGAGGAGACCGAGCACGATGGCGGCGAACACCCCGGTGCGGTCCTTGCCCGCCGCGCAGAAGAACACGACCGGGTCGGTGGAGTCGGCGACCGTGCGCAGGGCGGCGGCGTACGACTCGCGACCCCGGTCGAGCATCATCTCGTAGGCGGTGGCCGCGTCGATGAGCGACTCGACGATCTCCTCGTCGTCGGTCATCGGCCGGGTCGTGTCGAACGTCGGCAGGTGCCGGTGCTCGGCGGCGACCGCCGCGATGCCCCCGAGCCCAGCCGACTCGACCTCGTGGGTGGTGCGGAAGTCGATCAGCGTGGTGATGCCGAGGTCGTGGACCTTCTCGACGTCGTCGGGCGACAGCCGGTGGAGGGCGTCGGAGCGGAACAGGTGGCGGCGGCGCACCACCCGGTCGTCGTGACCCCGGTAGCCGCCGAGGTCGCGGAAGTTGACCGGACCGTCGAGGGGCAGGCGGCGCAGCTCCGCCGGGTCGATCTCTCCGTGCTGGCTCATGGCTCCTCGGTCGTCGTTCGGGGGTCGGGGTCGGTCAACAGGGCCGCACGCAGGGCGTCGAGGTGGTCGGGCCCCACGCCCAGGCCGGCCAGGTAGGGCGCGAAGCCGCCCACACGTTCGCGCACGATCGCCAGGAAGGTGAGCATGGTCTCGGCCCGGGCCTCGGCCATGTCGGGTGAGAGCCGACGCCAGGCGCCGACGTCGGCCGGGTAGTCGGTCCGCGACACGGCGCCGATGGCCGCCAGAGCGTCCTGGGTGCGGGCGTAGTCGGCGGCCACGGCGTCGTCGGGCACGCCGAGCAGCGACAACACCATGGCGGCCACCACCCCGGTGCGGTCCTTGCCGGCGTTGCAGAAGAGGACCGTGGGCGCCGCGGCCGGGTCGGCGAGGAGCAGCGTCACCCCGCTGAAGCATCCGGGGCCCTCGGCGAGGTACCGGAAGTAGTGCTCGGCGGCGTTGGGGGCCGGGGGCACCGCCGGACCGTCGGGGGCGGTGAGCACCGCCGGGCGGACGGGCAGGTTGTGATACGTGGCGGCGAGGTCGGCGACGGCACCGATCCCGACGTGGGCCACCTCGTCGGGGGCGCGCAGGTCGATGACCGTGGCCACCCCCAGACCGGTGAGCGCGACCGCGTCGGCGGGCGTCATCCGGTGGAGCGCGTCGGAGCGGTACAGACGACCGGGCGCCACCGTCCGACCGTCGGCGGTGCGGTGCCCGCCGAGGTCACGGAAGTTGTGGAGCCCCTCGAAGACGGGGTCGCCGGCGGGTGCGCCGGTCATCCGGCACCGGTCGGGTCGCCCCACTCGAGGGCGGCGACCCGGATGAAGATGCCCTCCGCCTCGGCGGTGAGCACCCCGTTCGCGTGGATCGTGCCCGTCGTGAACACCTTGCGGCCCTCGATGCGGTCGCAGCGGGCGGTCAGGGTGAGGTCGGTGCACAACGGCGTGGGTTTCCGGTACCGGATGGTGAGCGTGCCGGTCATCGCCCCGACCCCGGCGGTGATGTTGGCCACCCCGAGGATCTCGTCGAACAGCGAGGCGATGATCCCGCCGTGCACGCAGCCCGGCGGCCCCTCGTAGGCGGCACCGAGGTTGCCGGTGGCGTGGACCGTCTCCCCCTCGACCCACACCGACAACGGCGGGGCGAGCGGGTTGAAGTGGCCGATCTGGGGCGAGAACGGGAAGTAGGTGTGTGGGTCGTCGTCGGGCTCGAACGACGGCATCGAGAGCGCCCACGCCGGGGTGTCGGGCGCGAGCAGGTCTGCGGCCTGCTCGACCAGGGCGGCGGCCTCGTCGAGGCGTTGCTGGTCGGCCGCGGTGAGCACGATCTGGTCGGTGACCCGACGCAGGGCGTCGGCGAGACGACGGTGGGCCGGACCCGGCGGACGGTCGGCGGCGGCGCCGTGCCCGTCGACGACGGGAGGGGGCGTCACCGGACTATTCGTCGACGATGCTGATGGCCTGCTTGGGGCACTGGCGCACGGCCTGCTCCACCTGGGGGCGCAGGGCGTCGGCCGGGTGCTCCTCGAGGACGTAGAGGAAGTCGTCGTCCCGGACCTCGAAGACCTCGGGGGCGACCCCCATGCAGATGGCGTTGCTCTCACAGACGTCGAAGTCGACGACGACCTTCCAGCCCATGGTTCCTCCCGGATCCGCCGGCCGAGGCGGCCGGTCACTCGGCGGATCGTAGCCTCAGCCGCCCGCCCCACCGAAGACGTCCACGAGCAGGTGGCGGCTCAGGTCGCCGATCAGGTCGGAGAAGATGAGCCGGTCGGCGAACCGCCAGGTGCCCCCCACCCGCTCGAAGCGGTCGTGGTAGCGCCCGGCGATGATCGGCTGGAGCGGGAGCTCGTCGGTCTGCTGGAAGACGGTGAAGTAGCACCGGGACGTGGCGGCGTCGGGATCGCCGCCGGCCCCCACGTCGACGACCACGTTGGTGGTGACGTGCTTGGTCCGGGGGGTCCCGTCGGGGTAGCGCCGCACCAGGGCCTCGAACTGGGCGGTGACGGCCGCGGCGCCCTCGGCGACCGAGACGTCGTCGCCGTTGGCGGCCCGGTAGGTGGCGTCGGCGAACAGCGCCCCCACCCCGGCGAAGTCGCCGAGGTCGACGCGCTCGGCGTAGGTGACGATCAGGGCCTCGACGGCGTGGTGGTCGCAGCAGGGGTCGGCCATGACCGCACCCTATCGCCGGAGCCGGTCCGGTGTCGGGGGAACCGTCAGAGGATGTTGATGGCGTTGGCCACCACGAGCAGGATGATCCCGATCGACAGGGCCGACTGCACCATCATCGTCAACTTCGCCCAGCGCGACAGCGGCATGACGTCGGTCGGGCTGAACGCCGCCGCGTTGGTGAACGAGAAGTAGAAGTAGTCGAAGAACTCGGGCTCCCAGTCGCGCGACCCGAACGGCGGCTCGACCGTCCACTGGGGGAACAGGAAGTCGTGGCCGTCCTCGCCGAGGGCCCGGGCGACCCGCCCGCCCCGGTCGAGCTCCCAGTACCAGAGGGCGAACACGATCACGTTGACGACCCACACCGACGACCCCGCCCAGAGCAGGTCGTTCGCCTTGTGCAGCCCCTGGTGGCGCAGGATGTCGACGACCAGTCGGGTCCCGGTCACGATGTTGACCAGGCTGAGGAGCCCGGTCATGACCAGCGCCGCCATGCGGGTCCGGCGGTGCCAGGCCAGTTCGGCCGGGTGGTCGACCAGCTCGCGCCTCGTGGTGCCCGCCACGAACAGTGCGACCGCCAGGGCGGACGCCACGGCGGGGAGCAGCCACCGGGGGTGGACGGCGACCTGGCTCGGCAGGAGCGCCGAGAGCGCCGCCGCCACCAGCACGGCGACCGTGGCCATGAGTCGCGACTCGACCAGTTGGCGGCGCTCGGCGGGGGTCTCGGATCCGGTCATGACGCGCCCGATTGTGCCGGGTGCCCCGGGTGGAGTAAAGCCGGGGGATGACGATCGGCTCCGGCGTGTTCCACGTCAACCTCAACTGCACCGACCTCGAGCGCTCCCTGGCCTTCTACGGCGGGCTCCTCGGTCTGACCGTGGGCACCGCGACCGCGCCCACCGACGACCAGGACGGGGCCGCGTTCGGGCTCCCCACCGTCCGGTGGCACGGCCACGTCCTCCACGACGGGCGGGGCCTCGGCGCCGGGCTCGCCCTCGATCTGCTCCAGTGGGACACCCCGGCGCCCGCCGGGACCCCCAACCTGGCCGCCGACCTGGGCTTCAACCGGCTCGGCCTGTACGTCGCCGACCTCGACGCCACCTTCGCCCGGCTGGTGGCCGCGGGCGTGCGCACCCACGGGGCGCCGCACGCCACCACCGTCGAGGGCAGCCCGACCGTGCGGACCGTCGTGGTCGACGACCCCGACGGCCTGCTGGTCGAGCTCGTCGACCTCGGGATCGACCGCACCGCCTTCGTGGCGGTCGGGGTGTCCGACCTCGAGCGCTCGGTCGCCTTCTACCGCGACGTGCTCGGATTCAATCCGATGTTCGAGCGGGGTCCGCTGCGCCAGCCGGGCGACCAGCTCGGCCTCACCGGCGAGATCGGCCTGCGGGCCGCGTACCTCGACGACCCCCGGGGCGGCGCCTGCATGCTGGAGCTGGTGGAGATGCTCGACCCGGTCGCGACGGGGCGACCCGCCCGTCGGGCCAACGGCACCGGGCTGTTCCGGATGGCGTTCCTCTCCGACGACCTCGCACGCGACCACGCCGCGCTCACCGAGCGCGGCGTGGCGTGCTGGACACCCCCCGTCCCGATCGATCTGGGGCCGGGGGTGCCGACGGTGGAGGCGTTCCTGTTCGAGGACCCCGACGGTGCGGTCCTCGAGCTGATCGGGACGCCCTGACGGAGCGACCGCCCGGTCAGCCCTTGACCGAGACCACCGGGACGGCGAACTGCAGGTCGACGCCACCCTCCTCGACCGCGTCGGCGATGCCGGCGAGGGCCGCCATGCCGGGGCCGGTCATGTGGGCGTCGAGGGCGTCCTGGTCGGCGTAGATCTCGGTGACGAAGAAGACGTCCTCGTCGGCGGCGCTCCGGTGGAGGGTGTAGAGGAGCGTGCCGGCCTCGCCGGCCACGTGCTCGCGCGCGCCCTCGAACGCGGCGATGACCTCGTTGCCCCGACCGGGCTTGACCTTGATGCGGACGACGGCCGACTTCTGGCTCATGGATGCTCCTGGGAACGGGACCGGATGTCGGTCCGGGTGGGTGGACCGGGGTTCCGGTCCGGGTGGGTGACGCAGATCAGCGGGCGCCGCGCACCAGCGCGCCGGGGCGGGCCCCGGTGTCGACGCCGTCGCGCATGACGACGACGCCGCTCACGATGGTGGCGTCGTAGCCCTCGGCGGTCTGCAGCAGACGCGGGGCGCCGGCGGGCAGGTCGTGGTGCATGGCGGGTCGGCGCAGGGTCAGCCGGGCGTGGTCGATGACGTTGAGGTCGGCCTTCTTGCCCAGCGCGATCACCCCGCGGTCGGTGAGTCCGTAGAGGGACGCCGCATCGGCGGTCATCTTGTGCACCACGTGCTCGAGCGGCAGCCGCTCGCCCCGCGAGCGGTCGCGGACCCAGTGGGTGAGCATGTAGGTCTCGATGGAGGCGTCGCAGATCGCACCCACGTGGGCACCGCCGTCGCCGAGGCCGAGCACGGTGGCCGGGTGCAGGACCATCTCGCGGATCGGGTCCTGGGTGAAGCCGGCGTAGCCGAGCAGCGGGCGGAGCAGCAGTTGACGCCCGTCGTCCTCGAGCATGAGGTCGTAGAACAGCTCCCACGGGTCGCGACCCTCGCGGGCGGCGATCGCCGCGATGGAGTCGTCGGGGGTGGGCTCGTAGTCGGGCGGGTCACCCAGGCGGAACGTCCGGTCGAGGCCCATGCCGATGAACGACAGGCTCGGGTCGGCGTCGGGGGACTCCGACAGGATCCGGGCCCGCACCGCCGGGTCGCGCAGTTGCACCACCAGCTCGTCGAGCGGCAGGTGGCCGATCGCCCGGAACGACGGACGGTCACGGAGCGCGTGGAACGTCTGCAGGCCGATCAGCAGTCCGAGCGGTCGGCCGGCGACCTGCGGTCGCACCGGCACGCCGCGGTCGTTGACCTGCCCCACGAGGTCGAGCATCTTCTTCCACTGGTCGGGCTCGAGGTCGTGCTGGATGAGGGCGAACGAGATCGGCCGGCCGGTCTCCTCGCTGAGGCGCACCATCCAGTCCATCTCGCGCTCGGGGGCGGCGAGGTCCTCGCCCATCACCCCGGCGGGGGCCAGCTCGAACACGCCGGTGCCCGCACCGGCCAGCGCCCGGCCCATCGCGAACAGCTCGTCCTCGGCGGCGAAGGTGCCCGGCACCGGCTCGCCGTCGATCGCCCGGTGGGCGATGGTCCGCGACGTCGACACGCCGAGCGCCCCGGCCTCGACGCCCTCGCGCACGATGCGGGCCATGGCCGCGATGTCGTCGGGGGTGGCGGGCTCGTTGCGTGCGCCGCGCTCGCCCATCACGTAGCCGCGCACCGAGCCGTGGGGCACCTGGGTGCCCACGTCGATCATCAGCGGCTGGGCGTCGACGAAGTCGAGGAACTCGGGGAACGTCTCCCACCCCCACCGGATCCCCTCGGCCAGCGCGGTGCCGGGGATGTCCTCGACGCCCTCCATGAGGCCGATCAGCCACTCGTGGCGGTCGGGGGCGGCCGGAGCGAAGCCCACGCCACAGTTGCCCATCACGACGGTGGTGACCCCGTGCCACGACGACGGCGAGAGGGTCGGGTCCCAGGTGACCTGGCCGTCGTAGTGGGTGTGGACGTCGACGAAGCCGGGGGTGACGAGACGTCCGGTGGCGTCGATCTCCTCCCGGCCCTGGGCCGTGACGGTGCCGACCAGCGTGATGCGGCCGTCGTCGACGGCGACGTCGGCGGTGAACGCCGGGGCGCCCGTCCCGTCGACGACCGTTCCGTTGCGGATGACGAGATCGTGCACGGCTCCCCCTCGCGGACGGTCGCCCCTGGACCGACGACGTGTGCGGATCGTAACGTGTCGGGACCCCGTCCGGGACGCCCGCCCCCGGCCCCGAGGAGCCCCATGCAGACCCTGCCCGGCATCGACCTGACCGACCTCGACACCTTCGTCCGTGGGGTGCCCCACGACCAGTTCGACCGGCTCCGCGCCGACGACCCCGTCCACTTCCACCCCGAGGACGGCGGTGCCGGATTCTGGTGCATCACCCGGGCCGACGACCTCCACCGGGTCAGCCACGAGTGGGAGGTGTTCTCGAGCGAGTGGGGCATCACCCTCCACGAGGCCCAGAGCGACGAGCAACTGGCCGAGCAGCGGATGATGATGCTGATGATGGACCCGCCCCGGCACACCCGGCTGCGGCTCCTCGTCAACAAGGGCTTCACCCCGCGCATGGTGCAGCGCCTCCACGAGCGGGTCCGGGAGATCGCCATCGACATCGTCGAGCAGGCGCTCGCACGCGGCGATGTCGACTTCGTGGTCGACGTGGCGTCGGAGCTGCCCCTGCAGGTCATCGCCGAGCTGATGGGGGTCCCCCACGAGGACCGCACACAGATCTTCGAGTGGTCGAACCGCCTGATCGGCTCCGAGGACCCCGAGTACAACGTCTCACCCGACCTGGCCCGCGAAGCCGCCATGGAGATGTTCGTCTACGCCAACGAGCTGGCCGCCCGGAAGCGGGCGGAGCCCGGCGACGACATCGTGAGCGTGCTGCTCGGCGCCGAGGTCGACGGCGAGCGCCTCTCCGACCTCGAGTTCGACCTGTTCTTCCAGCTGCTCGCGGTGGCGGGGAACGAGACGACCCGCAACCTGATCTCGCACGGCATGCTGGCACTGCTGGAGAACCCGGACCAGCACCGACTCCTCCTCGACGAACCGGACCGTCTGTCCGACGCCGTCGACGAGATGCTCCGGCACGCGTCGCCGGTGATGTACATGCGCCGCACGGCCCGCACCGGGTTCACCCTGCGCGGCAAGGACATCGCCGAGGGCGACAAGGTGGCGCTCTGGTACATCGCCGCCAACCACGACCCCGAGGTGTACGCCGACCCGCACCGCTTCGACATCACCCGCGAGAAGCGCGACCACGAGGCCTTCGGCGGTGGAGGTCCGCACTTCTGCCTGGGTTCGCACCTGGCCCGGCTGGAGATCAGTGTGATGTTCGAGGAGCTGCTGCGCCGCGCCCCCCGGGCCGAACTGACCGGAGACGTGGCCCGGCTCCGCTCGAACTTCATCAACGGGATCAAGCACCTGCCGGTCCGGCTGTCGGCGTGAGCGACGAGCTCCCCGGACTCGACGTCGGGGCGATCACCGACTGGCTGCCCGCCCACACCGGCCTGCGGGCTCCGTTCACGTTCGACCTGATCGCGGCCGGCGGCTCGAACCTCACCTACCGGGTGACCGACGCCGCCGGGACGGTGGTGGCGCTGCGCCGCCCGCCGGTCACCGCCGTGTTGGCCACCGCCCACGACGTCGGGCGCGAGTTCCGGATCCTGACCGCCCTGCACACCCACACCGACGTTCCGGTGCCCACCCCGCTGGCCGAGTGCACCGACCCCGGTGTCACCGGCGGGCCGTTCTACGTCATGGACTTCGTCGAGGGGACCATCCTGCGCACTCCGGACGACAGCGCCCCCCTGACCCCCGACCAGCACCGGCGGGCCGCCGATTCCCTCGTCGACGTGCAGATCGCGTTCCACGCCCTCGACGTCGACGCCGCCGGGCTCGGCGACCTCGCCCGGACCCGCACCGACTACGTCGCCCGCCAGCTCCGGCGGTGGAAGGCCCAGGTCGACGACGGCCGGGTGCGCGAGCAGCCCGTCCTCGACGCCGTCCACGCCACCCTCGCGGCGTCGGTGCCGCCCGACTCCGGGCCGCCCGGCCTGGTGCACGGCGACTACCGGTTCGACAACACCGTCCTCGGCCCCGACGGGTCGGTCGCAGCCGTGCTCGACTGGGAGCTCGCCACGATCGGCGATCCGGCGGCCGACGTCGCCTGGAGCCTGTGCTACTGGTCCGACCCCGGCGACACCGCCTGCTTCATCGACACCTCTCCGACCCTCGATCCCGCCTTCCCCCGCCGGGCCGAGGTCGTGGCCCGCTACACCGCCCGGGGGGACCGCGACTGGTCGGGGCTGCCCTGGCTGGAGGCGTTCTCCTGGTGGAAGATGGGCTGCATCGTCGAGGGCGTCCACGCCCGGCGGCTGAAGGGGGCCCGGGGCGGGGCCTCCCAGAGCGATCCGCAGACCATCGCCGGGCGGGCCGACGCCTACCTCGACCGGGCGGCTGCCCTCGTCGCGGCGCTCGCGTAGGCCAGACTGTCGGGCATCCCGGGCCCCTCCCCGCCCGGCCGGCCAGGAGCACCCCGTGACCCGCAACCAGATCTGGATCACCGTCGGCGCGATCGCCGCCGCCCTCGCCGTCGGGATCGGCGTCACCGTCCTGGTGACGGGTGGCGGCGACTCGTCGATCGACACGGTCACCAGTCGCTCGACCACGACCAGCACGTCCTCGACCACCGTCGCGCCCACCACGGCGCCGACCACCGTCGCCCCGACGACGACCAAGCCGACGACGCCGCCCTCGACCCTGCCGTCGCCGACCGTCAGCATCGTGCCCGCCCCCACCGCCGCCCCCACCGTGCCGCCGACCACCCCGCCCACGACCGCGGCCCCCTCCCCGGTCACCACCGTGCCGGCGCCGACCACCACGACCGCCCCCACCCCGCCCACGTCGGTCGAGCCGTCCGACCCGGGCATCACCGACACCGAGATCCACGTGGCGGTCATCGCCGACTCGCCCGACGCCATCGCCGGGGTCAACACCTGGGCGGCGGTGGTCAACGCGAAGAAGGGCGTGGCCGGCCGCAAGGTCGTCGTCGACGCCTTCCCGGTCAACGGCGACCCCGCCCAGTACGCCGCCGCCGTCGCCACGGCGTGCGCCCAGGACTTCGTGATCGTCGGGTCGAACTCGGTGGCCGACTCGGCCGTCGTCGACCTGGTGGCCTGCGACATCCCCGACCTCCCGGCCCGGGCCTGGACCTCGGCCCACCGCGGCGCCGCCAACACCTACGCCGTGGTGCCCACGTCGGACACCAAGCAGCAGGTCGGACCGTTCGTCTACCTGAAGGGCGCCGTGACGGGCTGCTGCGCCCAGTACGTCGTCAAGTCCACCGACCCGGTCGTGGCCGCCGCGACCGAGGCGTCGATGGCCGCCGCCGTCACCAAGGGCTTCACCACGGCGGGCAGCCAGGCCCTGGCCGCCGACGCCCCGCAGTCGGCCTACGCCGCCGTGGCGGCGAAGATGAAGGACACCGCTGCGAACTTCGGCCGCAGCGACCTCGGCGTCACGTCGACGATCAACCTGCGCACCGAGGCGCAGACCGCCGGGGTCACCGGCACCTGGTTCTGCTTCGCGCAGTGCTACACGCAGAGCTTCCTCGACCAGGGTGGCCCGGCGGTCGAGGACGAGTACGTGGCGATCGGCACCAACCCGTTCGAGGAGGCCGGCGCGATCCCGGCGATGGCCAAGTACCTGGCCAAGGGCGGGCCGCGCACCCAGACCGGGCTCGAGTCGTACTCGGCCGGGCTGCTGTTCCAGACCGTGACCGCCCAGGTGGTGGCCGACGTCGGCAAGAACGGCGTGACCCGGGCGGCGGTCCTGGCCAAGGTCGCCGGCGTGGCCGACTTCACCGCCTACAACATCCTCGGCCCGACCGACGTCGGGGCGCGGACGGTGCCGGGGTGCTTCGTGCTCATGCAGGCGAACAACTCGAAGTTCACCCGGGTCGAGCCGCAGGCGGCGACGAAGCTCTCCTGCGGCGACGCCAACCTGGTGTCGGTCGGCCCCTGACCGGTCCGGCGCTCCCGGCGAACCAGCCGTTCCCGGCGCGTCAGAGCGTCGGGAACGGCGAGGTCGACACCTCGGTGCCGATCCGCCGGAACATCGAGTCGTAACGCCGCCGGGCGAAGTACCAGGTGCCGTCCCGGGCGACGTACTCGTCGTGATAGACGCCCGCGAAGAACACCTCGGTGCCGTCGGTCCGGACCCCGAACTCGGAGATGTACCAGCGGCCCCGGGCCCGGGTCGGGTCCTCGGGATCGAGGGCCACCCGACCCGAGAGCAGGGCGTGGACGATCGTGTCCCAGTGCTCGAGCAGCCCGGCCAGGAATCCGCGCACGGCGTCGCGTCCCTCGTGGGTCCCGTAGCCCGTGACCGTCCAGACCCCGTCGGGGCTGAACAGCAGCGACACCTCGTCGGCGGCCTGTCGGGTGACGGCGTCGGCGTAGTGGGCGACCAGGTCGCGCACCCGCGCCTCGATCAGGCCGGGATCGGCCTTGCGCGCGCTCACGCCCGACCCCGCAGCGGCCGGAAGAAGGTGCGGACGTCGTCGACGAACAACTCGGGCTCCTGCATGGCGGCGAAGTGCCCGCCGCGGGGCTGCTCGGTCCAGTGCACGACGTCGTAGCGCCGCTCGGCCCAGGCGCGGGGCGTGCGGGTGACCTCGCCCGGGAAGTTGGCGACCCCGGTCGGCACGCCCACGTACCCCTGGGGCAGCGCGTCGCGGCCCACGGTGCGCATCTCGTGGTAGAGCCGGACCGACGACGTGGCGGTGCCCGTCACCCAGTAGAGCGTCACGTTGGTGAGCAGCTGGTCGGGGGTGAACACCGCCGTGGGGTCGGGGCCGCCGTCGCTCCAGGCGCCGAACTTCTCCACGATCCAGGCGCACAGCCCGGCCGGCGAGTCCTCGAGGGCGTAGCCGAGCGTCTGGGGCTTCGTGCCCTGGATCTCCTGGTACCCCACGCCGGTGGCCCGCCACTCCCCCATCGCCGCCAGGCCGGCGAGGTCCTCGGGCGTGAGGTCCGCCGCGTCGACGTCGTCGGGCTTCGGGACGATGAGGAAGTTGAGGTGCAGGCCGAGCACGTGGTCGGGATCGAGGTCGGCGACGTTGGCGCAGATCACCGACCCCCAGTCGCCGCCCTGCGCGCCGTAACGGTCGTAGCCGAGGGCGGCCATGAGCTCGGTGTAGGCCGCCGCGATGCGACGCGGGTGCCAGCCGGACTCCGTGGTCGGGCCCGAGAACCCGTACCCCGGGATCGACGGCGCCACCACGTGGAAGGCGTCGGCGGGGTCACCACCGTGGGCCCGCGGATCGGTGAGCGGGCCGATCACGTCGAGGAACTCCACGACCGAGCCCGGCCAGCCGTGGCTGATGAGCAGCGGCACGGCGTCGGGCTCGGGCGAGCGCTGGTGCACGAAGTGGAGACGCTGGGGCGACGCCGGCCCACCCGCACCGGCGTCGGTCGCGGTGACGGTGGTGGTGAAGTGGTCGAAGGCACCCAGGCGGGCCTCCTGGGCCCGCCAGTCGAAGCCGTCGCGCCAGTAGGCGAGGAGGTCGGCGAGGACCCCGAGCTCGGTCCCCTCGTTCCAACCCGACCCGGACAGCTGGTTGGGCAGCCGGGTGCGGGCGAGCCGCTCCCGGAGGTCGACGAGCACCTCGTCGGGGACGCCGACGGTGAACGCCTCGATCGGTCCGACACCCACGACGCCCCCTCAGAACTGCACGCTGGGCGGCAGCTCGTGGCGCAGGACGGCGTCGAACCGGGGCCGCAGGATCTCCTCGTAGCGGTCGGAGGTGCAGATCCAGAACTGCCCCGAGCGCACCCCGTCGAACACGATGGCGGCGGCCTCCTCGGGCGGGATCCCGACGGTGGTGGTCATGTCGCGCAGCGCGTCGGCGACGAACCAGTGGTCGGGCGCCTGGGCCTCGCCGGGCGGCTCGTCGGGCCGGTTGCGGGTGGAGTCGGCGATCCGGGTGTCGACCGCACCGGGCACCAGGCACGACACGCCGATCGCACTGCCCTGGGCCCGCAGGTCGTGCGCGAGCACCTCGGTGAGCGACGCGCAGGCGAACTTCGAGACGTAGTACGGACCGCTGTACGCACTGGTGGTCATCCCGGCGAGGGACGAGGTGTTGACGATGTGGAGCTGGGTCTCTCCCTGCTGCTCCTGCTCGAGCATGCGGGGCACGAACGCCTTCACGCCGTGGAGCACCCCCCAGAAGTTGACGCCCATCACCCACGACCAGTCGGCAACGGTGCGCTGCCACGACACACCGGCCTGGAACACCCCGGCGTTGTTGCACAGCAGGTGCACCCCACCGAAGCGGTCGTAGGCCAGGTCGGCGAGGGCCTCGACCGACTCGGCGTCGCGGACGTCGACCGGAACGCCGACCACCTCGGCGCCGACGACGGCGGCCTGCGCGACGGTGTCGGCGAGGGCGGCCTCCTCGACGTCGGCGAGCACGCAGCGCATGCCCTCGGACGCGGCCCGGAGTGCGAGGCCCCGGCCGATGCCGCTCCCCGCGCCGGTGATGACGGCGGTCCGTCCGGCGAACTGGTCCACGGTGCCTCCTGCAGGGTCAGCGCACGGTGCGGAAGAACGCGCGCACGTCGTCGACGAAGAGTTCGGGCTGCTCCATCGCGGCGAAGTGACCGCCGCGGGGCTGCTCCACCCAGTGGGTGATGTTGAAGGACTGCTCGGCCCAGTGTCGCGGCGGTCGGACGATCTCGCGCGGGTAGATCGCCGCGCCCGTGGGCACCTCGACCCGGCCCTCGGCGACGAAGCCGCCCGCCACCCGGTTCTCGTAGTAGAGACGGGCCGACGAGTGCGCCGTGCCGGTGCACCAATAGCACATCACGTTGGTGAGCAGCTGGTCGCGGGTGAAGGCCGACTCGACGTCGCCCCTGCAGTCGGACCACGACCGGAACTTCTCGACGATCCAGGCGGCCAGGCCGGCGGGCGAGTCCTCGAGCGCGTAGCCGATGGTCTGGGGCTTGGTGGCCTGGATCTGCATGTAGCCCGAGTCGAGCTCGAAGTACGACGCCATGTCGGCCAGGCCCTGGAGCTCGGTCGGGGTGAGGTCCCCCGGCCCGTCGGCGGGCGCACCGGCGACGACCATGTTGAGGTGGATCCCGGCCAGGTGCCCGGGGTCGACCTGGCCGAGGCGCGTGGTGATCATCGCCCCCCAGTCGCCCCCTTGCGCGCCGTAGCGGTCGTAGCCGAGGCCGGCCATGAGCGTCGCCCAGGCCCGGGCCACCCGCTCCGGGCTCCAGCCGCGATCCGCGGTCGGGCCGGAGAACGCGTAGCCGGGGATGGAGGGCGCGACCACGTGGAAGGCGTCGGCGGGGTCGCCACCGTGGGCCCGCGGGTCGGTGAGGGGGCCGATCACGTCGAGGAACTCCACGATCGACCCGGGCCAGCCGTGGGTGATGATCAGCGGCAGGGCGTCGGGCTCGGGCGAGCGCTGGTGCACGAAGTGGACCCGGGCGCCGTCGACGGTGGTCGTGAAGTGGTCGAGCTCGTTGAGGCGGGCCTCGTGGGCGCGCCAGTCGTAGACGTCGCGCCAGTAGGCCACCAGGTCGCGCTCGTACGCGAGGTCGGTGCCGTAGTCCCAGTCGGCACCCGGGATGGCCTCCGGGAACCGGGTCCGGGCCAGGCGCTCGTGCAGGTCGTCGAGCACGGCGTCGGGCACGGCGACGGTGAACGGGGTGATGTCCAGGGCCACGCGGCACCTCTCGCGACGGTGGGTCGGGCGATTCGCTACGTTCTAGCCGATGACCACGCGAACCGCTCTCGTCACCGGGGCCAGCCGGGGCATCGGCAAGGCCACCGCCGTCGCCCTCGCCGCCGCCGGGCTCGACGTCGCCATCACGGCCCGGACCGTGCACGAGGGCGAGGGGGTCGACGACTCCGACCACGGCGGTCGCGCCATCCCCGGCAGCCTCGACACCACTGCGGCGCTGATCGAGGCGCAGGGTCGGCGTGCCCTGCCCATCGCCATGGACCTGCTCGACCGGGCGTCGATGACGGCGGCCGCCGACCGGGTGTACGACGAGTGGGGTCGGCTCGACGTGCTCGTCAACAACGCCGTGCACACCGGGCCCGGTTCGATGACCCGCTTCGACGCCACCGACCTCGAGGTCTTCGAGACCAAGCTCCTGGCCAACGTCGTCAACCAGATCGCGCTCATCAAGGCGGTGCTGCCCCGCATGGTGGCGGCCGGCGGCGGGACAATCGTCGACGTCACGTCGGCGGTGGCGATCAACGATCCCCACGCCCCGGTCGGCGAGGGTGGCTGGGGGTCGGCCTACGCCGTGTCGAAGGGGGCGTTCCACCGCCTCGCCGGGATCCTCGCCGTGGAGTACGCCGGCACCGGCATGGTGTTCGTCAACGTCGAGCCCGGCTTCGTCGTGACCGAGCGCATGGAGGTCAACGCCAAGGCCACCGGTCTCGACGGCGTGTACCCCGGCGCTCCCCCGTCGGTGCCCGCGGCGACGATCGCCTGGCTGGCCACCGACCCCGGTGCCGCCGGGCTCAACGGCACCACGGTCACCGCCCAGAAGTTCGCGAAGGACCGCGGTCTCCACGACCGCTGGTGGTGACCGCTAGCGGCGCACCGCGGCCGAGCAGGCGTTGGTCTCGGCCCACGAGGTGAACGCCACCCCGTGCAGGCTGCCCCGGCCGCCGCAGGTGACGACGATCCACTGCTCGGGCAGCTCGCAGAGATACACGCGACCCCGGTCGTCGATCCGACCCTGGGCCTCGAGCACGGCCCGGTTGGCCTCGGGCCACAGCTCGGCCGGCTGCCAGGCGTGCTCCTGGACGTAGGCCCGCAGGTCGTCGAGGTCGGGGAAGGTCTGGGCGAAGCGCTGCGACCACACCGGGTTGAAGCACACCATCGTCTCGCCGTGCGCGGCGGTCTGGCCGAGGTACATGTTGGCGAGCGGGAACGCCAGCGTCTTGGCGACGAGGCGGAGCAGGTCGCGGGGGTCGTCGTTGTTGATGTCGGCGAACGGGAACGTGCCCTTGCCCCCGTGGACGGTCACGACCTCGTCGGCGGGGGTGAAGCCGCGCTGCTCGGCCAGTGACGGCCAGGGCGACTCCTCCTCCCACTCGGCGAGGCACAACCCGGCCACCCGGGCGGGCTGGCCGAACACGCTCTTCGAGGTGACCCCGACCTTCTGCCCGCCGACGTTGCGCAGGACCAGCTGCACCGCCCGGCCCACCGCGACCGACCCGCGCCCGGCCGCGCCCCCCATGCAGCCGGCCTCCATGTCGAAGCCCAACTCGGCCCGGCGGGGTCCGTTGACCACCAGCATGGGGGTGACGCTCGAGGTGGTGGCGGCCAGGGCCGACCAGTTGAACGGGGGCGCCAGGATCGCCTCGACCGCCGCGACGACGTAGCCGAACGCCTCGGGGGCCACCCCGGTCATGGCGGCGTTGACCGCCACCTTCGCCACGGTGCAGGGGACCACCGCCGGCGCCAGGTCGCCGAGCACG
>Ga0075471_10001074_pt1 | contig 17562 bp, 13 predicted proteins | sample DEB19_08_DNA_2_FD_74787 | JGI IMG/M metagenome (GOLD analysis project Ga0075471, IMG submission 74787) | Aqueous microbial communities from the Delaware River and Bay under freshwater to marine salinity gradient to study organic matter... | ecosystem: Environmental > Aquatic > Marine > Coastal ... | reverse complement strand
CGCGCGACATCGGAGAGCAGCGTGAACAGCCGCGTCGCGGCGGCGCTGTCGAGGTTGCCCGTCGGCTCGTCGGCCAGGATCACGGGCGGCGCGAAGAACAGGGCGCGCGCGATCGCCACGCGCTGCTGCTCGCCGCCCGACAGCGCGTCGGGCCTGTGGTCCGCGCGCGCGCCGACGCCGAGCTCGTCAAGCAGTTCGCGCGCGCGTGCCTCGCTGGCCGCGCGCGGCATGCCGTCGAGCAGCGCGGGCAGCATGACATTGTCGAGCGCCGTCATCGACGGCAGCAAGTTGAAGTGCTGGAAGACGATCCCGATCTGTCGCCGGCGGTACCGCGTGAGTTCCGCCTCGCTCATCCGGTCGACGCGTGCGCCCGCGACGGTGACCTCGCCGGCGGTGGGGCGGTCGAGCCCCGCCACGAGATGCATGAGCGTGCTCTTGCCACTGCCCGATGCGCCCATCACTGCGTAGAAGCCTGCGCCGTCGATCTCCAGATCCACGCCACGCAGCGCCTCGACGCTTCGCGCGCCCAGGTGGTACGACTTCGTGACACCGCGACAGATGATGGTCGGCGGCGCGGACTCCATGTCGCGCGCTCAGTGGCCGTGCTTCTTGTCGTACGCGGCGCCATCGGGCAGCGCCATGATGGCCGACGCGTCGGCGACCTCGAGCTTGACGAGCCAGCCCTTCCCGTAGGGATCGCTGTTGACGAGCGACGGATCCTTCGCGGCCTCGGCGTTGATCTCGACGATCTTGCCGGCGACCGCCGCGTAGATCTCGCTCGTGGTCTTCACACTCTCGACCTCGCCAACCGAGCCGCCTGCGTGGACCGCGGTGCCCGCGGGCTTCATCTCGACATAGGTGATGTCGGTGAGCTCATCAGCGGCGTGCTGGGTGATGCCCATGGTGACGGTCTTTCCGTTCACCCGGAACCACTCGTGGGTCTCTGAAACGCGGCAATCGGCGGGGGTCGGCATGGATGCTCCTGTGGGGGGCGCGGATGGTAGCGAGTCGAATCTCGAAGCAGGCGCGTGGCGCCCTTGCAAAGTCCGAAAACCATCGTTATCGTGACCTTCGAACGTGGCCAGCCTGGAGCTCTTTGGACTGGCGTTCTGCCGAATCTCCCTCCCATGGAAGGCGCCGATGCCGAAGTGCGAATCGGCGCCTTCTTTTGATTTCACCGAGGCTTCGGTTGCTCCGATGAACGGACCGACCCCGTCGCCGGCGAAGGAACTCGAAGGCGGTTCCCTATCGAACTCTGATAGACTCGGACCTTCGGCGGGAAGAGGTCCCGTCGACAGCCAGCTTCCCCCGCCGAACCTCCCCCCTCGTGCAACCCGACATTCTGCTCACCCTTTCTGCGGGCTCACTCCGACCGGTCCTTGCCGCCAAGGATCCGCGCTGCGCCAACATCTATGAGGTTCCGCAGTTTGCGGCGACGCACCTCGAGCTGCGCGGACTGAATCTTCCCACGGACATGCTGAAGGGATTCGGCCTGCACGAGATCGAGCGATTCCGCGACGAGGCCGACCGCGCACACTGCCCAGTGCTGATGCTCTCCGAGGAGACGCCCATCAATTTTGCCCTCCGAGGTACGCCCGAATGGCTGGGGTCGCTCGACCGCCTGCGCCGCCTCGCGACCGCCGCAAACCGCCTTGGCTGTCCCTCGATCGCCGTGCGCGCGCAGTCGCCCGACACCGATGAGGCATTCGAGGCCACTTCGATCGGGGTCAAGGTGGCACTTCGCGAGATCGACAAGTTCGAGCTCAACCTGCTGCTGACGCCGCACGAGGGGCTCACCTTCGACGCGGGCCGGTTGACCGACTTGATCAAGAAGATCGGCGGCTTCCGCATCGGCAGCTATCCGAGCTTCGCGCACGCGCACGCAACGGGCGAGCTCGAGAAGACCCTTCGCAAGCTCGCGCCGTACGCGCCGGCGATCTCGGCCAGCGTGCGGGGGTTCGACAAGGACGGCGTGCACGACGGCTACCGCCTCGAGGCGTGCATCGAGAGCATTCGCAGCGTCGGCTACGGGAACACCCTTGCCCTCGACTTCGTGGGGAAGGGCGATCCAGAGAAGAAGGCCTCCAAGAAGGGGTCCTCGATCGACATTGTGGCCGAGCTCGATACGGCGCGGAAGCAGATCTCGGCTCTCACCGCCGAGCCTGAGTTCTCCGACGCGATGCTCGACGAAGACGAGGAGTAGGCCCCGCCATCTCAGCGGGAGTTCGTCTCTTCCGTGCGCATGCACGGTCCGTTCTTGCCCAGTCGGTAGACTGCCGTTGGCGGATGGCGCGAAGATCGCTCCCGAACGGAGCGGCCTCCGCTTCAGCATTCGCCGAGGAGCAGATATCGTGCTGGCTGTGGCAGTAGGCGCCCCGTTCATCGTCACCATCGACGGTCCCGCAGGCACGGGGAAGTCGACGGTCGCGCATCGGCTGGCCAAGCGCCTGGGCCTCGAGTTCCTCGACACCGGCGCGATGTACCGCGCAGCCGCACTGACGGCGCTCGATCTGCGGATCGACCCCGCGGACGGGCCGCGCGTGGCCGACTTGGTTCGAGGAATGGAACTCCGCTTCGACTGGACCAGGGACCCGCCCGAGCTGCTCGTCGACGGCACGCCCGTCGGCGAGCGCATCCGCACGCCGGAAGTCACCCGAGCCGTGAGCGCGGTCGCGTCGAACCCGCTCGTGCGGACGGCGATGGTCGCCGCGCAGCGCGAGATCGCGCGGCGGCATCCGCGCCTTGTGACCGAAGGGCGCGACCAGGGCTCCGTGGTGTTTCCCGACGCCGATGTGCGGATCTATCTCGACGCGCAGCCCGAGGTACGCGCCCGCCGCCGCGTCGAGCAGCTCGCGACCAAGGGAATCATCACCACCGAGGCAGAGGTGCTCGCGCAGATCCTCGAGAGGGACCGCATCGACTCGACGCGCCGCGATGGCCCGCTCGTGCGCCCGGCTGGTGCTGCGATCGTCGACACGAGCTCCATCGACATCGACGAGGTCATCGACCGGCTCGAGGAGGTCGTGCGGCGCTGCGCCCCCGCGGCGCTCGTCGAGAGCGACAGGATGGGCCCGTGAGCGGGAAGCGGAGCCGCTTCGACTTCACGCGCAGGGTGCCGGGCCGCGGCGTGATTCCCGTGATCTGGTGGGACTTCTGCGCGTTCCTGTGCTGGTCGTGGCTGAAGCTCTCGTACGGGCTCCGGCGCATCCACCGCGAGCGCGTGCCTGCGACCGGCGCCATCCTCGTGATCTCGAACCATCAGTCGTTCCTCGACCCAATGGTGAACGGCGTCACCGTATGGGACCGCCAATTCACCGCACTTGCGCGCGACTCGCTCTTCCTCGGTCCGTTCGGCTGGATCCTGCGATCGGTGAGCGCGCGGCCGATCAAGCGCGAGGGCGGCGACCTCGAGGCGATGAAGGGTGCGCTCGCAGAGCTCGAGGCGGGGCGCGTGGTCATCATCTATCCGGAAGGCACGCGCTCGCCGGACGGCAACATGATCGAGTTCAAGCGCGGCGTGCTGCTGCTCCTGAAGCGGGTCAAGCCGACGGTACTCCCGATGGGCGTCGACGGCACCTTCGAGGCGTGGCCGCGCGGGCGCAAGCTTCCCAAGCTGCGCGGTGATGTCGTCTGCGTGTGCGGCGAGCCGATCTCGGGCGAGGAACTCGCAAAGCTCGACAGCGCCGAGGCGCTGTCCGCGATGCGCGCGGCGGTCTCGAAGGCGCATGAGGAGGCGAAGCGCATACGGGCCGGAGGCGCGCCGTGAGCGCGCAGCCTGCGATGGAGCCGCGCGCTGCGGCCCGCGAGGTCGCGCTCAGGCTTGTCGAAGCGGGGCATCGCGCGCTCTTTGCCGGCGGCTGCGTCCGCGACCGGCTGCTTGGGAGCGAGCCCGAGGACTTCGACATCGCGACCAGCGCGACGCCCGAGGAGATCGTGCGCGTGTTTCCGAAGGCGCGTGGCGTGGGCGAGGCGTTCGGCGTGATGCTCGTGCGCCTAGGCGGTCACAGCTTCGAGGTCGCGACCTTTCGCAAGGACGGCCCGTACAAGGACGGGCGACGGCCGAGCGAGGTGCACTTCTCCGACGAGTTCGAGGATGCCCAGCGGCGCGACTTCACGGTGAACGGGATCTTCGAGGAGCCGGAGTCTGGCGCCCCCGTCGACTATGTGAAGGGGCAGGAGGACATCGCCGCTCGGCTGATCCGCGCGATCGGAGATCCGCACGCGCGCATCGCAGAGGACCGCCTGCGCATGCTGCGGGCGGTGCGCTTTGCGGCGCGGCTTGGATTCGGAATCGAGCCTGGGACAAGCGCCGCGATCCGTGCGCACGCAGGCGAGCTCAAGTCGGTGAGCCCCGAGCGTGTCGGCGAGGAGGTGCGGAAGATGCTTGCCCATCCCGGGCGCGCACGCGCCGCACTGCTGACCGAGGAGCACATGCTCGATGGCGCGGTCTTCGGCGTCCATGAGCAACCCGGCCAACTCCCGCGACTGACGGCGCTGCCCGGCGACGCCGTGTGGATCACGGCGCTTGCCGCGTGGCTTCTCGATCGTCAGGGGCGCAAGGCCTCGACCGGGCTACCGCGGATTCCAGGGAGTGCGGCCGAGGGGTTCGTGTCGGGATTCCGCGCCCAGCTGGTGATGTCGAACCACGAAACCGCGGCGCTTGAGGCGGTGTTCGAGGCACATCATCAGCTCCTGATCGGGCTGGCTGCGCGAAGTCTCGCTCAGCGGAAGCGCCTGTTCGCGTCGCCGGGCTTTGATGCAGCGCTCTCGATCGCGGAGGGCGAGGCGCCCGACCGAGCGCGGCGGGACCGCGCCGAGGCCGACCGAGAACTGCCCGATCGTCGCCTGCCGACGCCGCTCCTCGATGGGAACGCGCTGATCTCAGCCGGCCTCAAGGCGGGGCCGCAGTTCAAGTCGCTGCTCGATCAGGTGATGGACGCGCAGCTCGAAGGCCGAATCTCGAGCCCCGCTGACGCCCTCGAACTGGCGCTTTCGCTTGCCCCGGGGTGAGCCGAGCGGCCGCGCCTCCGAAGGCGGGCGGAACTCGGTCGGCGCGGCTTGCGTAGCGGCAGCGGGGGGGACTGGAGTTGCTGAAACTCTCCCGAGTGCGGCGCAACCCGAGGCGCTGCTGCCGTAAGATAACCCCTTCTCGGGAAATCCCGCGCCCGGACCGTTTGACCGCGGCCCGCCAGCCGTTTCTCGCGTCGCTCGCTCGCGCAACGGGCGTTCGACAGACCGACAGACACTCCGACCGACGACCGCACCGACCAACTTCTGGCTCCACCATGTCGATCACAACGATCTCCGTCCTCTCGACCGCTCTCCTCGCTGCGTCCGCACCCGCCCTTGCGGGCGATGCGCCGCTGCCGACCGGCCTCGCGAATCCGAAGGTGTATGTGTTCCCGCTCATGGGGCAGATGGGCACCGACATCTCGGAGCCGATCTTCAAGCGGCTCATCGAGGACGCCAAGAAGCAGCAGCCCGACATCATCGTGCTGAAGCTCAAGAGCGCCGACATCGACCGCATCAACCACCTGCGCAACGACGACCCCAGCGAGTTCGGCCTGGTCAACAAGATGACCGAGTACCGCGACATGATGAAGTCGGTGCACGACGAGCTCAGCAGCATCCCGCAGGTGATGTGGGTCGAGGACTCGGTGGGCGTGTCGGGTCTTGCGGCGCTGGCATGGGACCGGATGTACATGTTCAGCGACGCGCGCCTGGGCGGCCTCTACCAGTTCAAGGAGATGGTCGAGGCGCAGTGGCAGGACGACGACGTGCGCTCGAAGATGGTCGCTGCGTGGACCGGCATCATGAAGGGCCTCACGCAGCTCGGGAACAACCCCGATGTCCTTGCCGACGCGCTGATCTTCTCCGAGCGCACGCTCTCGGTGAACTTCGAGGGACGCGGCGCCAAGTGGGTAAACGACACCACGGGCTCGTGGGTGGTCGACAGCAGCACCGACCTGCCGCTCAACCTGAGCGCGGCGGTGGCCGAGGACATCCTCCTGTCCGATGGCAGCGCCGACACGCTCGATGACCTCATGTTCCTCCTCGGCTACCGCGAGTACACCGCGATCGACTCGGGCGAGAAGCTCGGCAAGCAGTTCACCGAGGACTGGCGCAAGGCGATGAAGAACATCTTCACCTGGATGGAGGAGGCCTCCGAGACCGAGGACTCGGTCCAGGGCTTCGGCAAGCGCAAGGCGCTCTACGAGAAGGTCGTGGCCGCGTTCAAGGCGTTTCCGTTCATCGAGGGCCGCCGCGAGTGCCAGCAGCAGGGCATCAACCGCCAGGCCATCGAGGGCGCCATCGACGACATCAAGAAGGAACTGCAGCGCCTGCGCGAGGCCGAGAAGGACAACCGCGGCGGCGGCAGCGGCGGTGGTGGCGGCGGCAACGGCCGCGGCCTCGGCGGAGGCGGCATGGGCCGCCCGCGCGGCAACTGATCCGAGCCGGGTGTCGTGACGGAATGCAACGCGCGCAGCGGCCATCGGTCGGCGCGCTTCAGAAGTGAATCGATCGAGCGAGTCAGTCGTTCCTCCAGATTGCGGGAGTCTTCCATGGCAGGGTTCAATCGTTCGTCCATCGTCCACAAGCTCGGCGCCCTCTGCCTCGGGGCGACGCTCGCGCTCGCAACAGCCGGCACGGGCTTCGCCGCCGATGTGAAGATGTCGGGTGGCGCCGTGTGGAAGGGCGATGTCGGCGCGCGCGTGCGCCTCGTGTACGCGCTCGCGGGCAAGGAAGTCACCGTCGAGGGCGATGTGTCGAAGATCGACTCGGCCCTGAAGGTCGTGAAGGTCAAGGTCGCCGAGGGCGGCAAGACCGTCGAGAAGACCGTCTTCTGGTCCGACATCCGCAAGATGGAGACCCTGTCGGGCGACGCGAAGTCGGCTCCCGCCGGCACCGCCGCCTCGAAGCCGGGCGCGACCGCCGCTGCATCGGGCGCGACCGCGAACGCCGCGGGCAAGAAGAAGACCGTCTTCATCATGCCGTGGGAAGGCACTGTCGGCGTCGGTGCGCGCCACGACGAGATCGAGAAGATCTGGAAGGAAGCCGACAAGCTCGGTCCCGGCCAGATCATCGTGCTTGAGGTCATCAGCCCCGGCGGCCTTGTGATCGAGGGCGACAAGATCGACGAGACGCTCAACGCGATGAAGAAGGAGCACCGCGTGATCGCCTGGATCAAGGAGGCGATCTCCGCGGCCGCGTTCACCAGCCTGCACTGCAACGAGATCTACTTCCAGCGCGTCGGCACGCTCGGCGCGATCACGATGTTCGCCGGCACCAAGTCCATCGAAGGCGCGGAGCTCGAGGCCTGGGTCAAGAAGGTCGGCGATGTCGCCCAGGAGTCCGGCCGCAGCCGCTGGATCGGCGAGGCGATGGTCACCAACGCGCCGCTCCTCTCCTACGACAAGGACGAGAACGGCAATGTCACCTGGTACAACACGCTCGAGGGCAAGCACAAGCTCTCCGACGAGATCCAGAACCTCACTCTGAACGCGGACACGGCGCTCGACTGCAAGTTCTCCGACGGCACAGCCGACAATGTCGACGAGCTGCTGGCGCTGCTGCACCTCAAGAAGGACGAGGTCGAGATCTCGCCAATCGGCTACAAGATCTACAAGGACTGGCAGACCCTGCTGAAGACCTGCCTGGAGAAGAAGCCGCAGATCCTCCGCGATGCGATGAACCCCGGCGGCCTGGATGAGGTCGTGCAGATCAGCAACCGCATCAAGGCCGTGAAGCAGCTCCTCGAGTGGTACGACAAGTGCCTCCCGTGCCTGATGTACGAGCAGCCGTCCGTTCCGCCCAAGGAAGAGCTGGAGAAGATCCTGAAGGATCTCAAGCGCCAGCTTGCCGAGATCCAGAAGCAGCGCCGCGAGCAGGGCAGCTGATCCTTCCGAATCCGAGATTCCCGCGGCCCGCGCCACCTGCGCGGGCCGCGTTCTTTTTCGGGAGTCTCGCCGCTTGCGCGCACCGCGAAAATCGCGTGCGATGCGGGGCATGAGCGACTCCGCACTTCCGCCGATCCCGCCGACCTCGCCCTACGAGGCGTACCCCGACGACCTTGCCGCCCGGCAGTCGCGGTGGCCATTCGTGTTCGGCACCGTCTCGCTTGCCGTCGGCGTGTTCGGGTTCTGCATGCAGGGTGCGGGCGCCGCCTTCACGGGCTTCACCCAGTCGTTCATGAAGATGAGCGGCATGGATGTCTCGCCGCCGCCCGATGTGGTCCGCATCCTCGGGCTCACGCAGGCCATCATCCTCTGTGCGCTCGGCACCGTGCTTATCGCGGGCGCTGCCTTGATCATGAACCGCAATCCGCTCGGCGCACTGCTCGTGCGCGTGTGGGTCGTGCTTCGCCTGCTCATGGTGGTCGCAGGGCTGATTGCGGGCGTGCTCACCATCAAGCCGAATGTCGAGTGGCAGATCACCATGACCGCGGAGATCCGCGAGTCGCTGCGGAAGAATCCGAGCATCAAGGAGAAGGACCTGCCGCCGATTCCCGAGCGCGAGGCTGCGGAGAAGAAGGCGCTCTGGGGCATCCTCGGTGCGAGCCTCGCATTCTCAGGATGGCCATTCGCGATGGCGATCGTGCTGTCGCGGCCGAATGTGCGGGCCGACATCGCGGCGTGGAAGGCCGCGCGCGGCCAGAGCTCAGCCGACCTCGCGGCGCTGGAACAGCGCGGTCGCCAGTGACAGCATCGCGGTCACGAGCGCCAGCGCGTAGGGCACGACCCACGCGATGTACTCGGTGGGAATCGCCTTCTTCTGCGTAAGCGTGTCGGACAGCCAGAAGACCTGGAAGTTCGGCAGCGCCGCGCGGCAGGCGGCGAGCAGCGCGTGCTGCACCGACTGCGTGGCGGTCTGCGAGGTCTCGAGCGCCGCGTTGGCGAGCGCGCGGCCGAGCATCCAGTCGGACAGGAGCCCGAGGACGAACACGCCCACCACGACGAGAAGCGTGAGCACCTGCCCGAGCCGCGTGCTGGCCGCGATCGCGATTGCGTTGAGCACCGTGGTCGCGAGCGCCATGAGGAACAGCGCCTTCCAGATCTCGGGCTCGAACTGCGTGGAGAGCTCGACGCTGTTCCACTCGGCGTCGAACATGAGCGAGAGCAGGTATGCCAGGCCCAGCAGCGGGATCGACGACACCAGCGCCCACGCGGGAAAGCTGCGCCCGTAGAAGTAGTTCATCCATGCGCCGAGGGCGACTGCGCCGATCACCGCGGCCGATCCGAACAGGATCACGGGCATGTGCAGCGGATCGCGCGCGGTCTGCAGCGTGCCGTGCACCTCGACCAGCATGAAGACGAGCGACAGGTAGAGAAACGCCACCACCATTGCGCCCGAGACCCCGAGGAACTTTCCGACCACGAAGACGGGGCGGGGCACCGGCTTGGAGACCACCGTGAGCACCGTGCGGTTGTCGATCTCTCGGGTGATGACATTGGTGGCGATGAACGACGCGAGCACCGCGGTCGCCAGGAACACCGTCGAGAGCCCGATGTCGACGAACATCCGCTGGTCGTCCTGCATCGTCCACGCGCTGAACGGGTTGCTCATCACCACCAGGATGGTGGCGGCCGCACAGACCACGAGCACGATCGGCTGGCGGATCGACTCGAGGAGGGTGTTGCGGGCGATGGCGAGAAGCTGCTCGAGGAGCGACATGGCGGGTTCTGGAGTCGCCCGGTGGATGCCGGGGGGCAGGCTGCCCGCGCGGGGCGGCTGCATCAGGAAATGCGCCTGTTCGAACGCCCGGGATGCCCAAAGGTTCGAACGAAGCAGGAAGTCGGGGCGTACCTTACAGTACCAACCCTCCCATCGGAGCCTTGGCGGTGGGGGTCATTTCTCCCATGCCCGCCTCGGCCGAGCCTACCCGCCGGCCTCCGTGGGCAGCCAGTCCGACCTGACCGCTGCAGCAACCACCGATGCGTATCGATCACCATGCCTATCAGCGGGCCACGGGCGTCGCCGCAGCAGGCCTGTTCGCCCAGCTCGCGATCGCGCTCGCGCTCCTCATCTTCGGCAAGTCGACCGAGGACACGACCGCAGTCATCGCCTCGGCGTGGGCGTTTTCGGGCCTCGTGGTGTGGCTCGGACTGATCCTGATCTTCCACCAGCACCGCCTCGAGCGGCTGGAGAGCCTGGAGATGGAGGGCGGGGCCCGCCTCGACGAGGGTGGGCGCCTGTTCGCCGCCGATGACGCCCGCGTGGCGCGCAAGCGCCTGGGGCAGATGCACTCGTACATGATGCCCGCCCTGAGCGTGCTGTACGCGCTGTTCCTCGTGGGCTTCGCGGTCGGCATCGACTGGTGGATGGGCAAGGAAGGCGATGCCAACGCCGACTACGGCACCTTCGGCGTCTCGACCGCGCTCGGCTGGCAGCTTGCGGTCGCGTTCGGCATCGCGCTGCTCTCGTTCATCTTCTCGCGGTTCCTCGCGGGCATGGCCGTCCAGCCCGCCTGGGCAAACCTGCGCGGCGGCGCCGGCGTCATGGTGGGCAACGCGCTGGTGATGCTCGCGCTCGGCGTGGGCAGCGTGTTCGAGATCCTGCGCGACGACAATGCCCAGCACACCATCCTGCGTGCGATCGTCTGGGGGATCGTCGTCTTCATGGTCGTCGTCGCGGCCGAGACGCTGCTGAACTTCATCCTGAACCTGTACCGCCCGCGCCGCGCCGGCGAGGCGCCGCGCCCGGCGTTCGATTCGCGCATCCTGAGCCTCTTCGCGGCGCCCGACTCGATCGTGCGATCGATCAACGAGGCTGTGAACTACCAGTTCGGCTTCGACATCACGAGCTCGTGGGGCTACCAGCTCCTCCTGAGGAATGTCGTCCGGCTCGCCGCGATCGGCGTGATCGTAATCTTCGGCCTGACCGCGCTCGTCATCGTCGAGCCGCAGGAGCAGGGCATGCGCCTGCGCTTCGGCGCGCCCGTCGGGCAGGTCTATCAGGCCGAGCCGATGCTGAAGATGCCGTGGCCCGTCGACACGGCGGTCGTGCTCGATGTGAACCGCGTGCGCGAGCTCCCGCTGGGCGCCGTGAAGGACATGCGTGGGCTGCCGCCCGTGATTGTGTGGGGCGAGGAAGTGGCCGAGATCGACCGGAACACGAACCTGTTCCTCGTGGGCGCCGGCTCGCGCGACCGCTCCGTGTCGGGCGCATCGTCCGATGCCTCGGCGCAGGCGACCGACCAGTTCGCGATCGTCGAGGCCGACATCATCCTGCAGTACCGCGTGCGCGACCAGCAGCTCGACAAGTATCTCGGGTTCTCGAACGACATCCGCAGCCGGCGCAACGCGCTCGACATGCGCGAGCGCGCGCTGAAGGCGATCGCGATGCGCGAGGTCACCCGCGCGATGAGCGCGCGCAGCCTCGAGGAGGTCCTCTCTCCTCCGACCGACAAGCCGCTGGTCGATGTGCTTGCTCGCGCCATCCAGGACGCGTTCGACAAGTCCGACTGCGGAGTCGAGGTCGTGGGCCTGAGCATTCCGCGCCTGCGTCCGCCCGGCAAGGAAGGCGGCAAGTTCGAGGAGCTGTCGATCGCGCGCCAGAACGGCCGCCGCCAGCTCGAGGACGCGCAGAGCACCGTCAACACCAACATGAGCCTGATCGTGGGCGATGTGGCCCGCGCCGACGAGGTCTTCAAGGGCATCGTCGAACTCGCTGAGCTCGAGCAGCGCGCCAAGGCCGACCCCGCTGCGCGCGCGCAGGCCGACGCGCTGCGCGCGCGCCTCGAGCAGGTCGTGCTCGACTCCCGCGCGCAGGCCGCAAGCGTGATCTCGAACGCGAGGTCGATGCGCTGGAACACGCTCATGGACGCGCAGGCCACCGCCCAGGATGTGCTTGGCCAGGCGCCCGCGTGGAAGGTCGATCCCGAGCTCTACCGCGCGCGCCGCACGATGGAGGCGCTGGGGCAGTCGCTCGCGGGCGTGCGCGTGAAGTATGTGCTCATGCCCGACGCGAAGAGCGTGCGGCTCGATATCGAGATGCAGGAGACGACGACCGGCCTCAACATCGCCGACTACATGGAGAAGAAGCCGCAGCAGTGATGCGCGCCGCCGCATCGACTCTTTCGACGGAAGCACGACATGAACAAGCGATCATCAGCCATTGCCCTCGGACTCGCCATCGTGGCGGTGCTCGTGCTCTACAGCACGACCTACACCGTGAACTACCACGAGATCGCCATCCACAACCGCTTCGGCAAGCCGGCGGGCGTGGAGCGCACCGCGGGTCTGCACTTCAAGATGCCGTTCTTCATCGACTCGGTCACGAAGATCGACCGCCGCAAGCAGTTCGTCGAGAGCCCGCTGGTGCAGACCTCGACCCGCGACGGCCTGCAGGTGATGGTGCAGGCGTACCTCTTCTGGCAGGTGAAGGACAGCGACGAGGCCGCGCAGGCCTTCGCGACGAGCTACCCGGGGCTCCTCGACGAGGCGTCGCGCAGCCTCGAGCAGACGCTCTCGGGCGCCGTGAAGGCGGTCGCCGGCTTCACCTTCGATGAGCTCGTCGGCCCGAACGCGAAGCTCGCGGAAGCCGAGAAGGCGATCCTCGCCGGCGTCGCCGGCCAGACGAAGGTCGGCGTCGAGCCGATCGCGGTCGGTCTCTCGCAGGTCGTGCTGCCGCAGAAGACGACCGTGAGCGTCCTCTCGCGCATGAGCGAGGTGCAGAACACGCTGGCGAAGCTCGAGGGCGCGAAGGCGACCTCGCAGGCCGAGGCGCTCAAGAGCCAGGCCTCGAGCCAGGCCGACACCATCCGCGCGTTCGCGACCCAATGGGCGTCGCGCATCGAGAACAAGGGCAACGCCGAGGCGACCGTCTACTACGAGAAGATGAAGGAGCACGCGGACCTCGCGACCTTCCTCGCGTGGATCGACGCGATGAAGGCTGGCCTGCGCGGCTCGACGACCTATGTCGGCGACACCAGCCAGGCGCCGTTCCACCTCTTCAACCTGAACTCGCGCGTCGACAAGAACGGCATCCCGCAGCCGCCCGAGGCAGCGAAGTCGCCCGCGAAGCCGTCGACGGCCGCAGCGGGAGGCGAGGCCGGTCAATGACGGGCGACCCGAACAATCCAGAGGACCTCAACCAGCCCGAGCCGATGGAGGTCGAGGCGCCGCGCCGCGCAGCGAGCGCGCGCTTCGATGTCGCCGGCCGCGAGGACGAGGGGATGCGCGACGCGCTCGACCCCGCCACGCAGTCGCTCGGCGAGGCGCTCAAGCTCTCGTACCGCCTGCTCCAGGTCGGCATCGTCGCGCTCGTGATCGTGTTCCTCTTCTCCGGCTTCCAGTCGGTGCCCGAGGGCTTCACCGGCGTCAAGACGCTGTTCGGCGCGATCGCGGGCAAGGAAGGCGAGGAGCAGGTCCAGCCCGGACTGCAGCCGTTCTGGCCGTATCCGATCGGCGACCTGCAGGTGTTCGAGCAGCGCCGCGTGCTCCGGCTCGACCGCCCGTTCTGGCCCGCATCGATGAGCCAGGGCGACCAGCGGCAGAAGACGCTGCAGGAGCAGATCGACTCGGCCGATCCGAACGCGGGGCTGAAGCCTGGCGCGGACGGCTCGCTCCTGACCAAGGAGGGCGACCTCGCGCATGCCCAGTTCGAGGCCGAGTATGTGATCGCCGACGCCGTGAAGTACCTCGAGTCGACCTCGCCCGAGAGCGCCGACCGCATCGTGGTCGCCGCGCTCATGCAGGCGGCCGTCGAGGCTGCGAGCACGCTTACGCTGCCCGAGTTCACCGACACGCGCGACATCGTCGGGCCCGCCGTGCGCGAGCGCGCGCAGCGCACGCTCGACCGCCTCGGCGTGGGCATCGAGCTCACCTCGGTGCGCGCGACCGAGCGCATCGCGCCGCTCGCCGTGCAGAGCCGCTTCCGCGATGTCCAGACCGCGCGCGAGAACGCGAAGGGCGAGGTCGAGCGCGCGCGCCAGAACGCGGTGACCATCCTCACCCAGATCGCCGGCGGCGAGGTCTACAACGAGCTTCTCGCGATGATCCGCCAGTACGAGCAGGCGCTCGAGTCTGGCCGCAGCGACGAGGCCGAGACCATCCTTGCGCGCCTGGGTGCGCGCATGGAGGCGACCGATGTGGGTGGCGAGGTGTCGCAGATCGTCAGCCGCGCGCGCGCGTCGGAGTCTGCGCTGAAGGCGCGCCTGGAGCGCGACTCGAAGCGCCTCGAGAGCCTGGCCGCGAGCTACAAGGAGTCGCGCGGTCAGGTCGTCAAGCAGCTGTGGCTCGATGCCGTGCGCGAGGCGCTCGACAACCCGCAGGCCGAGATGTTCGCGGCGCCGACCCTGCTCGGCATGCTGAACCTGCGCCTCACCAGCTCGAACGAGATCATGCAGTCGCGCCGCGACTCGGAGTTCGCCCGCAAGAAGGCCGAGCAGGCCGCGCGCGAGGCGGGCTCGTTCTACGCGCCGAACAGCGAGCAGATCTTCGTCGGGAAGGCCGGGCGCCGCCTCAAGCAGGACGCGTCGGGCGGCGTGGGCCGCTAGCCGCTGCCCGCGCGAACCCAGCGTCGTGAACGCCGTAATGACTGGACCCGTCAGGATCGATCCATGGTGAACCAACAGACAGGCAGCGAGCAGCGCATCGTCGAGGCAGCGGGGCTGACCAAGACCTTCAGCGACTTCTGGCTGCGCGACACCGCGCGCGCCGTCGACGGCGTCGACTTCCACATCGACCGCCACGAGATCTTCGGCCTGCTTGGTCCGAACGGCTCGGGCAAGTCGACGACCATCAAGATGATCCTCGGCCTGCTGCACAAGACGCGCGGCAAGCTCGTGGTCTTCGGGCGCGACCCGAGCGATGTCTCGGTGAAGGCGAAGATCGGCTACCTGCCCGAGGAGACCTATCTCTATCGCTTCCTGAATCCGACCGAGACGCTCGACTACTACGGCAAGCTGTTCGGGCTCGACCGCCGCACGCGGCGCCGGCGCACCGACGAACTGCTCGAGATGGTCGGCCTCACCCAGGTCGCGCATCGCCCCGCCGGCGAGTTCTCGAAGGGCATGGCGCGGCGCCTCGGCCTCGCGCAGGCGCTCGTGAACGATCCCGAGCTGCTGATCCTCGACGAGCCGACCTCGGGCCTCGACCCGCTCGGCACGCGGCAGGTGAAGGACCTCATCCTCGAGCTCGGCCGCCGCGGCAAGACGATCCTGCTGACCTCGCACCTCCTGGCCGATGTGGAGGATGTCTGCTCGCGCATGGTGATCCTGTACGGCGGCAAGATCCGCGCGCAGGGCACCTCGACCGAGCTGCTGGCCGACAGCCGCCACACGCTGCTCAAGATGCCGCGCCTCGACGACGCGACCATCAAGGCGGTCGACGAGACCCTGCACCGAGTGCAGGGCGTCGCCATCGAGGGCGTGTCGGCCCCGAGGCAGACGCTCGAGGAGCTCTTTCTCGACATCGTTGCGCGCGCGCGCGCAGAGCAAATCGCCACCAGCGGTGCGCAGTCGGGCGGTCGCATCGCGTCGTTCCTCCAAGGCGGGGAAGGTGGGGCAGAGGGCAGCGCGGTGGTCGACCAGCTTGTGAAGGCTGCGTCTGTGCCCGCGGTCGCGCCGCCACCGCCGCCAACCTTGGCTGAAGCGCAGAGGAAGGGTGCGGACAAGACCGTTCTCGATGCGCTCGTCGACAAGCCCGCCGCGCCGGCCGCGGCCGCGGTGAAGCCCGCGATTCCTGAGAGGAAGCGCACCGACACCGCGGTCGACCAAGGCCTCATCGACTCGCTGCTGGACGGCGGAGGCAAGAAGAAGGACGGGGAGGGACGCGGTTGAGCGGCGAGGGGCGCACCCACGGTCTTGCGCAGCGGCTGTCGGACCTCGGCCGCACCAAGCGCTTCCGCATCGCGGTGGCCGCGCTGTTCTCGCTCATCGTGCTTGCGACCTCGGTGTTCTTCTACGCCGAGGCCGCGCGCCTCGACGGGCTCCTCGCGCGCATTCCCGAGATCCTGCAGAAGGCCGACCTCAAGGCCAACGATCCCGTCGCCAAGCAGCTCGTCGAGAAGGGCACGCTCACCATCGACGGACGCGAGGTCGGCGACCCCGCGCTCGCGAAGTTCATGGAGCGCCTGTTCGAGGGCACCGGCCGCATCGACGGCATCGGCGAGGCCACCGTCCGCCTGATCGACACGGAGCGCCGCGAGTGGATGCCCATCGCGATCGCGCAGGAGCCGTGGATCGCGCTCGCGGGCGGCCTTCTCGGCCTCGCGATCGTGCTGTTCGCATGCTGGACCGACCTCGCGCTGCAGCTCGTGGCGGTGTCGCTCGCCGCGACGCTGCTCGGCGGCGGCGCGCTCGTGGCCGGGCGCCCGAGCATGGCTGCCAGCCTGGCCGCGATCCCGCTGTTCCTGTTCATGTTCTCGCTGGTGGTGCGCGTCCTGCTCGAGGCGCTCGACCAGCCGACCGCGATCTGCGCGGTGGCCACCAGCGTCATCCGCGAATCGGTGCGCCAGAAGGTCGCGATCTCGTTCGCGGGCATCGTGATCGTGGCGATCCCGCTCATCCCGCAGTCGATCGATCCGACGCTGCCGCTGCGCTACCAGGTGCAGACCTTTCTCGCGCAGTCGCTCGACACGATGTACCTGATCTGCGCGTTCCTGACCGTCTTCCTCGGCTGCGCGACCGTGGCGTTCGAGATCCGCGACCGCCAGGCGTGGACCACGCTCACCAAGCCGGTCTCGCGCTTCTCGTGGCTCGTGGGCAAGTGGCTCGGCATCGTCGCGCTGAACGCAGCGATCATCTTCACCGCCTCGGTGGCGATCTATGCGTTCCTGGCTCAGATGAAGGGGCGTCCCGCGCAGGACGCCTACGACGCCATCGCCGTGCAGAACGAGGTGCTGGTCGCGCGCGTGGGCGGACTGCCGGTCTTCGGGCGCATGACCAGCGAGGAACTGCAGCAGGCCGTCGAGACCGAGATGAAGGGCGACCCCAACATCCAGGCCGACCTCCGCGACGGCACCCGCACCGAAATCGAGGTCAAGAAGGGCCTCGTGCGCACGATCACGGAGCGGTTCCTCGTGTCGCAGCGCACCATCGTGCCCAACACCGACAAGGTGTTCAGCTTCCAGGGGCTCTCCGAGCAGCGCAAGGCCGGCGGCACGCTCACGCTGCGCTACAAGTTCTACGCAGGCGAGAGCGACCCGAACGAGGTCTATCCGGTCGTGTTCCTGTTCGGCACGGGCGACCGCCAGCAGGGCACGCCCGCCGACTTCGTGGCGGCGCAGTCGAACATCCTGCCTGTGCCCGCGACCTGCATCGACGACAAGGGCACGCTCGTCGTGCAGGTCATCAACATGAAGCTGAACCCCGATGTCCGCGCCGGCGAGCCCGAGCTCCTGCCCGGCAAGGCCACGGTGACCTTTGACCCCGACGGGCTCGAGATCCTCTACCGCGTGGGCGGCTTCGGCGACAACATGGTGCGCGCCCAGATGATGAACCTGCTGAAGCTCTCGTTCCTCGGGATGCTGTCGGTCGTGTGCGCGTCGGTGCTGAGCTTCCCCGTCGCGTGCCTCGTGGTCTTCACCGTGCTCGCGGCCGGCTCGCTCGGGCCGTTCCTC
>Ga0075471_10001070_pt1 | contig 17579 bp, 14 predicted proteins | sample DEB19_08_DNA_2_FD_74787 | JGI IMG/M metagenome (GOLD analysis project Ga0075471, IMG submission 74787) | Aqueous microbial communities from the Delaware River and Bay under freshwater to marine salinity gradient to study organic matter... | ecosystem: Environmental > Aquatic > Marine > Coastal ... | reverse complement strand
GACGTGGCTCAGCTGGTAGAGCATCACCTTGCCAAGGTGAGGGTCGCGGGTTCGAATCCCGTCGTCCGCTCCAATGGGAAGCGCCCGGGCTCATGCCCGGGCGCTTCCCGTTGGACCAGGGACTGCGCGGGGAACCGTCGGCCGTCCCGTGGGAACTCCGACGGCTCCCCTCCTCCGCCCCGGACGGCAGACGCGCCGGCCCGGAACCATGCGGCCAGGTGGCTGGACGGTTCCGGTCGTCCGCACGAGCGGGGACGGGTCCCCGCTGGTTCGCAGCGAACGGGGGAACCACGGAGGTGAGGTCCCCGAAGTCCCGGAACGCCGGTACGATGGCGTCTCGGCGCACGACCCGTGGTGGGGGGCAGCACACGGTCGCCGAACCACAGGACCAGGGGAGAACACATGCGATTCGCGTACCTCGACGCCTCCAGCACCGGCATGCTCGCGAGCGGCGTGGCCGCGGTGTTCGCCGGGGTCGCCGTCTTCGTGAAGATGCGCTGGCATCAGATCACCGGGTTGTTCCGGCGCGGTGGCGATGGCGCCAAACCGGCGAACGGCTCGGCGCCAGCGGCGGAGGACTGAATCCGGCGGGCCACCCGCTTGTCGGCGTCCGTGCGACGTCACGTCGGCGTCTGCGCCTGCTCGGGCGCACCCGACCGTCCGGACGACGTCATCGGCGCCCGTTCCATGCGGTGCCCCACCGTCGCGCCCGTGCCATCGCCCAACGGCGGTGTTCCAATGCGCCGCACACCGCGGAGTTGATGGCTTCGGAACGCCGGTAACCTTTCCGGGATCATGGTGCGCTCAGACCTCTCGCCGCGCGGGGACATCCTGGTCGTGCTGGGCGCTGGGCCCGCAGCGAACCGGGGTCTTCCTTCGGCCGTCGTCGGGATCGACGAGGGCGGTCGAGTCCTCGACTGGATCATCGCCTCATTCGAGGAGCTCGTCGATCCCGAGGTCTGGTTCGTCGCAGGCTTCCGCGCCGACGAGGTCGTCGCCCGGTACCCCGGATTGCGGACGGTCCTCAACCGTGAGTGGGAGACGACGGGCCCTGCGCACTCGTTCGGGCTCGTTCCGACCGCGGGTCGCACAACCTGGGTCAGCTATTCGGACATCGTGTTCCGGCGTTCGCTCGTGGCCGCCCTCGCAGGCGCCGATGGCGACGTCGTGATCGCCGTCGACACGCGATGGCGCGAGCGGTACGACGGTCGTGGTCGGGCCGATCTCGACCGGGCCGAGAAGGTCGACTGGGACGGGTCACGCATCCGCGCCATCGGCGCTGGGATCGCGACCGATTCCGCCCAAGCCGAGTACGCCGGCGTGCTGCGCCTCGGACCCGAGGCCTCGGAGCTCGCATCCGCGCTGTTGGCGGACCGCGTGCTCCCGCCGACGGCCTCGATCCCCGAACTCGTGGCGGCGCTCGGAGCCGCGGGTCTCGACGTGCGGGGCGTCGACGTCGCCGGGGAGTGGGCCGAGCTCGACGCGAAGCAGGATCTCGCTCGGTTCGTGCTCGGCACGAAGGCCGAGTCGCTCGATCGGCTCCGTCCGCTGGTCCACGGCGCTCGGATCGGTCGCCTCGTCGCGTTCACGGCCGCAGCCTGGGCCGAGGACCGTGACGCAGTGGTGCGCCGGATCCTCGACGAGTTCCCCGACACGCGGCTCATCGTGCGCTCGAGCGCCTTGACCGAGGACGGCTGGACGGAGTCGGCCGCGGGCCGCCACGAGTCGCTCCTCGACGTCGAATCCGACCCGCGTGAGGTCGTCGCCGCGGTCGACACCGTGTTCGCGTCGTACACGACGGCCGACGACCAGCACCAGGTGCTCGTCCAGGAGATGCTCGACGGCATCGCGGTGAGCGGTGTCGTGATGACCCGGACCCACGCGACGGGCGCGCCCTACTACGTCATCAACTTCGACGACCGGTCGCGCCGCTCCGACACCGTCACCGGTGGCGGTGACGCCCGCACAGTGTTTCTCCACCGTGACGCGCCGCGTCCCGTCGGACTGCCGAGCGGTCTCGACGCGGTCGTCGAAGCCATCGCCCACCTCGAATCCCTCGTCGGGCATGACTCGCTCGACATCGAGTTCGCGGTCGCCGACGACGGGGTCATCCACGTGCTGCAGGTGCGGCCGATCGCGGTGGCCCACGCCCCATCAGTGGTCGACGACGACGCCGTCGCCGCGGCCTTGGTCGCCGCCCGGGGCTTCCTCGACGGTCAGGTCCGGACGGGGCCGACCATCGTGGGGGACCGGACCGTCCTCAGCGTGATGTCCGACTGGAACCCGGCCGAGATCATCGGGACGCACCCGCGCCGACTCGCCGTGTCGCTGTACCGGTACCTCGTCACGGATGACGTCTGGGCCCGCCAACGCGCGGAGTACGGCTACCGCGACGTCCGGCCATGCGCGCTCATCGTGGAGATCGCGGCGCACCCGTACGTCGACGTCCGCGCGTCGTTCAACTCGTTCGTGCCCGCCGCGCTCCCGGATGACCTGGCCACTCGCCTCGTCGAGCACACCATCGAGCACCTCGCGGCGAACCCACACCTCCACGACAAGGTTGAGTTCGAGGTCGCCCACACGTGCACGACCCTCGATTGGGAAGCACGATCCGAGCGCCTGCTTGCGGCCGGGTTCACTGCATCCGAGGTCGACGCCCTCCGGGTCGCGCTCGTCGGAATCACCCGATCGGGTATGGAACGCCTCGGCGCCGATCTCGACGCGCTGACAGGGATCGACGCGGCGATCGACCGTGTCGAGGCGAGCGGCCTCGGGTCGCTCGACAAGGCGTTCCACCTGCTCGAGGTCGTCCGGACAGAGGGCACGCTGCGGTTCGCACACCTCGCACGCGCGGCGTTCGTCGCAACGGCCCTGCTCCGTTCCGCGGTCGCGTCCGGTGCGGTCGACGGATCCGCCGTGGAGTCGTTTCTCGGCTCGATCGAGACCGTGCTCGGCCGGATGCGGCGGGACGGGGCCCGGGTCCACGCCGGCGCGATGGCCTGGATGGATTTCGTCGACCGGTACGGGCACCTCCGGCCCGGCACCTATGACGTGACGTCGCTCTGCTACCGGTCCGCGCCCGATGAGTACCTGCGGGCGCTCGTCGTGCCCGGCGACGGGCGGGTTCCGGCGTCGGCGGACCTTGTGGACCCGGACGGTCGCCTCGCCGCGGCGCTCGCGGTCGCCGGCCTCCCTGACGACGTCGCCGCGTTCGCCGACTTCGCGCGCGGCGCGATCGCCGGACGGGAGGAGGGCAAGTTCGTCTTCACCCGCGCATTGAGCCTCGCCCTCGAGCACGTGGTCGAGTTCGCGGCCGGCCTGGGCATCGACCGTGACGAGATCGCGCACGTCGACGTGCACGATCTCGCCATGTGTCGCGATGCGATCGCCGATCCAGCAGGGTTCCTCCGTACCCGGATCCGGGAGCACCGGACGCGGTTCGAGACGGGTCAGGCGGTGTACCTGCCGAGTTTCCTCAACGGCTTGCAGGATCTCATGTGGTTCGAGCAGGAATCGGCCGTCGCGAACTTCGTCACCTCGCGCGTGGTCGAGGCGCCCGTCGTGTGCCGGGGTCTCGGCCCCCAGTCGCCGGTCGACGGCGCGATCGTGTGCATCATGAACGCCGACCCCGGGTACGACTGGCTGCTCGCCCGTCCGATCGCCGGGCTCGTCACGATGTACGGGGGTGTCAACTCGCACATGGCGGTGCGCGCCGCAGAACTCGGCCTTCCTGCCGCGATCGGCGTCGGGGAGGCGAGGTACGCCGACCTCGCCGTTGCGGACTCGATCCGTCTCGACTGCGCGAGCCGGACGATCTCGGTCCTCCTCTGATGGCCCGCCATCGCATCGCCATCACCCAACGCGTCGTCGACGTGGTCGGACGCGGGGAGCGTCGGGACGCGCTCGACCAGCGGTGGGCGGTGCTCGCGGCGCGCCTCGACGCGCTGATTCTCCCGGTCCCGAACCTGGTTGATGACGGCGCAGCGTGGATCGGCGCCGTCGCCCCCGATCTGCTCGTGCTCTCCGGGGGGAACGACCTCGCATCCCTCCCGGAGGCCACCGACACCGCACCCGAGCGCGACGCGCTCGAAGCGCAGCTCGTCGAGGGCGCGATGGCCGACGGGCTCCCGGTCCTCGGCGTATGCCGCGGGATGCAGTTCCTCATCAACCACTTCGGCGGGCGGCTCGACGCGGTGGACGACCACGCCGGCACCGAGCACGTGATCATGGGGACGTCGCTCGGTGAAGCGGTCGAACGACGGGTCGTGGCGTCGTACCATCGCTGGGGTGTGCGGCCCGACGGTGTACCGCGGGAGTTCCGCATCGTCGCGACCGCCGCCGACGGCACGGTCGAGGGGATCGCGCATGCAGCCCACCCGATGCGCGGCATCATGTGGCATCCGGAGCGCGGCGAGGCCCACGACGACGATCTCGCGATGATGGCGGCACTCCTGCGAGGGGAGCGGTGATGCGCGCGCTGGTGCTCGCCGCGGGGCAGGGCACCCGTCTCCGTCCGCTCACCGATGACCGGCCCAAGTGCCTCGTACCGCTCCTCGGGCGTCCGCTGCTCGAATGGCAGGTCGACGCGCTGCGCGCGGCCGGCATCGCCGACATCACGGTCGTCACGGGGTACCGCGCGGATCAGATCGAGGCGATGGGGCTCGCGACCGTCCACAACCCCCGCTACGCGTCGACGAACATGGTCGCGAGCCTCATGGCGGCGAGTGCCATGCTCCGCGACGGCGAGGACCTCGTGATCGCCTACGGCGATCTCGTGTACGAGCCTGCCGTCGTGCGGGCGCTCGTCGACGCGCCCCACGATCTCGCGATCACGATCGACCTCGAGTGGCGACGGCTCTGGGAGTTGCGCATGAGCGATCCGCTCGACGACGCCGAATCTTTGCGACTCGACGCGTCCGGATCGGTGCGGGAACTCGGCCGCCGACCCCTCGACCTCAGCGAGATCGAGGGTCAGTTCATGGGCCTCATCCTCCTGCGCGCCCCGGCCGCCGGCCACGTGATCGACGTCTACGATTCCCTGGATCCCCATGGGGAGTACGAGGGCCGCGACCGGGACAACATGTTCATGACGGGGTTTCTGCAGTACCTCATCGACCACGGCACGACGGTCGCCTCTGTGCCGGTCGCGCGCGGCTGGCTCGAGGTCGACAGCGTCGAGGATCTCGAGCGGTACGAGGCGCTCGATGCCGCCGGCGAGCTGGCGGCGCAGTGGTCCCCCGGAGGGCGGGGCTGATGGCACTGTTCAAGCGGGATCGCTCGCCGGATCGATCCGGGCGCAAGGCGTTCAACGCTCTGCCGATGCGGTCGCGGGCGATCACCTTCTACGCGGAGGACGGCGATTCCTGGCCGCACTTCGAGTCGATGGTCCGTGAACTCACGGGTACGCACGGCCGCGACGTCTGTTACCTGACCTCGAGCGACGACGATCCGATCCTCGCCGATCGGGATCCGTTGCTCCACGCGTTCCCGATCGGCGACGGCGCGGGTCGCTCGTTCTTCTTCAAGAGCATGCAGGCAGGCATCGTCGTCGCCACCGTGCCGAGGCTCGGTGTGTCCCAACTGCCGCGGTCGCAGTACGCGCCCAGTCTCGGGATGGAGTACGTCCACGTGTTCCACTCGATGGCGAGCACGCACATGATCTACGACGCCGACGGTTTCGATCGGTACGACACGGTGCTGTGTGTCGGCCCCTACATGGTCGAGGAGATCCGCCGGCGGGAGGAGGTGCACGGTCTGCCTGCGAAGGAGTTGGTGCTTCACGGGTACGGGCGCCTGGACTCCATCCTCGAGGCCCAGGCCGCGGCAGAGCCGGGTCGTCGCGACGACCGCACGGTCGTGCTCATCGCGCCGAGCTGGGGTCCGACCTGCATCTTCGAGACGTGCGGCGCCGAACTCGTCGGCCACTTGCTCGACGCAGGGTACGAGGTGATCGCGCGACCACACCCGATGACGCGCAAGCACTCGCCCCGAGGCATCGCCGACCTCGAGCAGCGGTTCGGTGGGTTGGACAGGTTCACGCTCGACCTCGACATCGCCGGGCAGGCATCGTTGCACCGGAGCGACGTCATGGTCAGCGACTGGTCGGGTGCGGCGCTCGAGTACGCGTTCGGCCTCGAACGCCCGGTGCTCTTCGTCGACGTGCCGCGCAAGGTCAACAACGCCGACTGGGCAGGACTCGGGATCGAGCCGTTCGAGGCCTCGATCCGCGCGGACATCGGTCGGATCGTCGACGCCGGGGATCTCGCGCGGGCGCCGGCTGTGATCGCGGAACTCATGGACGACCGCGCGGGGTTCGTCGACGCCATCCGGTCGGCCCGGACGACGAACATCGCGCACGTGGGCACGAGCGGCGGAGTCGCCGCCGAACTGATCGCAGCGAAGGCCGATGCCTTCCTCGAGCGACTGGATGATCGATGACTCTCGCCGATGTGTTCTCCGATCTGCGGACAGCGATCGCGGTGCCGAGTGCCGGGGTCGATGGGGCGGCGATCAACGTCCCGTCGTTGGTGGCCGGATGGCTCGATCGCGGTCCGGCGGTGTTCGCCCCGCACACGGCCGACGGCGACGCGCTCGACGCGCTCTGCCGGCAGATCGACGTGCGGGGGCGTGTGTCGGAGGCATATGGCCCCGACTGGCGCCGTCTTGACCCGGAGGCCCCTGCAGCGGCGCCGGTGGTGGCCGGGGTCGTGGCGGTGCTCCTCGCCAATGCCGCCGACGTCGGCCCGCGCGGCAACGACGGGTGGGGTCTGAAGTGTGCGAACTCCGCGCTCAAGGCCCTCGACCGCTGGCCGGACCTGCCGGAGCTCAGCGGCCTCCGCCTGGCGGTCATGACCGTGCTCGACCAGGTGAGCGACCGGGCGGGCGCCGCATGAGTTCCGTGACGACGTTGCCGCTCACCGTTCTCGCGTGGGAGGGACCCCAGGCGCGCGCGTACCTCGTCCGCATGCGGATGGCGGGGCTGCGGCCCGAGCGAATCGTGCTCATCGTGCGCAGTGCCGCGGCCCTGCGCGGGCGCGGCCGGGCGAGCCGGCGCCCGGTGTTCATGGGTCGCGCCGAGCGGGTACAGGACCGCGTCCACAACTTCCACCCATACGAGATCCGACAGCATCACCCGGAGCTCGTCAACGCGATCGCCGATGCGATGGCGCCGTTCCACCCGGATCCGGCCGCCACGTTCGACGCGATGTTCGGCGGCTTCTCGTTCGACGACCACGCCGATGAGGTCGTGCGGGTGAGCGCCGACTCGTACAAGGACCCGCGCATCGTCGCAGCGCTGAGCCGCGCGGGTGTCGGCGACATGCTCTTCACCGGTGGGGGCATCGTCCCGCCCGCGGTCTTCGCGATCGACGGCATCCGCATCTTCCACGTGCACACCGGGTTCCTGCCGTACGTCAGGGGCGCCGACGTGCTCCTGTGGTCCCTCCTCACCCGGGGACGCCCCGGCGTGTCCGCGTTCGTCATGACACCGGGTCTCGACGACGGCGACGTTCTCGCCGCCGAGGAGCTCGAACCCCTCGCGGTCGCGTTGCCCGCCGGACCGCGGCCCGACGACGCCACCCTCTACCGGGCGCTGTTCTCCTTCATCGATCCACTGATCCGGGCAGAACTGCTTGTGGAGCAGGTGCTCAAGCCTTCGGGCGGCGACCTCTCCGGGCTCGCGACCTCGCCGCAGGACGCGACCATCGGGATCACGTACCACTTCCTCCACGAGGCGGTACGGTCGCGCGCGTTGCAACTCCTGTTCACCGACCCTGACCCTTCGGTGGGCGCGGCGTGGTCGCTCGAGCCCCCGGCCGAGGACGAGGCCGCGGCCCGCCTCGCCCGGGTCGGGGCCCCGGGCGGGTATCAGCACTTCTACGACTCGCTGTCGGCTCGGGCGCCGCTCACCTTCGAGCGGGACGCCCGGCGCGCCGATTCGAGCGTGCGCGCGCAGAGCATCCGCAACCGGCGTCAGGACTATGCAGGCCTTGCGGGGAATGCGTCGCGCAGAGCGCTCCACGCGGCGTTGAACCGCGAGCTCGCCCGACAGGACGTCGAGTGGCCGAGCTACGACTACGGCGAGGGCTGGTTCTACCAGTCGTCCGAACGCCTCGGGATCACCGGACTGCGCGACACGGACGGTCGGGTCGCCGCCCTCGACCTGCTCGGGCGCGTCCGCGGGCGTCGGGTGCTCGAGATCGGATCTAACACTGGGTTCCTCTCGATCGAGATTGCAGCCGCCGCGGACCGCGTGGTCGCGTTCGAGCTCAATCCGCACCTCGTCGACATGGCACGACTGGCCGCGGCATACTGCGGGGTCGACACCGTCGAATTCTCGGTCGACGCGTTCGAGGACTTCGAGGTTGGCGAGGTGTTCGACGACGTCCTATCGTTCGCGAACCACCACACCTACGACGGCAACACGCGCCAGAGCCTCACCGACTACTTCGCCCGGTGCCACCGCTACACCGCGCCGGGTGGCCGCCTCCTCTTCGAGTCGCACCCTCCCGAACTGGAGGGCGACGGGTTCCCGCAGACGCTCGCGATCATCGAGCGCTACTACGAGATCGAGCACATGGAGGTCCCCGAGTACGGGACCGCACTCGACAAGAGGCGGCGCTTCGTCGTCGGGCGTCGGCGGGAGACCGTCGGTCCTCCGGTCGACTGACGCCCGCCGAGCATCCGACGCCTGGCGGGCCCGCCCTGATCCAGCTGCGAGACCGGCATCGGCCGCCCCGGATGCCAGAATGGGCGTACGAGCCCGTACTCGGGACCGAGACGAGGAGAGACCGTGAGCCGATTCCCCTTCCCGCACCCGTACGGCTGGTTCCAGGTCGCGTACCCGGACGAACTCGAGCCCGGTGGGGTCAAGGCCCTGCGATTCTGGAGCACGGACCTCGTGCTGTGGCGCGACGAGGCGGGGGACTACCACCTGCAGGACGCGTTCTGTCCCCACCTCGGCGCGCACCTCGGGGTCGGTGGTCACGTGCAGGATGGCGCGATCACGTGCCCGTTCCACGGCTGGCGCTTCGACGGATCGGGATCGTGCCTCGAGATCCCGTACTCCGAGAAGATCAACCGCAAGGCGCGCCTGCGCACCTATCCCGTGGTGAACCGCAACGGTTTCGTCCTCGCGTGGCGACACCCGGACGAGACGGTGGCGCCGATGTGGGAGGTCGACGAGCTGGACGAGTACGGCGATGAGGGCTGGTCGACCTACTACACCTCGGAGTACGAGATCCGCACGGTCCCGCAGGAGATGATGGAGAACTCCGCCGATCCGGCGCACTTCATGTTCGTGCACGGGACCGAGACGGTCGCCGAGGTCGAGGAGTACAACACCGACGGCCCGTGCTCGGTGATGCTGTCCAAGCAGAGCTACGTGACCCCGCGGGGCACGACCTGGGGGCGCATCGACGTCTACAACTTCGGTCCCGGGTACTCGAAGGTGTGGTTCTCGGGGATCGTCGACGCGATCAACATCGCGACGACCACCCCGATCGACGACGAGACCTGCGTGGTCCGGTTCAACTTCATGGTGCGCAAGTTCGAGGACGAGCGCATGACCTCCACCGTTGCCGAGGCGTTCGTGAAGGAGATCAACAAGCAGATCGTCGAGGACAAGCCGATCTGGGAGCACAAGACCTTCCTCCCGGTGCCGGCTCTCGCCGACACCGACGGACCGATCCTGAAGTTCCGGAAGTGGTACTCGCAGTTCTACGCGGAGGGCGTGCCGGCCGGCGCATGACGCCGACGCCGCCTCACTCCTCGTAGAGGAGGTCGTCGACCAACTTCTCGCCGAGGAAGGCTCCGGCCGGATCGAACCGGTAGGACGCGAAGTCCTTCGTGAACTCGAGGTGCACGTCCGCACGGCCGCTCCGGTTCTTCTCCACGCTCATGACCACCTGCCGCTGGAACTGCTCGGCGCGTGCGGGGTTGTACGCGGTGGCGACCTTCGAGACGGCGAGCACCTTCTCGTTCAGGGTGATCGCGACGTCGCACTCGTGGGCCAGTGCGGCCGAGCCCCGCAGGTTCCCCATGCGGAGCCGGCGGGCCCCGATCCCCACATGGTCCCCGGCTGCGGTCGCGACGACGGCCACGTCGTGGCGCAGTGCGATGTCCTTGAGTCCCTCGGCGACCGCCAGGGTGCGTTCCTCGTCGGAGCCCCGGTGCTCGGGGAGTGGCACCTTCTGGAGGTAGTCCACGATGAGGACCGCACCGGGGCCGAGTTCCTCGGCCATCCGCTCGATGCCGGCGAGGTCCGTGGGACGTCCGGTGGTCCCGGCGATGTGGAGGTGCTGGCCCCAGTGGGTCGCCCGTCGGATCGCCTCCTCGGCCAGCGGGTGCTCGGCGGCGGTGCCGAGCGGCTCGCCCGCGAGGATGACGCGTCGCACGAGCTCGCGGGCCGCGTCGACGAGGACCCGCTCGTCGTCCCGCGCCGAGACCCGCACCTCGATGGCGAGGAGGCGTTCGGTGACCTCCCGCGGGGGGTGCTCGTAGCAGACGACGCCGGTGGGGACGCCGGCGAGCGCGAAGGTGCGCGCCCACTGCAGCATGAGGATCGTCTTGCCGATGCCCGGCCGACCGCCGACGAGGGTGAGCTGGCCGGTGCGAATACCGCCCATGAGAACCTGATCGAGCGGCGAGAAACCCGTCGGGATGGCGACGTCGGGCGCGCCGAGCGATCCGGCGTCGATGCCCTCGAGGAGCGCGCGCAGGCTGTCGCCCGATGCGGTGCTCACGTGGTCGAGAAGGACTCGGCGACGCGGATCGCCGCCGGACCGGCGACCACGACGAACAGTGCGGGCAGGATGCAGAGCACGACCGGGAACACGAGCTTCACCGGCAGCTTGAGGGCCCGTTCCTCGGCCCGCTGGCGACGCTTGGTGCGGATCTCGGTCGATTGGACCCGCAGGATCTGCGCGATCGGAATGCCGTACTTCTCGGCCTGGTTGAACGCGTGGACGAAGGACCGGAGGTCGGAGACGTCGGTCCGCTCGAGCAGACGCTCGAGCGCCGCCGAACGCGGCATCCCGAGTTGGACGTCCTGGAGGGTGCGGCCGAGTTCCTCGGGGAGTGGGCCGGAACCGCGGGCCACCCGGAGCACGGCGTTGTCGAAGGAGAGGCCGGCCTCCACGCAGACCGTGATCTGGTCGAGCACATCCGCGAGTTGGTTCTCGATCACCTGCTGACGGTCCGCCCCCTTGGACTGCAACCGGACATCCGGCAGGAAGAAGAGCAGCGCCGTGATGGCGAGTCCGATGAGGAGGACCTTGAGGCTCGGGGTGAGGAGGATGAGCAGGAACGTCATCGTTGCGCCGGCGATGCCGAGGACGGCCTTCGACGCGAAGACGCGATCCGGCGTCCAGTCCTCGCCGAGGCCCGCGAGCTGGATGCGCTGCTCGACGGAGTCCCGCAGCCCGCTCGGGGTCCACCGTCGCGCCCGTCCTGCGAGTCCGGACATCATGGGGGACAGGACCCGGTCTTGGGCCGATTCGGCGAGACGCGCCTCGCGCAGGTTCGCGGTCGAGGGCGTACCCATCCGCAGGTTGCCCGTCGCCTGCGCGCGCTCGTCGCGTGCACCGGACAACGCCCACCATGCGAGCGGGATCGAGGTGCCGAGGGCCAGCGCACCGAGGATGACGATGGGGGACACGGTCGCTCCTAGTAGTCGAGGCGCAACATGCGCTTCATCCAGAACCCGCCGACGGTGAGCAGGCTGAGTCCGACGAGGATCATGATCCAGCCCGCAGCGGACTGGGTGAGCGTGCCGAGGTATCCGGGGTTCGCGAGCTGGATGAACAGTGCGGTGCCGAACGGCATGATGAACAGCACGATCGCCGACAACTTGCCCTCACCGGACAGCGCCTTGATCTGGCGGCGCACACCGTTGCGATCGCGGATCGTCGCGTAGACGTTGTCGAGGACTTCCGAGAGGTCGCCACCGACCATCCGGTGGATCTCGATGGCCTGGACCACCCACCGGAAGTCCGCGCTGTCGACGCGCTCGGCGAGGGCACCGAGCGCGTCGACGGTGTCGCGACCCAGGCGGGTCTCGACGACCACGCGTCGGAACTCCGAGGCCGTGGGCTCATCGGATTCGCGCGCCACCGCGTCGATGGCCTGGGTGACGCTGAAGCCGGCCCGGAGCGAGCCGGCCATGAGGGGCAGCGTCTGCTCGAGCTGGTCGGCGAACGCCTCCTGTCGCTTGGAGATGCGGCGCTGGACGATCAGGTAGGCGAGGACCAGTGCGACGGCCGCGAACGCGAGGCCGACGACGATCCCGGAGACCACGATGCCGAACAGGAGGACACCGACGGCGGAGGCGCCGACCACGAGCAGGAACTCACCCGGTCGCATGTCCATCCCCGCTCGTTCGAGGGTGCGATCGAGCCCCGCTTCCCGCGCCCCGCGGTCGAGGTTGCGGTCGATGAGATCGGTCGCCCCCCGCCGGATCTCTCCGAACGTCGACCCGACCGATCGGCCGGCACCGGCGAGTTGACTGCGGCTCGCCTCCGGCCGGAACACGAACCACCCGAGCGTTCCGAGCCCGACGACCGCGAGCAGCACCCCGATCCACAGCGCTGCGGTCGACTGGAGGATCCCGTCGGATCCGGCGGTCTCGCCCGCTGGGATCGTCGGGGTCGGCAGCGCGGCCTCGGCCCCCGCATCGGTCGCAGCGGTCGGCAGGCTGAACCGGGTCGAACCCGACTGCACGCCATCGGGGGTGCGCACGCGGACGGTGAAGCCGGTCGAACCCGATCCGGTCGCGGTGAAGCGCAGTTGGTACTGGGAGGCGATCTGCGAGCCGATCGTGTCGAAGATGCCGTCGAGCGCCTGAGGGTCGTCGGCCCGGGCGACGCTGCCGCCGGAGGGCGTCGCGATCGCCCGGAGTCCGGCCGGGTCCGAATCCGAGGTCGCGAGCTCCACCCCGTAGACGCTCGCGTTCGCCGCAGTCGCGGCGGTGGCCGCCTGCTCGGTGGTTGCGCCGCTCACGGTGTCGCGACCGTCGGTGAGCACGACCATCGTGCGACGCGGCTGGGTGAACGATCGCGCCGCTTGCACCACGGCGTCGTTCAACGCGGTTTCACCGGTCGCGGTCAGCGCGGAGATCGCGCGGCGCGTGACGGCCCGGTCCGTCGTGAACGGGCTCGCGATGTACGGGCGATCCCCGAACCCGATCAGGCCCACCGAGGCACCGTCCGGCAGGCCGTCGAGGAGAGTGTTCGCCGCCGACTTCGCGCCGGCGAGCCCGGAGCCCGCCATGCTCCCGGAGGTGTCCATGACGAGGATGACCTGCAGGGGGTCGCTCGGGACGCCCACGACCTCGGCCGGGCGTCGGCGTCCGGTCTCGAGGACGGTGAACGCCGAGGCCGGTAACGGGTCGGTGGGGGAGGTGCCCGGCACGGACACCGACATGGTGACCCGTGGCGCCGCCGAGGTGTCGGCGTTCGTCACCGTGACCTCGCCGGCGGCCGAGGCCGCGGTGATCGGCAGCACGAGGACCAGACCGCCCAGCGCGAACGCTGCGACGGCCCGCAGGGTGTTCGCGGGCCTCACCGGTCGTACGCCCCGGCCGAGGTGAAGACCGAGTCGGGAACGCTGATGCCCTGGTCGGTGAGTCGCTGGAGGAACCGCGGTCGCAGCCCGGTCGGCACCGCCGTGCCTCGGAATCGCCCGTCCGCATCGATCCCGGCGCCGAAGTCGAAGGAGAAGAGGTCGGTGAGTGTGATCGTGTCACCCTCCATGCCCGCCACCTCCACCATCTGGGTCACCCGTCGGGAGCCGTCCCGGAGGCGGCTGATGTGCACGATGACGTCGATCGCGGAGGCCGCCTGCTCGCGGACCGCCCGGACCGGCAGTTCGACCCCGGCCATGAGCGTCATCGTCTCGAGGCGGGACAGCGCATCCCGGGGCGAGTTGGCGTGCAGGGTGGACAGCGAGCCCTCGTGGCCGGTGTTCATGGCCTGCAGCATGTCGAGGGCCTCGGCGCCTCGGACCTCCCCGACGATGATGCGGTCGGGGCGCATCCGCAGTGCGTTGCGCACGAGATCGCGGATCGTGACCTCGCCGCGACCCTCGATGTTCGGTGGACGGCTCTCGAGTCGGATCACGTGGGGCTGGGAGAGGCGCAGTTCGGCGGCGTCCTCGACCGTCACGAGTCGTTCGTCGTCGGGGATGCAGGACGAGAGCGCGTTCAGCAGGGTCGTCTTCCCGGTGCCGGTTCCGCCGGACACCAGGATGTTGAGTCGGCCCTCGACGCACGCACCGATGAGCTCGACCAATGTCGGGGTCACCGTGTCGAGGCCGACGAGGTCGGGCAGCGTGAGGGCGCGCTGGGAGAACTTCCGGATGGTGAGCACCGGACCGTCGACGGCCAGCGGCGGGATCACCGCGTTGACCCGGCTGCCGTCCGGCAACCGGGCGTCGACCATGGGGGAGGACTCGTCGATGCGCCGGCCAACCCTGGACACGATCCGCTCGATGACCTGCCGGAGATGGTCGTCCGACAGGTACCGCTCCTGGGTCCGGTACAGGCGACCGTTCCGCTCGACGAAGATCGCGTCGAGCGAGTTCACCATGACCTCCGTCACCTCCGGGTCCGCAAGGTGCTTCTCGATCGCGCCGTACCCGAGCACGTCGTCCATGAGGCCGGCGACGATGCGAGCCCGCTCCGCCGGGGTGAGCGGCACCTGCTCCTGGTCGATCACTTTCGACAGTTCCTGGAGCACGTACGCATCGAGCTGGTGCTCGTCCATCGAGGAGTCGTAGAGGCGGGAACCCAGTCGGGCGAAGAGCGCATCCTGGGCCCGCCGCTTGATCGCGGCGAACGGATCGGCGGGCATCGCCGTCGCCGTGGCGGTCTGTTCCCGGAGGGTCGTGAGGCGCGAGGGCTCCGGGTCCGGCGTGTGGTCCTCGACCTCGGCGGTCGGATCGGACTGACGGAGGCGGTCCCGGAGGCTCATCGGAGTTCCTTGCGACGACGGAATCGGGCGACGTTCTGGGCGGTGGATTGTGGTGCCTCGACCGGGGGCGCGCCCACGTTGAGGAACCGGTTCACCAGTTCCCCGTAGGCCCGGGCCACGGGCGAACGGGGCTGGGACTCGAGGATCGGCGAGCCCTGGTTCATGCTGAGCGGCACCGTGCGGGAGGAGGGGATCTGGACGTCAACCTCGAGGCCGACCGTCGCCTCGATGTCGCGGATCTCGAGGCCGACGCGGGCATCCGCCCGGTTGAGCGCGAAGTGGCGGCGCTGGAGGGTCAACCCGATCTGGTCGAAGGCGTCCACCTCCTTGCGCATGCTGCGGATGCTCGCGACATCGGTACCGCACACCAGGAGCAGGTCGGTCGCGCTCTCCATGGCGGTGAGGGTGATCTCGTCGAGGCCCGCCGGCGTGTCGATGATCACGTACTCGAACTCCCGGCTGAGGATCTCGATGATCCGGGTGATCTGGGCCGGGCGGACGTCCTCGGCCTCGGCCGGCGATTCGGGGGCCGAGAGTACGTACAGGCCGCTCGGGTGATTGGTCAACGACGCCTTGAGAACCGTCGGGTCCGGCTCGCTGCCCTGGGCCACGATGTCGGCGAGGGTGTGCTCGGGCAGCAGGCGCAGCGCGTGGCCGACGTCGCCGAACTGCACGTCGAGGTCGGCGATGACGACGCGACCCGGACGTTGCATGGCGAGGCCGACGCCGAGGTTCGTGCTGATGGCGGTCTTGCCGGCCCCGCCCTTGGCCGAGACCACGGCGATGACCTTGGTCGGATTCGGATGGCCGGCCGCGTTCGCCGCGACGTTCGTCCGCCGCCGGGTGGCGGTCTCTCGGGCACGATCGATGATCCCGCGGATCTCGGTGCGGGGTGCGTCGGGGTCGATGATGTCGCGGACCCCGGCGCGCAGTGCCTGCTGGAACAGATCCCCGCCGGGCTTGGCGACGAGCAGGACGCAGACCTCCGGGTGCGCGTCGTCGATCCGGGCGCAGAGTTCGAGGGCACTGGGCTCGTCGAGGTCCGGACCGACGGCCACCACTCCGACGCCGAGCGCGCCGATCTCACGCACCACCCCGTCGAGGTCAGGGCCGTGCGATGCGAACGACCAGGAGCCGATCTCTCCCGGGAAGGCGCCCGCGAACGCTTCGCGGACCCGTTCCTCCCAATCTCGGTCGGCCGTGGCCAGGTAGAGGTCGCTCATCGGTAGATGCCGTTCCTCACCACGGCACCGCCGGGCACCTCGGGCGCGTTGCGCGGGTCGGTGGAGAGCCAGATGGTGCCGTGTTCCGCGGCGTACACCAAGCGGTTGACCTCGTTCGCCGGGAGGGCGAGCGTCACGAGCAGGGAGCCCTGCGGGGAGGCGCCGGGCCTGCTCGCGTCGGTCGTCGTGTCGGTGGTCTCCGCGGTGTTCGGATCCGCGACCTGCACGTTCGTCACGAGGACCTTCTGGAGGATGACCCCGGACTGCGCCGGACCCCCGTCCCCGCCGGCGAACGATGCGCTCACGGCCACGGTGACGCCCGGGGACAACACGCCTCCGATCGCCCGCTGGGGTTCGAGGGAGATCGTCGTGGTGAGGAATCCGTCGGGAATGGACACGCCGCTCCCGGAGGCCTGGAACGCCGATGGCGTGGTGAAACGGGCCCGGACCAGTTGCTCGCCCGGCACCAGGAGCGCTCCGGCGACCAGACCCTTGATCTGCTTGAGGTTCGTGATCGCGCCCTCGGCCACGGCCTTCCTAGGGAGGTCCGTGCGTCCGACGCGGTCACCGAGGTCCGCGGTGGGCGTGCCCGCCGGGATCTCGTTGCGCACCGTGTACACGGCGACCACCTTCGTTCCCGACTCGGCGCGCCGATCCGCTCCGTTCGCGTACGCGATGACGAGCACGGCTCCGATGAGCGCGAGCACGACCGCACCGATGATGCCGCCGGTCTTTCGGTTCACGTCGAGGTCCTTCCGGTTCTGGGTGGGTCGGGATGTGGCTCAGCGGCAGCGTGGGGGTGCCGCCGCGAGCGACGCAGTGTTGAGGTTGACGTCGCAGATCTCGTACGTCGGGAACGCCGACGTGGAGTTGTAGACGGTGCCCGCGCCGACCAGGGCGTCGTTGAACGTCAGGGTGAGGCGGCGGAACTGGCTGCTCGTGGAGGTCGAGGTCGTCGTCGAGGGCGACGTCGTGGTGGTCGTCGACGTACTGGTGGTCGACGAGGTCGTGGTCGTCGCGGGGGCGACGACCGTGATCGTCTTGGACGTACTGTTGTTGGCGTCGTTCGAGTCGTTGACCGAACCGCTCGTCCACTGCGCGAGGACGGTCACAGGACCCAGCGCTGCAGTCGGGAGCGTGAACGAGGTCGTCGCCGTCTTCCCCTTCTTCGTCTCCGGCAGCGGACAGTCGAAGACGTTGCCGGTCGTGAACGTCGGATCGACGATCGAGGTGCATCCGGCAGGGATGGCCGCGGTCGTGGTGACCTTGAAGCGGACCTTGAGGTCGCTGATGGTCGAGTCGGTGTTGTTGGTGACCGTCACGGTGAGGTTCACCACGTCGTTCTGGGTGACCGTCGACGGCCAGGTCGGCGGGCCCTGCGCGATGGAGA
>Ga0075471_10001069_pt1 | contig 17592 bp, 13 predicted proteins | sample DEB19_08_DNA_2_FD_74787 | JGI IMG/M metagenome (GOLD analysis project Ga0075471, IMG submission 74787) | Aqueous microbial communities from the Delaware River and Bay under freshwater to marine salinity gradient to study organic matter... | ecosystem: Environmental > Aquatic > Marine > Coastal ... | reverse complement strand
CGGCGAATGCAACGCGTGAAGCCGTGCGGATCCGCGTGCGCCTTCCGATTCGAGAAGTCGTTCGGCTTCCGTAGCGCCGATCACGGAGGCGATCCGCGTACGCCGCGACGTCGACGACGGAATGTCGAGGACCTTTCTCGACTCGGTTCGGTACTCGAGTGCGAAGCCGGTCTCGGACAGAGCCATCCGCGTCAGGAGTTCGACGATGGCCGCCTGCTCCGCACGTTCGGACTTCATGAACTTGCGGCGGGCGGGAACGTTGAAAAAGAGATTGCGGACCTCGACGGTCGTACCGAAAGGCGCGCCCGCGTCGATGGGCCCCGTCGCCGTCCCGCCCTCGACGAGGAGTCGGGATCCGAGCGGAGCCCCCGCGGCGCGCGTGGTGATTTCCATCCGCGAGACCGACGCGATCGACGGCAACGCCTCGCCGCGGAAACCGTAGGTGGCGACGCTGAAGAGGTCGTCCACGTCGAGGATCTTCGACGTCGCGTGCGGCAAGACGGATCGGGCGAGATCGTCCGGGCCCATGCCCGCACCGTCGTCGGTGATCCGGAGCAACTTCAATCCGCCTTCCTCCGACTCGACGAGGATGCGTCGAGCGCCCGCATCGAGGGCGTTTTCGACGAGTTCCTTGACGACGCTCGCCGGACGCTCGACCACTTCGCCCGCGGCGATTCGATTGGCCACTTCGGGAGCGAGAACGCGGACGGTCATCGGCGAGCGGCCTTTCCGGAAGCGACGCCCAAAGCCTCCGCGATGAACGTCTCGAGAAGGACGCGCGGCGGTCCCCCACCGGACTTCAACGCACGGTCGAGAGCGACGACGTCGTCGAGCAAGCGCGCCCGCGGACGGGAACGCCACGTTTCCACCTGTGGACGGAATCCGGGAAAGAACGTTCGATAGACGCCCGCGCTCTCCGCGGCTTGTTCGATGGGAACACCGGCATCCATCAGATCACACGCGTGGAGCACCTGCCGGACCTTTCGCGAGATCGCCGCGGCGCAGAGGATCGCGATCCCCTGAGGGTCCGTGTTGCGCCGTCCGCCGGGCTCCTCGACACCCATATCGAAGAGCGACGCGGAAACCGCGAACGCGGCGCGCACGTCCGCGGACGCGACGGCCTCGGCGAGATCGAAGGCGGGGGCGCTCCGCGCGGCCCCGACGCAGGCGTCGACGGCCTGATCGGAAATCCCGGGGGCTTCGGCGACGTAGAGGGCCAGTTTCTCGAGATGCGCCGCCAAGGTACGAAGGTCGCTCCCCGCGCGTTCCTGCAACAGGTGGGCGGTTTCACGCCGCATCGCTTTGCCGCGGCGCTTCGCTTCGGCCACGATCCAACCCACGAGTTCCGTATCGAGCACCGACCCACCCCACGGCGGCGGCTTGTCGTAAAGGGTGTCGCAGCGAACGACCACCCCGCCAACGGCTTCCACGGCTTCCGCGAGAGCGTTGCCGGGGGCGGCGCGCGCCTTGGCACCGACGGCACCCTTCCCCGATTTTGGCACCAGCGATTCCCCTTCGAGCACCAAACGATGGGCCATCTCGCCGGAGCGAAGAAGTTCGATCAAGGCGTCCGCATGGGTCTTCACGAGTCCGTCCGCCGGGCGAACGCGAACGAGGCGCTCGCCTCCGAAAAGCGATCCCGTCCGCATCCCCTCGAGGAAGTTGCCGAGATCGAAACCCGCGGCATCCCGCGTGCCGGGTCCCGTGACGATTTCCACGTCGTCGCATCCGGCTGCGATCATGTCCCCGACACGTTCGCGGAACCAACCTTCCTCTCCGGTGACGAGTGCGACCCGAACGGCGGGATTTCCCTTTTGAAGAAACTCCTGGGCCTTCACAGTCGCCCCCCGATCCACAGGTCCGCGACGGACGTCGAAAGGACCAACAGCGAAATGGCGACGTTCACCGTGAAGAACGCCGTGTCGACGGCGCGCAAATCATCCGCCTTCACCAATCGGTGCTCGTAGACGAGCAAGATCATCACCGCGACGACGCCGACGAAATAGACGGTTCCGAGCCCGAGCGCGCCGCCGGCGAACGCCAACGCGGGCGGGACGAGCGCATGGAATCCGCGCGCGGCGCTCAACGCCCCCGAGATACCGAAGCGTGCGGGAATGCTGTGCAATCCGAGAGTGCGGTCGTGATCGACGTCTTGACACGCGTAAATCACGTCGAAGCCGGCCGTCCACATACACACGGCGACACCCATCGCGACGATTCCCGCCGTTCCGATGTCCCACGCGCCGCCCACGGCCAAATAGGCGCCGATCGGCGAAAGACCCAACGCCGCACCGAGAACGAAGTGGCACGCCCACCCGACGCGCTTCATGAACGAATAGCCGAGCACGGTCGCAAGAGCGATCGGAGACAGCGCTCCGCAGAGAGGATTGAGACCGTAGGCCGCCGCGACGAACGCGGCGGACGCCACGACCGTGACGACCACCATCGTCCGCGGTGCGACCTCCCCCGTGACCGAGGGACGGCTCATCGTTCTTGGATTCAAGGCGTCGAAGCGACGATCGACCCATCGGTTGAACGTCATCGCGGCGGTTCTCGCCGTGACCATGCACACGAGAACCAACGGCAGCGTCGTCCAGGGAATCTTCCCGAATCCGCCGCGATTCGAAACGCCGAGCAACGCGCCGGTCACCGCGTAGGGCAACGCGAACAACGTATGGGAAAAGCGGATCAGACGTAGAAACGCCGACGTCCCGCGAGCGACCGAAGCCCATTCGGTCGTCATGCGCCCGCTCCGCGAAATACGCAGATGACGTCGTAGATCACGTGGGTCCACACCGCCACGGCGAATCCGCGCGCGGCGAAGAGTCCGGCCAAGAGCCCGCCCGCGACGAAGCGGAACACGAAGACCGTGCTCTCGAAGGGTTCACCTCCGGGGCCGACGTGGTGATACCCGGCGAACAACAACGACGAGACTGCGAAAGCGACCCCTGCCGCGACGACGGGCTCGGCGCGAAAGACGGTTTTCAAGAGATGAGTACCGCCGTAGAAACAACCGAGTCTGAACACCAGTTCCTCGTAGAACCCGGCGCCGAGACTCAGCAGTGCGCCTTCGAGTCTCCCGCCGGGAGTCGCGACCACCATGCTCAATCCACCGAAACTCGCGACGGCCGCGAGCGGGAGCAAGGCCGTCGCCCACGCGGAGCTCTCGACGATCAACGGGAGGACCAGACCGAATCGCGGAGCCTTGGTCGTTCGCTTCGGCACGATGAACGCGCACACGAGCACCGCGACGAGCACCAACGCGTTGACGACGAGCCACGCCTTCGGACTGATGCCGTGCAACACGTGCTTGACCCAAGCGTCCGCCGCGTTTTGATTCCGGGCGCGGAACACGATCAATCCCGCTTCGTAGAGGAGCAGAACGGGAACGGTCAACAACACGGCCGTCGGCACGTCACGGACCGCGCCCACGTAGCTTCCGAGCCACCGGGGCACGACGGAACGCTTCTCCTTCACGGCATGCTTCGTCTTCGCGGGCACGGGCCCATGCTAGCGCAAGCGGGGGAAGACCTCCCGAAACGACGACGGCCCCGGAGGTCTTCCGGGGCCGTCGTGCGCGGGACGCGAAAACCGCGTCCGCCGCGATCACTGATCGTAGTAGGTGTGGATGAAGTCGAGTCCCGGAACCTGAACGGATCCGAGAATCGCCGGGCTGCCGTACGAGAAGGCCACGATGCGGCCCGCTCCGGGGTAGCTGACCGCCACCACGCTCGGCGTCGCACCGGAACCCGTCGCACCGTTGTCGACGATGCCCTTGTTGTTCGTCACACCGGCGGCGTTGACGTTGTAGAGGCCCGACATGTTCTCGATGCAGACGTCCGTCGGTTGCGCCGCGTTGACGACCGTCGGCGCCGAGAATTGGCTGAGGATGTTGAAGTCACGACGTCCCGGAGGTCCGGGGAAGCCCGGCTGCGGCGACAGCGTGAAGTTGTACATCGTCATCTGATCCACGGTGGAACCGAGGGCGTTCGCGACCATCACACCGGGCTGGGTGCCCGCCGCGATGTAGCTCTGCCAGTTCCAGCAACCGGACTTCGGCCCGAGGAATCCGGAGATCGTCTTGATCACCTTGCCGTTCGGCAGGTTTTCGAGAACCGCACCACCCGCGGACTCGTACACGGTGACCGTGTTGCCGTAGTAGTTGAACACGTAGGCCATGTACTCGTTCGTGAGACCTTGGCCGATCATGCGCAATCCGGCGGCGACTTCGTTCGGGCCGTAACCGACCGGAAGCCGGATACGTTCCGTCTGAGAGGCCACGCGAATGACCGACAACGTGTTGTCCGCGAAGTTGGCGACGAAAACGTCTTCGTTCGCGGGCTGAACCGTGACGGCCTTCGGTGCGTTACCGACCGTGATCGTGTTGGCGACGCGGTGGAAGTTCGGAGAGGCCGGGTTGGTGTAGACGCGCTGCACGGTGCCCTGATCGCCGTTCGAGATGTAGAGGAAGTTCAGGTCCGGCGTGATGCCCAAGCCGTTCGGCGACGAAATGCCCGTCAACGTCGTGATGAGCGAGAAGTCGAACGAATTGATCACCTTGACGTCGTTCGCCGTCCCGTCGATCACGTAGAGGCGGTTGCCGTACGGCGGCGGAGCCGCGGCCTGGGTGATGCCGAGGCAGAGGAGCAACGAGGCCGCCGCGGCACCGTTGCCGGCGGCGACGACACCCGGGTCTTGGGTCGCGTCACGCGGCGGATCGGTGATGGAGTTGCCAGCGTTGAGGAACGTGCCGACTTCCATGTCCTTCGGAATTCCGAGGATCGACGCGTTGGCGAGCGGCGTCTGCATGTAGGTCATGTTGCCCGACACGGTCGAGCCGTAGGTGACCGGCACGCGCGCACACGGCGCCGCGGCATAGGCGGCGGTTCCGGCGAAGGCGATGTCGGCCGTGCTGACCACGCCGAGGCCCGGACGATCGAACGGAGGCGTTCCGCCCTGCGTCACGCCGACGAAGATCGTGTCCGGCGGAACCGGATTGCGCGAGAGGCGCGGTCCCGCCTCGTACGTGAAGCCGGAGGTGAAGTTCGCCGCGAGCACGTTGCCCGAACGATCCTGCGCCGTCGGCACAGCCGCGTTGGCGTTGATCGTGATGTTGACGACCGCGGGGACCGCGGGAGGATTCGGCGTCGCCGCCGTCGGCGACGGCAGATACGTTCCCGGGACCGGCTTCACGACCGGAAGTTGGAGCACGGTGCCGGCGGGCTGCGCCGGGTCGTTGCTCGTGATCGGGAAACGCGTCGGGTTCGACGCGTAGTTTTGGAACACGGTTCCGGCTTGGATGCCTTGGAGGCCGGTCACGTCGACCCAGCGGATACGCACCTGCGACGGATTCGTCACCGGGTCCGGCATGTAGACGACGTAACCGAGAGTCGTCGGCAGACCCTGCGGCTGATTGGTCGTCGGGTCGGTCGGCAGGTTGTACTGAATCTGGAGGGCGCCGTTGGTCGCGACGGTGTCGTCGCCCGCGCCGCCTTCGTAGATCGTGTTCGCGCCCGGACCGAACGGGAGGAACGGCGTCGAGATGAACGGATCACGCGTGGACGTCTGACCGACGAGCGCCGCGAAGTCGACGGCGTCCGTGAAGTTGAGGACGATTTCGCTGTTGATCTTCACGCCGCTCGATCCGTTGACCGGAAGCACCGGGGCCGAGCCCGACATGGCGATCGCCGTGGTGTCGCCGGCACCGCCCGCGGCCACCGTGAACGGCAGAACCGGCAGGAGGTTGTTGACGCAGGACGCGGAGGCGCCCGTCGTGCAGAACGGACCGCCGCTCGACGACTTGAGGTTGCCGGTGATGACGAGCGCGTAGTTGCCGGCGGGGAACGCCTGCGGCGTCGCGATGTTGCCGTCCGGGTTGTAGTAGAGACGCAGACGCGCCGGTGCGGTGTCGTTGGTCACCGCGTTCGTCGCGTCGAGCACGCCGGCGGAGTCGATGCTCACGCAAACCGGAGCGCCGGGCGCGAACAGACAGTTGCCGACGTTGGCGGGAGTCGAACCACCGAGGAAGAAGACGACGATGCCGTCGCTGCCCGAAGACGGAACGGAGGCGATCGTCGACGCCTTCACCGTCGTGTTGAAGTTGAGTTCGAGGAACGTCTGTTGCCCCGGAGTGCCTTCGGCGAACACCGGGGGCGGGACGTTGTACGCCGCCGCGCCGGTCGCACCTGCCGGAACCGGGACACCGTTCAGCGGAACGGTCGGGTACGGCGTCGGGTTGACCGGAGCCTGAGGCGGGAACACCTGCGTGGCGCCGATCCAGTAGTTCACGGGACCCGACAAAGAGAGGAACGTGGGTGCGCCGCCGCCGCCACCGCCGCCACCGCATCCGGCGACGACCGCGAGGGCCATGACGACTCCGAAGAGCGCCACGCGCGCTCGACCATTGCGATTCGACTTCCGAGGTTCGTTCACGAGCTCGACTCCGGTAGGGGTGTGCCCCGATCCGATGCGACGATCCGCACCGGACGACTTCCATTCCGCAACCCGCGTGCCGGGCATTCGGCGCCGCGGTCCATCGGAAAGGCTGAGGCGGGGTTATAGCACGGCGGGGATTTTCGAGGGAGGCTCCCCCTCCCCCCCAAAAACCCGTCGAATCGGGCCGACGAGCACTTTCGCTCGGGCCGCCCCTCGCCCCTCGGAGAACGGGCGACTTCGGGCCCGACGCCACGGTTTCCGCGCGTGTTCCGGACTGTTAAATCCTCTTGGGGGGGCCGAGGCTCCCGTCCGGAGGGAAATGACCACGTTCGAGCCGCCGCTGCCCCGAGACAACGAACCGACGCCGCTCCCCGGCGAATCGGCCCTCGACATCGCCCTGCGCCCCAAGGCGCTGGCGGAGTTCGTCGGACAACCGCTCGTCGTCGACAATCTCCGCATCGCGATGACCGCGGCGAAACTCCGCGGCGAACCCGTCGACCACGTCCTCCTGTCGGGACTCCCCGGCCTCGGAAAAACGACGTTGGCGGAACTCGTCGCTCGCGAGATGGGTGCGGGCTTCCGTGCGACCTCGGCGCCCGCACTCGAGCGCCCCGCGGATCTCGCGGGCATCCTGACGGGACTCTCCGCGGGAGACGTTCTCTTCGTCGACGAGATCCATCGACTTCCGTCGACCGTCGAAGAATACCTCTACGGCGCGATGGAAGATTTCGTCATCGACATCGTGCTCGACCAAGGTGCCCGCGCGCGCACCGTGCGTCTCGACGTCAAACCCTTCACGTTGGTCGGCGCGACGACGCGCGAAGGACTGCTCGCTCCTCCCTTCCGCGCCCGTTTCGGATTGATCGAACGTCTCGAGCCCTACGCGATCGAAGATCTCGCGCGCATCGCGATCCGGTCGTGCGGACTTCTCAAGATCGACGTCGACGCGGCCGCCGCCGCGGCGGTGGCCTCTCGTTCGCGCGGGACGCCGCGCGTGGTGAATCGATTCCTGCGTCGCCTCCGCGACCTCGCCCAAGTCGAAGGCCGGACGCGCATCGACCGTGAACTCGTCGATCGCGGATTGACGCGCCTCGGAGTGGACGATCGCGGCCTCCTCGCCGTCGACCGTTTGATCTTGTCGACGTTGGCGCGCGCGGGAGGCGAGCCCGTCGGCGTGAAGACGCTCGCGATCACGCTCGGCGAAGACGAACGTACCGTCGAAGACGTCTACGAACCGCACCTCATTCGAGAGGGGTTCATCCTGAAGACGCCGCGCGGACGCATCCTGACCCCGGACGGCGAAAAGGCCGCGGGAGTCCCCGCCCGACCGGACGATCGCCTTCCGTTCGGAGCCGGCTGAGTGACGCAGGGCCGCCGACGCCTGATCGCCTTCGCGGCGTGCGCGCTCCTCGCGGCTCTCGTGGCGACGCTTCTACCCGTCGACATTCCGTTCCTTCCGAAGACCGGCGCTCCGGGGTGGACGTTCCACGAAGAGCCGACGATCCGTGTGCTGCTCGGTGATCTCGCACCGGGCGCCTCGGCCGATCTCGGTGGGGTCGCCGGGACCCCCGGGACGCGATTCCCGACGCCCACGCGCGTCATCCTCGAATTCGGGCGCGATGGCTCGGTCCGCGCCAACGGCTCCGGAGTGACGCTGCCTCTCGTCCTGCAAGGCGGCCCCGACGGCATCGGTTATTCGGGCCGTCGCTACTCGGGCGACTTCGTCGTCGACAAGGACAAACCCGACCGCGTCGTCGTCCTCAACCGCGTGCCCATCGAACGCTACGTCGAAGGCGTCGTGCTTTCGGAGATGCCGCCCAACTTCCCGGAAGAGGCCCTGAAGGCGCAGGCGGTCGCGAGTCGTTCGTACGCGGCGTGGAAGATCGCGACGTGCCGCTCTCTCTCGTGGGACGTCGCGGATACGCAACGATCCCAAGTCTATCGCGGCAACCCCGAACTCCCGAAGCTCGCCGCGCGTATGGTGCGCGCGACGCGCGGGCAAGTCCTCGCATCGGGGAAGCGACCACTCGAAGCCGTGTTTTCGAGCACCTGCGGAGGATCGACGCGTTCCGCCGAAGAAGCCTTCGGCGACGCCGCACCGGATCCGCTTCGCGGCGTCGTCTGTCGCGCCTGCGACGGCACGACGTTTTCGACGTGGCGCTGCGAGACGGATCGTCGCACCGTCGGGAAAGTTCTCGGCGTCGGAACCGTGACGGCGTTCTCCAATCCCGTTCGACATCCGAGCGACCGTCTCCGATCGATCGACGTCCTCGGCGACAAGGGCGCGCGAAAAACGGTGTCGGGATCCGCGTTGCAATCCGCCCTCGGATCGAAGGCGCTTTCGACGTGGTTCACGTCGATCGACGTACGCGGTCGCGTCGTCGTCGCCGAGGGGCGCGGCTTCGGACACGGCGTCGGCATGTGCCAAGTCGGAGCGGGGACGTTGGCGCGCCGCGGTGCGGATGCAGGGTCGATCCTCGCGACGTACTATCCGGGAGCTTCGGTCGCGCCCCTCTGGCCGAATCCCTGATCGCGATGTCTTCCCTTCCCCTCGAACCCGGCGCCGGCCCCTTCGCCTTCGACGTCCACGCCGAAGACGGGAGGGCGCGCGTCGGTACCCTGCGTACCCCACACGGAGGCGCGCTCACCCCCGCGTTCATGGCCGTCGGCACGGCGGCGACCGTCAAGGCGCTCACCCCGGCCCAAGTCCGCGGTACCGGCACCCGCATCGTGCTCGGCAACACGTACCACCTTGCCGTTCGCCCGGGATCCGAGCGCATTCGGCGCCTCGGCGGCCTTCATCGTTTCATGCGGTGGGACGGGCCCATCCTCACGGACTCCGGCGGCTTCCAAGTCTTCTCCCTCGCCGGGACGCGCGACGTCGACGCCGACGGAGTCACGTTCCGCAATCACGTCGACGGTGCCCTTCTGCGCCTCGGCCCCGACGAAGCGATGAAGATCCAGGACGATCTCGGATCCGACATCGCGATGGTGTTCGACGAGTGTCTCCCGGCGGGTGCCTCCCGCGGCGACGTCGAACGTTCGCTCGAACAGCGGACACTTCCCTGGGAAATCCGTTCGCTCTCGCACCGCCGAAACGACGGACGCGCCGTCTTCGCCATCGGACAAGGCGGGTTCCACGCGGATCTCCGCAAAGCCTGCCTTTCGGAACTCGTCCGCCATCCCTTCGACGGATTCGCGATCGGCGGACTCTCCGTCGGCGAATCCCATTCGGATTTCGTCGACATGCTCGACGTCTCGACGTCGATGATTCCGCGAACGAAGCCGCGCTACCTCATGGGCGTCGGCTCGCCGCGCGAACTCGTCGAAGCCGTCGGACTCGGCGTCGACATGTTCGACTGCGTCCTGCCGACGCGCAACGCGCGCAACGCGCAGGCGCTCACCTTCGACGGCCCGATGCGGTTGCGCAACGCGGTGCATGCGGACGACGACCGCCCCATCGATCCCGAGTGCCCGTGCGAATCGTGCGTGGGTGGATTCTCGCGTGCCTATCTCCGCCATCTCTTCGCGGCGAATGAAATGCTCGCCGGCACGTTGGTCACCGCGCACAACCTGACGTTCCTGCAACAAGTCATGAAAAAAGCCCGCGAGGCGATCCTCGCGGGCTCCTTCGGGAATTGGTCGTCGACCTTCCTCGGGCGCTACCCCGCCGAAGCGGGGCTGCCCGACGACGTCACGGGGCGTTGATGATTTCGATCTTGCGCACCTTCATGACGGGGAGCGCGGAACCGGGGAGTTCCACCGGATCGTCCCCTTCGAGGACGCCGATGTTCTTCCCGCGGTACTCCTCGAAATCGAGGCGATCCGAAACGATGTAGTACTCGCGCTGATCGCCGCGATGCATCTTGTACTTCGGAGCCCCCGCGACGGAGGACGGGGGTGCGAGCTGCACCCAACCCGTGGCCTTGTAACGGCCCTTCTCGAGGCCGATCCGCCGGGCTTCCTCTTCCTTGCGCTCGCGGAGGCGCTTCAGGTCTTCGCGGTACGTCTTCTCGCTCTCGGCGAGGCGACGTTCGGCCTCTTCCTTCTGCCGCAAGGCCTGAGCGAGAACTTCGGCGTTCTTCTCCCATTCGCCGACGACGTCGAGACGACGCTCGATGCGCTTCTTCATCGCGTCGTCGTCCGTCTGGCGGAGGACGTCTTCGTAACGCTCACGAAGCACCTTCGTTTCGCGGGTCCCCGCAGGCTTCGCGAGCTCCGCGTTGAACTTCTCGTCCGCGGCGGCGACGACTTCGGCGCGCTTCTTCTCGGCCTCGCGACGCGCTTCGAGAGCGCGCATGTCGGCTTCGCGCTTCGCCTTCGCCTCCTGCATGGCGATCACACCGGCGGCGAATGCCTTTTCCGCGGCGGCGGTGTCGTTCCACGACTCGACAAAGCGGTGGAACACCCAACCCGGGTGCGACTCCGGCATCTTGATGCGACCCCAGTCGCCGCGCGATTCGACGAGATCGACGACGGTACCCGGCTCGATCGTTCCGAGCGAAGGTTCGTCGGTCGACGGCGTACCGCGAAGTTGCAGACGCGTCGCTTTCACCACCCACGCGCCTTCGGCGTTCTTCTCGAGATACTCGCGCGACGCACGGCGCAACGAGATCCAAAGATCCACGCCCCCGGGAACTTCGCACGCAAGCCAATCACCGCGACGCGCGACGACCTTCACGGCCGAGCCGCGCTCGAGGCGAACGACTTCCTTGTGGAAGTCGCCCGCGCCGCCGCGAACGTTGACTTTCGTACCGGTGACGCGACCCCACCAGGGGAACGTCTCCACGGGACGCGACGACGCACGCGTTTCGGGACGCGATTCGGCGACCGCCGTCGGCGGCGTCACGACCTGACCGAACGCCGCTGCGGCGCTCATGAGAACGACAAGGAAAAATTGCGAGCGCATGACCGACTCCCCATGCGGGCCCGCCGGGGCCCGACCTCCCCCACGTTACGGAAGCGGCGCGAAACGCGCAAACTCAACCGAGGGAAGGCAACGACGCGTCCCGAAGGACCTCGGATTCGATCACGTCGATGGGCTTGCCGGAGCGGCGCGAAAGGGCGGCCACGTCCTCGAACTCGGGGCGCAATCGGACCACCCGGCCCCGCAGCCGCCCCACCTTCACGCGGCAAGGCCCGTCGGGCGTCGCCACCGTCACGACGTCGCGATCGAGGACCTCGCGGCGCATGGTGCGCCAGCGTAGTCCGAACGTCGTCGAATGACGCAGCACGAGATCCGACAGACGCTCCCTGTCCACAGGTGTGGAAAGCAACGTAAGTCGGTGCCCGGGGCGTCCCTTCTTCATGGTGACCGCGGTGAAATTCACATCCAACGCACCGGCCTCGAAGAGTCGTTCCGAGAGGAACGCCAACCCTTCCGACCGCATGTCGTCGATCTCGCAGACCACTTCCGCGACCTCGTCCGGAGAGGCCGGAATGCCGTCGACCCGTTCCGCGAGAACGGCGCGCAGGACGTTCGCGCGACCGGGCCAATCCGAGTTCCCGGCGCCGAATCCGGCGGCCACGACGGCATGCCCGGGGACGGGATCGAACGAGGTCGTGAGCGCGCGAAGGAGGGCCGCTCCGGTCGGCGTCGTCAGTTCCGCTTCGAGATCCCCGTCCCGGGTCGGAAGCCCCGCGAGGATCAACGTGGTGGCGGGCGCGGGCACCGGCATGGGGCCGTGCGCGCACCGCACGGTGCCGAAGCCCGTCGTGATGCGACGGCAATACACGGCGTCGGGACCGAGGAAATCCACCGCGACCGCGGTCCCGCAGATGTCCACGAGCGCGTCGATCGCACCGACCTCGTGGAAATGCACCTGATCGGGCGTGGTGCCGTGCACAGTGGCCTCGGCCACGGCGAGGACGGAGATCGCGCGTGTCGCGATCGACTTCGCGCGGGCCGTGAGACCCGATGCGACCACGATCGACGTCATGTCGAGAGGCGACATCCCGTGCGCATGGAGATGATGACCGCCGCGTCCGTCGTCGTGAGCATGACCATGGTGGGAATGCCCGTGCTCGTGCCCGTGCTCGTGCCCGTGCTCGTGCCCGTGGTCGTGATGGTGGTCGTGTCCGTGGCCATGACCGTGATCGTGCGCATGTCCGGCCGCGTGTCCATGCGGGTGAGCATGACCGTGACCGCCGCCGAGCGTTTCTTCGCCGCCGCCGAGCGCGTCGAGTCGGACGCGCACTTTGGTCGCCGCGATCGTTCCTCTCCGAACCGACTCCGCATCGAGCCGCCAACCGCGAACTCCGAGCGTCCGCAACGACGACGCGATGTGCTCGAGCGGAACCCCGAGCGCCACCAACGCACCGAGGAGCATGTCGCCGGAAGCGCCGTGGAACGGATCGAGGATGAGAAGACGGGCCATCGCTATTCGGGCGTCCCGAGCATCGGAACGAGAAGCGCCTTCTTTTCCGCAAGCAACGCGGGGCTCGACGCCTCGAGATTGAGTCGAAGCAACGGTTCGGTGTTGCTCTTCCGAACGTTGAACCACCAGTCCGCGTAGCGAACGGTGATCCCGTCGAGGTCGTCGGAATCTCCGTCCGCGAATCGCGTCCGCAGGGCCGCGATCACCGCATCCTTGTCTTCGGCGTGGAAATTGATTTCGCCGGTCGACGCGTACCGACGCGTCGGACGAACGAGTTCGGAAAGCGTCCCGCCGCTCCGGGACAGGATTCCGAGCATGAGCGCCATCGCGATCTCGCCGGAATCCGAATACCAGTGATCTCGGAAATAGAAGTGCCCGGACAACTCGCCGCCCAAGATCGACGACTCGCGTCGCATGGTCGCCTTGATGAAGGAATGTCCGACGCGTTCGCGCACGGGGCGCCCGCCCGCCTCCGCGACCAATTCCGGGATCGCACGGCTCGAACGCAAGTCGTAGACGACCGACGCGCCGGGATTCTTTGCGAGAAGTTCACGGGCGAAAATCGCGGTGACCGCGTCCGAGGGAACCGCCTCTCCCCGTTCGTCCACGAACACGCAGCGGTCCGCGTCACCGTCGAACGCGATCCCCAAGTCGGCGCCTCGTTCGCGCACGCGATTCACGAGGTCACGGATGTTCTCGGCCTTGACGGGGTTCGCCTCGTGATTCGGGAACGAACCGTCGAGTTCGAAGAAGAGCCGCTCGGCGTCGATTCCCCATGCGTCGAGGATCGCGGGGGCCGTGTGGCCTCCCATGCCGTTTCCGGCGTCGATCACGATCTTGAGCGGGCGCTCGGGCCGTCCGAAGGCCGCGACGTGTCGGGCGAATCCCGCGAGCAAATCCCGAGTCTCGATCGCGGCGCGCGGCCCCTCCGGAACGGTGAGCCCGCCCGCGATGAGGGCTTCCATGTCTTTGATCCCCGTCGCGGACGACATCGGGACGCAGCCCTTGCGGCAGAACTTGAAGCCGATCCACTCGGCGGGGTTGTGGGAGGCGGTCACTTGGGCGCCTCCATCCACTCCGAGGGACCCGATCGCGTAGTAGGTCATCGGCGTCGACGCGAGGCCGATATCCACCACCGTAGCCCCGCTCGCGGCGGCCCCGTCGATGAACGCGCGGGCGATGGACGGCGCGCTGTCGCGCATGTCCCGTCCGACGGCGAGGCTCTTCGCCCCCGTCACCTTCACGAACGCGGCGCCGATACGGGCCGCGAGCGCCTCGTCGAGTTCCTTCCGATAGATGCCGCGGACGTCGTAGGCCTTGAAGATGCTCATGTTGGAAACAGTTCGCAGAGGGCGTCGACCACGCGGTCCACGTCGGCGTCGACGAGGTCGCGATGGGTCACGAATCGTAGCCTCCCCGGGCCGAAACCGAGAACGCGGATCCCCCGTCGGTCGAGTTCCGCGACCACGTCGTCGGGATTCCGCCCTTCGAGCGTGAGAATCACCATATTGGTTTCCGGCTCGGTCGCTTTGAGCCCACGCAACCGTCGCACACCCTCGAAGAGCCGCCGGGCGCGTGCATGGTCGACGGCGAGCGCGGCGGGACCGTCGCGGAGAGCCATCAAACCGGCGGCGGCGAGGATCCCCGTCTGTCGCATGCCGCCGCCCATGCGTTTCCGCAATCGACGTGCGTGACGAATCGCCTCCCGGTCCGCGGCGAGCAACGTGCCCGCCGGAGCCCCGAGCCCCTTCGAAAGGCACAGCGTCACGGAGTCGGCCGAAGCGGCGAGACGATCGCACGGGATCCCCGACGCCACGGACGCGTTCATGAGACGAGCGCCGTCAAGATGCACCTTGAGTCCGCGTCGCGCGGCGAACGCGCCGACGGCGTCGATGTGGGCGAGAGGCAACACGGCCCCGCCCTCCCAGTTGTGCGTGTTCTCCAAGACGACGAGCGACGTCCGCGGATAGGCCTCGAACGTCGGGCGCACTTCCCGCTCGTAAAGTTCGACCGGCACCACGCCGCCGGGTCCCGGCAACGTCCGGACCTGGACGCCGTTCACCGCCGCCAACGCTCCGGTTTCGAATCGATAGACGTGGCACCCCTCGTGGAGAAGCACTTCGTCGCCGTGGCGCGTCCACAATCCCACCGCCACCTGATTGGCCATCGTGCCCGACGGCAGGAAGAGCGCGGCCTCTTTCCCGAGGATCCGCGCCCCTTCCTCTTCGAGGGCGCGGACCGTCGGGTCCTCGCCGAACACGTCGTCACCGACTTCGGCACGCGCCATCGCCTCGCGCATCGCGGGGCCCGGCACCGTCACGGTGTCGCTGCGAAAATCGGCGAACGCCATCGGCGCGTGCGTCATCCCGCGACGGCGGCCGCGACGCGCCGCAACGCTTCGTCGATGTTCTCCATCGAATTCGCGTACGAGAACCGCAGGTGGCCCTCGCCGTACTTGCCGAACGCGGTCCCGCCGAGGGCGGCGACTCCGTGGTTGTCGAGGAGGTGCCGTCCGAAATCGGCCGACGTCTTCCCCGTCTTCGTGATGTTGGGGAATACGTAGAAAGCGCCCTTCGGGCTGCGGCACGAAATGCCGGGAATCGCGTTCAATCCGGCGACGATACGGTCGCGGCGCGCACGGAACGTCTTCGCCATCGCTTCGACCGAATCCTGCGGGCCGCGGAGGGCTTCGATGCCCGCCATCTGGGTGAACGACGCGGTGCACGACGCGCTGTTGACTTGAAGTTTCGTCATGCGCGCGACGAGATCCTTCGGACCGACGCCGTAGCCGAGCCGCCATCCGGTCATCGCGTAGGCTTTCGAAAAGCCGTCGAGGATGACGGTTCGCTCGCGCATCCCTTCGCACTGGGTGATCGAGAACAACGGTCCACCTTCGTAGATGAGACGGCCGTAGATTTCGTCCGACAGAATCATGAAGGTGTGGTTGCGCGCGATTTCCGCGATCCCTTCGATCAGCGCGCGGTCGAGCACGCCGCCGGTGGGATTGCTCGGAGTATTCAGGATCACGAGTTTCGTCTTCGGAGTCACGAGGCGACGGAAGGACTCGAGGTCGAACGAGAAGTCGTTTTCTTCGAGGATCGGACACGGCACCGCGGTGCCGCCGCAGAAGTTGATCATCGACTCGTAGATCGGGAAGCCGGGGTTCGGATAGATGACTTCGTCGCCCGGGCCGATCATGGCGAGAATCATGTAGAACATGATGGGCTTCGCCCCGGGGCAGACGAGCACTTCGTCGATCGACGGCTTCCAACCGCGCGTCCGCGCGATCTCGTCCGCGATGGCGGAGCGCAGTTCGGGGAGCCCTTGGGCGGGCCCATAGTGCGTCCAACCGTCCTTCAGCGCCTTCATGCCGGCCTCGACGACGTTGGGCGGCGTATCGAAGTCGGGTTCGCCGATCTCGAGGTGGACGACGCTCCGACCCTGGGCTTCCAACGCACGGGCGCGTGCGAGCACTTCGAACGCGGATTCGGTTCCGAGACGGCCCATGCGGGCGGCGAGCATCGATTCGTTCATGGGGGTTCCTTGATCGGAGGGCACGATACCGCACCGACCAAGCCGATTCACGGTCGCGGAGCGGTCTCGGAGGCTATCCTTGCGGGTCCCCATGCCCCGCGACCTTCCACTCGGCAACGGCCGCCTGCTCGCGCTCTTCGACGGCGCCTACCGTCTGCGGGAATGGCATTACCCCTCGATCGGAGCCGAGAACCATCTTCTCGGACGCGCGTGCCGGACGGGAATCATCCTCGACGGGGCGGCTTTTTGGTTCGACGCCCCCGATTGGAACCTCGATCTGCGGTTCGAACCCGATACGTCGGTCACCTGCGTGACGGCGCTTCACGACGGTCTCGGAATCCGGATCGAATGCACCGACGCGATCGACCCCGTGCGTCCTCTCGTCATGCGGGAATTCCGCGTCCACGACCTTCGGGGGGCCGATCGTTCGGTCCGCATCGTCCTCCATCACGATTTCGCCCTGCTCGAAAACGATCTCGGCGACACGGCACGCGCCTTGGCCGACGACGGTTTCCGCGGGGTTCATCACTACAAGCGTCGTCGCCACTTCTTGGCCGTCGCCGACGCCCCCGACTCCGACGTTCGGGCCTCGGTCAACGCGCGACGCGCGCACGACGGCCGCGGTGCGCGCGCCCCGATCGACGATTTCGCCGAACCCGAATCGAACGCCGTCGCCCATGGATCGGTCGACTCGGTGATGACCGTGCGCGCGGCGAAGATGGGGACGTCCACGCCCTCGGCCCGGGTGTTCCTCGCGATGGGAACCGATCTCGCCGGAGCCCGCGAAGAGATCCGACGCGTTCGCGTCGACGAGGGTGTCGAAGCGTTTCTACGGCGATGTCGCGCCCACGGGGCCGCATCGGCCTCCTCGGCGGACGCGCGCCTCGCCGACGTTCCGTCCGACATCGCGACGGCGGCGCGTCGCGCTCTCTTGGTGATTCGAACCCAGATCGACGCCGAAGGCGGCATCCTCGCGGCGAACGACTCGGACATTCTCGATTTCGGCCGTGACCACTACTCCTACGTGTGGCCGCGCGACGGCGCGTTGGTGGCCTACGCGCTCGCGGAAGCGGGCGACGCCGACGGCGCGCGTCGGTTCTTCGAATGGAGCGCGCCTCTCCTCGAAGCGGAAGGATGTTTCCTTCAGAAGTACAACGCCGACGGATCGACGGCGTCGACATGGCATCCGTCCGTCCGCGACGGACGCCCCGTGCTTCCGATTCAGGAGGACGAAACCGCACTTTGG
>Ga0075471_10001068_pt1 | contig 17593 bp, 15 predicted proteins | sample DEB19_08_DNA_2_FD_74787 | JGI IMG/M metagenome (GOLD analysis project Ga0075471, IMG submission 74787) | Aqueous microbial communities from the Delaware River and Bay under freshwater to marine salinity gradient to study organic matter... | ecosystem: Environmental > Aquatic > Marine > Coastal ... | reverse complement strand
GACCAGATCTCGGATGCGGTGCTCGACGCGATTCTAGCCCAGGACCCGCGCTCCCGCGTCGCTGCCGAAACGCTCTGCAACACCGGCCTCGTGGTGATGGCGGGCGAGATCACGACCCACGCGACCGTGGACTACATCCAGGTGGCTCGCGACGTCATCAAGCGCATCGGCTACGACAATACCGAGTACGGCATCGACTACAAGGGTTGTGCCGTCATGGTGTGCTACGACAAGCAGAGCCCGGACATCAAGGCGGCAGTCGACCACGCCTCAGACGAATACCTCAACCAGGGCGCGGGCGACCAGGGGTTGATGTTCGGGTACGCCTGCGACGAGACACCGGTGCTGATGCCGGCGCCGATCTACTACTCGCATCGCCTCGTGGAGCGCCAGTCGCAGCTTCGCAAGGACGGCCGCCTGCCGTGGTTGCGCCCCGATGCGAAGAGCCAGATCACCATGCGCTACGAGGGCGGCCGCCCGGTCGCCATCGACACCGTCGTCCTGTCGACCCAGCATGCCCCGGACGTGTCCCAGGAGCAGATCAAGGAGGCGGTGATCGAAATGGTCATCCAGCCGGTCCTGCCCAAGGACATGCTCAAGGGCACCAAATATCTCGTGAACCCGAGCGGCCGATTCGTCGTCGGCGGGCCGCAGGGCGATTGCGGCCTTACCGGCCGCAAGATCATCGTGGACACCTACGGCGGCGCTTGCCCTCACGGTGGCGGCGCATTTTCGGGCAAGGACCCGTCGAAGGTGGACCGGTCGGCAGCCTACGCCGCCCGCTACGTGGCGAAGAACGTCGTGGCCGCGGGGCTCGCTCGGCAGTGCCAGATTCAGCTTTCGTATGCCATTGGCGTCGCCCGTCCGATCAACGTCACTGTCTATACTGAAGGCACCGGGGCGATCCCCGATGAAAAGATTGCCAAGCTGGTGGAGGAGCACTTCGACCTCCGTCCCAAGGGCATCGTCACCATGCTGGACCTGCTTCGCCCGATCTACGAGAAGACCGCGGCCTACGGGCATTTCGGCCGTGAGGAGCCGGAGTTCCTGTGGGAAGCGACGGACAAGGCTGCCATGTTGCGAGAGGTCGCCGGCCTGAAGGGGCCGCCGCCCGCTGCGCCCCGGGCTTGAGCAGATGGGGTGGCTGCGGCCGCCCCGATGGGTTTCCCAAGGGGGCCAGCCCCATGCGCCTTTTCATCGCGATTGCCGGTTTCTTGCTGGTCGGCCCTGCTGAGGCAAGCGTGCTCGACCACGTGCGTCGGGACGGCGCGCTGCGCGTCTGCCAGTGGCCGGACAATGTCGGGATCAGCCACCGCAACGCCCGCACCGGGGTGCTCGAGGGGCTGGATGTCGACATGTCGGGGGCACTGGCGGCCGAATTGGGCGTGCGCGTCGAGCTTGTGGAGTCGACGCTGGACAGGGCAATGGACGACCTCGATGCCGGGCGCTGCCACATCGTGATGATGGGTCTCGTCGTGACGCCGCAGCGCGCCGCGCGAGCCGACTTCACCCGCCCCCACCTTCGCAGCGACGTCTTCGCGGTGACCACCGTGGCCAACAGTTCCGTGCGCCGCTGGGAAGACATCGACCGGCCAGGCCATGTCGTGACGGTGCTCAGGGGGTCTGTCATCGAGGCAGCCATGCGCGACACCTTCAGGCAGGCGGAGCTTCGGGTCGTGCTGCGTGCCCGCGACCGCGAGCGCGACGTGCAGGCCGGGCGTGCCGACGTGTTCCTCACGGACTACTCCGACAGCCGCGCGATCATCGCCAACACGGACTGGGCGCGCGTCATCGATCCGCCGCAGCCGGTGCGCCCGATGGATTTTGCCTACGCGGTTCGCAAGGGGGAGGCGCAGTGGCTTGCACGCGTCGATGCTTTCCTCGCTCGCGCCAAGCGTGACGGCTCGCTGGAGTCCTTCGCCCGACGGCACGGGCTCCTGCCCATCCTGGTGAGGGACTGACGGTGGCTGTCGGACTGGACCTTCGTATCGAGCCAGCCAAGTTCCGGCTGATTTTCGCAGCCCTCTTTTTTGGCGCGCTGATGCTCGTTGTCATGAGCTATTTCGCGGCTCGCCAACTGCTGGTGAGCGGGGCGGAGTCAGGGCTTGCCTCGCGGGTCGAGGTCGACACGCTCGTGCTCGAGGATCACGTCTCCCGCACCCTCGACACCGTCGCGGCGCGACTGCGATCGATTGCTGCCGTGGCAGACCCCTCGAACCACGCGGCGAGCGCCACGACGCCGGCGCTCGAGGCCCTGATCCTCAACGACAGCGCCATCCGCAGCATCTCGTTGCTGGACGACCTGGGGCGGGTCCTGGCGAGCTCCTCGGCGGCCAACATCGGCGCCCTGATACCGGGCGACGCGATTCCGCAGCCGCCAGGCCAACCCGCCCGCGCAGGCGAGATCGCCTTCGGCGCCGTCATCCCTTATCGCGACCTGCGTGAGCTCGGGGCCGGCAAGTCCGCCGGCGCCTCGGTCTGGCTCGCGTCGCTGCGGGTTGAGAGCCGGGGCAAACCCTACCATTGGGTCGTGGCGGTCAACCCGGGCCTGTTCGAGAACTTCTGGGCCCGGCTGGACAACGACCCGGCGACCGAAATTGGGTTGTACGACTATCGCGGCAGGCGTCTCATTTCCCACCATGCTGTGGTGCCACCCGGAGGGGCGTTCAGTGCCGAGCTGCTTCGCCAGGCGAGCGCTCGCTCGATCGGGTTTTACAACTCGGCCGACCACCCCTCCCTCATGGTTGCCTATCGGGCGAGCGCCAGCCATCCCGTGATCGTCACCGTGGTGGGCGACCGTGACCGGGTTGGCCCCGCCATCGCCGAGTCGATGCGAACGATCCTGTACGTCTGTGCCGGCGTGGCCTCGATAATCGTCCTCGTGGTGATCCTGCTCTATCGGGGTTACCTGCGCTACGAGGAGTCCGTCATCGAGGCGTCCAACCAGGCGCGCGCCATCGGCGCTCACCTGATGGTGAGCGAGGCCTCGCCAGACGGCACCATCATCCGCGTAAATGACGCCTTCGTGGCGGCCAGCGGCTATTCAGAAGCCGAGCTCGTGGGCAGGAACCATCGCCTGTTGAGCTCGGGCGCGCACCCCCCTGAGTTCTACGAGGAGCTCTGGCAGACGCTGCGAGCCGGCCGTATCTGGAAGGGCACGCTTTGCGACCGCAGCAAGTCGGGAGGCCTGTACTGGGTCAACGCCACCATCGTCCCATTCAAGGATGCCTGGGGGCGCATCAGCCGCTACGTCGGCTACTACACCGACATCTCGGAGGCGATTCGCCTGTCCGAGCAATTCGAGAGCGAGCGCCAGATTCGCGAGGACCTCGCCACGGCGAACCGTGACCTCACGACGTCGGTGAACTCGGATCCCCTCACGCGCGCGGCCAACCGCCGGGGCTTCGAGGCCTTTGTCGAGCGGGTGGTCGTGAGCGCGGCGGGCCGGCCGCAAAAGTTCACGGTCCTGTCCCTCGACATCGACTTCTTCAAGCGCATCAACGACACCTACGGGCATGCCGCCGGCGATGAGGTCCTTCGGGAAATGAGCCAGCGCTGGGCTGCGGAGATCCGGGCTTCCGACATGCTTGCGCGCCTGGGCGGCGAGGAGTTCTGCGTCGTATTACCCCACACCGGCGCGGGCCAGGGGGCGCATGTGGCCGAAAAGCTTCGCGAGGCCGCCTCGGCGGCCCCGGTGATGGTCAGCCGGGACGGGGTGATGGAGAGCCTCACCGTCACCGTGAGCATCGGCGTTGCGACCACGGATGAGCTGGCCCGGCTGGGCATCGACCGAGTCCTCCAGGAGGCGGACAAGGCCCTGTATGCGGCCAAGCGCGAAGGGCGCAACCGGGTCGTGGCGGCCAGCGACGTGCGCTGAGCGGGGACTGCGGGCCCGCGCGCTGCCGTGATACCATTCGCGCCCCCGAGGAGCGTTGCAACGGGTGCGCCGCGCAGCCAAGCCTGTGCCGGCCTCCCCGCCAGGCTCGGGTGATTCCCTCCCAACTGCGCTCGTTGATCCGTGGCATGCCCACGGCAGCGAGAGCGAATCTTCCTGCCGCGGCGTGTCACCCATTCAAGGAGTGACGCTCATGAACGCCGTACCCAAGCTGAAGACCGGCCCCGACTACGTCGTGGCCGACCTTGCGCTCGCCGACTGGGGCCGCAAGGAAATCGCGATTGCCGAAACCGAAATGCCCGGCCTGATGGCGATCCGGGACGAGTACGCCGCCACCCAGCCGCTGCGCGGGGCCCGCATCACGGGATCGCTGCACATGACGATCCAGACGGCCGTGCTCATCGAGACCCTCAAGGCGCTGGGCGCCGAGGTGAGGTGGGCCTCCTGCAACATCTACTCGACCCAGGATCACGCGGCCGCCGCCATCGCCGCTGGCGACACGGCGGTGTTTGCGAAGAAGGGCGAGTCCCTGGAGGAGTACTGGGATTACACCCATCGCATCTTCGAGTGGCCGGACGGTGGCTACTCGAACATGATCCTCGACGACGGCGGCGACGCCACGCTCCTGCTGCACCTGGGCACGCGCGCTGAAACCGACCCGTCGGTCCTCAAGAACCCGGGCAGCGAGGAAGAGACTTTCCTGTTCGCGTCGATCAAGGCCACCCTGGCGCGAGACGCCAAGTGGTATTCCACGCGGCTCGCCCGCGTGAAGGGCGTGACGGAGGAAACCACCACCGGCGTCAAGCGCCTCTACCAGATGGCCAAGGACGGGCTGCTGCACTTCCCGGCGATCAACGTGAACGACTCGGTGACCAAGAGCAAGTTCGACAACCTCTACGGCTGCCGCGAGTCCCTCGTCGATGGCATCAAGCGTGCCACCGACGTCATGATCGCCGGCAAGGTCGCGGTGGTGGCGGGCTACGGCGACGTGGGCAAGGGCTCGGCGCAAGCGTTGCGCGCGCTCTCGGCCCAGGTCTGGGTCACCGAGATCGACCCCATCTGTGCCTTGCAGGCGGCGATGGAAGGCTATCGTGTCGTGACCATGGACTACGCCGCTGACAAGGCCGACATCTTCGTCACTGCCACGGGCAACTTCCACGTCATCACCAGCGAGCACATGAAGCGCATGAAGGACCAGGCGATCGTGTGCAACATCGGGCACTTCGACAACGAGATCGACGTGGCGGCCCTCAAGGACTGCAAGTGGGAGAACATCAAGCCCCAGGTGGACCACGTGATCTTCCCGGACGGCAAGCGCATCATCCTGCTCGCCGAGGGCCGGCTGGTGAACCTGGGTTGCGCCACTGGCCATCCGAGCTACGTGATGAGCTCCTCGTTCGCCAACCAGGTGATCGCCCAGATCGAGCTCTTCAACAATCCGGAGCGTTACCCGATCGGCGTGCACGTGCTGCCCAAGCACCTCGATGAAAAGGTGGCGAGACTGCAGCTGAAGAAGCTGGGCGCCCAGCTCACGGAGCTCTCCGACGCGCAGGCTCGCTACATCGGCGTGCGCAAGGAAGGCCCGTACAAGCCGGAGATGTACCGCTACTAGCGCCGGCCCCTTGCCGCCCGGCCACCGCGATGGCGGGAGCCGGGCGGCAACCCCTCCTTTGACGCACACGGGAGCTGACGATGGATTCGCAGCGCCGACACCCCCGCCTTTTCAGTTTTGAATTCTTCCCTCCGAAAACGGACGAGGGCCGCGCCAAGCTGCGTGAGACCCGCCGCCAGCTGGCGCAGCTGAAGCCGGCTTTCATGTCGTGCACCTTCGGCGCGGGCGGCAGCACCCAGGAAGGGACGCTGGCGACCATCCTGGACATCCAGTCCGAAGGGCAAGTCGCCGCAGCGCACCTGTCCTGCGTGGGATCGCGACGGTCTGCCATCGCCGATTTGCTCAGGCAATATCAGGCCGCTGGCGTGCGCAGGCTCGTGTGCCTGCGTGGCGACCTGCCGTCCGGCATGGCCGTGGCGGGGGAGTTCCGTTACGCGGCAGACCTGGTGCGCTTCGTTCGTGAGGAGACCGGCGATTGGTTCCACATCGAGGTTGCGGCCTATCCCGAGTTTCATCCCCAGGCGAGGCGGCCAGGCGACGACCTGGCGCATTTCAAGGAAAAAGTCGACGCGGGCGCCAACTCCGCCATCACCCAGTATTTCTTCAACGCTGATGCGTACGAGCGCTTCATCGAGTCGATCGAGGCGCTCGGCGTTCGCGTGCCCGTCGTCCCGGGCATCATGCCGGTCACCAATTTCTCCCAGCTCGCCCGCTTCTCCGATGCGTGCGGCGCCGAAATCCCGCGCTGGATGCGCTTGCGCCTGGAGAGCTTCGGCGACGACACCGCCTCCATCAAGGCGTTTGGCCTCGACGTGGTGACCCAGTTGAGCGATCGCCTGCTTTCCATGGGCGCGCCGGGCTTGCACTTCTACACGCTCAACCAGGCGGGCCCCGTCTGCACGATTTGGCAGCGCCTGGGCATCTGATGCCCCACTCCCGCGCCCGGCGTCGTCGCGCCCTTGCGGCGCCGTTAGAATCGGCCGGGTCGCGACTACCCGAGCGTCGGCCATGCATGATCTCCCTTCCTTGCAACGTGAGGCATTGGCGCCGGACCTCTCCGGCCTGACCCCCGAGGCTGCGGCTGCCCGTGTGCAAGGCGCACAGCCCCTGCATGCCGCCAGGGCGCTGCTGCGGCTGAACCCGGCGGCAGCGCAGGATGTCGTCGACCTCTTGCCCGAGCCAGCCCGGCGCGCGCTCGAGGACGCCGCACCGGCCGCGGGCAGGCAGTGGGCGGTGAATGCGCGTTTCGCGCCCGGCACGGTCGGCCGGCTGATGGAGCCTGTGCGCGCCTGCTTTGCGCCACACTTCACGATCGGCGAAGCCATCGCAGCGTTGCGCGCCATCCTCGAGGAGGCATCGGTCACGTACTGCTACGTCGCCGATGAGGCGGGCAAGCTCCGCGGCGTCGTCACCATGCGGGACCTGCTGTTCGGAGACCGGGCAGCGCGACTGGATGCGGTCATGATCACCGACGTTTTTTCGCTCTCTCCCGACCTGCCCTTCACGGAGGCGATGAGGCGCACGGCCAATCGGCACTACCCGGTGTACCCGGCCTGCGACGCCAACGGCGTCCTGGTCGGGCTCGTGCGGGGGGCGGCCCTCTTCGAGGTGGAGGCCTTCGAGATCACCGCCCAGCCGGGCGCGATGGTGGGTGTCGAGCGCGAGGAGCGAATCGCCACGAGCCTCGTACGTGCGTTCCGTTTTCGGCACCCATGGCTTCAGCTCAACCTGCTCACCGCGTTCGCGGCAGGCGGCGTGGTCGCGCTCTTCCAGGGGACGGTCGACCAGCTGGTCATCCTCGCAACCTTCCTGCCAATACTCGCCGGACAGTCCGGCAACACCGGGTGCCAGGCCCTTGCCGTGACTGTGCGTGGCATCACGCTGGGTGACGTCCGTGCCGGCGCCGGCAAGCGCCTCGTGTCGAAGGAGTTCGCCCTCGGGCTCGCCAATGGCAGCCTCACCGGCCTGCTGTGCGGCGTCGCGATGTATTGGCTCGCCTCGACGCAGGGGTCGTCGCACGCCTTGCCGCTTGCGCTGGCCGTCTTTCTCGCGATGGCTGGCAGCTGTGCCGTGAGCGGCGTGTCCGGCGCGCTCGTGCCCCTGGCGCTCAAGCGGCTCGGCGCGGATCCCGCGACCGCATCGAGCATCATCGTGACCACCGCGACGGATGTCGCGAGCATGGGCCTGCTGTTGGGGTTGGCCACGCTGCTGGTGCTGTAAGGGCCGTGCGGCTTATCTCTTCCGCCCGAGCTTCGGCCTTCCGTATCATTCGGCAATGACACCCCAGCGCGTCATTCTCGGCCTCGTCGTATTGCTGGCGGCCGCTCGCGTCGCCGCCCAGGAGGCGACTACCAACCGGCCCACCGAGCTTCGCGAGCGCCCGGCTGCGCAATCCAGCCCGCTCGCAACCCTGCCGGCGCGAACGCCCGTCAAGCTGCTCGGCCGCGAGGGGGGCTGGTCGCAAGTGGACGCGCGCGAGCAGCGCGGATGGCTTCCGACCTTCCACCTGCGATTTGCGGCCGTGTTGGAAACTAGCTCGCCCAGCTCCGCGTTGAGCGTCACCTCGATGCTGGGAATGGGCAGCCGCCAGTCGCCCGAGACATCCAAGGTGGCCACCCTGGGCGTTCGCGGGCTGACCCGAGACCAGTTCCAGTCGGCATCGCCAGACACGGCGGCGCTCAGGCAACTTCAGTCGTATCGCGTGCCCCTGGCGGAGGCAGAGGCGTTCGCCCAGGAGGGCGGGCTGATGGCGGTTCCGGTGCCCGTGCCCGGCAGGGGCAAGTCGTGAGCCACCGCGCGGCGTTGGCCGTCTTGGCCACCATGGCGCTCGTCGCGCGCCCAGCGCTGGCGCAGTGGGACGTGGGGCGGATCCTGGAGCTGGGCAAGAAGGCGGCCGAGATCGGCAGGCAGGCGGGAGAGGCAAACCGAGAGTATTCGGCCGAGGAGGAGATCTCGCTGGGCGAGGGCATCGCGGCCGGATTTCTGGGCGCGGTTCGCTTGCACCCCGACGAGCGGCTGCAACGCTACGTGAACCGCGTGGGGCGTTGGCTCGCGTCCCAAACCGAGCGCTCGGAACTTCCCTGGACTTTCGGCGTGATCGACAACGATGCGATCAACGCGTTCGCCATGCCCGGTGGCACCGTGCTCGTTTCTCATGGCCTCGTGCGACGGCTCGGGAACGAATCCGAGCTCGCCGGTGTGCTCGCGCACGAGATTGCCCACGTGCTCCAGCGCCATCAGCTTGCGGCAATCCAGAGCGCTGCGGGCTGGGGCGCGGCGGCCAACGTGACCCGCATCGTCGCCGAGGAGCAGATTTCCCGGCGCGGCGGCGTCGCGGTTGACGTCAAGGCTTCGCTGGCGAGCGCGGGAGTCGACCTGGTTCGGGACGGGCTGTTCCTTCGCCCGCTGGACCGGCGCATGGAGCACGAGGCAGACCTGCTGGGCGTCATCATCTCGGCCCGCGCGGGTTACGACCCCAACGGGCTGGTCGCGGTCTTGTCCATGCTGGCCCAGCTCAAGCCGGAGGACGCGGGCGCTTCGCTCACCCTGAGCACTCACCCGTCAGCGTCGGAACGCCTCGCCGAGCTTGAGAAGACGGTTTCGGCCGCCCTCGAACGCTACGGTGCCCAGCCGAGGCTCGACGCGAGGTTCCGAGGCGCGGCGAGCGACACCCGTTAGACCGCGGGCTTTGGCGCGAGCGGCACCACGGTCGCCGCAGCGGGGGTGTCCAGTGGCACCGGGTCGATGCCCGGGTCCGTTTCGGCGGGTGGCTCGCCGCCCGGCTCCAGGCCGAGAAAGTCGAAGAGCCCCCGGTCGAGCAGGTGCGAAGGCGTCACGCGCCCCAGCGCGCTGAAGATCGAGATCAGTCTGCCGGGGTGCCGCCGCTCCCATTCCCTCAGCATCGCCTTGACCTGTTTGCGCTGCAGGTTCTCCTGCGACCCGCACAGGTCGCAGGGAATGATCGGGAAGGCCCGGTCGACGGCATAGGCTTCGAGGTCGGATTCCTCCACGTAAGCCAGTGGCCGGATGAGGACGTGCTGGCCGTCGTCCGACAGGAGCTTCGGCGGCATGGCCTTGACCTTGCCGTTGTGAAACAGGTTCAGGAAGAAGGTCTCGAGGATGTCGTCCCGGTGGTGGCCCAGCGCAATCTTGGTGGCGCCAAGCTCGCCCGCCACGCGGTAAATCACGCCCCGCCGAAGCCGCGAGCAGAGGCTGCACATCGTCTTGCCTTCCGGGATCACGCGCTTCACCACGGAGTGCGTGTCCTGCACCTCGATGTGAAACGGCACTCCCACCGAGCGAAGGTATTCCGGCAGCACCTGCTCCGGGAACCCGGGGTGACGCTGGTCCAGGTTCATGGCGACCACGTCGAAAGGCACCGGCGCGGAGGCCTTCAGGTGCAGCAGCACGTCGAGAAGGGCGTAGCTGTCCTTGCCGCCGGAGAGGCAGACCATGACCTTGTCGCCGGCCTCGATCATCTTGAAATCGGCGATCGCCTCGCCGACCAAACGGCGTATGCGCTTGCGGCGCTTGATCGCCTCGTAGTCGGCCTTGCGCGGGTCGCGGGCGGGGGTCTGGGTGTTCATGGCGTCCTACAGGGCAAGTTCACGCCCGCCGTCGACGGCAAGGATCTGCCCGGTGACGAAAGGCGCGCGGAACAGAAAGAAGGCAACGGCGGAGGCGATGTCCTCGGGGCTGCCGACACGCGCGAGCGGTGTCTGGCGCGTGATGCGCTCGCGCTCGGCGGGCGGGAAGGAGTCGCCCTCGGGCCAGAGGATGGCGCCCGGCGACACGCCGTTGACCCGAACCTCGGGCGCCAGCTCCAGGGCGAGCGCACGGGTGAGGCCGGCGAGGCCGCTCTTGGCGACGGTATAGGCGAGGTATCCCGCCAGGGGGCGCTCGGCGTGAATGTCGACGATATTCACGATTGCGCCGCGGGACGCGCGCAATCGTGGTGCTGCCGCCTGCGCGAGGAAGGCAGGGGCTTTGAGGTTGGAACCAAGAAGCTCCTCCCATTGGCGATCGTCCAGTTGGCCGATTGGTGTGGGATAGAAGGCCGATGCGTTGTTCACGAGCGCATCGAGGTGACCGCCGAAGCATTCCGCCGCCGAGTCCACCAAGCCGGGGAGGCGCGCATAGTCCAGGAGCTCTCCTTGCACCCACGCTGCAGAGCCGGCTCGCGCCGCGTTCAGCTCCGACACCAGCGCCGCGGCGCTGTCCCGGGAGCGATTGCAGTGGATCACCACGCGCGCGCCCTCAGCGTGGGCCGCCCGCGCGATCGCGGCGCCAACGCGCCGTGCGCCGCCGGTGACCAGAACCACGGGAGCCCCGGTGCTATAGTCCATTTGCCACTCGCCGCCTGCCCCGAGGGGTTTTTTTCGAGAGGCGGAAGTGTAGCGAAATCCGTTGCTGCTTCCGCCGCTGCGTCGTCCTGTCGTGACCGAAGCTGCCCACCTTCCCGCGCCGCCCGCCGATGCGCTGGCCCACAGCCAGCAGCTCCGAGCACGCCTGAGCGAACGCATCCGTGCGTCGGGCGGCTGGATTCCCTTCTCGAGCTACATGCAATCGGCACTCTACGAGCCGGGGCTGGGCTATTACGTCGCGGGGGCTCGCAAGTTCGGCGAGGCTGGCGATTTTGTCACCGCCCCGGAGATCTCGCCGCACTTTGCGCGCTGCGTCGCGGTGCAGGCGGCCGAGGTCCTGCGCGCAGGCGGAGACATTCTCGAGCTGGGGCCGGGCACTGGCGCCCTCGCCGCCGAACTGTTCGCGAGCCTCGAGGAGTCGGGCTGCAGGCCCGGGCGCTACCGCATGCTCGAGGTGAGCCCCGACCTGCGTGAGCGCCAGCGAAGCCTCCTGGCGCGCCGCCACCCGGAATTCCTGCACCGCTTCGAATGGGTCGACCAAGTGCCGAACGCGCACCGCGGATTCATCGTTGCCAACGAGGTGCTCGACACGGTTCCCTGCGAACGCGTCGGGCGGGTGGGGGGCGAGCTCATCGAGTGGGGCGTCACCGAAACGCGAGCCGGGTTCGGCTGGGCGGCGCGCGTCGTGACCGATCCCGAGCGCGCGGCGAAGATCGCGGGCCTCCTCCCCGGCGATGGCGACTACGTGACGGAATGCAATCCTGGTGCCGAGGGATTGGTGCGGTCCATCGCGGAGAGCCTCGCCGAGGGGCTCGCCCTGTGGGTGGACTACGGGTACGCCGCCGCCGAGTACTACCACCCGCAGCGCCGCCTCGGCACGCTGCGCTGCCATTACCGTCACCGCCCTCATGACGACCCCTTCCATTTGCCGGGCCTGGAGGACATCACCGCACACGTCGACTTCAGCGCCATGGCGCAGGCGGCGGCGAGCGTGGGGGCCGAGGTGCTGGGTTTCGCGACCCAGGCCCAATTCCTGCTCTCGTGCGGCCTGGCCGAGCGCATAGGGCGCCGGTCGGATTCCTTCGATCAAGCACGGGAGACTGCGGCGATTCAACGCCTCGTCGGGCCGGGCGCCATGGGCGAGTCCTTCAAGGTGCTTGCCATCGGCCGGGGCGTGCGGGGTCCCCTGGCCGGCTTTCGGCTCGGGCGGCCACTCGCGCTCTGAAGGTGCCGCGCCTGGGTGCGCGTTGGGCTAAAATCCGGCCCTTTCGTCCAGCGTTCAGCAAGGGGAGTGGACATGCCGGTCCTCATCGGGATTCCAAAAGAGAGCTTGCCGGGGGAACGGCGCGTCGCCGTGAACCCCGAGGTCGCGAAGAAATGGGCGAAGTTGGGCGCCACCGTCGCGGTGGAGTCCGGGCTCGGCGACGTGGCCGGCTTTCGCGACGCGGAGCTGGGCACGGTTTCGATCGAGGGCTCCGGCGCTGCGCTGATCGGCAAGGCGGATCTGGTGCTCAAGGTCCAGGCGCCGACCGACGCCGAAATCGATGCGATGAAGCCTGGCGCGACGCTGGTGGCCTTCATGCAGCCCGGGAAGAACCCCGAGCGCGTGCGCAAGCTCCTCGACAAGAAAATCACCTCGTTGTCGGTGGAGCTGATTCCCCGCATCACCCGCGCCCAGAGCATGGACGCCCTGTCATCGCAGGCGGCGATCGCGGGCTACCAGGTGACGCTCATGGCGGCGCAGTTGTGCCCGAAGTTCTTCCCCATGCTGACGTATGCCGCGGGCACGCTCCGTCCCGCCAAGGTGCTCGTCATCGGCGCTGGCGTTGCAGGACTCCAGGCGATCGCCACCGCTCGCCGCCTCGGCGCGCTGGTTTCCGCCTACGACGTGCGCTCGGCCGTGAAGGAGCAGATCGAGTCCCTGGGCGCCAAGTTCGTCATGGCGGTGCAAGGGGCAGAGGGCTCCGGCGGCTACGCGCGCGAGCTCACCGAGGAAGAGAAGCGCCTGCAGGCCGAGGCGCTCGCCAAGGTGGTCTCGGAGTCCGATGTGGTGATCTCGACGGCCGCCATTCCGGGCCGGCCAGCGCCGAAAATCGTCACCGCCGCCATGGCGCAGTCGATGCGCCCCGGCTCGGTGATCGTCGACCTGGCGGCGGAGACGGGCGGTAACTGCGAGCTCACGGAGCCCGGCAAGACCGTGGCCAAGGGCGGGGTGACGATACACGGGCCGCTCAACGTTGCCTCGACCATGCCGGTGCACGCCTCCGAGATGTACGCCAAGAACCTGTTCAACCTTGTCTCGCCCTTCGTGAAGGACGGCGTTCTCACGCTCGACTTTGCCGACGAGGTGATCAAGGGCTGCGTCTACACCAAGGATGGCGAGGTGATGCATGCGCCGTCCAAGCAGGCACTCGGACTCTAGGAGCCAGGCGATGATCGACTTCAACCCGCTTTACGTTTTCCTCCTGGCCGCCTTCACGGGCTACGAGGTTATCGCGCGCGTGCCGGTGATCCTGCACACCCCGCTCATGTCCGGCTCCAACTTCGTGCACGGCATCGTGCTGGTGGGCGCCATGGTGGCGCTTGGCAAGGCCACGACCGGGCTTGAGCTCGCCATCGGATTTTTTGCCGTTGCTCTGGCCGCCATGAACGCGGTGGGGGGCTACGTGGTGACGGAGCGCATGCTCGGCATGTTCAAGAAATCGAAGCCGGCGGAGGGCGCGAAATGAGCCAGGCATTCCTCATGAACGCCGTTAACGCGACGTACTTTCTTGCCGCGTTCCTCTTCATCATGGGCCTCAAGCGCATGAGCTCGCCGGTGACGGCCCAAGGGGGCATTGTCACTGCCGGGTGGGGCATGCTCATCGCGACGGTCGCGACCTTCGCGCACCCCGAGATCCTCAAGGCGGCAAACCTGCCGCTGGTCTACGGCCTGATGGTCGCGGGGATCGCAGTGGGTGGCGGCATCGCGTGGGTGTCGGGCAAGCGCGTAGCCATGACCGACATGCCACAGATGATCGCCATCTACAACGGCATGGGCGGGGGCGCCGCCGCGGCCATTGCCGCGATCGAGTTGCTCAAGGTGGCCGCGATCCTGCCGGGCACGCCCGCGGGCACCTCGCCCCATGACCACGGCGCTTTCGTCAATGCGCTGGCGGTTGCGGGCGCGCTGATCGGCGCGGTGTCCTTCTCCGGTAGCGCCATCGCCTACGCGAAGCTCCAGGGCATCATGGACAAGGTCTACTCGCTGCCGGGCCATCACTTCATCAGCTTTGGCCTTCTCGCAGCGTCGGTGATTCTGGGCATCTACATCGTGATGGAGCCGGCGGGCAGCACGGGCCTGGTCATCGCGTTCTTCGTCTGCGCGCTCCTCTTCGGGGTGCTGATGACCCTGCCCATCGGCGGCGCCGACATGCCGGTGATCATCTCCCTGTACAACGCCTTCACGGGCCTCGCAGTGGGCTTCGAGGGCTTCGTGCTCAACAACTCCGCGATGATCGTTGCCGGAATCGTCGTGGGTTCTGCCGGCACGCTGCTCACGCAGCTGATGGCGAAGGCGATGAACCGCCCGATCGCCAAGCTGCTCACGCCGCCCACCGGCACCGGGGGGCCAGCGCAAAAGGTGGAGGGCACCCAAAAGCCCATCGAGGCGGGCGACGTCGCCGCCCTGATGGCCTACGCCCAGAAGGTGGTCATCATCCCGGGCTACGGCATGGCGGTGGCGCAGGCGCAGCACAAGGTCTGGGAGCTCACCAAGGTGCTCAAGGATCGCGGCGTCGAGGTGAAGTTCGCGATCCACCCGGTTGCGGGCCGCATGCCCGGCCACATGAACGTGCTGCTGGCCGAGGCTGGGGTGCCCTACGACATCATCTTCGACATCGAGGAAATCAACGAGGAGTTCGCGACGACCGACGTGGCCTTCGTGATCGGCGCCAATGACGTCGTGAACCCCGCCGCCCGGACGGACCAGAGCTCGCCGATCTACGGCATGCCCATCCTCAATGCCGACTACGCCAAGCACGTCATCGTCAACAAGCGGGGCAAGGGCGCGGGCTTCTCGGGCATCGAGAACCTGCTCTTCTACCAGGACAACACCCGCATGTACTACGGCGGCGGCCAGGAAGCCGTGGCCAAGCTGGTGCAGGAACTCAAGGCCCTGGGCGACTGACAGAGTCAGGGGCGCAGCCTCATCCCTATCAACAACGAAACGAGAGGAAACCGACCATGAAGAGACTGATCGCAATGGCCGCGGCGCTCGCCGTGGCGATGGGCATGGGCTCCGCAGCGGCCCAGGAGAAGAAGACAACCCGCCTCTCCATCGGCACGGGCGGCACGGCAGGCGTGTACTACCCGCTGGGCGGCGGCCTCGCACAGGTGCTGTCCAAGTACGTTCCGGGGGTGGATGCCACGGCCGAAGTGACAGCTGGCTCGATCGCCAACCTGCAGCTCATCGGGGGCGGCAAGTCGGACATCGGCTTCACCATGGCCGACGCCGCGTGGGACGCCTTCAACGGCCTGGACAAGTTCTCGGGCAAGAAAGTGCCAGTCCGGGCGCTCGTCGTGTTCTACCCGAACCGGATGCAGGTCGTGACGCTCGAGGGCAAGGGCATCGAGAAGATGGCCGACCTCAAGGGCAAGCGCGTGGCCACCGGAGCGCCGGCATCCGGCACCGAGGTGATGTCCATGCGCCTGCTGGAGTCCTTCGGGCTGGACCCCAACAAGGACGTAACCCGGGAGCGCCTGTCCCTGGCCGAGTCGGTCAATGCCCTCAAGGACGGCAAGGTCGATGCCCTGACGTGGGTGGGCGGAGTCCCGACCCCGGGGATCACGGACCTGGCGGCCACCCCCGGCAGGAAAGTGAAGCTCCTTGACCACGGCGCCGGCGCGGAGGCCTTGCGCAAGAAGTACGGGCCGATCTACGTCCAGAACAAGATCCTCGGCAACGCTTATCCCGGCCAGGCTACGGACACGACCAACGTGGACGTCTGGAACCTGCTGGTGGTGCCGGAGAGCGCGGACGAGAACCTCGTCTACCAGGTCACCAAGACCCTGTTTGAGAAGAAGGACGAGCTGGTCAAGGTGCACCGCGACGCAGCCTTTCTGGAGCTGGGCAATCAGCTCACGGGTGGCTCGCCGATCCCCTTTCACCCCGGGGCGCTCAAGTACTTCCGGGAGCGGGGGCTCAAGGCCAACTGAGCCTCGACCAGCGGGCTGAGGGGTGCCCCGGCAGGGGAGGCCCCCGAAAAAAGCCCCGAAAGGGGCTTTTTTCATATCCGGGACGGGCCATGGGGGGGGCGGAGGGGCATGGTGCGGCGCAAAAAAACTTTGCAAAGCCTCTTGACATAGCCCTTGCAAGGCCTAAAATTCGGTTTGTGCAGCGCAGCAATTCCGCTTCCCCCGCTCTCCCACCCCCTTATTTACTGAAGGAAACGCCATGATCAAAGTCGACCAGTTCAGCGCCGCCAACGAAGCCGCGGTGCACCAGTTGGCGCAGCTTGCCCAACTCTCCCTCGAGAACGTCGAGAAGTTCGCTGAAATCAGCCTGGGCGCCGCCCGCGAGTCCGTCGAGCAGGCCACCCGCCACGCCGCAGCCCTGGTGTCCGCCAAGGATCCCCAGCAGGTCATCGCGCTCAACTCCGCAGCCCTCGAGCCGGCCATGAAGCGCGCCTACGCCGTATCCCGCACGATGTACGAAGCCGCTGCCGCCACCCAAGCCGAGCTGAAGAAGGTCATGGAAGCCCAAGCCGCGGAGCTGAACACCAGCGCCGTCGCCTCGATGGAAGAGGCCTTCAAGTTCGCCCCGTCAGGCTCGGAGCAAGTGGTTGCCAACATGAAGTCGGCCTTTGCGGCGGCCCAGAACGCCTACGCGAACCTGGCGGCCATGAACAAGCAGCTCTTCGACACGGTCGAGAAGGCTGTCGAGCAGAACGTCGCCACGGTTCAGGCGGCGACCAAGACTGCCTCGCCCAAGGCGGCCCCGCGCAAGGGCGCCAAGCGCCGCTAAGCACTCGCGCCCTTCGCGGGCGCGCGCTGCCCACGATCAGTAAGCCCCCGGCCTCGGCCGGGGGTTTTGCATTTCAGGGCTTGCCGAGTGCGGCAATCGCCTTGACCCGAGCAGCGTGAAGCGCGCCCGCTATGTCGCGAGGCTCGGACCTTGCAATCGCGGCTGCGTCCACGGACTTGGCCGCTGTGAGCACGGCCGTCACTTGCCTGGCAGCATCGGAGGTCACGGTCGTGCCGGAGGCGCAGGCCAGGGCCCGAAGGAGCCCGTGCACCCGCTCGGGTCGTCGAAAGGCATCACATCGCTCCAGGAACCCCAACAAGCGCTCGGGCCCCAGTTCGGCCAACTGCCCTGCCGATGTGGCTTCGCGGGCCGCAAGCAGGGCCATGTCCCGGCAGTCGGCGGGCGCCCGCAGGCGTTCCGCCAACGCCTGGGCCTCGCCCTCCGCCAGCCCCAGGGTGAGCAGCGCGAACCGTTCGGGCAAGGCGAGATGAACGTTCGCGGCCGCATCGAGCCAGTGGCCTCGCTGCGCCAAACCAACAGCCCCAGGTGGCGACAGGAGTTCCGGCAGCACTTTCGCCAGTGCGCCACACGCATCCAACGATGCGAGCATTCGCGAGGGATTGCGCTCCAGCAATCCGCGGCTCACCTCCTGCCAGACACGCTCGGCCACCAGATGGTCCGCTTCGCCGGCATCGACCATCCCCCGCATGAGCGCGAGC
>Ga0075471_10001067_pt1 | contig 17598 bp, 17 predicted proteins | sample DEB19_08_DNA_2_FD_74787 | JGI IMG/M metagenome (GOLD analysis project Ga0075471, IMG submission 74787) | Aqueous microbial communities from the Delaware River and Bay under freshwater to marine salinity gradient to study organic matter... | ecosystem: Environmental > Aquatic > Marine > Coastal ... | reverse complement strand
CGAGGGACAGGCCCAATGACACCACGGCAACCGGTCGGACGCGCAGTCCGATGCAGGTGCTAAATCCAGCTCCGGCAAGTGCCGGGGGAATATGAGACGAGCGCAACCGTTTTGCCGCCCCGTCTCGCCATGAGCCGGGGCTTTTTGTTTGCCCACAACGGAAACAAATTTATGAGTGAACAAACTGGATTCATGAAGGCCCTCAAGTGCCGTGAATGCGGCCGCGAGTATCCGCTCCACGCCACCCACGTCTGCGAGTTCGACTTCGGCCCGCTTGAAGTCGCCTACGACTACGCCAAAATCAAAAAATCCCTCACCCGCGAAGTCATCCAGTCGCGACCCAAATCCATGTGGCGCTATCGCGAGCTGCTGCCCGTCGCGAACGACCCCACCGTCGGCACGCAGGCCGGTTTCACGCCGCTCGTCAAGGCTGACCGGCTCGCCAAGCAACTCGGCATCCGCGAACTTTACATCAAGAACGACACGGTGAACTACCCTACCCTGTCCTTCAAAGACCGCGTCGTCAGTGTCGCGTTGAGCCGCGCCAAGGAACTCGGCTTCACCACCGTCGCCTGCGCGTCCACCGGCAACCTCGCCAACTCCGTCGCCGCCCAGGCCGCCAGCGCCGGGCTGAAATGCTACGTCTTCATCCCGTCCGACCTCGAACAGGGCAAGATCATCAACTCCCTCGTTTACGGCGCGCACGTGATCGGCATCAAAGGCCACTATGACGAAGTCAACCGCCTCTGCGCCGAGATCGCCGGCAAATTCGGCTGGGCCTTCGTCAACGTCAACATGCGCCCCTACTACGCCGAAGGTTCGAAGAGCATGGCGTATGAGATCATCGAACAACTCGGCTGGCGCATCCCCGACCACACCATCGTGCCGATGGCGTCCGGCTCGTTGCTCACGAAGATCCAGAAAGGCTACCAGGAATTCACCAAGCTCGGCCTCGTCGGCGAGAGCAAATATTCCATCCACGGCGCGCAAGCCACCGGCTGCTCACCTATCTCCGCCGCGCAAAAGGCCGGGCTGGATTTCTTCAAGCCCGTCAAGCCCGACACCATCGCCAAGTCGCTCGCCATCGGCACGCCCGCCGACGGCTTCTACGCGCTCAAAGTGATGAAGGAGACCGCCGCGCACGCCGACGACGTGACCGACGACGAGATCCGCGACGCCATCAAGCGGCTCGCCGAGACCGAAGGCATCTTTGCCGAGACTGCCGGCGGCGTGACCGTAGGCGTGGCCAAAAAACTCATTGCCAGCGGCAAGATTCCGAAAGACTCTAGCGCCGTGATTTGCGTCACCGGCAACGGCCTCAAGACACTGGAAGCCATGACCGGCCACGTCGGCAAGCCGCGCGAAATCAAGCCCAGCCTGCGCGAATTCGAAGCCATGCTGGCGCAGGAAGAAAAAGTTAACGCTTAAAATTTATGCCAACCAAAGTCCGCATCCCCACCCCGCTCCGCAAGTTGACCAACAACGAGGAGCTTGTCGAAGTCACCGCCGCCACCATCGGCGACGCCATCAAGGAATTACAGTCACGCTATCCCGGCATCGAGGAACGCCTCGTTGACGAGAAGGGTGAAGTCCGCCGTTTCGTGAACGTCTACGTCAATGAGGAAGACATCCGCTTCCTCCAAGGCAGTAAGACGGCGCTCAAAGCTGGTGATGAAGTGAGCATCATTCCGGCCATCGCCGGCGGCTAGGAGTCACAAATGGCCACCAAAAATAAAATCGTTCGCAAGCCCACCACGCCGAACTCGCCCGAGCAGACGCGCCTGTGGCTGATGTATCCACCCAAGCTCATCAAGCAGCCGTTCATCTGGGAGGTCGGTCACAAGTTCAAGGTCGTCACCAACATTCGCCAAGCCAGCGTGAACGACGAGATCGGCATCGTCTGCCTCGAACTCGACGGCAAACGCGCCGACGTGAAAGCCGCCATCAAATGGCTGGAGAAGCAGGGCGTGAACGTCGAGCCAGTGGAGATCAGCGCCATCGCGGGCTGATCCCCGCCCCGGCCGGCCACCTCTGCAACTCAATCCTTCGCGAGAACTTTCTCGAGCAGTTGATTCAGCCGCGTGAGCATCGCGCGCGGATCTTCGAGAATCCCTGCGGCCACCCGAGCGTTGTCGAGTATCTGTTCCGCCACGCTCGCCGCCAGTGCCGCATCCTTCTGGCGGGTGGCTTCCAACCTGGCGATCATCGGATGCGCCGGGTTGATTTCAAAATCATGTTTGGCCGCCGCCGGCTCCGGGCCGTCCTGTTTCATGGCTTTCATGATGCGCCGCATGCTGGCAGTCATGAATTTATCCGAGTCCACCACCACCGCCGGGCTGTCCACCAGCCGCTGCGAGGCGCGCACTTCGCCGACCTTGTCGCCGAGCGTTTCTTTGAGCCAGGCGGTGAGCGCCTTGACGGCGTCCTCGGACAAAGCGCCGTCCTTTTTCGCGCTGAGATTCAGATCGGCTTTTTCCGCCAGCTTCAGCGGTTTGCCTTCCAAGTTGTGGAGATGCTCCACCACAAACTCATCCCAGGCATCGTAGAGGAACAGCACTTCGAACTTCCGCTCCTTGAACACCTCGAAGTACGGACTCGCCTCCGCCGCCGCGCGGTTCGCCGCGAGCAGGCAATAGATCTCCGTCTGGTCGGACGGCATGCGCTTCACGTAATCCGCCAGCGAAGTGCGCTTGCCCGCATCCACCAGCGATGATTCAAAGCGCAGCAATTTGCCGAGTGCTTCCTTGTGCGTGAAATCCGTGACGATACCTTCCTTCAAAAAGCGTTGATACTCGGTGTAAAATTTCTCGTAAGCTTCGGCTTCCTTCTCGGATTGCTCATCGAGGAACTTCAGAAAGCGGCTGGTCAAAACCTTGTTCAGCTTCTGCAGCAGCGAGGTGTCCTGCATCGTCTCACGGGAAATGTTCAATGGCAGATCCTCGCTATCCACGACCCCCTTCAAGAACCGCAACCAATCCGGGAACAGCCCTTTCGCCTTGGCCTGGATGAGCACCTTGCGGCAATACAGATTTACTTCGGAATCGATCCGCCCCATGCCCATGCTCTCGAAATTCCGCTGCGGCACGAACAGCAAAGCCTGGATCGCCAGCGGCGCGTCCGCCGAAAAATGCAGCCGGAATAATGGCTTCTCGTGGTCGTGCCCGACGAACGTATAGAATTCGTTGTACTCCTCCTCCTTGATCTCGCTCTTGTTGCGTGCCCAGATCGCCTGCACGGTGTTCTGCCGCTTCGTGTTCAGTTCAATCGGGAACGGCACGAAACTGGAATACCGCTTGATGATACCTTCAACCGTTGCCTCTTGCGCAAACTCCTTCGCGTCGTCCTTGAGCTCCAGCGTGATCTTCGTGCCGCGCGGCAAATCCGCCGCCGGCGTCAGCTCATAACCGCCCATGCCTTCGCTCGTCCATTGCCACCCCTGCTCATCCGGCGCAAACGAATGGCTCAACACCGTCACCTTCTTCGCCACCATGAACGCGGAGTAGAATCCAACGCCGAACTGGCCGATCAACCCGACGTCCGGCTTCTTGTCTTCCGCGAGCTGCTTCAAGAATGCCTTCGTGCCCGAGTGCGCGATGGTGCCGAGGTTCTCCACCAACTCGCCGTGCGTCATGCCGCAACCGGTGTCCATGATGGTGATCGTACCGGCCTTGTCGTCCGTGGTGATGCTGATGCCGGGCGCGATGTCTGATTGATGCACCGGCTGGCCCGACGACTGGTTGAAGCGGAACTTCTCGCACGCATCAGCCGCGTTCGAGATCAGTTCGCGCACAAAGATTTCTTTGTCGGTGTAGAGGGAGTGAATGACGATGTTCAGCAACTGCTGAATCTCCGCCTGAAATTGATGTGGTTCCGTTTTACTCATAGAAAATATTTTTTAGCCGAACTTCCACCAATCCGTCAAGACGGTGAAATGCTCCCAAATAAAAAGGCCGCACCGATGAAGTGCGGCCTTGAAAAATGCGGCGGCTATCTGCCCCGGCGCTTCACCTTCAGCTGCGCGAGCGAATGCGCCAGTGACGCGTTCACCGAAGCCACTTCAGCCTCATCGAGCTTTTCATTGAGCCGGGATTCAGCCCGCTTGCGGGCTTCCTCGGCCTTGGATTCATCGATGTTCTCGGCCTTGATAGCCATGTCCGTGAGGATGGCGACCCTATCCCCGGTGATTTCCACGAAACCTTCACCGACCGCGAGGAAGAAATCCTGACCACCCTTACGCACTCCGACTTCACCGGCGGCAAGCTGGGTGATCAATGGCACGTGCATCGGGAAGATGCCCATCTCACCCTCGACTCCCGGCAACGTGACCATGTCCACGTCTTCGGAATAGACTTTCGCTTCCGGCGTGACGATCTCTAGTTTCAGCGTGGCCATGTGGTTAATCGGTTGAACGGGTCAACAAATCACTTCTTGTCCTGAATTTCGTCGATGCTGCCCTTCATGTAGAAATTCACTTCAGGCACGTCGTCGTGCTTGCCTTCGAGGATTTCCTTGAAGCCACGCACGGTCTCGGCCACGGGCACCTGCTTGCCTTCGATGCCGGTGAACACCTGCGCGACCGAGAACGGCTGCGACAGGAAGCGCTGAATCTTGCGCGCACGGAACACGGTGAGCTTGTCGTCGGGCGAAAGTTCGTCCATGCCCAGAATCGCGATGATGTCCTGCAAATCCTTGTAGCGTTGCAGAACCTTCTGCACGCCGCGGGCAACGTCGTAGTGCTCCTGACCGACGATGTCGGCGGAGAGCGCACGGGAGTTCGAAGCAAGCGGATCGACGGCGGGATAGATGCCCAATTCCGCGATGGAGCGTTCCAACACGATGGTCGCATCCAAGTGCGCAAACGTGGTTGCGGGCGCAGGGTCGGTCAAGTCGTCCGCAGGCACGTAGACGGCCTGGAATGATGTGATGGAGCCCTTCTTCGTCGAGGTGATGCGTTCCTGCAAGTTACCCATTTCGGCGGCGAGCGTCGGCTGGTAACCGACCGCCGACGGCGTGCGGCCCAGCAGCGCGGATACTTCTGAGCCGGCCTGTGAGAAACGGAATACGTTATCGACGAACAGGAGCACGTCCTGATTTTTTTCGTCGCGGAAATACTCGGTCACGGTAAGCGCCGAGAGCGCCACGCGGAGACGCGCGCCCGGAGGTTCGTTCATCTGGCCATACACGAGACCGATACGAGAGCCGGGTTCGATCTTCGGCATGCCGTTTTCGCCGAGAACGGGATGACCTTTCGCGTCTTTCTGGACCTTGATGACGCCGGCTTCGATCATTTCGTTGTAAAGATCGTTACCTTCGCGGGTACGTTCACCGACACCCGCGAACATCGAGACGCCGCCGTGCAGCTTCGCGATGTTGTTGATGAGCTCCATGATGACGACGGTCTTGCCGACGCCAGCGCCACCGAATGCGCCGACTTTACCGCCCTTCAAGAACGGACAGATAAGGTCGATGACTTTGATGCCCGTGGTGAGAATCTGCGGGCTGGTTGATTGGTCCACGAGCGCGGGAGCTTGGCGGTGGATGGGCAAATACTTGTCCGCCTTGACCGGGCCTTGCTCGTCCACGGCCTGACCGGTTACGTCGAACACTCGACCCATCACGCCTTCGCCCACGGGCATCGAGATGGGCGCGCCCATGTCGGTGATCTCCATGCCGCGCTTGAGGCCTTCGGTGCTGCTCATGGCGACGGCGCGAACCCAGCTGTCGCCGAGGTGCTGCTGCACTTCAAGCGTGAGCTTGTTCTTGCCCGCCGCACCGGGCGAGGTGAACTCGACGGTGAGCGCGTTGTAAATGGCCGGGGGCTTGCCCGTGAACTCGATGTCCACGACCGGTCCGATGATTTGAACGATTTTGCCTTTGTTCATGGGAATAAATTTCTGTTAACCGAGCGCCATCTGCGCCGTGGTGATTTCCAAAAGTTCCTTCGTGATGTTTGCCTGCCGCAGTTTGTTGTATTCGAGCGTAAGGTCCTTGATGAGCTGCTTCGCGTTGTCGGTCGCGTTCTTCATCGCCACCATGCGCGAGCTCTGCTCGGAAGCTTTTGCTTCGAGCAACACTTGATAGATCTGAAAATTCAGGTAGTGCGGCAGCAACGAACCCAACACCGATTCGGCTGCCGGTTCGAACTGGAATTCCAAGCCCGACCGCTGCAAATCCACACCGGTATCGCCGCCATCCACTCCGGCCTGCACGCCCCTCAACTCCCCGATGGGGAGCATCGGCTGCACTTCCGGCTTTTGGATGAGCGTGCTGATGAAATTGGTATAAAGGATCTCAACGCTGTCCACTTCGCCCTTGAGGAACATTTCCTGGACGAACTTGGAAATCGCGCGGGCTTCGGCGAACAACGGCGCATCCTTGTAAGTGAATTCTGCCGCGAGCTTGCGCTTGTTCCGCGCAACGAATTGCGCACCTTTTTTGCCGGCGCAGACGAACACGGTGTTGTCCTTATCGTACCTCGCCGCTTCGCGCGTGAGGTTGGAGTTGAGCGCACCGCACAGACCTTTGTCCGAGCTGACGAGAATCACACAGCGCTTCTTGCCGGCCCGGTTCTCCATCAATGGATGGCTGAAATCCTTGGTATCGGCGGCCACGTCGGCCAGCATCGTGTTCATCAACTTCGCATACGGACGCCCCGCCAACGCGGCGAGCTGCGCCTTGCGCATCTTCGACGAAGCGACCATCTGCATGGCCTTCGTGATCTGCGCCGTATTCTTTACCGACTTGATACGTCGGCGGATGTCGCGTGTGCTAGGCATCGCTTAGCGATAGGTTTGCTTGAATTCAGTGATGGCGGCCTTCAACTCGGCGGCAAGCGCCTCACTGATGGCTTTTTCGGTGCGGACCTTCGTGAGCAGGTCGGCCTTCCGCGTGTTGAGGAAGTCCGTCATCTTGTTCTGACAATCCTTCACCTTGTCAACCGGGACGTCGTCGAAGAAGTTCTGCTGCACGGCCCAAAGGATCGCGGCCTGCACTTCGACGGGGATTGGGTTGAACTGCGGTTGCTTGAAAATTTCCACGACGCGCTTGCCGCGCTCGAGAATGCCCTGCGTCTTGGCGTCAAGATCCGAACCGAACTGCGCGAACGCCGCGAGTTCACGGTATTGCGCGAGGTCGCCTTTGATACGACCGGCCACCTGCTTCATCGCCTTGATCTGCGCGGCGGAACCGACGCGGCTCACGGAGAGACCGACGGACACAGCGGGACGCACGCCTTGATAGAACAAGTCGGTTTCGAGATAAATCTGACCGTCGGTGATCGAGATCACGTTCGTCGGAATGTAAGCAGAAACGTCACCCGCCTGCGTCTCGATGATCGGGAGCGCCGTGAGCGAGCCGTTGCCATACTTCTCGGAAACACGTGCCGAACGTTCGAGCAGACGGCTGTGGAGATAGAACACGTCGCCGGGATACGCTTCACGACCAGACGGACGCTTCAAGACCAGCGAAACCTGGCGGTAAGCGACAGCCTGCTTGGAAAGATCATCAAAAATGATGAGCGCGTCCATGCCGTTATCCATGAACCACTCACCGATCGCCGCACCGGAGAATGGAGCGAGGTATTGGTTCGCGGCGGAATCAGAGGCGGCAGCGACAACGACGATGGTGTCTTCCATCGCGCCAGCCTTTTCGAGTTCCGCGATGACGCGGGCGATGTTAGATTGCTTCTGACCGACCGCGACGTAAATGTTGTACATCGGGCGGAAGCTCTTGTCACCGGATTCGCGACCGACCTTGTTGATGCGGGACTGATTGATCATCGCGTCCACACCGATGGTCGTCTTGCCCGTTGAACGGTCACCGATGATGAGCTCGCGCTGACCGCGACCGATCGGGATCATCGCGTCGATCGCCATGATGCCGGTCTGCACCGGCTGACTGACGGATTTGCGCTTGACGATGCCGGGCGCAATTTTTTCCACGGGATAAAAAGCACTTTCCTTGATCGGACCTTTACCGTCCACGGGTCGACCCAAGCAATCCACCACGCGGCCGAGCAGGCCCTTGCCGACGGGAACGGAAAGCAGCTTGCCCGTCGTCTTCACTTCGGCGCCTTCGCTGACACCGAGGTAGTCGCCGAGGATGATCGCGCCGACTTCGGTTTCTTCGAGGTTGAGCGCTAGGCCGATGACGCCTTTGCCGAAGTCCAACATCTCGTTGGCCATGCAATCGGTGAGGCCTTCGATCTTGGCGACGCCGTCCGAAATTTCGCGGACGATGCCGACGTTCTGCTTATTCACCGACGTCTTCACGCCGCTGATCTGCGCTTCGATTTCTTGCAATAGATTGCTCATATCAAATTTCTGTTCTGATTAAAAACTGGCTTCCAACTCGGCCAAACGCGCCTTTACGCTGCCGTCAAAAACATCGCTCCCCACCTTCACGCGCAACCCGCCGATGAGCGCCGGGTTCACCGCGAAACCGATGCTCAAGCCCGCGCCGTAACCCTTCGCGAGATTCGCCTTGACGGACTCCTGCAACGCGCCGCTCAACGCCACCGAGCTCTCCACCCGCGCCGTGCGGCGCTCGATGTCGAGCTTCACGAGGCGCTGGAAATGCGACAGGATGCCGACGTATCCGCGCGGCTTCTGCGCGATGACCGCGCTGACCGTCTGGCGGACGCGCGCTTCGTCCAACACACCGTTGACCCGGCAGCTGTTGAAGAGCGATTTACCGTCGCGACGAGCTTGCTTGCTGATTTTCATTCGGCGCGAAAAATAAAATTAATTGGCTGCAAGCTGCTTGTTCGTCTCTTCCGCGAGCCGCCCTTGCTGCTCCGCCGTCAAAATTCCGCCGGTGACTTTTGTGCTGGTGGCAACCACCAACCGACCAACTTCCTTGCGGAGTTCGGCCTTCATGCGAACGAGCTCGGCTTCGCTGGCCTGCTTGGCCTTGGAGACGATATCGTTGGCGGCAGCGATGGCTTTCTGGGTTTCCACTTCCTGCACCTTGGCAGCGGCGGCACGGGCTTCTTCAATGGCCTTGTTCGCCTGCGCGCTGGCCTGGCCCAAGATTTCCTGCGCCTTGGCCTGGGCGTTAGCGAGTTCGTGCTTAATCTTCTCAGCGTTGGCCAAACCTTCGGCAATCTTTTGGCGGCGCTCTTCGAGCACGGTCAAGATCGGCTTGTAGGCGAAGCGATGGAGCAAAAACGCCACCACGCAGAAACTGACGACCTGCGAGAAGAACAGGGTCGGATTCCAGCCGAATGTCTCCACGATTTGCTGTACGACCCCCGGCTCAGCCGCCGCAGGAGTAGTTACGCTAGCAAGGAACAATGTATTCATGATCACGATCAAAAATTGACTCCGAGACCTTGGTCTCGGAGTGGAGTGTTACTGGCCCTTCGCCAAGAAAATAGCGAAGAAGATGATACCTTCCGCCAGAGCCGAGCTGATGATGGCTTGGGTCAGGATCTTACCAGATGCACCCGGATTACGGCCGACCGCTTCCGCGGCCTTCATGCCGATGATACCTACGCCGATGGCTGAACCGATTGCGGCCAGACCGATGTGTAAGTTACCACTGAGTTCTGCTAGCATCATATGTTTACCTTTTCTTTGTTGTTTTTTCACCTGCCCCGGCAGTCTTGCCACCGTCCGACAGGCAAATTGTTTAATGGTGCGCTTTTTCTTCGCCTTCGTGGCCATGCGCGTGATCATCGGCGTGCGCACACATCAGGTTGGTGAAGATGGCGGTGAGCAACATGAACACCAGCGCCTGCACCAGACCGACAATGAGTTCCATGAAATAGAACGGCAGCGGCACCAGCCAGCCGAACCAAGTCCCACCCATGATTGCCATGGATTCCAGCAGGTTTTCACCCGCGAAAATGTTGCCGTAAAGACGGAACGAGAGTGACACCGGCCGGAACGCGATGGAAATCACTTCCAACACACCCACTGCAAGAAAGACCGCCATCAAACCGATGCGCATTAACCCGGTCGCGTCACCGGAATAGCCAAAGATATGCTTCAGGAAACCGACCACGCCGTTGGACTGCAGCGACCAGACCAGCCACATCACGCAGAAGATGAGCGCCATGGCCGAAGTCATATTGAGGTCAGCATTACCACCCCGCAACAACGGCCGGGACACATGGCTGAATGAATCCAGCCCCAACATCTTTCCATGGGCATGTTCGCTCCAGCCCACCGTACCCACCCCGGGGAACAAACCCGCCCAGTTGGTGAACAGGATGAAAATGAAAATCGTGGCGAAGAACCAAAAGGTCTTTTTAACCAGCTGACTACCGATGATACCTTCCAAGAAACCGTAAAGTCCTTCCACCAAAAATTCCCAGAAGTTCTGCGCGCCGGATGGTACTGCCTGGATTTTCCGGGTGGCAAACTGGGCAAAAATGATGATCAAGATAGCCACAATCCAGGTCATGATCATGGAGTTGGTGACGCTAAATGGCCCGATCTGTATGTGCGGAGCCGCCGCCGGCAATCCGGAGTGGGCCTCGTGAGACGCTTCAGCCGCGCCGGCGACCGCGTGTTCCGCCCCGGCAATCGCTTCAGAATCCACCACCGCAGCATCTTGCCCGGGCGCGACCGTCTCCGCCAAAGCCGCCTGGGTTCCCAGCCAGCCTGTCATTAAGAATACCAATAAAAATCGCATTGCAAAAACCGGCGACACTTTTAAGAAACAGGGGAGCTTCCCCCACAGTTAATCAAACCGGTGGTGCCGGAAGGGGGGAGAGGCTGCCTGACTGTGAAAATATTCACAAGGTTTTTTTTGAAAAAACGGTCAGCACGCCACCCACCCGCGCCACCCGTCACGGGATGGGCTGGCTACCGGAGGAACTCACCGCCGCGTGCTCATGCCCCCCATGTCCATCATGCTCCCCGCACTCCACCTGGCCGATGAGCAGCGCTACGGCCAGTCCTGCCAGCAGGGCGAACGAGAGTTTGAACCGGTCGTGCGAGTGGAATTGCAGTTCCGGCAACAGATCGCTGCAAGCGATGCACAGGAACGTCCCCGCGCAGAACGCCAGTGCGCTGCCGAGAAACACCGCGTTCGACTCCGCGAACTGCGTCGCGCCGAAATAAAACAGGACCGCACCCAGCGGCGTCGCCAGCGCGAACAAACCGTTCAACACCTGCCGCGATAGCCGCGAACTGCCCCCTGCCGTCATCAAGGTCGCCACCGCCATCGCATCGAACGGCTTGTGCAGGATCACCGCCACGGCCACACCCAGACCAGCCAGCCCGGCGCCGCCATGCCCGCACCCGCCCGCCTCCACCGCCGCCGCCAGCGCCAGCCCATCCAGCAATGAATGGAGCGTCAGCCCCAGCGCCGTGCCCACCCAAGAGAGCTGCGAGGCTGATTTCCCCGCCAGCGTATGGGAGTGATCGTGCGTGTGCGGCTCGCTGTGGCCGTGACAGCAATCTTCCGGGTCACCCTCTGGCAAGTCGTGATGGTGGAAGTGGAAAAACCGCTGCAGGAAAAACATCGCCAGAAACCCACCCAACGCCCACTGCGTGGTCCGCCCGACCGACCCCAGTTCTGCCGCCCCGTGCGGCAGGAAATGCAGCAACGCGATGCCCAGCATCAGGCCGGATACGAAGCTGATCGCCAGTTGCAGCCGTGTGTGCGTGAGCCGCACCAGCGCCGGCAACCAGCCGCCCGCGAGCGAGGCGAACAACACCAGCGCGCAATAGCCGACCAGCAGCCAAAAATCAGAAATCATGTGCTAGAGATATTTCAAAACGCCGGCCAGCGCGAGCCGGAAAAGTGCCGCCACCAGCTTGGCAATGAAGCAGCCTTCCAGTCTGCCTTCTTTTCGTGAAAAAAATCTGTCTCAATAGTGGCTTTAGAGTTACGACTCGACAGCAATCACCGCATAGCGCAGCCTCAAAATGCGAACCAAGATATGCCAACTATGAGTTTCAACCGTTCCTTTTCGCTTGGCTTTGGCGGAGCAGCAGTTCTCAGCATCGCCAGTTGGTTGATCATGGATACGCGCCAAGTGTTGACTGGCGTCTCAGCACATCTGTTCTTGTCTCTCGGATTAAACCCACGGGAGCAGGGTCTTTGGTGTGAACTGCTGTTTATCACACTCACTTCCAAGGTCGGCTTTATCGTATGACGCTATCACACACCATGAGAGACCGACGTTTTGTTGCGGCGTATCGAGGAGGTCCGCTGGATCGGGACAGCCACCGCTTTCTGGCTCGATGGGCTGCTGATTATGCCGAACGCGTCCTGCCTCTGTTTGCCCGTCATAGTAAAGATCCCCGTCCGCAGCTCGTGCGGCCGGTCAAGCGGTGGCCACAGCGCACGCGGCAGACCATAGCATGGGGGGGCTATTGTATGCGCTTAAGGCATTAGCGGCTTCAGGTGGCGCGTCCGGGCCAGAATTGAAGCTGCAGTTAAAAAAACTGCCGGCACATCTGCTTGAGCCCGTCTCCTGGGGAATTATTGCCCGCTTAAATTGCGTGGGAATCAGAACTGATGCAACCAAGTGACTCGATCAAAGCAATTCATACTACCGTCTAAATGAATCTCCCGGCTACCGGGCCGGGGCGTTGGTCGGCTCAAAGGTCAGCGAAGCGGAGTTGATGCAATATCGCAAGCCCGTCGGCGCGGGGCCGTCCTCGAAAACGTGACCGAGGTGGCCGCCGCACCGCGGGCACAGCACTTCGATGCGGTGCATCCCATGGCTGTTATCAGACTGTTCGGCGATAGCGTCCGCCGCCACCGGCGCGGAAAAGCTCGGCCAACCGCAGCCGGAATCGAACTTCGCCTCGGACTTGAACAGCACCAGCCCGCAGCCGGCGCATTTGTAATCGCCGGCGGCGTGCGCATTCCAGTATTTGCCGGTGAAGGGGCGCTCCGTGCCCTTCTCGCGCAGCACGCGGTATTGTTCGGGTGTGAGTTGCTGCCGCCATTCGGCATCGGTCTTGGTGAGTCGGTCGGGCATGGGGTTGGTTGCGGTTTCAGGGTTGGGAGTTGAAGGGGATGGCGCGCGGTTCGGCGCCGGTGCCGAGGGCGCACACGCGGCCACCAGCAGCGGAACCATGAACATGGCGCTCCAGTTTTTCATTTCGGTTAATCTGACACCGCAAAACTACATCTGCTCAACAAAAAAGCGAGCCGTTGCCGGCTCGCCTGAATTGTTTTGGTCGCGGATCAATGCGCGGCGGGAATCGCCGGGGCTTCCTTGCCGCCTTCGCTGCCGGCCATTTCCTTGTCGCGCTCTTCCATCGCGGCGCGACGGGAGAGTTTCACGCGGCCCTTTTCGTCCACGCCCAGGCACTTGACCCAGATCTCGTCGCCCATCTTCACGATGTCCTCGGTCTTCTTCACGCGGAAGTTGGCGAGTTCGCTGATGTGGCAGAGGCCGTCCTTGCCGGGTAGGAACTCGACGAACGCGCCGAATTCCTTGATGGTCACGACCGTGCCCTTGTAGAGCTTGCCGATCTCGGCTTCGGCAGTCATGCCTTCGATGGATTCGCGGGCGATCTTCATGCCTTCGGGCGAGACGGAGTAGATGTTCACCGTGCCATCGTCTTCGATGTTGATCTCGCAGCCGGATTCTTCAACGAGGCGTTTGATGTTCTTGCCGCCCGGTCCGATGAGCGCGCCAATCTTCTCGGGGTTGATTTTGAGGGTGACGATGCGCGGGGCATACTTACTGATGTCTTCGCGCGGGGCGGCGATGGTCTTGGCCATCTCGGCGAGGATGTGCATCCGGGCGACGCGGGCTTTTTCCACCGCGATGTCCATGATGGCGTGCGGGAGGCCCTTGAGCTTGAGGTCCAGCTGGAAGCCGGTGATGCCCTTGGCCGTGCCGGCAATCTTGCAGTCCATGTCGCAATACGCGTCTTCCCAACCGATGATGTCGGTGAGCAGTTCGTATTTGGAAATCTTCTCGCCGCTGTATTCCGTGCAAATACCGACGCTGATGCCAGCCACGGGGCGGATCATCGGGACGCCGGCGTCGAGCAGCGCGAGCGTGCCGCCGCAAACGGAGGCCATGGAGGTCGAGCCGTTGGACTCCATGATCTCGCTGGTGACGCGCACGGCGTAGGGATAGGTCTCGAGCGGAATCATCGAGGCGATGCTGCGTTCCGCCAGCGCGCCATGGCCGATTTCGCGACGTCCTGGGCCGCTGATGCGGCCGGTTTCACCGACAGAGAAGTTCGGGAAGTTATAGTGCAGGATGAACTTCTTCTCGTTCTCGCCACCGGTGTAGGAATCAAATTCCTGCGCGTCTTCACCGGTGCCGAGCGTGACGAGCGTGACAGCCTGGGTCTCGCCGCGCGTGAAGATGGCCGAACCGTGGGCGCGCGGCAGGATGCCGACTTCGCCGCTGATGGGGCGGACCTGTTCAAAATTGCGACCGTCGAGGCGCTTGCCGTTTTCGAGTATCAGTTTGCGAACGGCTTCTTTCTGGATGTAGTAGAAGGCGTCGTTGATGACGAACGGCGTGACCTTTTCCGCGCCGAACTGGGCAACGAGCTTTTCGCCGACTTCGTTTTTGATGGCGTTGCAGGCGGCTTCGCGATTGAGTTTTCCGGGGGTGAGCAGCGCAGGCACGAAACGGTCGCCGGCGAGTTTCTTGGCTTCGGCCAGGATTTCGTCGGGGACAATCTTGAGGGTGATCTCACGCTTCTTCTTGCCGATTTTGGCGGCGAGTTCCTTTTGCGCGGCGATCTGCGGCAGGCAGCATTCCTGCGCGAATTTCAGCGCGGCGCTGAAATCGGCTTCGGTGATTTCCCGGGCCGAGCCTTCATACATGACGATGTCTTTTTCGTTGCCGACGTAGACGAGGTCGAGGTCGCTCTGAGCCTGCTCGGCGTGGGTGGGGTTGGCGACGAACTTGCCGTTGATGCGGCCGACGCGCACGGCGCCGAGCGGTCCGGCCCAAGGGATGTCGCTTACCATCAGCGCGGCGCTCGCGCCGACGATGCTCAAGATGTCGGGGTCGTTCTCGCCGTCCGCGCTGAGGAGGACGGTCTGGACCTGCACTTCATTGTACCAGCCCTTCGGGAAGAGCGGGCGGATGGGGCGGTCGGTGAGGCGGCAAGTGAGGATTTCCTTCTCGGTGGGACGGCCTTCGCGCTTGAAGTAACCGCCGGGGAACTTGCCGGCCGCAGCGGCCTTCTCGCGGTAGTCCACGGTGAGCGGGAAGAAATCCTGCCCTTCCTTGGCCTTGGTCGCAGCGACGGCGGCGACAATGACGATGGTTTCGCCGAGTTGGACGGTCACGGCGCCGTCGGCTTGTTTGGCGAGTTTGCCGGATTCGATGTGGATCTGTTTATCGCCGATGGTGGCGGAGACTTTTACTGACATAGTTTGCTTTCGTCTCCGTTGCCATGAGGAACTTCAGTGAAACCCGAACGCTTTCGGGTCTGAATGAAATCACTCACCGGCAACGGATTTTTTTACGCGATGGTTTCGGTTTGTTGTCGAATGACCCGGCCCCGCCGCGTTACGCGAGGCCGGTCAAATTGAGTGCGGGGCGGTCGCCAAGCGGGGCGGCGCGCCCGACCGGCTTACTTTCGGAGCTTGAGCTTCTTGGTGATGGTCTGATAGCGGGTGGTGTCTGTGTTGTGGAGGTAATCCAGCAACTTGCGGCGCTGACTGACCATCATCAACAACCCCCGGCGGGAACTGTGATCCTTCTTGTTCGTCTGCAGGTGCTCGGTGAGGTGGTTGATGCGCTCGGTGAGCAATGCAATCTGCACGTCGGCGGAACCGGTGTCCTTGTCGTGGAGCTTGAAAGTATCGATTGTCTTCTTCTTTTCGGCCATAATCTTCGGTTTTTAGTCGTTATTTCGAGCGGTGACTCTAGTGGCCGGCCTCAGCGGTGTAAAGTCATTAATTTGAACTGGACAGTTGGCGCCGCCCCGAGTCGCCGCCATTTTTGGAGAATTTTTCCTTGCGGTTCTCCCGGCTCCGGGCTTAATGGCGGCAGATTAAGTCAATTCCGCCGTGCGGGATTCAGTGTGTCACCGAAATACATGAACAAGCTTCAACCGAAGAGGGTGTCTTGAGCCGCCCTTTCTCTCCGCGTAGTTCCGCCTCACCCGCCTCGTTCGTCAGGATCAACGGCAAGATTCGCGCCCGCGAAGTCCGCGTCATCGGCGATCAGGGCAAACAACTCGGCGTCATGTCGCTCACCGACGCCATCAACCTCGCCCGCAATCAAGGCGTGGACCTTGTTGAAATCGCCCCCAATGCCCTGCCGCCAGTGTGTCGCATCGTGGACTTTGGCAAATACCGCTACGAACAGGCGAAGAAGGAAAAGGAATCCAAGAAACACCAGCACGCGAACAAGATCAAAGAGATCCAGCTCTCGCCGAAGATTGACCCGCATGATCTCGGCATTAAAACGACGCATGCCGTGGATTTTCTTTGCGAGGACATGAAGGTGAAGGTCTCGCTCAAGTTCCGCGGCCGCGAGATGGCCCACAAGGAATTCGGCTTTGACGTCATCAAGAAGCTGCTGGCCCAGGTCGCGCCCTTCGGCCATCCGGACTTCGAGCCCAAGCTTGTCGGCCGCGGCATCCATGTGATGATCACCCCCCTGCCCCGCAACAAGCGCGCGAAGAACCCCCGTGAGTTGGCGGACGGCTCCGTGCCGGTCAACCCGCATCAGTTGCGCAACGAAGAACCCGACGACGATGACGATACGGACGCGCCATCCGCGCCGCCGGCCAAACCGGCGAACGTCAAACCCGCCGATGGTTTCGCCAACAATCCGTTCGGCAACATCGAAATCAAGTAGGCAAACCGACCGTTCCGATTTCGTTCAGCGCGAGGCAAAAGCCTCGCGTTTTTTTTGGAAGCTGCCACCACCGCCGCCGCTAGGGGCGGCTGCGGCCCTGTTTGCGGATGGTTTCCAGCCGCGCGGAAAGTTGCTTCACCTTGTCGGGTTGCGTGGCGGCGAGATTGTTCGTCTGCTTCGGGTCTTGGGCCAAGTTGAAAAGCTCGTATCCGGGCTGGGCGTCTGCCTTCGCCTTGCCCCAGCCGCCGCCCTTTTGAAGCAACACCCAATCACCCTCGCGCAATGCGAGCGGAACCTGGTTGTTGTTTTGCAGCACTAGATGATCCCGCAGCGACGTCTGCTTTTCACCCAGCAAAACCGGGAGCGCATTGAAGCTGTCCGGCCCGGCTGCGGTCGGAAGTTCCTGACCCGCGAGCGCTGCGACCGTCGCCAGCGCATCCACGTGGCCCAGAAGCGCGCCGGAAACGCCGCCGGCGGCGACGTGTCCCGGCCAGCGTGCCAGGAACGGCACCCGATGCCCGCCTTCATAGAGCGAACCTTTAAAGCCGCGCAAGCCGCCGTTCGGCGCCTGCCGTGAGTGCAGCGGATTCGTGCCGTCATCATAGGTGTCCTTGATCGCCCCGCCGTTATCGCTGGTGAAGATGACGAGGGTGTTGTCCGCAAGCTTGAGGCGGTCGAGCGCCGCCAGCACGGCGCCGACCGTGAAGTCGAGCTGATGAATGACATCCCCGCGCGAACCGCAATCGCTCGTGCCCTTGAATCGTGCGTGCGGCACCATCGGTTCATGGATGTCGTGCGTGGCGAGATACAGGAAGAACGGGCCTTCTTGGTGCGTCTCGATG
>Ga0075471_10001066_pt1 | contig 17600 bp, 19 predicted proteins | sample DEB19_08_DNA_2_FD_74787 | JGI IMG/M metagenome (GOLD analysis project Ga0075471, IMG submission 74787) | Aqueous microbial communities from the Delaware River and Bay under freshwater to marine salinity gradient to study organic matter... | ecosystem: Environmental > Aquatic > Marine > Coastal ... | reverse complement strand
CGGCAGCCTGACGGCCGGATACCTCACGACCCCCGTCTATGCGGCCGCAAAGGCGTACTTCCCGGCGCTCACCGGTGACGCCTCGACCGAACACGCCATCGGCTTCCTTGTGGGCCTCACTGCGATGCTGATCTGCGAAGGCGTGCTGCGCTTCATCCGCGGCTGGTCGCAAAATCCCAAGCTTCCATATCCGGAGAACTGATCCATGGATCTACCACGGCAATATGCCTGGCTCGCTCAAGAGCCGGGCCCGCGCCTCCTTGTCGAGGCCCTCAGGACCTGCGGCACCATCGAAAAGCCAGGTGCGGGATCAAACCCGTCGATCCTTTCCTGGGCGAAGATCACGGGGCTCGACCGCATCTATCGCAATGACGCCACCGCCTGGTGCGGGCTGTGGATGGCATACGTGGCACTGCAGGCGGGCTGGGACGTTCCACTTAACCCGTTGGGCGCCCGCAACTGGCTGGCCTTCGGTGTGCCCCAGCAGAGGCCTGCGCTCGGTGACGTGCTCGTCTTCTGGCGCGGGGCGACCTCCGGCTTCAACGGCCATGTGGGCCTCTACGTCGGCGAAGATGCAGACGCCTTCCATGTCCTCGGCGGCAACCAGTCCGACCGCGTGATGATCAAGCGCATCTCCAAAACCCGCCTTCTCGGCGCCCGGCGCTGCCCCTGGAGGATCAATCAGCCGGCCGCGGTGCGCCCCGTCGTGCTGGCGGCCAATGGCGCTCTTTCCACCAACGAAGCATAGGAGAAACCGACATGTTCACCTCGATCGACAAGGCGCTCGTCGCCGCCATCATGGGCATTCTGTTCATTGTCCAGACCTACAGCGGGTTGCAGCTTCCCTGGGCGACCCCTGACACCATCGCCACTATCATCGGTCTCATCACGCCGGTGCTGGTGTGGGCGATCCCCAACAAGAAAGTGGCTTGAGCGTGAGCTGGCATGAGGTTGTCGCTGTCGCCGTGGTGCTTCTGGGCCTCGGGGCCGGGGCGTTCCTGGTGGCGCAGCGGCCCTTCTTCTGGATGGAGTTCGGCTTGCGGCTGGGCAAGGCGCTGCTGCCGCTGGCGTGGCGCTTTGTCAGCAGAAGGATGCCGCCTGATGAGGAGGTTGATTGGCGCCGGGCGGAGATGCGAGGGCAGGGGGAGGAGTGGCTGAAGCAACGGTGGCGCCGTCGTGCCGCAAAACCGTAAGCGACATGGGTCCGATTGTCCCCTGGGCGGCCTGATGGGCTCTCTGCGGGTTCGCCGCCCTTCCCATCCCATGATCGATCCACCCCACCGTGTGGCGTCTCCCATGGTCCCCGCGCTTCCCAGGTCCGGGTCCCCTTCAAGAGCCGTAAAGCTAATCCATTCCCGCGTCCGGCGTCGAGGGACCCGCAGTTGAAGGTTCTCCCATATCGACCGGCTGTGACAACTCATCAGCAAATATGTGATCATGTGGCAAGCCAACGGATGTGCAAAACGCGAACACAAGGAAAACACTCATAATAGATCCTCTGTACACGCATTATAGTCTTGAAGTCTGCCGCGACTTGTCGCTAGCTGTCCCAAGCCCGCAAGGGAGTGAGTTGACCGGATGGCAGAATGCAGAGCAGCTTTCAGTACCGCACCCCACCAGACCGGCGCCGGCGGGCTGCCGAATACGTGCGCATGTCGACCGAGCACCAGCAGTATTCGACCGAGAACCAGGCCGATCGCATCCGCGACTACGCCGCGAAGAACAACATCGAGATCGTCCGGACCTATGCGGATGAGGGCAAAAGCGGGCTCAATATCGGTGGCCGTGACGGGCTGCAGAAGCTTCTCGCCGATGTCCGGGCGAGGAACACCGACTTTGAGCTGATCCTCGTCTATGACGTGAGCCGCTGGGGACGCTTCCAGGACGCCGATGAGAGCGCTCACTACGAATACACCTGCAAGCAGGCGGGGATAAAGGTCATCTACTGCGCCGAGCAGTTCGAGAACGACGGGTCGCCCGTCTCGACTATCGTCAAGGGCGTGAAGCGCGCCATGGCGGGAGAATACAGCCGCGAGCTCTCGGCCAAGGTGTTCGCGGGTCAGTGCCGGCTCATCGAGCTTGGCTACCGGCAGGGCGGAACGGCGGGCTTTGGGTTGAGGCGCGTCCTCCTCGACCAGTCGGGGCAGGTCAAGGCCGAACTGAAGCGGGGCGAGCACAAGTCGCTCCAGACCGACCGGGTGGTGCTGCGGCCCGGACCTGATGACGAGGTCCGTCTGGTCCGGCAGATCTACGGCTGGTTCGTCGAGCATGGCGTGACCGAGGGCGACATCGCCTCGCGCCTCAATACCATGGGGGTGATGGCCGATTCCGGCCGCCCCTGGAGCCGGGCCACGGTGCATGAGGTGCTCACCAACGAGAAATACATCGGCAATAACGTCTACAACCGCCGCTCTTTCAAGCTGAAGCGCGAGCGGGTGGTCAATCCGCCCGAGAAGCATGTCCGCAGGGACGAGGCGTTTCCCGCCCTTGTCGAACCCGACCTGTTCTTCATGGCGCAGGGGATCATCCGGGCGCGTTCGCATCGGCTCAGTGATGAGGAGATGCTCGAGAAGCTGAAGGGCCTCTACCAGGGCAAGGGCTACCTCTCCAGCATCCTGATCAATGAGACCGATGCCATGCCGTCGGCCAGCGTTTACAGCCACCGCTTCGGCAGCCTCATCCGTGCCTATGAGCTGGTAGGCTTCCGGCCCGACCGGGACTTTGGCTATCTGGAGATCAACCGGCACCTCCGGCGGCTTCACCCGGAAATCGTCCAGCGCACCGAAGCGGGCATACTGGAACTCGGCGCCGAGGTGGCGCGTGACGTCACGACCGACCTCCTGACCATCAATGGCGAGTTCACCGCCTCGATCGTGCTCGCCCGCAGCCGCCGCACGGAGGCCGGAAGCCTCCGCTGGAAGATAAGGCTCGACACCAGCCTCTGCCCCGACATCACGGTGGCGGTGAGGCTCGATGCCGACAACAGCGGCATCCTCGACTATTACCTTCTCCCCTGGATCGATCTGGGCCCCAGGCGGCTCAACCTGGCCGAGGCCAATGGCGCCTGGGTCGAGTGCTACCGCTTTGACGGGCTCGAGCCCTTGTTCCGGCTTGCCGCGCGAAGCCCGATCCGGAGGGCGGCATGAGCGGCAAGGCCCCCATCCGGGAAATCCCCATCGATCGTATCGATGTCCTGAACCCGCGCGAGCGGAACCAGAAGGTGTTCCAGGAACTGGTCCAGTCGATCCGGGACTTAGGGCTCAAGAAGCCCATCACCGTGACGGCGCGGGCCTCGTCCTCAGGTGAACAGCGCTACGGCCTCGTCTGCGGGCAGGGCCGCATGGAGGCCTTCCAGGCACTGGGCCAGACCCATATTCCGGCGCAGGTGGTCGAGGCCTCAGATGACGAGGCCTTTGTCATGAGCCTCGTCGAGAACATTGCCCGCCATACCCCCCGAACCCTCGAACTTCTCGAAACCATCCGCAGCCTCCGGAAGCGCGGCCATGCCGTTCCCGCCATTGCCCGCAAGATCGGGCTCGACCACAAGTGGGTGGGCGGCATGCTCGATCTTCTGGAAAAGGGCGAACAGCGCCTCGTCACCGCCGTCGAGGCGGGCCGGGTGCCCCTCGCGGTTGCCATTGCCATCGCCCAGGCGGGTGACAGCGATTCCGGCGTTCAGGAGGTGATGCAGGGCGCCTATGAGAACGGCACGCTCCGCGGCGGCAAGCTCATGGCCGTGAAACGCCTGATCGACGATCGGCGGCGCGCCGGCAAGGGCTATCACCAGAGGCCCGGCGGCCGGTCCAACCGCAAGCTCACCTCGTCCGCCCTGGTGCGCGCCTATAACCAGGAGGTCGAGCGCCAGAAGCTCCTCATCCGCAAGGCTGACCTCGTCCAGCAACGCCTGGCCTTCGTCTCGGGCGCCATGGCGCGGCTCCTGGGGGATGAGGACTTCGTGAACCTCCTGCGGGCCGAAGGGCTCACCTCCATGCCGGCAGCCCTTGACCCGCACCGCAAGGGAGGAGAACTGCGATGACCGCCGGAATCAGTGTCGAAATCGGCTTCGAGCGGAAAGCCGTCGAGCTTGCTCTCGACCGGCTTCTGCCCACCCGGGCAGTTGCGCCGGAGTTCCGCAGAAACCGCAAGTTCGGCCAGATCCGCGCCTCCATCCAGGAAATCGGCATCATCGAGCCGCTCATCGTCACGCCGGCGGACCCTGCCTCAGGGCTCCACATGCTGCTCGACGGCCATCTCCGGCTCCTCGCCGCACGGGAGCTGGGCCTCACAAAAGTCACCTGTCTCGTCTCGAAGGATGACGAGGGCTACACCTACAACAAGCGGGTCAACCGGCTGGCCACCGTCCAGGAGCACTTCATGATCCTCCGGGCGCTCGAGCGCGGGGTCCCCGAAGAGCGGCTTGCCAAGGCCCTCGACATCAAGATCGAGTCGATCCGGCGAAAGCGCGACCTTCTCGATGGCATCTGCGAGGAGGTCATCGAAATCCTGAAAGACCGCAACTTCAGCGCCGATGTCACCCGTCAGCTCCGGAAGATGAAGCCCCAGCGCCAGATCGAGTGCGCCGACCTGATGTGCTCCATGAACAACTTCTCGATCCACTACGCTTCCGCTCTCCTTGCCGCCACGCCTGCCGATCAGCTGGCCGATCCCGGCACTCAGAAGCGGTTCAAGGGCATCTCGGCGAGCGACCTCTCGCGCATGGAACAGGAAATGTCGCTCGTCCAGAACCGCTTCAAGCTGATCGAGCAGTCCTACGGAAACGACGTTCTCAACATGGTCCTGGCGCGGGGCTATCTCGTCAAGCTTCTCTCCAACCGCACGGTGGCAAGCTATCTCCAGCGCCGCCAGCCCGAGCTCCTCCAGGAGTTCCGGGACATCGTCAGCGCAACCTCGCTGGAGGATGCGGGTGGTGTCGCCAAGGTGGCGTGATGAGCAGGGCGTCCCTCGTGGCGCAGCGGCCCTCCTTCTGGTTTGAATTCGGGGTGCGGCTTGGGCAGGCGCTTCTTCCCAGGGTCCTGAAGTACGTAACCCGACTCATGCCGCCGGAGCAGGAGGCTGCGTTGCGGGAGGTCGAGAGGCGGCGCAGGGGATGGTTGAAGTAGCGGCTACGCTCAAAGTGAAGAAAGCACTGCTAAGTGCTCTAAATCACCAGTCGAACAAAGAATATCGTACTCAGCACTGCTCCCACCGTCACAACAATGGTTCTTACGACGATAGAAGGAAGCGCTCTCGCAATGGGAGCACCTAGATAGCCACCAATCGAGGCGGCAGCCATCATCAGTATTGCTTGTGGCCATGACACCAATCCTGCGGCAGCGAAGGTTGCCACGGATATGCTTGAGAGGATGAACGACACCACGCTCTTGAGCCCGTTCATAAGATTGATGTCTTCGAAGCCCCAATAGGTGAACAGTGCCAAAAGCACTATTCCGAGACCTCCGTTGAAGTAACCGCCGTAGATGCCAACCAGAGCCATGCTTAACAGGCTCTGTCGCTGCTTCCCCCCGATAACCTTGGCACCGGCTTGCAGAGTCTTCCCAAATGCAAAGACGAGCGTCGAAAAGGCCAGCAGGAAGGGGATGATGAAAGAGAACGCCCTGTCGGTCGTCATGAGTAGTAGCGAAGAGCCAATCAAGCCGCCGACCGCTGCTGCTGCGAGGATTTGAACGAGGTGCATCCGATTGTATCGGAATATCTCGTTCCGATAACCCAGCGCGCCGGCAATGTAGCCCGGAAATACCGCGACCGTGCTGGTGGCATTTGCAGCCACGACTGGAATGCCCGTATATGCGAGGGCCGGGAATGTAAGAAATGTACCGCCACCAGCGATAGTGTTCAGGATGCCTGCGCCGAATGCTGCCGCGGCCAATAAGATCTCGTTTCGCACGGGTTATGGCCTTGCAGTGACGGTCTTAGCGGATGATGGGCAGTTCGCGCGGCGCGCGACGGGTAAGAAGTTCAGCGCCGCCTGCACGAACAACGATATTCTCCTCGTGAACGATGGTCTTGCCCGGCGCATATTCCATCCCAGGTTCGATTGTCAGTACCATGCCTTCGCGGATTGCCGTTCGGTCACCCTCGCGGTGCGATGGCGGCTCCGTCAATTGAAGGCCAAGACCATGTCCCAGTCGTCCCGCACTGTTTCCGAGCGCTCCCGCTGCCTCTAGTGCCGCTGACATGACGCGCCACAGGTCTTCAGTGGTGACGCCGGGCCGGACGGCAGCGATGCCGGCTTCCGTTGCCTGCCACACGGCCTCGTGCGCCTTGGCGCAGGCCGCATCGAGCGTGCCCACGGCAAAGTTTCGGTCGAAGTCGCAGAAGTACCCATCATAGGTCATTCCGGTATCGATGAAGAGGATGTCCCCCGTCGCAAGAATTCGGTCCGCAGGCCCAGCAACGATTTGCGACACGCCGCCGGGTCCCGACACGCCCGGCATGAATGGGATGGCATCGATGCCGCGTTTCGTCGCCTCCACACGGACCGCCTGCACCGCTTCGCGCTCCGTCATGCCCCGTGTGACGATCTCCGGTACGGCGTCATAGCTATCACACGCGATTTGGCAGGCAGTACGGATGCGCTCGACCTCCGCGTCGGTCTTGATCATGCGGGCATCCCAGATCGCCGGGGAGCCATCGACAAGTTCAATTCCCGGGAGCAGCGCGGGCAGCTTGAGGTAGTCCGAGACGGGCATGCGCAGCGACATCTCGCGGCCGATCTCGGCGCCGATCCGGCCGAAGCGACGCGGCAAAGATCGCAGTGCCTCTGCCAGAAGTGACACACCGTCATCCTCGGGAACGGGCGCCGGCCAACTGCGAATGTCCTTCACCCACGTCGTCGCCATCACGTCAACACCGATTGCCGGAATGACGGTTATGGGAGCACCCTCCAACGGCAATATGGCGAACCACGGGCGGGTCGGGCTTTCCCAGAACTGGCTAGCGAACCCCGTGAAATAACGAAAGTTCTGCGGTGTTGTAACGAACACGCCGTCGAGGCGATGTTCGCGCATGATCCGCTGGAAGAGCGACAAACGGGTCTCGAACTCGGAGTTTGGGAAGCCATGTGGAGGCAAAGAACGGTTCATGTGTGGTCTCCGTGTTTAGATCGTTGGGAGGCGTCGCCTTGCGATGGCCGCGTTGAGTTGCGCGCCATGCAGCAATGCCTTGTCGTTGAAGTCGTAGCCCGGATGATGCAATGGTGCCGAGGCTTCTCCGTTTCCGATAAACAGGAAGCATCCCGGCACATGAGCGAGGAACTGCGCAAAATCCTCTGACGCGGTCATCGGTTCGCAATCAGAGGAAGTCTTGGTCGAGACGGTATCCGCGGCCGCCAGCGCCTCTGCCGTCAGGCCCGCGTGATTGATGCAGGGCACGAACTCGCGCGTGTAGGTAACCTCGGTTTCGACCGCATACTGGATGGCGATGCCTTGCGCGATGCGGCGCATCTCCTCCTCGATCTTTGCCGAAACCTCAGGCCTGAAGCTCCGCGCATCACCCAGCACGCGGCCGAGTCCGGGAAGTGCGTTGCGCGTGCCATCGGTCAGGAGTTCGGTTACCGAGACCACGGCGACATCCGCCGGGCTCACCCGCCGCGATACGATGGTCTGTAGGTCCATTACCAGGGCGCAGGCCGGCACCAGTGCCTCGCGGCCCCATTGCGGGCGTGCCGCATGGCCGCCCTTGCCGCGGATCACGATCTCGAAATTGTCCTCCGCCGCCATCACCGCCCCTGCGCGGGTCTCGACATGGCCGACGGGCAGGCCAGGCATGTTGTGCAGCCCATAGGCTTCCTCGAAGGGGAAGCGTTCCATCAACCCGTCCTTGAGCATGGCGAGCGCGCCGCGCCCCCATTCCTCGGCCGGCTGGAAGATGAAACGGACGGTGCCGTCGAAGCCGCCTTCCTCGGCCAGCAGGCGCGCCGCGCCCAGCAGCATGGAGGTATGCCCGTCATGCCCGCAGGCATGCATGGTGCCGCTCCGGGTCGACGTCCAGGGGGCGCCCGTCGCCTCGGTGATCCTGAGCGCGTCCATGTCGGCGCGCAGCGCGATGGCGCGGTTCGACGTTCCACGCTTCAGCGTGCCGACGACGCCTGTACCGCCTATCCCTTCCGCCACCTCAATGCCGAAGCTCCGGAGCGTCTCCGCCACGAAGGCGGCGGTGCGCTTTTCCTCGAAGCCGAACTCCGGATTGGCATGGAGGTCATGCCGCCAGGCGGTCATCTCCGCTTCGCGCTGTGCAGTGCTGGTCATCTCGTCACTCCCTTCGCGACGTCGGCCGGAGCACGCCCAACAATACGTTGGTAAAGGTCAGGGTCGGTCGCGCCCTCGGTGTTGATAACGAACACGCGCGAACCCGGCCCGAGGCCGATCTTCGCCGCGAGGTCCGGCTGCCGTAGAACTGTCAGCAGACCGGCGAGGCCGGCGCCGCCGCTTTCGCCCGAAACGACCGGAGGATCACCCGCAATCGGGCTGGCGAGCCGGCGCATTACCTCGGGGGCAACATCCTCCTCCACCGTCATGAAGCCGTCTGCCACGCGCTCGAGCACGCGGAAGGCGATCATCGAGGGCTCGTAGCATTCCAGCATTGCCATGATGGTGGGTTCACTCTCCGCCACCTTCACGATGTGCCCGGCCTTCGCGCTCTCGTAGAGGCAGGCGGCGCGGGCGGGATCGACCACCGTGATGTGCGGGCGCCTTTCCCCCAGCACCATGGCGAGGTGGCCCGCCACGCCCGCCGCGAAGCCGCCGACGCCGGCCTGCAGGAAGACGTGGGTGGGCGGCTGCGGCAGGGCCGCCAGCGCCTCGTTGACCAGCATGGTGTAGCCCTGCATCACGAGGCCAGGGATGTGCTCGTAGCCGGGCCATGACGTGTCGGAGAGGATGGTCCAGCCCTCGCGCTGAGCCACGCGGGCTGCCTCGGCCACAGAGTCGTCGTAGTTGCCCTTCACGCGGATGATCTCGGCGCCGAAGCGCGCGATGGCGGCGATGCGTGCGTCGCTGACGCCGGAATGAACGAAGATCACCGCTCGTGCACCCATCAGTTTTGCCCCTTGCGCGACCGAACGGCCATGGTTGCCATCGGTGGCGCAGGCAAACGTCATCTTTTGCGCAACATTGAAGATGGCGGGAGTGAGCAACTCGGCTGCCATGACGGGGCGGCCCAACTGGCGGGTCGCCTCTTCCTGCACCAGTTTCATAAGGGCGTAGGCCCCGCCCAGCGCCTTGAAGCTGCCGAGGCCCAGCCGATGGCCCTCATCCTTCACATGCAGCGAGCCGATGCCGAGGGCTTGTGCCAGGCCCGGCAGGGCGTGGAGTGGGGTGCCCACATGGCCCTCGCGCAGCGCCAGAATTTCGGCGACTGAAGCGACGCCGTCCTCGCCCAACAGTTTCGCGTCGCGGGGGTCCAGTGCCGTGCCATGGGCCGGCAGGGTGTTGTGGTGATACATACGGAGCTCCGTTCTCGTCTGAAACGATACTTCATCGCTTTTGAAATTAGCGCTTGATTTCACCGTCGCTCATGCAATTTTGTTTCACATGCACGCCCTCGACAGCTTCGACCGCGCCATTCTCCGCATCCTGCAGAAGGACAACACCACGCCGCAACGCGATATCGGCGCAGCCGTGAACCTGTCCGCCCCATCGGTGCAGCGTCGCATCCGGCGCATGGAGGAAGATGGCGTGATCATCGCCAATGTTGCCCAAGTGAACCCCGAGGCGGTGGGCCTGCCGCTTACGATATTCGTTGAGGTTGAACTGGTGAGCGAGACGCTGGAAGAAATTGACCGCGCCAAAGAACGCTTCAATGCCGCGCCAGAAGTGCAGCAGTGCTACTATGTGACGGGCGAAGCCGATTTCGTGCTGGTGGTGGTGGTCGAGAGCATGGCTGCCTACGAGGATTTCACCCGACGCAGCTTCTTCCAGTCCGGCAATGTGAAGAAGTTTCGCACCTTTGTATCGATGGACCCGGTGAAGCGAGGAAGTACCGTCGAAATCAAGGGTTAAGCAGTTCGAACCAGGTAGTAGATAGGCCAGGGCCTGAATGACCCTGGCCAATCGATGTTATTGTGACTTAACGCTCGTCCATACTTTGTCGTAGAGCTTGATCTTGTCACCGACGTCCGAGAGGACTTGAAGCCTCTTGAAGGTCTCATCGTCCGGATAGATTGACGGGTTCGACGTAAGAGCTTTGTCGATCAACGGCAGAGCTGCTTTGTTCGTTGACCAGCCACGGAGCCAGTTCGTGTTCTTTGCGTTCACTTCCGGGCGCATCATGTATTCAAAGAACTTCTTCGCGCTATCTACATCGGGAGCAGTTGCGAGAATGCACATGTCTTCCTGGAAGCCGTTGGTGCCTTCCTTCGGAATAGCATACCCGATGACATCCGGCTTCGTATCCATCGTCTGGATAACTGTACCCGACCACCACTGAGCCACGACGAAGTCACCATTCACAACCTTGTCGCCGATGCCATCAGTGAGCAGTGCCGCCCAGTAGGGTTTGGCTTTGATGATAGTGTCGCGGGCCTCCATCAGCTCTTTCGGGTCTGTCGAGTTGATCGAGTGGCCATTGTACATTAGGGCCGCTCCAATCAGCTCACGCATGTCGTCGAGCATTGCGATCTTGCCCTTCAAGTTCTCGGGCGGATCGAAGACGACCTTCCAGGTGTCTACCGGCGTGTCGCCGATGAGCTTCTTGTTGTACATCAGCCCAGACGAACCACGGTTGTAAGGGAGGCAGTTATTATGGTCGGTGTCGGTCTTTGACAGGAAGTACTTCTGATCGATGTTTTCGTACCCCTTCATGTCCTTGATGCCAGCAGGTTGAAGAAGGTTGAGAGTTGTCATGATGTCCTGCATGTGCACGGACGGGAACACGATATCGTAACCGGTGGCGCCCGCCTGGATCTTGGCGAGCATCTCTTCGTTCGTTCCGTAATTATCGAGATTGACCGCAATCCCGGTCTCCTTGGTGAAATCCGTAAGGATCTCCGGGTTGATGTAGACAGTCCAGTTGTAGAGATTGAGCTGATCGGCGGCCGACGCTGGTGTAACCAAGGCAACCATCGCGGTGCCAAAGGCCGCCGCGAGCAGTGACTTCATCCTCGACATGGGTTCCTCCTCGACTAATTTTCTGTTGTTTTGGGGCGCCGCACGAACAAGGCGAGTGCGACAATCGCCGTCGATACGAAAATCATCAGGCTGGCGATGGCGTTGATCTCCGGTGAGACGTTCCGCTTGATGGCGCTGAACAGGAATACCGGGAGGGTGGTGGATCCAACACCGCTGGTGAAGAACGCTATCACGAGATCGTCAAACGAAATGACAAGCGCCAGAAGGAAGCCGCCGACGAGCGCTGGCGTTAGCTGTGGAAGCAGTACCCGGCGAAACGTGGTTAGGGGGCGGGCACCCAGATCGGCGGACGCCTCCTCTAGCGAGCGGTCCATGCCGGCCAGACGGCTTCCGATTACGATAGTCACGTAGGATGAGAGGAAGATGGTGTGGGACAGGATCACCGAAATGCGGCCCAGAGGGAAAGATATGGCGGAGAGGAAGACGAGCAGCGCCAGCCCCAGGACAATATCTGGAATGACGATTGGGACGAGAAGGAATGCCTGGTAAGCTTTGCGGCCCCAGAAATTGTACCTGTCGAGCCCAATCGCGGTCAGCGTGCCAATAATAGTTGCCAGCGTGGCCGACGTGAAACCCACAATTAGCGTGCTCTTGAGCGAACGCCCGAGCGCCGGATCAGAATAGAGTTGGAGGTTCTCGGAGCCCACGAAGGCGCGGTCGGAAGAAATCAGACCTAGGTTGGCAAAGACACGGAGATACCAGTCAAAGGTAAAGCCCGACCATGTCATCATACTCACGGTGTTGGCGTTAAAGGAATAGATCACCAACATCATGATAGGAGCGTAGAGGAAGAGAAAGAACAGCCAAGCGTGGGCGCTGAGTACGCGCTGTCCTGGTTTCGTCCAGCGGGTCATGACTGGGGTGCTCCTGCCTTGCGCTCACCATTCGACATCGCGATAGCCAGGAGAGCGAGAACAACGACCACTGAGAGGAATGTTGCAACGGCCGATCCGAAGGGCCAGTCGCGTGCCGTTAGGAAGGCCTGAGCCAGAAGGGTCGATAGGTAGAGGTCCTTACCTCCACCAATGAGGGTGGGGGCCACGAAGTTTCCGAGTGCTGGTACAAATACAAGAACAAGGCCCGCAACGACGCCTGGCATAGTCATGGGAAGAACAACTCGCCTGAATGTCGTGAACCGTCGAGCACCGAGGTCGAACGATGCTTCGATAAGCGATCCGTCCAGTTTCTCGATGGAAGCGAACAGCGGCAGAACCATGAAGGGCAAGTACTGATATAGCATCGCAACAGCCACAGCGCCGGGCGTGTAGATCATCTGCAGTGGTTCGTGGATGAGCCCCATTCCCTGGAGGGCGTTGTTGAGGATGCCGTCCTTCCTAAGGATCAGGATCCAAGCGTACATCCGGACGAGAGCGTTGGCAAAGAAGGGCAGGGTAACAAGGAAAAGCAGGAAGTATTTCTGTTTGTCACCGCGTCTGGCGATGTAATAGGCGGCCGGGTACCCCACGATCAAGGCAAGAAGCGCTGTGACGGCGGCGAGACCGATGGACTTGATGATGATCCAGAGATAGACGAACTCCCAAGTGTCGCGGAGTTCTTCCAAGTCGGGCATGCCGACGAGGCGCTTATATGCAGCGGGACTCAACTCCCACTTCACGCCACCATAGGTGTCCCCAGTCAGTACGCTGTAGATAGTCACCAACGCGATAGGGACCAAGAACAAGGCCAGGAGCATCAACATGCCTGGTCCCAGGGTGATGAGCGGCCCCACCCATTTTCTCGGTTTGCCCGTGTTGCGGGCGGGGGGAGCTGCTGCGGTCATGTGGGGAGCACCAGAACACGCTTCGGATCGTATTCAAGTGAAATGGGATCACCGCCATTTCCAACGGCTGCTGCCCCTTCAGTTTCGACATGTAGCGTATTGCCCGAGGCATTGACCTCGATGCGCGTATTTGTACCCAGGTAGCTACTGTCAATTACCGTTCCAGCGATAGTATGAGCGGTCGGCGCAGTGTGTCCGACGTTGATCTGCAGATGCTCGGGTCTGATCGCCAGGGTCACCTCTGAGCCAGGCGTCGTTCCGGTGGTAGAAGAAACCTTCAGCCCGCCGACTCCTTCATAGGTGGTCGCACTGCTTCCGGAACCTACGGCAACAGCCTTGATGAAGTTCATCTCACCAATGAAGCCTGCCGCGAAGCGGGTCTTGGGCGTCTGATATATTTCTTTGGGTGTACCAATTTGTTCGACGTGTCCGCTGTTCATCACCACGATCTGATCGCTCATCGCGAGCGCTTCTTCCTGGTCGTGGGTGACGCAGAGAAATGCAATACCAAGTTCGTGCTGAAGCTTCTTGAGCTCGAACTGCATGTCTTTTCTCAGCCGGCGGTCCAAAGCGGCAAGAGGTTCGTCAAGTAGAAGGATCTTGGGCTGTAGGATTAGTGCGCGGGCGAGCGCCACGCGTTGCTGCTGTCCACCCGACATCTTGCGAGTAGGTCGGCTGCCCATGCCTTCTAGGCGAACAAGGCGAAGGGCTTCTGTTACACGCTTGGAGATCTCTGCCTTCGGAAGGCCCGCTACGCTGAGCCCGTAGCCGATGTTTTCAGCAACTGTCATGTGAGGAAACAGGGCGTAGTGCTGAAAGACCGTGTTGACCGGCCGCTCAAACGGAGGGCGGTAGGTCATGTCCACTCCGTCGATGAGGACCGTACCCTGATCAGGTTCCTCGAAACCACCGATCATGCGGAGCAAAGTCGTCTTGCCGCATCCCGATGGTCCGAGCAGGGTTGTGAATTTTCCAGCCTCGATGTTGAGGCTGATATCATCGACCGCGCGGATGAACGCTCCCTCCGGTGACCGGAAGGAGCGAGATACGTTGCGGATTTCAACGACGGAGTGTCGTGTCATTGCCGGAGCCGGGGATCTCAGCGGTTTGCTTGCTTGGTGTAGTAGGTCAAAGCTTCGTCGATTGAGTCAACGATGGCATCTGCCTGCTCATTGGTGAGAATGAGGGGGGGCGAGATGATGAAGGTATCATAGATATTGCGGATGAGAACACCGTTGTCACGGCAGCGGCGGGCAACCTTGTGTCCGAATTGTTCGCTGTCCGCAAACTTCTCCTTGGTCTTCTTGTCCTTTACCAGCTCGACACCGATCATCAGGCCCTTACCGCGGGCCTCTCCGACGTGGGGCTGACGCTCCTCAAGTGCCTTCAGTTTGCCAAGGAAGTAAGACCCAACCCGGGCGGCGTTTTCGACCAATCCATCTTTCTGCACGACTTCGAGATTAGCGAGGGCAGCAGCGCATCCAAGGGGGTGACCTTGGTACGTGTTTCCGTGGAAGAGCGCCGAGTCAGGATGACCTTTGAATGCTTCTTCAATGCGCTCATTCAACATAACGGCGCCAAGGGGAATGTATCCAGAATTGATTCCCTTAGCGAATACCATCATGTCCGGCTTGGTGTTCCACATGCGAGAGCCGAACATGTGCCCACATCGACCAAAGCCCGTCACGACCTCGTCAGCAATCATGAGGACGCCGTGCTTGTCACAGACCTTGCGGACGAGAGGCCAGTATTCCTCCGGAGGCACGACTAGTCCGCCAGCACCCTGGACAGGTTCGGCAATGAAGGCAGCTACCGTATCCGGACTCTCATTTTCAATGAGGCGGTCGAGAAGTGTAGCGCAAATATGGGCGACTTCTGCAGGATCATTGGAAAATGGGTTCCTGTAGACGTAAGGCGTTTCAGCTCGGAAGAAGCCACCCATCAGCGGTTCATACAGATGGCGGAAGGAGGGAGTGCCATTAGCAGAGAGACCACCGAAGCAGACGCCGTGGTAGGCTCGCTGCAGGGAGATAATCTTAAAGCGGTGGGACTGACCCTTCATGCGCCAATACTGGCGAGCGAACTTGATCGCGCCTTCGACTGACTCAGAACCGCCAGACGAGAAGAAGGCACGCTTCATGCCCTCCTGCTGGGTCATATCGACCAGGAGCTTTGAGAGCTCGATTGCCTTGGGGTGGGTCGTGCCCGCAAAGAGCGAGTAGTACTGGAGCGTGTCGAGCTGCTCCTTGATGGCGTCGGTGATTTCCTTCCGTCCATGTCCGGCATTGACGTTCCAGAGTCCACCCTGGCCATCGATGTAGTTCTTGCCGTCAATGTCGGTGACTATCGCACCCTTGCCTGACTCAATGATGAGAGGGCGATCCTTCTCGATCACGTTGGGATCGGCAAACGGATGGAATTGGTAGATTCCATTCCAGTTCTTGATGTCGGGCGCGTTGGTATGAACGTTCATGCTGATTACCTCCAGGACTAGGTTGCTGAGGGTCCAGGTAGCCAGCAGGGATCGCCCGCTCACCTGCGTTCAGCAGGCGAGGCAAGTCGAAGTGCCCTCCCTAGATCCTCATATTTTGAAAACCCAGCTTCAATGCTGGTTCTATTTGTTGGAGAATGATGATACACAAAAAATCAAGTCGGTCAACCGACCAAAATTGGATAGACGATGGCAAAGGCAACAGACACACGAGCCAAACTCATTGCGGGCGCTATGGAAGTGCTTTGCAAGGACGGCGTATCAGGCACGACGACCCGGAAAATTGCAGACGCATCCGGTCAGCGCCTCGCCACGGTGCACTATCACTTTAAGGACAAGGATGCGCTTCTCTTCGCCGTACTTGATGAGGTGGCGTTGATTCTCAACCGACACCTCGAAGCCGAATTAAAGCCATCTCCCAATTTGACTGAGCGGGTGGAGACATTGATCCGCGCTGTTTGGCAGTTGATGAGCCGAACCCGTGATCTCCAGATCCTGCAGTTTGAAATGACCTTCTATGCCGTTCGAAGTCGCAACGCCGCAGGTCTTGCAGAGAAGCAGTATCGGGACCTTTTCAAGATCTTTGAGCGTTTCCTAATTGGCCCAAAGTCAAATTCGAGCGACGCAGCGAAAATTAGCCGCCTCACCCACTTCGTGGTGGCTGGGGTTGATGGAATATTGGTTCAGGAACTGGCCTATCCCGACACCAACCGGTCAGAAGAATCGATCAATAGCCTCGTTTCAACCGCTCAGGCGATTGCCAAAGACGCGGCCTGAAGGCGAACGACAATCTCTTATGTAATGCTGGGGAGCCCCAAATGCCCGTGATCGAAGACATTCAACGCAACGCCCCGCAGTTGGTGGAGATCTTTCGGGACCTTCATGCACATCCAGAACTAGGCTTCGAGGAGCAGCGTACGGCAACAAAGGTTGCAGAGAGACTTCGAGCCTTCGGCGTTGATGAAGTGGAGACAGGTGTCGGTGGCACGGGTGTCGTGGGCGTCATTCATGGGAAGGGTGGTCACAATCGCCGAGTTGGACTTCGTGCTGACATGGATGCGCTTCCTATCCGGGAAGCGACAGGTCTCGCGCACACTTCCCGAAATGATGGCGTGATGCACGCCTGTGGCCATGACGGTCACACGACGATGCTCCTTGGCGCGGCCGAGTACCTTGCCAAGACCCGCAATTTCAAAGGTAGCATCGTGCTTGTGTTCCAACCCGCTGAAGAAGGTCTGGGTGGTGCACGGAAGATGCTGTCCGAAGGATTATTCAAGCGGTTTCCGTGTGACGAGATTTATGGTCTTCACAACAAACCTGATGGCAAACGCGGGAGGTTCGCCCTTCGAAAGGGACCTATGATGGCAGGTGCATCGTTCTTCGATGTCGTCGTCAAGGGAAAGGGTAGCCATGCAGCCATGCCTGACCAGTCGAAGGATGTCATCTTCATCGCGACAGCATTGGTTCAGCATCTGCAGTCGGTTGTCAGTCGCAATATTGCCCCTGATGACGCCTGCGTTCTGTCTGTGACAAAGATATCCGCTGGCTCAGCCTACAACGTGCTTCCCGACACGGCTCAACTTGGGGGAACATTGCGGTTCTTCTCGCATGCTGTTCGAGATTTGGCGCAGTCGCGGATCAGATCAATCTGCTCTGGATTGTCTAGCGCCCATGACGTCGACATCGAAGTCGAATTTAGAGAGATTTTCGATGTGCTCGTAAACGGTGTTGAGCCTGCTGACGCCTTCCTGGCAGCAGCCGGTGATATCCTCGGTGCGGAGAATGTTCACGACGATGAACGCGTAACTGGCACATCGGAGGATTTTGCCGATATGCTTGGTGAGGTTCCGGGTGCTTACGGCTGGCTCAGCCATGCGGGAACTGTGCCGCTCCATAATCCAAGTTTTGTTTTTGACGAGGAACTATTGCCGATTGGTGCGTCTATCTTGGCGCGGGTTGCTGAACGCCAGCTTGCCTGACCAGCGATTAGTTAGAGGGGCAGATACGCTCGTTCAGGTAGCCTTCGCTGCATGTCGAGGCTCACTTGCGGGTAAAGAACCTACAAAAATAATTGATCCCGCCAGTGCATCGGAAATGGCTGCATCGCCTTCGCCATCGTCAACCCAGGCGGCTGGTGACCTGCCAGGATCGCCTCCACGATCTCCGGCGCCAGCAGCGTCAT
>Ga0075471_10001065_pt1 | contig 17602 bp, 14 predicted proteins | sample DEB19_08_DNA_2_FD_74787 | JGI IMG/M metagenome (GOLD analysis project Ga0075471, IMG submission 74787) | Aqueous microbial communities from the Delaware River and Bay under freshwater to marine salinity gradient to study organic matter... | ecosystem: Environmental > Aquatic > Marine > Coastal ... | reverse complement strand
CGGCAGCAGGTCGCGTTTTCCGATCCACAGCCGCATGCTCCACGGCATGCCGTCGGGAAGCTCGGCCGCCGTGATGCCACCCGGCCTGGCGATCGCCTCCGCCTGCGCGGGCAGCAGCGACGCGAGGCTCTCCGGGTGCCAGCGGCCTTCGACGCGCCAGACGGGCAGGTCGTCGACGGTGGTCGGTTCCGCCGCGACGAAGCGAAACCAGGTGCGCAGCAGCGCGAGGGTGCGCTGGATGCCGCCCAAATGGGGCGAGACCGGCGCGTCGTCCGCCGGCTGCAGCTGGTGCAGCCGGTCACGCACGCGACGGACATCGATCCGTTCGAGCTGTGGCTGCTGCCCGCCGATCCGGCGGTAGGACCAGGCGAAGAGGCCGTCGCAGACGTCCAGTTCGTCGAACGTCTCCGTGTCGGCCTTCATGCTCACCTCCAGCCGATACCGTTGGTCCTCGCCGAGCCCCGACTGCACGTAGCGGCCCGCGCCCACGAGCACCCGGTCTCCGACCCGCACCTTCTGACGGACGCGGGCCGACAGCGAGCCGACGCGTCCGACCGCCGACAGCGTGGCCGAAACGATCCGTTCCGCCTGGGCTGCCTGGTCGTCTGCGGCCACCTCCGGCGTTGCCGAGCTCCTCCGGTAGATGCTCTCCGCCGGTCCGCCCGTCGAGGGGACCTGCGCTGTCGCCCGCACCATCCACGCGGTCACCGCCGCGCCGACTGCGCCCGCTCGCAGCGCCACTGTCCACCACCGCATCCTGCCGGGGCGGGCCGGGCCGACCGGAGAACGCAGACGAGGCAGGCTGGGGGGAGTCGCGAGGTTCACGGTCAGGCTGACTTTGAGGATTTTGCCAAAGAAGCCGGGGCCGGAGCGTCGAAGAACGATGCGTGGCTCGAGTGTTCGTGCTCGTGGCACCGCGTCCGTCGGACTCGCAGGAGTCTACGGGATCGGGCCGCGGGCGGCCCATGCCGAAAGGCGGCGGGCGGTCGAGCCACGGCAACGAGACAACGGTCCGGAGGTGACGCGATGCGCAACCGACATCTGCAGGGTTTGGTGGGTTTCTCCCTCGCGGCGACGCTGACGGGCTGCCATATCCCGGCCAATTCTCCGCTGACGGGGCTGGCCCAGATTCGCCCCGTGGCGACTCCCCACACGAACGTCACGCCTCCGGCCGCGATGCTCCAGCACCCGGGGCCGGGCGTCGACGGCCCTGGCCCCGGCGTGATCGCTCCGGTGTCCTTCGAGGCTGCCCTCGACGCCGCCGGTGCCGGTGCGGGGGCCGCCGGCGCGGGCGGCATGTCGGCCGGCTCGATGGCCCCGACCTCGCAGATCGGATTCATCGGGCCCGACGGGATGCAGGTCAGGTGGGACGTCGCCTCACCGGGCAGCTTCGACTCCACTCCGCTGGTGACTCCCGGCCGCTACGACTTCCCGCAGGGGGCGATCTACCGGCTGAAGCTCACCGACGTTCCGGGGGCCGAGGGGCTCGAGCTCTACCCATCGTTGGAAGTGGCGCCCGTCACCCCGCGAACCGCCGCCTTCCTCGCGCACAACGCCGTGCCCTTCCAGCTGACGGACGAGGACATCGATCAGGTCACGACGGGCAATTTCGTGACGAAGGTCGTCTACCTGCCCGACCCCTGCTATCAAGAGCTCGCGGTGGCGGGCGTGGAGACGCTCGTGAGCACGCGGCTCGATCCGGGCGTCGATCCCGTGGTGGAGGCGGACCGCCGCGGGTCGATCCTCGCGATCATCCGCATCGGCAACAAGGATTTGGAGTCGGGTGGCCCCGGCACGATGGCGGGCGCGGGCCTCGGCGCAGGGGGTGCCGGAGGCCCCGGTGCCGCCGGCACCGGCGGCGGAGCCTGTGGTGGCTGCCCGGTGGGAGTGGCGGCACCGCTGGGCATGCCGGTGGGCGGCGACGCCTCGCAGGTGCCCCCGGCGTTCATGGCGGGCATGACCGGGCCGCAGTACGGCATGCCGATCACCGGCACGCCGATCGGCCTGCCCGGCCCCGCCCACGTGCCGCTCGGTATCCCTGCCGGACTGCAGAAGCACACGATCACCAACCACACGAAGGTCCACCTGCCGCCGCCGACGCGCGATCTGAAGCTGCATGTGCAGCAGTACCCGGGCCTCAGCTATCCGAAGCCCGCGCATCGGGCATACGTCGCGGAGGTGCACGACGTCCCGCACATCAAGCTCAAGCAGCCCCACGAGGACCGCAAGCGGTGGGTGGACAACGGCGGCGCGGATCCCGACGCGCTCAACGCGGCCGTCGCCTGCCCGCCGGGGGCGCCGTGCCCGCCGGAGCCCTGATCGGCCGCGGGCGGGCGGTCGCAGGCCGCCACGTACCGTGCAGTCAGCCGAGTGTCAGACGGTATCGCTTCCCGTGTCGCCCGGTCATTCGCCCCCCACCGTTCCCACCCGGCCATGAGCAGCGCACCACTCGTCGAATACGTCGAACAACCAGTCGTCGAACCAGTTTCCCAGCGGTCCGTCGCGCGGACCGGACTCGAACAGAAGCGGAGGATCATCCGGACAGGGACCGTGCTGCGGGTTGTCCGCGGGCTGTTGGCGGCCGTCGTTCTCTTCGTTCCGGCAGGCACGGGCAACGCCCGTCAGCCCGCCGGTGCGAACGGGGCGGGTCGTGCCGGCAGCACTTCACCACCGGGAGCGATTGGCGCCCAGCGGCGCCTGCAGCCCGGTCCCTGTCCGGAGTCCTTCCTGCCCGCCGCAGTTCAGCCGGTCGAGATCCGCGGCCCCGCGGGTCTGCTCATCGCCATCGAGACTGCCGAGGGATGGTCGCCGCTGGGAGCCGGGCCGCTGCGGATGGGGCTCGTGGTCGGCCGCGGCTACAGGCTGCGTGTGGCGGGCGTGCCTGGCCGCGAAGGGGAGGAGTTGTTCCCCTCGATCCGCGTGCTGGCGAAGCTGGCGACGCCCCCGGGCATGGCGTGGCGGTTTCCCGTGGAGGTCGTGATCGACGAGGACGACCTCACCCGGGCGCTCGGCGGCGCGCACGTGCGCCGCGTCGTCTACTCCGCCTGTGATCCGGACGTGCCCAACATCGTGCCCGAAGGCTGGTTCGACGTCCGCCCCGGGTCCGACTGCCTCGAAGTGGCCGCGACGCTCGGAGATCCCGTCGCCGAGCTGATCATCGGCAATCGCGTGCCCGACCAGTTCGCCGTGGCTCCGCCGGCCGGGGATGCGCCATGAGCGATACGGCCATCGTCGACCACCGCCCGTGGCGCTGGCCACGGCTCCTGGCGATCGCCGTGGCAGCGGTCACGCTGGCCTCATGCCGGTCGCTTTCGCAGCCCGTCGCCGTGCCGCTGGCCGCGGCCGCGCTCGGCTCCGCGCCGGCCGCCACCGACACCGCGGCCACCATCCCGCCGGAGCGAACGGCCGGCTGGGAACAGCATGGCGGGGAACCACGCGGGGCCGGCTCCGCCGTCCGCCAGGCCGGCTGCGAGGCCCCCTGCCCTCCCCTGCCCCGTCTGCTCGACGGCCCGGTGAGCCGTGCCGGCTGTGGCAGCTGTGGTGCTGGGGCGCCGGTCTGCCGGGACGACTCATGCCGGGCCTGCCAGCCGGCGGCCTGCGTGGTCCAGCCCGTGGCCGTGCCGCTCGTTGGCCCGTGCCTCGTGTGCGACGGAGGCGATCATGGCGCGGTCGCGATGCCCGTGGCCAGGTTCGGCCTCACCCACATCACCGCCGGCGACACCGTCGCCCGCTACCGGGCCGATGACGACGCCGGCGCCAACGAGGTGCACGTCACCGCGTCCAACTGTGCCTGCGTCTACGCGCCGCGGTTTGGTTCGGTGCGCCAGGTGACGCAGCCGCACGAGGAGGCCAAGCCGATCGGTCCACGTGGCCTGGCGCTCGACACCCGTACCGAGGCCCGCGTCGACCTCCAGCCGGTCTGTCGCAGCACGCAGTGGCTCGCCCCCGAGGCCGCGCGGAAGGCTCTGCCAGGGGTCGCGCTCGAGGAGCGGCTCGGCCCGCTCGCCGTCGATCAGGGCGGCATGCCCCACGAGTCGGATGGCAGCGTGCAGCCGCTGGAGCGGGTGCGGGACGATCAGCCGCAGCGGACGGCCCGTGCGGAGGGACCGCGCACGGTGACCGGGTTCGACGTGCCGCTGGCCTGGACGTGTGCGCGATCGGTGATGGTGATGCTGGGCCGGCAGCAGGCAGAGGTGGTGGCCGCCGATCGCGGCACGGCCACGCTGCGGCTCGAGTCGCCCGGCCGCGCCGAGCTCACGCTCTGCAAGCGGGCCGGCACCGACACGGCGCGGGTCGGCGAGGAGATCGACTTCATGATTTACCTCCACAACTCCGGCGATCGGCCGCTCACCGACATCGTCCTCGTCGACGCGCTGCCCGGCAGGCTCGAGCTCGTGCCGAATTCCGCAGCGGCCAACCAGCCGGCCGAGTTCGTCACCGAAACCGGCGACGACGGGGCGGTCGTGCTGAAGTGGCGGTTCACCCACACGTTCCGCCCGGGCGAGGGCGGCTTCGTGCGGTTTCGCACGCTGGTCCGCTAGCTGCGGGCTTCGGGCCGGCCACTCGCCCCGGGATGCCGATCGGATGGCCGGTTCGCTCCCGATTGCTCCGGTCGCCATTCTGCCGGTACCATCTGGGCCGGAGTCCTCCGGACCGCTTCCCCCATCAACGCTTCGAGGCATTCATGTACCACGTGCATCCGCGGCTGCTGTCCGCCCCCAGGCTGGTTTCGCTCGCGATCGTCGCGGGGACGATGATCGCCTCCGTTCCGCCGCTGCTGGCGCAGCAGCCGGGCGGGAGGAGCAACGCCGTGAAGGGGGCCCCGGCCGCCGAGCAGCCGGGCCGCGGCATGCCCAAGGTGCCGCCGCTCCCCGAGGGCACGCCCGAGGAGCTGCTGCAGTTCGTCGACTCGCTCAAGCAGGCCAACGTGCAGCCGTCGTCGCGGCAGGAGATGATGGCCTACATGCGGGACGTCGCGACCGTCTCCCGGCAGGCCGCGGACAAGATCCTCGCGCAGGTGAAGCCGGCCGACAAGCTCCACGACCGCGCCGCCAAGGTGAAGCTCGAGTCCTTGATGATGCTCGGCCGCCTCGGTGACGAGAAGGCCGCGGAAGACATGGCGGCCTATGCAGCATCGCTGGTCAACAGCCCCTCGCGCGAGCTGGCCAAGGAGGCGCGGACGCTGGTGCTGGTCTCCGACGCGCAGAAGGTGCTGTCCACCGGGGACGTGAAGGGCGCGCAGGGGCTCGTCGAGCGGGTGACGGCGCTGCTGGCGGCGGATCCCAACGACATGCAGACGGCCGGCCTGGCGATGCAGCTGGCCGGGGCGTTCGAGCACATGCCCGGCGGCGGCGAGGTCGCGGCTGCGGCATACAAGGCGTTCGGGGCGGCGTTCGCCTCGAGTTCGAACGAGCAGATCCGCTCGATGGGCGAGAGCTTCGCGGGCACGCTGCGTCGCCTGTCGCTCCCGGGACATCCCATGGAGATCACGGGCACGCTCTTGAACGGCAAGGCGTTCGACCAGAAGACGCTCGCGGGCAAGGTGGTGCTCGTCGATTTCTGGGCGACCTGGTGCGGCCCGTGCGTCGCCGAGATTCCCAACGTGCTGGAGCAGTACGCCAAGTACCACGACAAGGGATTCGAGGTGGTCGGCATCAGCCTCGACCAGGATCGGGACGCACTGGAGAAGTTCGTCTCCGAGCAGAAGATTCCCTGGCCGATCCTCTTCGAGAAGCCGCAGGGCGAGGGCTGGCAGCATCCCCTGGCCACATTCTACGGCATCAGCGGCATCCCGACGGTGGTGCTCATCGGCCGCGACGGCAACGTGATCACGCTCGACGCCCGCGGCGAGAAGCTCGGCGAGCGGCTCGACGAGCTATTCAAGAAGGCGGGCTGATCGCTGCCGTGAATCCATCGCGCGGCGTCATCTCGAAGCGTGCCGGGGCCTTCGACTCCTCCGGGATCCGCAAGGTGTTCGACCTTGCGGCCCGCCTCGAGGATCCGATCAACCTGTCGATCGGCCAGCCGGATTTCGCGATGCCGGCCGCCGCCCGGGAGGCGGCGAAGGCGGCGATCGACGCCGGCCGCAACGGCTACACGCCGACGCAGGGCATCGGTCCGCTGCGGGACCGGCTCGAGGAACGGGCGCGGCGGGAGACGGGGCAGGCCGACCGCCGCCTCTGCGTGACCAGCGGCTCGAGCGGCGCGCTCGTGCTGGCGCTGATGGCGCTCGTCGACCCGGGCGACGAGGTAGTGGTCTTCGAGCCGGCGTTCGTCATGTATCGGCCGCTCATCGAGTTTCTCGGGGGGCGGTGCGTGACGATCGACACCGCCCCCTCGTTTCAGATCGATCCCGAACGGCTCGCCGCGGCGATCACCCCTGCCACCCGGGTCATCCTGCTCAACACGCCGGCCAATCCCACCGGAGTCGTGGCCGATGCGGCGACGGTGCGCGAGGTGGCGCGGGTGGCGGACCGGCACGGGGTCACGGTGATCAGCGACGAGTTGTACCGCTCCTATTGCTACGACGCGCCGTTCACCTCCCCTGCCCTACACTCCGAAGCGGTCGTCGTCATCGACGGTTTCTCGAAGTCGCACGCGATGACGGGCTGGCGGGTGGGCTGGGTGCACGGTCCGAAGGCGGTGGTCGACGCCTGCACGATGCTGCAGCAATACACGTTCGTCTGCGCGCCGCAGGTAGGGCAGTGGGCGGCGATCGCGGCGCTCGATTGCCCGATGGAGCAGCCGCTGGCCGAGTGTCGGCGAAAGCGGGACAAGCTCATGGCGGGGCTCCGGGGTCACTACCGGTTCGTGCAGCCTGGGGGCGCTTTCTACCTCTATCCCGAGGCGCCGGGCGGCTCGGGCAAGGACTTCGCGGAACGGGCCGTCGAACGCGAGAAGCTGCTCGTGGTGCCGGGCAGCGTGTTCGGCCGCGCCGACAGCCACTTCCGCATCGCCTACACCGTCGACGACAGGACACTCGACCGCGGCATCGCCGCGCTCGTGCGGCTCGCGGGCTCCTGACGCCGGGCTGTCGCACGGGCGGGCCGCAGCCGCGGCGGCGAACGGTGCCAACGCCATGAAGGTCGTGCTCTACGAGTGGTGCTGCTCCGGAGGCCTTCATGGCCCCGATGCGTGGCAGATGCCGCCCGCAGGCGACGTCGGGCCGGCGGCCGTGTCGACCGTGATGGCCGAGGGGGCGGCGATGCTCGCCGCGCTCCTCCGCGATGCGAGCCGGGATGCCCGGCTCGACGTCACGCTGCTCGTCGATGCACTCGCGCCGCAGTCTTTGGTGGACCGCCTGCAGGCGTGCCACGCGACGGCCCGCATCCGTCGGGTCGCGGCGGGAGACGATGTCGCGGCCGTCGCCGATGCCGCCGCCGAGGCCGATTGGACGATCGTCGTCGCGCCCGAGACCGCCGGCCTGCTCGCTGCCCGCGTCGCAGCCGTTCGCAGGATGGGGGGCAGGGCCGCCGCGTGCGGACCACGGTTTCTGGAACTCGCCGGGGACAAGCAGGCGACCGCCACGGCGCTCGCGGCGGTGGGCGTGCCGGTGCCGGCCGGTCGCGTGCTCTCCGCCGGCGAGCCTCTGCCCGCTGGCTTTCATCTGCCCGCCGTGAGCAAGGCCCGCGACGGCGTGGGCTGCGCGGGATTGGAGATCGTCCGCAGCCCGGAGCGGGTGGGGCCGGCCTGTGGAGAGCGGCGGATCGAGCCGTTCGTGCCCGGCATTCCCGTCGGTGTGTCGTGCCTGTGCGGCCCGGGCGGTATCGTGCCACTCGCACCGGTGCGGCAGCGGTTTTCATCGGGCGACCGGCCGCGGTACGCGGGCGGCCTCGTGGGCGAGGCCTGCGCGTGGCGAGGGCGGGCCGAGGCGCTCGCCGTGGCGGCGATCGCCGCCGTCATGCGCCGCGGCGGCGAGGGGGCCGACGCCGGCGGCTGGGTGGGAGTCGACATGGTGCTCGGGGACCGCGACGATGGCGGCGGCGACAGGGTGCTGGAAGTGAATCCGCGGCTCACCACGTCGTTCGTGGGGCTGGCCACGCTGGAGCAGCGGAGCCTCGTGCGGCTGCTCCTCGACGCGGCCGCCGGCCGCGCGGCACGGCCGCGGCCGTGGCCGGGCCGGACGGTGGAGTTCGACGCGGCGGGCAGCGTGAGGGTGTGCGATGGGTGACAGCCGTGCGGCCGTGCTCGACGCCGATGGCGACGACGTGCTCGCATTCGACGTCGGCGGGGCGAACATCAAGGCGGCCGATGGCCGCGGCTGGGCGTACGGCGAGGCCTTCGAGCTGTGGCGCCGACGATCGGAGCTGCCGGCGGCGCTGGCCCGCGTCGTCGCGGCCCGTCGCCCGCGCCGCGTGGTCGCCACGATGACCGGTGAAATCGCCGACTGCTATCCTTCACGAGCCGCCGGGGTGGCCGATATCGTCTCCGCCGTCGTCGCCGCAGCGCCGGGCCGCGAGGTCGGCATCTATGCCGTGAGCGGTGCGATCGTGCCGCCCCAGGCGGCGGTTGCGCGGCCACTGGAGGTGGCCGCGGCGAATTGGCATGCCGTGGCGCGGCTGGCCGGGACGCTCGCCGGCCGCGGCCGGGCTCTCCTCGTCGACATCGGCTCGACCACCAGCGACCTCGTGCCACTGGTCGACGGCCTGCCCGTGCCGGCGGCCCGAGACGACGTGGGCCGCCTGGCGGCCGGCGAGCTTGTCTATACGGGCGTCGAGCGGACGCCCGTCGCCGCGGTCGTCAGCCGCCTGCCCTGGCGGGGCTGCATGCGGCCCGTGGCCAGCGAGCTCTTCGCCCAGTCGAGAGACGTTTGGATCCTGCTCGGCGGGCTTTCGGAGCAGCCGGACTCGCGCGACACTGCCGACGGCGGTCCGGCCACGGCCGACGCGGCCCGGCGGCGGCTGGCGAGGATGCTCCTGGCCGACCCGGACGATGTCGCGCCGGCCGAGGCCGTTGCCATGGCGGACTACTGGGCCGGTCGGCAGGCGCTCGTCGTGGCGCGGGCCGCGCGGCGGGTGGCGGCGGCGATGGGACAGCCGCCTGACGAGGTCGTGCTCTCCGGGCACGGCCGGTGCCTGGCCCGGCGCGTCCTCGGCCGGCTTGGCTGGATGGCGGCCGTGACGCCACTGGCAGACGCCCTCGGAGACGACGTGTCGCGTGTGGGACCGGCCCATGCGCTCGCCCTGATCGCGTCGGGGGTGATCCGATGATCGAATCTCGGCCGACCGCGGACGAGTCGTGGCGCCGCGGGACGCTCCGCCCGCCGGCCGCGGCCGGCAGTCCGACGGCGGCGTGGCTCGTGGTCAAGATCGGCGGCAGCCTGCTGTCGCGGCCCGGTTGGCCGACGCTGCTGTCGGCGCTGCTCGACGAACTCGGGCCGCGGCCATGCCGGATCGTCGTCGGAGGTGGAGCCATCGTGGATGGGCTGCGCGCGGTCGATCGCGCGGCGCCGCAGCCGGCGGCGGTCGTCCACGAGCTGGCCATCGACGCGATGCGGCTGACGGCACGGCTCGCCGCGGTGGCGCTCGGCCTGCCGTTGGAGACGGCAGCGAACCGTGCCGTGCCGCTGGCCGTGCTCGACGCGCCGGCGTGGCTGGCCGAAACCGGCTGGACCGCGCGGCTGCCCGCGGGGTGGGAGGTGACCAGCGACACGATCGCCGCGTGCGTGGGGGTGACCTGCGGGGGCGGACTGCTGCTGGTCAAGAGCGTGCCGCCTCCGCCGTGCCGTGGCGGCGATCCGGTCGCGGCGGCCGCTGCCGCGGGATGGGTGGACGGGCACTTTCCGGTGGCGGCCGCCAGGCTTGCGGAGATCGGCTGGGCCGCACCGGGCCGGGCATGACGCGGGCCGCGTTCAGTCCCACCACCAGCCGGTGGCATGCCGCGCCGCCAGGGCCGTCGTCCGCGCGTCGGCCACGTCGGTCGCGTCGGCCGTGTTGGTCGCGAAGCTCCAGGGCTGGAAGAGCACGCCGCCGGAGGCGCTGACCACCCAGCGGCTCCCCTTCTTCAGGCCGTGAGCCACGGTCGGCACGCTCGTCGGCACCTCGTAGGAGGGCAGCCGCAGCGCCGCCTCGTCGATCAGCGGGGAGAGGTCGAGGCCGGCCCGCGCATCGAGCTGCCGGCCGCGGATCAACGCCGCCACGACCGCGATGTCGACGCAGTTGACCAGATCGGCGAACACGGGCTGCCTGGCGGCGACGCGGTCGTAGTGCGTGGTCATGAGCTCGCACCACCGTTCGGCGACCTTGTCGGCCGCGGCTTTGCCCTGGCGGGTGCCGTCGGCGCCGAAGGCGTCGCTCTCGGTGAGGCACTTCATCCGGCGGCCGGCGATCCGCCAGGCAAGCTCGTCGGGATCGCGGGCGATCGGGTCGTAGTCCGCCTCGAGCCAGAACCGCGGCAGCGTCGCGGAGGAGACGGAATTCGTCGGCACCATCGTCAGGTAGCTGGGAAGCTCGGGGATGCCGGACGGCTCCAGTCCCATGCCCAGCCGCTTGAGCCGGTAGTCCGCCGCGACGAGCACCCGGGCGAACCGGCTGTCCCCCGGCACGCCCCCCACCGTCACCTGCTGGGGTCCGAGGGCTTTCTGCATCGACACGAGCGTGTCGTCGGGGTTGGGACCGATCGTCTTCTGCCGGCCGAGGAACGCCTGGAGCCGGGTGATGCCCTCCGCCGTGGGATCGATCGAGCATTTGATGCCGCCCGCGCGGGCCGCGTCGATGGTTCGCAGTGCGACGACCATGTCCTCGAGGTGCAGCAGCGGCCGGCCGCTGGTCGCGGCCACCACCACGCCGCCGGCGTCGACGGTCGCCGCGTCGGCGGGGCCGGCGAGCACGATGTCGTGACCTTCGGGGTCGACGAACACGTGCGTGATCTTTTCCAGCCCGCCGAGAAACATGGCTTCCGGGGGCAGCGGTCGCTTGGCAGCGGCGGCTTCCTCGACCGTCGCGATCAGCCGCGCCAGCGACACCTTGCGCAGAGCCGCCTGCTTTCCCGGGCTCTCGGCGGCGGACCGCAGCACCCGTCGGCGTTCTTCGGCGAGCGCCGTGGTGGCCTGCGGGTCGAGGTTGCGGACGATGCCGTCGGCGTCGATGGAGATGCCACCGACGGCGCCGAAGCCGAAGCCGCCCGCGCCGCCAAATTGGCCGCGGGCGTCGGACGTCCAGGCCAGGGGCTGCAGGGCGACGAGCCAGGCGGCGCAGCCGAGCAAGCGCTTCCAGAGGGGCCGGTGCCCGGCAGTGAGCGTGCCGCAGTGCATACGAATCCTTTCACGACTTCGGGTCATCGCATCGGCGGGATGGACGGGCAGCCGATCGGGGGATGCTAGTCGCCGGGAGCGGTTCGCGGCAAACCCGTTTCGCCCGGGAAATCGCCCTTTTCCCGGAGGAGGCGGCGCGGGCGCCGGCGGGTGGCGGGGCCGGGTGGTGCCCCGGACTCCCAAAACGGCGCGGCGTGAGTCATCATGCAGGAGGAAACCATTCCGCCGCATGACCGCCCCCATCCCCACATTTCTGATCGTCCGGGATCCCGTCACCGGCCGGAGCATCATTCCGCTGGCACCGGGGGAAAGCGTGACGCTCGGCCGCGCGCCGACCAACCGCGTGCAGCTGCACGATGAGCAGGCCAGCCGGTTTCACGCCGAGATCCGCGACGCGGCGGCGGGCTGGTCGATCCGGGACCTCGACAGTCGCAACGGCACGCTGGTCGACGGCGAGCGGGTGGCCGCCGAGCGGCAGCTGGCCCCCGGCGACGTCGTGACGATCGGCCGGGTCGAGATCGTGATCTGCGACGGTGTGCCTCCGGTCGATTCTACCGGCGACGTCGCCGCGGTCGGCGGAACCGCCGAGGCCGGAATCTCGCCGGAACTCCAGGCCTGGCAGGCTTCCATCACCCACCGCCGTGCCAAGGGGCGGCTGCTCGAGGACATCCGTGAGTCGGCGGGCACGGCACCGCGCGTGGGCCGGGCAGCCGCCGAACTGTGCCGGCTGGCGTTCGCGCTCGGTCGCGCGGCCGACGTGAGGTCGGTGGCGAAGCTGGCGCTCGAATCGGCGCTGCAGGGCGCAGGGGCCGTGCGCGGGATGGTGCTCCTGCCGGAGCAGATCGCGGACCGCTCCGACGCCGAACTCGAGCGGGTCGCCGCCATGCCGGAAGAGTGGCCGGCCAGCGCCATCCCGCAGGGTGTGATCACCGCCGTCCTCGGCACCGACGAGGCGGTGCTGGCGTGCACCGCGGCACCCGCGGGGGGCCGCGTCGCCGGCATCTCGGCGCCCGTGCGGTCGAGCGGGCGGCCCGTGGGCGTGCTGCACGTCGAGGTGGAGGCGGGCCTCCGCGAGGCGACGCCGGACGACCTGGAATTCGTCATGGCCGTCTGCGACGCCCTGGGGCTGGCGATCGACAACCTCGCCGCCCGGCAGGCGCTCTCCTCGCGGCTGGCGCGGTCGGCCGACGAGAACGAGCAGCTCCGCCGTCGGCTCGGCGAGGAGTCGAGGATGGTGGGGTCGAGCGCGAGCCTGCAGACCATCATCGGGCAGATCGAGCGGGTGGCGGCGACGAAGGCCACCGTGCTGATCCGCGGCGAGAGCGGCGTGGGCAAGGAGCTCGTCGCCCGTGCGATCCACGACGCCAGCGGCCGGCGGAATGCGCCGTTCGTCTGCCTCAACTGCGCGGCGCTCACGGAGACGCTCCTGGAGAGCGAGCTGTTCGGTCACGAGAAGGGCGCGTTCACCGGCGCGACGGAACGCAAGGCCGGCAAGTTCGAGGCGGCCCACAAGGGCACGCTGTTTCTGGACGAGATCGGCGAGATGAGCCTGGCGATCCAGGCGAAGTTCTTGCGGGTGCTCGAGGGGCATCCCTTCGAGCGGGTCGGGGGCAGCACCCGGGTGCAGGTCGACGTGCGGGTGGTGGCTGCCACCAACCGCAACCTCGAGGAGGCGGTGTCGGCGGGCGAGTTTCGCCGTGATCTCTACTTCCGGCTGAAGGTCGTGGAAATCCTGGTGCCGCCGCTGCGGAAGCGGCCGGAAGACATCGAGATGCTGGCGAATCATTTCCTGCAGCGGTTCGCCGCGGAGGCAGGCCATCGCCTCGGTGGATTCACGCCGGCGGCAATGGCCGCCATGCGGGCGTACCATTGGCCGGGCAACATCCGCGAGCTGCGCAACTGCGTCGAGCGGGCCGTCGTCTTGTCGCAGGAGGAATGGATCGACGCTCCCGAGCTCGCGCTCTCGCACCTCGCGTCGGCCGGAGACACGGGCCCCCTCCCGGCGGGCCGCGAGGCTCCGTTCGCGCCGATCTCGCTCGACGAGATGGAGCGGAAGCACGTGCTGGCCACACTCGAGGCGGTGGGGGGCAACAAGACGAAGGCCGCCGCCATCCTCGGCATCGAGCGGTCCACGCTCGACCGCAAGATGGCCCGCTGGGCGGCGAAATAGCCCCGCCGTCGCCGGCCGCGTCACAGGCCGAAGTAGCGCTTCCATCCCTCGACGTCGGCCGGTCCTGGCTCGGGAGGCTTGGCCTCCGGCGCCGCCTGCCGGCGTCGCCGCTGCTCCCGCCTGGCAGCCAGCCACTCGTCGCTCGACACGGCGGCGGCCCGCCGCCGCCGGGCCGCCGCCTGCAGGCGGCGGTCACCCGACACGACGAGCAGGCTCGCAGGGGCATCGTCGTTCTCCACGAGTTCCTCGATGAGCGAGTCGGCGTCGGGGTACTCGCGGGCGAACCAGACGCGGATGCCGCCGTGCGTGAGCCGAGCCGGCAGGCCGTCCGGTGCGCGGGCCGCATCGAAGACGACGATCGTGTCGGCAGCCTCGTCGGCCAGGAGGTCGACCAGCATGTCGAGCAGCGCCACGCGCGACGCCTCGAATCCCCGCGGCCCGCGTTCCGCCCCGAACACGCCGGACGCGTGCAGCAGGTTGTAGCCGTCGATGATCAGCGTCATGGGAGCGACGTGGCGGAAGCACCGTCTTGGCGTGGGCGCGTCTTGGCGTGGGGCGGGCGGAGCGCCGGCCGCTCACGCTTCGCCCAGCCGGTATTTGATCCGCCCAGCGACGATCGTCGCCACCGCCCTGCCCCGCAGCGTCCAGCCGTGGAAGGGAGAATTCACGCTCTTGGAGCGGAAGGCCGTGGCGTCGACCTGCCAGGACATGTCGGGATCGATCACCGTGATGTCGGCCACGGCGCCCGGCCGCAGCGTCCCGCGGTCGACGCCCAGGATTCTGGCGGGCAGCGTGCTCATGCTCTCGATCATCCTCGGCCAGCCGATGCGGCCGGTGGTCACCAGCCGCGTGACCGTCAGCCCTACTGCCGTCTCCAGGCCGAGAATGCCGAACGGCGCGCGGTCGAGTTCCAGCATCTTCTTTTCCGGCGCGTGGGGCGCGTGGTCGGTGGCGATGCAGTCGATGGTGCCGTCGACGATTCCAGCGATGATCCCTTCCACGTCGGCCGCCGTCCGCAACGGCGGGCTCATCTTGAAGTTCGAGTCGAAGCCCCGCAGGCTCTCGTCGGTGAGTGTGAAGTGGTGCGGGCAGGCCTCGGCCGTGACGCGGATGCCTCGGGCCTTGGCGGCGCGGATGAGATCGACGCCCTCGGCCGTCGAGACGTGCATCACGTGCAAACGGCCGCCGGTGGCCTGCGCCAGCGCGATGTCGCGGCCGATCATCACCTCCTCGGCGGCGGCGGGCATCCCGGTGAGCCCCAACAGCAGCGACACGAGACCCTCGTGCATGACGCCGCCGCGAGACAGCTCCAGCACCTCCTCGTGGGCCAGGATCGGCGCGTCGGACATGCGGCAGTATTCGAGTGCGCGACGCATCAACTCGGCGTCGTAGACCGGGGCGCCGTCGTCGCTGAAGGCGACCGCACCGGCCTCGACGAGCCGGCCGATCTCCGCGAGCTCCTTCCCTTCCCGGTTGCGGCTCACGCAGCCGACGACGAAGACGTTGCAGGTGTCGGCGCGGGCGGCCTTCTGGTGGATGAATTCGACCGCCGCCTGCGTGTCGATCGGCGGCTCGGTGTTGGGGATGCAGGCGACGCTGGTGAAGCCGCCCGCGAGGGCCGCCCGCGTGCCGGTCTCGATCGTCTCGTCCTCCTCGCGGCCCGGTTCGCGGAGGTGCACGTGCATGTCGACGAGGCCGGGGGACACGACGAGCCCGGCGGCATCGAGCGTCTCGTCGGCCGACTCGCCGCCCGCGCCCACGGCCACGATCCTGCCATCCCGGACGAACACATCGTCCACGCGGTCGATGCCCTGTGCGGGATCCACCACGCGTCCGCCGCGTACCAGCAGCGTGCCACGGTGCGCGGGCTGGGGGGATGCGTGGGGCCGGCCGTGAAGGGAGGGCATCAGATGATCCTCGCGGCGATGCCGGGGCGGGGGGCGGGGTCGCGGGGGCCGCAGGTGAGCCAGAGCACCGCCATCCGCACGGCCAGGCCGTTGGTCACCTGGTCGAGGATCAGCGACTGGCGGCAGTCGGCCACGTCGGCCGTCATCTCCACACCCCTGTTGATCGGACCCGGCGCGAGGATGAGCAGGTCGCCGCGGGCGTTCTTCAGTCGATCGCTCGTCATGGCATAGAGGTGGGCGTATTCCCGCACGGACGGAAAGGGCCGCATGTTCTGCCGCTCGAACTGGATGCGGAGCAGGTTGAGCACGTCGCACCGCGGCACGACTGCGTCGAGGTCGTGCGAGACCTCGACACCCAATTCCCGCCAGCGGTCGGAGACGAGCGTGGGCGGGCCGCAGAGGATCACCTTCGCGCCGAGCTTGAGCAAGCCCCAGAGGTTGGAGCGGGCCGTGCGACTGTGGGCGATGTCGCCCACGAGCCCCACCGTCACCCCGGTCAGGTTTCCGAGCCGCTCGCGGATCGAAAAGATGTCGAGCAGGCCCTGGGTCGGATGCTCGTGCGGGCCGTCGCCGGCATTGATCACGCCGCAGCGGAGGTGCTGGGCCAGCAGGTGGGGAGTGCCGGGCGTGCCGTGCCTCACCACGACCGCATCGATGCCCATCGCCTCGAGGTTGCGGGCGGTATCGATGAACGACTCCCCCTTGGAGAGGCTGCTGGTGGAGGCGGAGAAGTCGATCACGTCGGCGCCGAGCCGGCGGGCTGCCAGCGAGAAGCTCGTCCGCGTCCGTGTGGAATTCTCGAAGAAGAGGTTCACGACCGTGCAGCCGGTGAGCACGGCGAGCTTGCGTCGGCAGCCTTCGGTCGCCTCCTTGAAGATCGCCGCGGTGTCGAGCAGCAGCCGGATCTCGTCGGCATCGAGCCGCTCGAGGTCCAGCAGGTGCCGGTGGGGCCAGGCCGCGGGAACGTGCTCGGTCTCGGTGGGGACGCGGGGCATGGGGCAGGCTGGGCAGGATGTGGTTTGGAGGGGCGAGCCGCGTTGCGGCGAGGAGTGTAGCAGTTTCCCTGAGTTCCGGCGGATCGCGGCCCTGCACCGACGCTTTCCCGAGGCTGGCCTTGCTCCGTAGAGGGGAAAATTTTTACCTTTCCGCCACGGCGGGCGTTTGCACGCGGTGCCTCCGGCGCTGCGGACCGAAAGCGCGCTCCCGCAGTCTTCGGCACGTGAGGCGGCAAATCGAGACGGCATGAAACCCACACCTGCATCGCTCCGAAGGCTCTGTCTGGCGTGCACCGTCGCCTCGTGCGTGGCGGCGGGCGGCGGATGCAGTTCGGTGATCGGCTCGGCATACCTGCGCGAGGCCTGGCTCGACGCGGTCGAGCATGCCGCGGACAAGGCTGCGGAAGAGAGGCAGGAGGCCGCCGCCCGCGGCCCGGCTGGCAGCGCTGGCAAGACGGCAGCCGCCACTCCGGCTGGCGATCGCGTCGGGGAGGAAACCGCGGCCACACTCGACACAGCGACGCCCCGCTATGCCGCCATCGATGAGGCGGTCGCCGACGCGGACCGCAGGCTCGAGAAGGTCGGCGGCCTGACTCCGGCGGCGCGGGAGACACTGACGGCGATGCTCGGGGGGCTGTCGCGGCAGGATTGGCCGGTCGCCGTGGACGAATTCACCGCGGCGTTGGCCGAGGCCGAGCCGTCTCGCCCGGCGCCTCCGGCCGCGGCGGTGTCCGTTGCAGCCGCCGATCCCATGCCCCCGCTGCCCCCCGTAGAGCCGCTGGCTCCTCGCGCAGCCGAGCCGAGTCAGCTCGTGCCGGAGACACCGGAGACAGTTGCCGCGGCGCCACAGCCCGAGCCGCCGCCCGCTCCGCCGGCGCTGGCCGTGCAGAACGCCTGTTTCGCAACCCGGGTGCGGGCCTGGGGCGCGGTCGATCGGTTCGAGGGCAGCCAGTTCGCGCCGGGCCAGGAAGTGATCGTCTACTTCGAGCTCGAGCATCTGGCTTCGAAGGAGTCGGCCGACGGCCATTCGACCCGCGTCGACACGAGGCTCAAGCTCGTGGCGGCCGATGGACGGCGGCTTCACGAGTGGACGTTCGAGCCGCTCGAGGAGACCTGCCGCGCCCCGCGGCGGGACTACTTCGCCCGCTACGTGCTGGCATTTCCGGAATCGGCGCCGGCCGGCCCCTGCCGGCTGGAAGTGAGCGTGACCGACGCCGTCGCGGGCCGCACCGCCCAGACGACGCTCCCACTGGAGCTCCGGGGCCGCTGATGTGTGCCG
>Ga0075471_10001064_pt1 | contig 17609 bp, 9 predicted proteins | sample DEB19_08_DNA_2_FD_74787 | JGI IMG/M metagenome (GOLD analysis project Ga0075471, IMG submission 74787) | Aqueous microbial communities from the Delaware River and Bay under freshwater to marine salinity gradient to study organic matter... | ecosystem: Environmental > Aquatic > Marine > Coastal ... | reverse complement strand
CCCAGCCTCTGAAACAATCGCACATCCACTTCATTGCGGATGTAGACGACCGCCCCATCAGCCATTAAGGCGTTCACACCGCCATCGTGCATGCTCCGGGGAGGGACAATCTGGTTCACGAAGCTGTTGAGCCATCCGCCCAGCCCGGCACCCACGGTCGGCTGAGCCCAATTGGGGGGTGCCGCCGTGGTGAGAATCGTCTGCATCGGCAGACCGCGGCTCCACCGCAAGCCGTTCTGTACATTCGAATCGCTCGGAGTGCTCGACCCGGCACTGGTGAGCTCCGCTTCCGTCATGAAGTTTGAGTCGGATGCCGTCCATGGACTCACGTTGAACACGTCGAACGGATACTTGTCCCCTCCGACGCCGGAGAGAAACTCCGCGGCCAGCATGGTCTTCGAGAGCCCGTCGGGCACGTCGCTGACCTTGGTTCCTCGGGTGGCCACGATCATCCCGTTGGTATTTTGCAGAACGTCCGCCTCGACGTAGCCATTCTCATACCCATAAATCTTCGAATTGCTCCCTGCCGACCATGCGTATTGATTGCCCGGCAAGGTTCCCGACTTGAACGTCTGGTCGGACGACGGACAGACAAACCCCTTCACAGGCACGAGGCCGAACGTCGTGGCGTCGTGATGCCCATTGGCAGTCTTCGACCTAATCACGAAGTTGTACAGGTCGGCCTGCTCGATGAAGGGCAGGACCATGACGTGGGCGCTGAGCAGGGAGTAACTGTTTGTCCACCCGCTCGTGGATGCGTTTGCTCCGGCAGGAAAATTGGCCCCTTTGGCGAAATCCTTCCGAGCGGAAAGATAGCCGTGCATGCCAAGGCCGAGCTGCTTGAGATTGTTGGAGCAGGCCGATCGGCGCGATGACTCTCTCGCCCGCTGTACCGCCGGCAGGAGGAGGCCGATGAGCACGCCGATAATCGCGATCACCACCAGCAACTCCACGAGCGTGAAGCCGTGGCGGGCGCGGTTGCGGGGGCAGGGATATCCCGAGACCCCGGCCGTGGTTCGCGAATACGCAGCGTTGCGGAAACAACCCATACTGATCATTTCCGACACGGGTGCCGAAAGTGCCAGGGGAGGCGATTTTTCCCCAGATCGCGAGGCCGGCAAGAAAGCCCGATCCCCACCACAGCCACCCCGATGGCCCCGAGCACGCACGCGCCGGGCTCGGGCACGGCTTCGAACTGCATCACGAGCGCCGGCTGGCGAAACGTGTAGAGGTTGGTCCCCGTTTCGATGAGGGCCTCCATGGTGGAGATATCCCAGCCGAAGTCAACGTTCCGGGGCACCACTGTGTCGGGGTTGAGCCGCACCTGCAGGAAACTGCCGCCCTCGTAGTCCGGGTTGGCCTCGTAGAAGGTGCGAAGATAGCCGCCCAATAGCAGCGCGGCACTGTCGCTGGAAAACGTGCGAGCCACACGCTGCCCCCCCACGATGATGTTGTCTTGCAGTTTGAGGTTGTCGGCGCGGTTGGCGACGTTGCGTTCGACGTCGTTGTGGAGATACTCTTGCAGTGGCGTGCTGTCGTCGGTGATTCCGATCGCCCACAGATCGGCCCGCAGGTTGCTGACGTCGCCGACCGACCGGACGATGTGGAAGCTCACGAAGACCTGCTCCAGAAGCGACGGATCTTCGATCGGCGGCAGTTCGTAGGCGAGCACGGCGGCCCGGCCGAAGCTCGTGGCAGTGTCGCCGCCGGTCGACGCCCCGACGCGGCTGAAGGAGCCGCTCAGCACGGTGCCCCCCTCGGTCACGGCGAAGTCGAGCGTGCTGCCATTGACGATCTGCCGCGTGAACGGATTGACGCTGTTGGCTTCACGACGCAGTTCCTGGAGCCGGGTCTGCATCTGCGTGAGGACCTGCTTCGTCTCGCCGGACAGGCTCTCCGTCGGACCGGGCAGCAGGAGGTTGTTCATCTGGTAGGGATCGGCGACCATGTCGTAGAGTTCGTCGTACTGCGATCCCGCGACCGGATGCGTGACGTAGAGGTGCGTTTCGGTGCGGACGGCGTCCCACCGCTGGATGCCCGGCTGCTTCACCTCGGGGTAATACTCGGCAAACACGGCGTCGCGCGTGAACCCGCCCGACCCGCTGAGCAGCCCGTTGAGCGGCTGCCCCTGCATCGAGGCCGGCACCGCGACCCCCGCGGCCGTGAGGATCGTGGGGGCGATGTCGAGGTTGGTCACCATCGCGTCGGGGGTCTGCCCGCTCTGGACACCCGGCCCGCGCATCAGCAGGGGGACGCGGATCGACTCGTCATATGCGAGGCGTTTGTCGCCGCGGCCGTGCTCGCCCCAGAAGAAGCCGTTGTCGCTGGTGAAGATGACGAGCGTGTTGTCGTCGAGCCCTTTCGCTTCCAGGGTGTCGAGCACACGGCCGATGTTGGCGTCGATATCCTTCATCATCTCCATCTGGCTGATCTGCTGGCTGTTGCCCATCGTGGTATTCAGCGTCAGCCCGCTCAGGCCCGGGAGGCTGTACACCGGCTTTTCCTGGTTGATGGAGTAGCCACCGTAGCCCGGAGTCGCATTCGGGGGGCGATTGATCGTCTGGGTGGCATACGAGCCGCCCGACTCGGTGTATTGGTCTCCATGTGGTCCATGCACGGCCTTGAACGAGAGCGTGAGGGCGAACGGTTCGGAGCGGGTGCCGCCCGTGCCGTAGTCGTCGAGAAAGTCGATCGCGTAATCGGTGAGGATGGTGGTCGTGAAGCCCGTGGCGCTCACCGTCACGGATGCGGCACCGTCTTTTTTCACACGCAGCGTGGGATTCGTGTGAAAGCCCTGTCCTTGAAACGCGGCCCAGTAGTCGAAGCCCGGGCGGGCCTCAAAGTAGGAGTCCATGTGCCATTTGCCCACGAGCCCCGTGCGGTAGCCGGCGCCACGCAGGGCATGCTGGTAGATGGGGAGGCGTTCATCAGGCACGGCATTGACATCGTCGTTGACCATCAGGCCATGAGTGGCCGCGTATTGGCCCGTCATCAGCGACGCGCGCGAGGGCGAGCACAGCGGGCAATTGACGAATGAATTGCGGAAATTGATCCCCTGCCCGGCGACGCGCAGGTCAAGATTGGGGGTCTCGACGAAATCGTGGCCCGTGACCCCGAGCCCGTCGTGCCGGAGGTCGTCGACATAGAGCAGGAGAATGTTGGGGCGGGAACCGGCCTGCGCAACCTCGGCGTGGCCCGAGCGGCAGGCGACCACCACGACCACCACGGCCGATAGCGCGACCGCCCAGCCCCGGCGATGCGGCCCTGCGAGCACGTCCATAAATGCTCCCCCTGAGAATCGCCCCAACCGACACCCCGCGATGCCGCGACCTTACCGCGCGCCCGGCCGCGCGGTGATGCTTTGCCACGTCGGACCTATGACGACGTCGCCAAACTCGATCCGGCCACGGCTCGTGCATTCCAGGGAGAGTTGATCGAGGCGAATGTCGGTGCTGACGCCGTCACTGATCAGCGACCACTCGTCCGGCTCTTGCGAGCCCGCCAGACGGTCGGCCGCCATCACCCGCACCAGCACCTGGTCGGGCTTGAGCCGCCCCGCGACGATCTTCGCGACCACCGCGTAGGCCTGGCCAGGCACTTGGGGAAGCGACACACGCGCGAGCGTGTCGGCGACGCGGACCATGGCCACGTCGTCCCTTCGCAGAGCGATTTGGATCAGGGCGCTTTGCTCGATCTCCTCATCTGGCGTGCGCCCCCACTTCCGCAAAACGACCATCGCCCGATGCTCGTCCTTGCGCACCGTCGGCCCACGACGGACGAGAAACCGTAGATACCAGATGCCGTCCTGGGACAGATCGATGGGAGGCTGGAACTGCCGATGAGCGGCCGACCGTCGCTGGCTCGCGTCGCTACCGGAGCCATCGTGCAGCACCGCGGAGGATCCCTCGCCCATCAAGCCGGGCGAGACCAGTCGAATGGCGCCTTGCTTGGATCGCCAAGGTTCGGCCCAACCGCTGCCCGACCGCGATCCGTCGATTCGCTCGCCGTCACCCCGGAAGTCGTCGACGACCGCCGGAAAGGCCACCACGTCGCTCGACGAACTCTCCTCGGCCGAACTCTCCACGAGCGCGACGTCGAGCGGAATGGTCTCCGCGCCCGCGTGGGTCTGCGCGCCGTACCTGCGGCCGGCCCCCGCCTCGATCAACTCATGCTGTTCCGACTGCGACCCCTCGGCGGGCGTCCGCCGCACGGCGCCCTCCGCCACGTGCACCTCTTCGGCATGATCGCCGATGACGGCAGCGTATCGCGTGCCGATGTTCCTGAAGACCGAGCGTGGCGTGACGATTTCGATCTGTTCGCATGTCTGGTCGCCCTGGAACACGAACGTTCCCCGTTCGATCGCCATCGCCCTCCGCGACCGCAACGTGAACCGCGCCTGGCCCGCGAGAAACACCCGAGCCCCGCCGTCGAACTGCACCGTCACGCCCCCGGCGACGATCGCATACGGCCCTGCCGTGAGCCTCATCCCCGGGACAACACCCTCGCCATTGAGCACGGCATCGTCGCTGGCCGAAGCGACCGTCCCCACGTAGCTGGGAAGCGACTCGCCCGCGGCAGCGACACTCGCGGCGGCCTCGCCTTCGGGAAAGCCGCCGCGCCGGCTGCCCGAGACGACCAGCCAGGCCAGCATCAACGACGCGGCCACGAGCGACATGACGACGGCAACCCAGGGCACGCGCCAGCCGCGCACGGGCACCGACACCGGACGCGACGCCGCTCCGGCGAGCGCCGCATGCATGTCGAGATAGCGAATGTAAAACCGGCGCGCATCGGCGTCCGACGCGAGCAATCTCACCAATTCGGCAGCCTGATCCTCGCGGATCGTGTCGTCGACGACCGCAGAGAGCAGCGCATGCAGATCATCCCGTGCGACCCGATTCATGCGTGACCCTCGAGCACCACGGAGCGACTGATGCATTCAAAGAGCAGCCGCCGCACCCGCTCCAGGTTGCGAAACAGCGTGCGCCGGCTCTGCGAGAAGGCGGCAGCGATCTGCTCCGTCGAGGCACGATCGACGTAGCGCGACTGAATCAGCCTACGATCCACGTCGGAGAGCTTCTCGAGGCATTTCTCCAGGGCCACGAGCCGCTCGGCGAGCACAGGCTCTTCCTCGTCTCGCGTCACCGCCAGCAACTCCAACACCTCCGTCGGCAACCGGACCACCCGCCGAGGCCGCTGCTGTTCGTGGAACTTCAGCACCTTGAGATAGGCAAACCGGCACGCCCAGGGCAGGAACGGCCGGGTTTTATCGTACTCGCCGAACTTGCGGGAGATCGAAATACACACCTCCTGCAAAACATCCTTCGAGTCTTCCTCGCTGGGAAGGAGGGTGTAGATATACCGCCGCAACTGATCGTAATTGGCCGTGATCAGGCTCAAGAACAACTCGTTGTCGGGATCAGGTGACGTCGACACGAAAAAACTTCAACTGCGAGGAAAATGCCTCTCCGGACGGTCAGAGCCAACCACTTTATATTCCGGCAACGCAAGGGTTTGTGCCATGGCCGCCCACCGCCCCTCCGGGCTCACAAACCGCCGATCGGCATCGATCTCCCGGCCCGCGGGGCCTTCAACGGCGATTGCTCGGCACCCGGACACTTGCGAACGCGGTGCTGCATGCCTATCCTCTCCCGCCCCGCGGCGCACGACGAATCTGTTTTTTTGAGCCCGCATGCGAGAAAGAAGGCGGAGATGTCGCCATCAGATCCCATTGCCGTTGACCGGCTCGCACGCCATGCCTTGGGTGCAAGCCTGATCGCAAGCCTGATGTGGTGGATGGCCGGCACCCTCCACGCCGCCGCCCCTGTGCCTGGCGAGATCACCCCGGAGCGCATCCCGGGCGCGAAGCCGCGCAACGTGGTCTTCATCCTTTCCGACGACCACCGCTACGACGCGATGAGCTTTCTCGGACATCCCTTCGCGAAGACGCCGGCGATGGACTCGCTGGCGGCGAACGGAGCCCATGTGAGGAATGCGCTCGTCACGACCTCGCTCTGCTCGCCGAGCCGCGCGTCGATCCTCACGGGGCTCTACACCTTCCGCCACCGGGTGATCGACAACAACCGGCCGATCCCCCCCGGCACCGTGTACTTCCCCCAATATTTGCAGAAGGCTGGCTACGCGACCGCGTTTATCGGGAAGTGGCACATGGGCGGGGAGAGCGACCGCCCGCAGCCGGGCTGGGACCGCTGGGTGAGCTTCGCCGGGCAGGGGCACTATTTGCCCCCCACCCCCGATTACACGCTCAACGTCGACGGAGAGCGCGTCAAGCAGGCCGGCTACATCACCACCGAACTCACCGACTACGCGATCGACTGGCTCACGCAGCAGAAGCCCGCCGACAAGCCGTTCTTTCTCTACCTCTCGCACAAGGCGGTGCACGCCAACTTCACGCCCGAGCGCCGCTACGAGGACACCTGCAAAAGCCTGCCCTTCACGCGACCGGAGACGGAACGCACCACCGCCACCGATCGGCTCGCGCCCCGGTGGCTGCGGGACCAGCGCAACTCATGGCACGGCGTCGACTTTCCCTACCACAGCGACCTCGACATCGAGCGCTACTACAAGCGCTATTGCGAAACGCTCCGCTCGGTCGACGACAGCATCGGCCGCGTGCTCCGGCAACTCGAGGCCATGGGCATTCTCGACGAGACGCTCGTGATCTACATGGGCGACAACGGCTTCATGTTTGGCGAGCACGGGCTGATCGACAAGCGGGTGGCCTACGAGACCTCGATGCGGGTGCCGATGCTCGTGCAGTGCCCGGCCCTGATCAAGGGTGGCACCGTGCTCGACCAGATGGTGGCCAACATCGACGTCGGGCCGACCGTGATGGAGGCCATGGGGCTGAAAACCCCGCCGCACATGGACGGCCAGAGCTTCCTGCCGCTCGCACGCGGGGACCGCATTCCGTGGCGCGATCGCTTTCTTTATGTCTACTACTGGGAGAAAAACTTCCCCCAAACTCCCACCACCTTCGCCCTGCGGACGCCCACCCACAAATACATCACCTACTACGGCCTCTGGGACGCCGACGAACTCTACGACCTCGCGGCCGACCCGCAGGAATCGAAGAACCTGCTCTACGACCCGGCCCACACGAAGCTCGCCCGCACGCTGGAAAACGACCTCTATCGCCTGATGGGCGACCTCGGTGGCATGGAGATTCCCCTCAACCAGCCAAAGGGGGGGGTGAACAACAAGCGGCTCCGCTCGCGTGGCGGCGACTCCGCCGCAGACTTCCCCGAGCCGTTTGTGGTCGACGAGCCGCTCAACCACGACGCAGACTGATCCCGATCGCGAGGATCGCCCCCTGGGGTCCGCCAACCCTCTCGTTTTTGCAAGGCTCTTGGAAATCGGGCCGGGGCGTCCGCCGGGAGGAGGCCGTTTTCCAGCTCCCAGGGCCGCCAAAAGTCCGGCGTGGCACTTTTTCCGGCTCCGGCGGAATTAAGGGTTACTGGGGAATTTACGGCTACTTCAAAACGACTCAAGAATTGTTTTTCGGGTTATCCGGGGGAGGAAAGCATGGTGGCTGCCGTTTTTTCGCACATTCTGCGGCGTGACCGTGGTGCGGCGTGGGCCCTGGCTGTGGTTTTGGCCCTCGCGGCCGGGCCGGCTTTAGCTCAGAGCGGAAGTTGGAACGTCGATGCCGACGGTCTTTGGAGCGGCACCACCAACTGGCTTGGTAATGTCGAAGCGAAGGGCAACGCGAGTACGGCCACGTTTGCCAACGACATCACGTTCACGCGCACCGTCACGCTCGACGTCACTCGGGCTCTTGGAAACGTCGTCTTCGGCGACGCCAACACGACGTCGGCGGCGAGTTGGATCGTCAGCGGTACCACGCTGACGATCAACAACAACACGAATAGCGGGACGATCACGGTCAACGCCCTCGGCACGGGAGCCACGGCGACGATCTCGTCTGTGCTCGCTGGCGGCACCACGATGCCGTCCATCGTCAAAAATGGTGTTGGAACGTTGGTGTTGAGCAACACCAATAGTTTTGCGAACAAGCTCGCGATTACCTCGGGAACCCTGCAGGTCAGCACGGACCGAAATTTGGGTGCTACGGGCAGCTTTGCGACCGACCGGATCACGATCTCGAATGGAGCCGCGCTGCGAACAACGGCGGCCTTCACCATGAACGGGGCTCGTGGCATCACGATTGGCTCCGGTGGCGGTACGCTGAATCTCAACGGCGGCGCCTTGACGTATGCAGGGCGATTCACTGGAGCGGGCCAGACTCTGACGACTGTGGGGTCTGCTGGGTTGACGATTTCGAACACCACCGGCACTCCGACGGACGTGAATTGGGACTTCACGGGCGGCAACACTCGCATTTTTGTCTCTGGCACCAACGCTCTCGGCACCGGCAGTGCGCGAGTTCGCAACACCGTTCGCCTTGTGAGCACCGCCGCGACCGGAACGTTTACCAATGCGATCACCGTCGACAGCGGCGGTGGGATTGGCGCGCGAAACGTGCCCGCGGCGTTCAGCAATGTCGTTTTCCCCTCGGCCGGCACGATCGTCCTCAACAAAGACGATGTGCAGTCCTTTGGTCTGACGATCTCGTCGAACGCCTCGCTCACGGGCGCCCTCACCGTCGATACATCGCAGCAGGCGGCCGCCGCTGTCGGCGACGTGACGCTTTCGGGCATCTTCTCGGGCGTGTCTGGAGCCCTCATCAAGTCGGGCACCGGCACCTCGTCTGGAAGGCTGATCCTCGATGGTGCCAACACGTATGGCGGCAACACCACGATCAACACCGGCACGCTCGCTCTCGGTGCGGCCGGCTCGATCGCCAACAGCGCCGCGATCATCCTCTCGACCGGGTCGACCACGTTCGACGTGTCGCTGGTCACGGGTGGCTTCTCGCTCGGGGCGGCGCAGTCCCTCACCGGAGTAGGCACGGTGCTCGGCAACGTGTCGTCGCTGGGCACGATCGCACCAGGGTTGTCGCCGGGAACGCTCACCTTCGCAAACAATCTCTCGCTCGACAGTGGCTCCATCCTCAGCTACGAGCTGAGTGGAACCGATACGACTGTGGGCTCCGGAATCAACGACCTCTCCTCCGTCACGGGCAATCTCACGCTCGGCGGCACGCTCAACGTGACGGAAACGGTCGCGGGCAGTTTCCTGTCGGCGGTCGAGGGCGATTCGTGGCGGATCTTCAGTTATTCCGGTTCGCTCACGGGTGGTGGCTTGTCGCTCGGCTCCGTGCCCACCCTCTCCAGCGGTAAGTCGTTCCAGATCGACACGTCCACGGCGAACCAAGTGAACCTCGTCGTCGTACCTGAGCCTGCGACGATCGTCACGGTGATGGCCGGCCTCGGCATGCTCGGGATGGTCGCCGCCCGCCGCCGGCTTCGGCGCGTCGAGCGGTAGGAACCCGCTGCGGCGGCGAGTCGCTGGGGTTTGTTGTCATGCGATCACCACGTCGCAACCACCATGCGTCCCGCCGGCTGCGTCGTCCGCGTAGCCAGGCGCTCGAGGTGGAACGCTTGGAGGGCCGCCTCGTGCTGGCGGCCAACGGGCTTCCCGATCTGCACAGCCTGCCCGGGGCACCAACCGCCATCTACCTCGACTTCGACGGCCATGGGACCAACCTCGGGGCCTACGACGTCGACGGCGACCCGACCACGTTCAATGCCACCGAGGCTGCCACGATCACCGAAGCCCATCGGCAGGTGTCGGTCTACTACGCGATGTTCGACGTCAACGTGACCACGGTGAAGCCGAACCTCTCGACCATCCCGACAGCCTGGATCGTGATCAGCAACGACGTGACGGGCGGCATCAGCAATGTGGGCAAGGTTCCCAACACGCAGCCGCAGTCGTGGATCGACAGCGCGGCGGCGCGCACGCGGGCCTCCGGCATCGCCCACGAGATCGGCCACAACTTCGGGCTTATTCACCAGTCTGACTACGACCTGCAGGGCAACACGACGAGCGAATACTCGAACGGCACCGACTCGCTGCACGGTGCGCTCATGGGCGTGGACTACCGCCAGGATGTCAACAAGTGGACGCTCGGCCACGCCAGTAATTCGGCGAGCGCTCTCCAGGACGACATCGCCGTGATCGCAAACGTGATCAAGCGGTATCAGCCGACCGGGGGCGACGGCTTTCGTCCCGACGACTTCGGCGGCACGATCGCCACGGCCACGGCCCTGACAGCCAGTGCCGGCGTCCGCTCGAAGCAGGGCATCATCGAGCGGATGACCGACGTCGACACCTTCTCGTTCACCACCGCGGGCGGCGGCGCGGTGATCTCCGTCGTGCCCACCCGGCCATCCGGGCTCGATGCGAAGGTGGAGGTGTTCGATGCGGCGGGCGCGCTCATCGCGGCCCGAGATGGCGCTGCGAACGAGCAGCAGATCTTCATCCCCGCGGGCACCGGCACCTGGTATGTGTCGGTGTCGAGCCACGGCAACTACGGCGATCTGGGGATGTATGACCTGACGGTGAACGACCTGCCCACGGGCTGGGCCTCCGCCGACATTGGCTCGACCGGCCTGCTCGGAGACGCCCGGTTCAGCGGCAGCACATTCACCGTGGAGGGGTCCGGAGCCGCCGTCGGCGGCACGGCCGACGCCTTCCGGTTTGCCTGGCAGCAGCTCACCGGCGACGGCTCGATTGTGGCCCGCGTGACGCAAAACGAAAATACCGACGCCTGGGCGCGGGCTGGGGTCGAGATTCGCGAATCCCTCGCCGCCAACTCCAAGCACGTGGCGATGGTCACCACCGCGACCCAGGGCCCCCAGCTGCTCTCCCGCGCCACGACCGGCGGGTCCACGGCCACCGTCAACGGCACGGCGGCCGCGTTCACGGCCACGTGGGTGCGGCTTGTCAGGGTGGGCAACGTGATCACCGCTGCGCGTTCCACCGATGGCGCGACATGGACCACGGTCGACTCGGTGACCGTCGCGATGAGTTCGAAGGTCTACATCGGGCTCCTCAGTTCCGCCACCGACGCCGCGAAAATCAACGCGGCGAAGTTCACGAACGTGACGCTGACGGGCACGATCAACACCCCCGAGTCGGTCAATGCGCTCGACGCCCCCGCAGGCGTGGCGGTGGCGCAGGGCGGCGGGGCGTCGCTTGTGGTCTCCTGGCAGCCGGTGGCCGGGGCGACCGGCTACGTGATCGAGCGCTCGGTGAACGGGGTCGATTTCACCAGCGTGAACACGGCGGCTTCCACTGCGACATCCTGGACCAACACCGGGCTCGCGGGGGCGATGCGGTATTTCTTCAGGGTGCGGGCCACGAACGCGGCGGGCCGCTCGGTGGCCTCGGCGATCGCGAGCGCCGTCAACCGCCCGAGCCCGGTGACCGACGCCGCGGTCACGGTCCTCTCCAACTCCCACCTCGTGCTCAACTGGATCGAAACCAGCGGCGAGACGGGCTATCGCATCGAGCGCTCGACCGACAACGTCTCGTTCACCCAGATCGCCACGCTCGGCGCCAACGTGCCGAGTTACAGTGTCACCGGGCTTGCGGCCGGGACCCCGTATTGGTTCCGCATCTCGCCGACGAGTGCCACGGGCGATGGCAATCCGGTGGTGATCACGGGAAGCACCACCGGGCTCCAGGCCGTCGTCGACGTGGCCTTCACGTCGAAGGCGTCGTCGGCCATCGGCATCGAATGGACGGCCGTCTCGGCGGCGACGAGCTACCGCATCGAGCGCTCGACCAACGGCACCAGTTTCACGACGCTCGCCACCGAGGCCGCCGGCACGCTCACGTACACCGACGCCACGGTCGCCGTGCTCGGCAAATACTACTACCGGGTGGTCGCCATCAACGGAACCACCGTCGCCGAGCCATCGCCGACGATCTTCACCGCGGCCCCGGCCGCCATGGCCCTACCCGCGCCGTGGACTGCCGTCGATGTCGGCAGCGTGGCCGGCGACGGGGCGACCGGCTGGCAGTCGCCCAAGTTCATCTCGGTCTCGAGCGGCACGGCCATCGGGGGAGCGGCCGACTCGTTCCGCTTCACCAATCAGCCGCTCGTCGGCGACGGCACCATCGTCGCCCGCGTGACCGTGCTCGAGAACACGAACGACTCGGCCAAAGCGGGCGTCATCATCCGCGAGTCGACCGATGCCAACGCCCGGCAGGCGGTGATGGTCGTTTCGGCGGCGAATGCCATCTCCTGGCAGTATCGGCAAAACGTGGGTGGGTCGGGGGTGGTCGTCGCCGGCCCCACGACCCAGACCGTCCCCGTCTGGGTGAAGGTGGTCCGGGCAGGCAATATCTTCACGGGCTCGTGGTCGGCCGACGGGACCACTTGGACGGACGTGGGCAGCATCACGATCCCGATGGGCTCCGACGCACTCATCGGGCTGGCTTCGACGAGCGCTGCGGCGACGCTCCTCAACCGCTCCGAGTTCACGAATGTGACCGTGACGACCGCGTCGCAGGTGGTGACAGTGGCCGCCGGACTCACCGAGACACACACCGGCGGCCGGACAGGCATCGGCACGCTGTTCAAGCGAGGGGCCGGCCGGCTGGTGCTCGCGGGCGCAAACACGCACTCCGGCGGCATCGTCGTGGAGGCCGGAGAACTCGTGATCCGTGATCCGGGCAGCCTCGGCAGCGGCGTGCTCGAGGTGCGGGCCGGTGCCCGGGTGACGCTCGACACGGGAACCCAACGGGTGTCGGTATCGCGATTGAACCTCGCGGCGACGGGGACATTCGACGTGGCGACCGGCTCAATTCTCCTCGCCGCTGGGAATTACAGCCTCGCCGGGATTCGTGGGTCCCTGGTGTCCGCCCGTGGAAATGGCTCGTGGTCAGGCCAGGGCATCACCAGCACGAGCATTCAGGCGGGCAAGCCGTTCGCGGTCGGCTACCGCATGCTGCAGGATGGCTCGCTTGTGGTCGGCTACGCCGCGGTGGGCGATGCCAACATGGACGGCCGTGTGGAAAATACGGATCTCACTGCGGCCTCCACTTCCGGGAAGTATGGGTCGGGCGTTGCAGATGCCAACTGGTGGCAGGGCGACTTCAACTACGACGGTGTCGTGAACATCAGAGACCTCGTCAGCATGCGGACCTCCGGGCTCTATGGCCGCGGCTCCTATCTGCCCCAGAGCCTGACTTCGCTCGCCATGGCGTCTGCCACCGGCTCGGTGAGTTTCACGCTCTCGGTCACCGGGGCGGCGGCTCCTCGGCTGGCGCCGCGATCGCCGGGAGTTGCCCGATGAGTTCTCCCGCATGCGTGCGCGGCAGTGGCCCGCTGATGGCCGCGGGCTTGGCCATCCTGGCCGCGATGGGAGGCATTGGTTCGGCCCGCGGCGAGCAGGTGGGCGACGCGTTCGTCGTATTCAACGTGCAGACGGGTGAACTGCGGCTGAACCCCGGCAACGCCGGTGTCAGCCAGGGCAACGGCATCGGCTCCTACCTGATCAGGCCCAATCCGGCCGTGATCCAGTTTTCGAGCACCGCGACACAGTTCTCGTATCCCAGCGGCGCCTACCTGTTTCCGCCGACGCTCGGCAACGTGACGGTCGCCGACGACAACACGATCGGGGCGGCCTTCTACACGCTCGGCGGCCCGAACGTGAGCGGCTCGGCAGACTATTTCAATCACGCGAACCTGCTGGCCGGCACGGCGGCCGTGGCCGGATCGAGCGGCGCCACGTCGTGGGGCCCGGGCAATGGCGGGGTGTTCGCCTCCTTTCTTCCCGGTGCGTCTTTCGGCACCAACGAGTGGTCGTTCGGAACGATCGGCAACACGGGGATGTCGCTCGAGGATGCCTTGGCGGCCTTCGGTGCGACCACGCAGGGCGGTTTTTCCTCCTCCGCAGACATGATCTACGACATCGACGGCGTGCTCGGTGAGCAGAATTTCCGGGTGTACACCGTCAGCGTGGTGCCGGAACCCTCGGCGGTGGTTCTCGTCGCCGGCGGTGGAATTATCGTGCTCGGTGTCTTCGCCGGCCGACGTGAACGGAAGCAACGCACCAGGAGGAAACACCGCCATGGGTTGGAACACCACTGCGCCGGAACCGCGGCGTAAGAACGACGAGCGGCCCGGCGAGAGCGACGCCATCGCGGGAAAGGGGGCCGCCGGGCCCTTTGCCGCCGTCACGGTGCTGTTTTTCTTCTGGGGATTCATCACCGTCATGAACGACGTGCTGATCCCCTTTCTCAAGTCGAGCTTCGAACTGAGCTACTTTCAGGCGGGGCTCGTGCAGTTTGCATTTTTCGGCGCGTTCTTCGTGATCTCGCTGATCTACTTCGCCTTCTCGGTGAGCGGCGGCGACCCGATCAATCGCATCGGCTACCAGCGGACCATCGTCGCCGCGCTCGTGATCTGCGCGGTTGGCTGCGGACTGTTTGCGCCGGCCGCCGCCGCGAAGTCGTATGCCTTCTTCCTCGGGGCGTTGTTCCTGCTGGCGACGGGCGTGACGCTCCTGCAGATCGCGGCGAACCCCTACGCGGCGATCCTCGGCCGGCCGGAGAACGCGTCGGCTCGGCTGAACCTCGCCCAGGGCCTCAACTCCCTCGGGACGACTCTCGCCCCCATCGCCGGCGGGCTTCTGCTCTATGAGGTGTTCGCCAAAGACGGGGAGGTGACGCTCGACGCGATCCAGATCCCCTACCTGATCTATGGGGGCCTGTTCCTCGCTCTGGCCGTGGTGATGGCGTTCGTCCACCTGCCACGGATCCAGCCCGAAAGCTCCGCGCCGACCGACGATGCCGCGAGCGCGCTGGGCTTTCCCCAGTTGACGCTCGGCATGGTCGCGATCTTCATGTACGTGGGGTCCGAGGTGGCGATCGGCAGTTACCTGGTGAGCTTCATGGGCGACCCGGCTGTGATGGGATGGGGAGAAGGAATTGCCAGCCTGTATCTCGCCTTCTACTGGGGCGGGGCGATGATCGGCCGCCTGTGCGGCGCGATCGCCATGGCCCAGACCGCCAATCCCGGCCGCAAGCCGGTGCTCATGGTGGCGACGGCCGCCGTGCTGCTGGGGCTCGTCTACCTTGTCACCGCGCTGCGGTTCGAAGACGGCCGACTGCAGACCAGCTTTCTGCCGATTGCCGAACTGTGGCCATTCGTGCTGATGATCATCCTCTGCCTGGGGGCGTTTGCGATCGCCCGCGGCAAGCCGTCGGCGGTGCTGGCGATCTTTTCCGGCACCCTGTGCCTGCTGCTGCTTGTCGCCGTGTGCACGACGGGCAAGGTTGCCTTGTGGGTGGCGCTCGGCACCGGACTCTTCAACTCGATCATGTGGTCGAACATCTTCACCCTGGCGATCGACGACCTCGGCGAGCACACCTCGCAGGGCTCGTCGCTCCTGGTGATGATGATCGTCGGCGGGGCCCTGCTGCCGCTCTTGATGGGGGCTGTGGGCGACGTGGTCGGCATCCGCCTGGCGTTCCTGATCCCGATCCCCTGCTATCTCTACATCGCGTTCTACGGCTGGTGGAGTCAGCGGCGAATCGCCGCCAAGGGGGCCGCATGATCGCGGGTGCCGACCTCGCCCGCGACCCGCGCGTGGTGCTGACGCTCGACGCCGGCGGGACGAACTTCTCGTTCTCGGCGATGCGCAGCGGCGCGCCCGTCGGCGAATCCGTGACCCTGCCCGCCGAACCGCACGACCTCGATGCCAGCCTGAGGAACATGGTCGCCGGCTTCCAGGCGCTCACCGACCAGATCGGCCAGGCCCCGGCGGCGATCAGCTTTGCGTTTCCGGGTCCGGCCGACTACCCGAACGGCGTGATCTTCAACGTCGGCAACCTGCCCGCCTACCGGGGAGGCGTGCCGGTCGGACCGATGCTGGAGGACCGCTTCGGCGTGCCCGTCTTCCTCAACAACGACGGCGACCTGTTCGCCTATGGCGAGGCGATTGCCGGGCTGCTGCCGGAGATCAACAGGGAGCTCGAGGCGGCCGGCAGCCCCAAGCGCTACCGCAACCTGATCGGGCTGACGCTCGGCACGGGCCTCGGTGGAGGAATCGTGATCGACGGCCGGATCTTGACCGGCGACAACTCGGCCGGCGGTGAGTTTTGGCTGCTGCGCAACAAGGTGCGCAACGACTGTTTCGCCGAGGAGGGCGCCAGCATCCGGGCGGTGCGGTCGGCCTACGCCGCAGCCGCCGGCGTGGCGGCGGACGGCCTCTCCCCCAAGGACATCTGCGCCATCGCCATGGGCGAGGCGCCCGGCGACCCTCAGGCCGCCCGGCAGGCGTTCGAAACGCTTGGCGAGGTGGTGGGCGACGTGCTGGCGAACGTGCTGACGCTCATCGACGGCCTGGCGGTGATCGGCGGCGGTCTTGCCGGCGCGGCCCCCCTGTTTCTTCCGCGGGTGATGGCGGAGCTCAACGGCACGATCGCCAGCTACGGCGGCGGAACGACCGACCGGCTGATCCAGGACGCCTATGACCTCGGAGATGCGGCTCAGCGACGGGAGTTTCTCCGCGGCGAGGCCCGTGAGATCGCCGTCCCCCACTCGAAGCGCACCGTGCTCACCGACCCGCGAAAACGGGTCGGTGTCGGCATCTCGAAGCTCGGCGCCAGCCGCGCGGTGGGCGTCGGCGCCTACGCGTTCGCCCTGAATCGTCTCTGACGCATTTGATTCCACCTCCCTCGGGACCCCGACCATGCCTCGTTTCCGACTCGCCGCCTGGTTCCTGGCCGCCCTCGTGGCAGCGGCCGCTGCCCCAGGCGCCGCCGATGACTTCACCAGCCACGTCGATCCCTTCATCGGTTCCGGCGGGCACGGCCACGTGTTCGTGGGCGCCAGTGTGCCCTTCGGCGCCGTGCAGGTCGGCCCGAACAACTTCCACCAAGGCTGGGACTGGTGTTCGGGCTACCACTACTCCGACAACGTCGTCGCGGGGTTCTCGCACTTGCACCTTGGCGGCACCGGCATCTCCGACCTGGGCGACATCCTCCTCATGCCATACACCGGCAAGCTGGTCACCGGCCCCGGCTCGCGCAAGGATCCCGACGCCGGCTACGCGAGCCGCTACACCCACGGCCAGGAACAGGTGCGCCCCGGCTTCTATTCGGTCACCCTGCTCGACCACGACGTGCACGTCGAACTGACCGCCACGGAGCGGACGGGCCTGCACCGTTACCGCTACCCGGCCGGCAAGCAGGCGCACCTGGCGATCGACCTCAAGTTCGAGAACGGCGGCGGCCGCGTCGTCGAGACGCGGATGCGCAAGGTCGACGAGGCAACGGTCGTCGGCTACCGCCGGTCGGCTGGATGGGCGAAGGATCAGCGGGTTTACTTCGCGCTCAAGTCATCCAAGCCCTTCGCGAAATTCCGCATCTTCCTCGACGGCCGCGAGATGGGGGGAGATTCGGCCGAGGGCCGCGGGCTGCGGGCCGTCGGCACCTATGAGGGTTCGCCGGGCGAGGTGCTGGTGCGGGTCGGCGTGTCCGCGGTCAGCGAGGAGAATGCGCTCGAGAACCTCGAGAAGGAGGCCGGCACCGCGGACTTCGACACCGTCGCGGCCGCGGCCAAGGCGGCCTGGAACGAACAGTTGGGCCACATCCGGATCGAGGCCGACGACCGCACCAAGCGCATCTTCTCCACCGCGCTCTACCACACGATGATCGCGCCGGCG
>Ga0075471_10001063_pt1 | contig 17614 bp, 13 predicted proteins | sample DEB19_08_DNA_2_FD_74787 | JGI IMG/M metagenome (GOLD analysis project Ga0075471, IMG submission 74787) | Aqueous microbial communities from the Delaware River and Bay under freshwater to marine salinity gradient to study organic matter... | ecosystem: Environmental > Aquatic > Marine > Coastal ... | reverse complement strand
TCCTGCGCCGCCCGTTCGTGAGCACTGCCGTCCTGCTGCTGGCGCCGCTGGTCACGCTCGCCGCGTTCCTGATTTTTCAATTCACCACCCAGAAACAGTCCGCGGGCGTCATGGCAACGGTGGATTGGCGGCTCTTGCCGGCGGCGGTGCTGGTGTTGTTCGCGATTTGGATTCTGGCCGCATTGGCGCTGGCGTGTTCGACACGGCTGGACATCATCCCCACGCTGGCCATCTGCTCGGCGTTGTTCCTCCTCGGGTTGATGTCGGACTATTTCTTCGGGCGGCCCGCCAGCCAGGGTTCGTGGTGGGCGACGGCGCTTTACACCATCACCCCGAACTGGCAGCTTTTCTGGCTCGCTGACGCGTTGGAAACGGGCAAAAATGTCCTCAACTGGGGTTACGTCGGCAAGGCATTCGCCTACGCCACCGGCTACGTCGGCGCGGTGCTGGTGGTGGCGGTGATGCTGTTTGATGAACGCGAATTGAGTTAATCCAAAATGGAACGAAGCACTCAAAAAAACGGGCTGGTGAACCTGCTGACGCTGCTGGCGGTCGGTGCGACGGTATTCGCCGTGGCGCGGCACGCCCATTCGGCGGCGGGGCAGATCAGCGCGGTATTCCTCGGGCTTGGGGCGCTGGTCGCATGCGTGAGCTGGTTCCAGATGCGGCTTGAAGACCGCGAGCGGCTGGAGAAATTTGAATTGGACGAACTCGCCCGCTCCAAGGGCAGCGCCACGCTGTTCACGGGCGGCGATGAATCCTTCCCCGCGCAGCAGTCCCGGTTGCAGTTCGAGAGGTTTTTCGTTCCGGGCTTCACCATCCTGCTCCTGCTCGCGCAAGCCGGCGGGGCGTGGTGGTTGTGGCGGGCGCTGCCCCAGCTCGCGGAAGCGCCGCTGCAAAACCAGCTTTTCGCCATGGGCCTTTCGGGCATGTGCTTCCTCGCGCTGTTCCTGCTCGGCAAATACTCCGCCAGCCTCGCCCAGGCGGAAAACCTCCGGCTGCTGCGCCCCGGCGCGGGCTGGCTGCTGCTCGGCGCATATCTCTGTTTCCTCGTGACGGCGGGCGTGGCGGCGGTGGAGGCGGGTTTCCCCAAGGCGGATTTCCATATCGCGCGCGGCCTTGTCGCACTGCTCGGCCTGCTGGCGGTGGAGACGCTGCTCGGCCTCATCTTTGAGATCTACCGCCCGCGCGTGAAGGGCAAGGTCGTCCGCCCGCTCTACGAAAGCCGGCTCGTCGGGCTGCTCTCGCATCCGGAAGGATTGTTCACCACAGCGGCGCGCACCTTGGATTACCAGTTCGGCTTCAAGGTTTCGGAAACGTGGATTTACCGGATGCTCGCGGAGAAACTCCCTGGTTTTGTGCTCGCATTGCTCGCCGCGCTGGCGATTTCAAGCTGCTTCGTTTTCCTCGAACCCGGCGAGCAGGCCGTGCTTGAACGCTTCGGCCAACCCGTCGCCGGCCGCAGCACGCTCGGGCCGGGGCCGCATTTCAAACTGCCCTGGCCGGTGGACAAGCTCTACCGCTTCGAGACCGGCAAGATCCAAAGCTTCAACGTCGGCTTCGTCCCCGACCCCGCGCGCGAACGGGAAAAAACCGTCCTCTGGACCACGAGCCACGCGAAAGAGGAATTCAATCTCCTCGTCGCCAGCCGCGACCAGCAGATCCTCTCCGCCACGAACACGCCCGACACCCAGCAGGCCGTGCCCGTCAACCTCCTCGCCGTCGGTATCCCCGTGCAATACCGCATCACGAACGTCCTCGATTGGGCTTACGGCCACGCCAGCGCCGCTGAATTGCTCGAACAGCTCGCCAACCGCGAGGTCGTCCGCCACCTCGCCGGCGTGGATTTTCTGGACATCATGTCCGTGGACCGCGCGCAGGCCGCCGCCGACTTGCAGCAGCGCATCCAGGCCCGCGCCGCCGAACTTAATCTCGGCGTGGAAATCCTCTTCGTCGGCCTCCAAGGCATTCATCCGCCTACCACCGTCGCACAGGATTTCCAAGCCGTGAACGGCGCCGCGCAGGAAGTGCAGGCGAAAATTCTCCGCGCTCAAGGCGAAACCAACAAGACCGTCCAGCTCGCTGCCGCCGAGTCGCTGGAAAAAATCCGCGCCGCCGAAGGCGCCGCGCTGCGCCGCACCACCGGCGCGACCGCGCAGGCCGCGCGCTTCGCCCACCAGATCGCCGCCTACAATGCCGCGCCATCGGTCTATCCACAGCGGCTCTACCTCCAGACCGTCGCCCGCGCCACCGCTGGCACGCGCAAATACATTGTCGGGCCGACCAACACGCATGACGTTATCCAGCTCAACCTCGAAGACAAATTGCGGCCCGACCTCCTCGACATCACCGTCGAGCCGCCCAAGAAATGATTTATGAAACGTAATTCCCTCATCTTCACCATCGGCGTCCTGCTCGTGCTGGTGTTCGGCGCGCTGCTGTTCAGCTTTCAGGTGCGCCAGAATGAGATCGCCCTCGTCACCACCTTCGGCAAACCCACGCGCTCACTCAACACGGACACCGACCACCCCGAGCCGGGCCTGTTCTTCAAATGGCCCTGGCCCATCCAGAAGGTCCAGAAGTTCGATAAACGCATCCAGAACTTCGAAGGCAAGTTTGAAGAAACCCTCACGCAAGACCGCTATCCGCTGCTCGTCAGCGTCTATTCCGGCTGGACCATCAACAACCCCGCGCTCTTCCGCGAACGCTTCGGCGATTCCATGGACAAGGCCCGCCAGAATCTCGATGGCCTCATCCGCAGTGCCAAGAACGCCGTCGTCGGCAAACACCCCTTCGCGCACTTCATCTCCACCGATGAGACGCAGTTGAAATTCACCGACATTGAGCGCGACATACTCCTCGCCATCCAGCCCGAAGCGAAGGCAAACTACGGCATTGATGTCCGTTTCCTCGGCATCGAACGCCTCGGCCTGCCGGAGAGCATCACGCAGAAAGTTTTTGACCGCATGAAGGAGGAACGCCAGCGTTACGTGCAGAAATTGCAGGCCGACGGCGAGGCCAAGGCTCGCGACATCCGCAGCGCCGCCGACCGCGAACGCACCGAGACCCTCGCCAAGGCCGAGGCCAAAGTCACCGAAATCCGCGGCCAGGCCGACGCCGAAGCCGCCAAGGCGCTCGCCGTCTTCAAGGACAACCCCGAGCTCGCCGTGTTCCTGCTCAAGATCAACGCGCTCGAAGAATCGTTGAAAGACCGCTCCACGCTGATCCTCGACCAGCGCACGCCGCCGTTTGACCTGCTGGATGCCGGCGCGACAAGCGGCTCCAAACCGTTGCTGTCTCCCAAATAACTGCGATGAGCGAGCATCACCACCATCATCATCACGACCACGACCAGAGTCACGATCACACGCACGAGGTTGTGCCGGCCTTGCCCGTGGACACCGGCTCCCGCGCGCTCGAAGAGGCGTTGCGCAGCAGCTTCTTCATCGTCAAGGTCGTCATGGGCATCCTGTTCGTCGTCTTCATTTTCTCCGGCATGAAAACCGTCGGGCCGCAGGAAAAGGCCGTCATCCTGCGCTTCGGCAAGCCGCTCGGCACCGGCGCGGAACAGCTCCTCGGGCCGGGCCTGCACTGGGCGTTCCCGTATCCCATTGATGAAGTCGTCCCGATTCAGATCGGCCAGATCCAGAGCGTCACCTCCAGCGTCGGCTGGTATGCCACCACCGCCGCCGCCGAAGCCGCCGGCACCGAACCACCCCCTGGCCCCTCGCTCAACCCCGCCATTGACGGCTACACCATCACCGGCGACGGCAACGTCCTCCACGCCCGCGCCACGTTGCGCTACCGCATTACCGACCCGCTCACGTATCAATTCAACTTCACCAGCGCCTCCAACATCGTCCAGAACCTCCTGAACAACGCCCTCAATTACGCCGCCGCCCGCACCACCGTGGACTCCGCGCTGCTGAACAACGCCGGCTTCAAGGAACGCGTCCTCGCCCGCGTCAACGAGCAGATCGACACCCTCAAGCTCGGCATCACCCTCGAGCCCAGCGACGTGCGGGTCATCCCGCCGCGCTTCGTGAAGACCGATTTCGAGGCCGTCCTCGCCGCCGAACAGGACCGCAGCAAAGCCGTCCTTGCCGCCCAAGGTTACGCCGCCACCAACGTCCTCGCCGCGCAGGCCGAGGCCAACTCCCTGGTCAACGCCGCCCAGGCGCAGCGCGTCAGCGCCGTGCAATCCGTGTCTGCCGAGGCCAGCGCCTTCACCAGCCAGTTGCCGCAGTATCAGGTGAACCCCGAACTCTTCCGCCAGCGGCTGCTCACCGAGACGTGGGCGCGCATCCTCGCCGGCAAATCCGACAAATTTTTCCTGCCCGAACGCGCCGACGGCAACCCCAGCGAACTGCGCCTGCAATTGAGCCGCGAGCCGCAGAAGGCCAAGACCACCGCCAATCCGTAAGTCAATTATATGCAAGTCACGTCTCTAATGAGCCAGCATGAGCAGGGACCGGAGTGCGGTTGCGGCCACGACCACGAGCATTCCAACGTCAGCCTCCGCTGGCTGCTGCTCGGCCTCGTGCTCGTCCTCAACGCCTTCGCCGTGGACTGGCTCTTCGAGGCCGGCGGCACGGTCGCCAGCTTCAGCGCGTTCTTCGGCGCGCTCATCCTCGGCACGCCCATCGTCATCACCGCCGTCAAGGACCTCAAACGCGGCCGTATGAGCATCAATGAGCTCGTCGCCATCGCCGTCCTCGCCGCGTTCGCCTCCGGCGATTACAAGACCGCCGGCATCGTCGCCTTCTTCATGCTCACCGGCGAACTCATCGAAACCCAGACCGCCGAGGGGGCGCGCGCCAGCATCGAATCCCTCATCAAACTCACGCCCACCAAGGCCCGCCGCATCCGCAAGGACGGCAGCGAGGAGGAAATCGCCGCCAGCCAGCTCGCCGTCGGCGACCTTATCCGCATCCGCCCCGGCGACAACGTCGCGGCGGACGGCCTCATCGTCAGCGGCCAGGGCTCGTTCAACGAGGCCACCATCACCGGCGAATCGTTGCCCGCCGACAAGAAGACCGGCGATGAAGTTTTTGCCGGCACGCAGAATTTAACGGGCGTTTTGGAGATCAAAGTCAGCCGCGCCGGCACGGATACCACGCTCGGCCGCGTCCGCGAACTCATTCTCGCCGCGGAAAAGACCAAGCTGCCCATCATGAAGATCGTGGACCAATACATGAGCTTCTACACGCCGCTCGTGCTGGTGATCGGCGCGCTGGTGTGGGCGTTCACGCACGACCTGACCCGCGTCATCGCCGTGCTCGTCGTGTCGTGCCCGTGCGCGTTCATTCTCGCCACGCCCACCGCGATGGTCGCCGCGCTCTCCGCCGCCGCGCGCCTTGGCATCCTCATCAAGAACGTCGCCGACATCGAGGCCGCCGCCAAAATCAACGCCTTCATCTTCGACAAGACCGGCACGCTCACCACCGGCCAGCTCGCCGTGAGCCGCCTCGCGCCCATCGGCGAAACCAAACCTGCCGAGCTGTTGCTGCTCGCCGCCAGCGCGGAAAAATATTCCAACCATCCCACCGCCAAGGCGCTCGCCGCGCTCGCGGGCGAAGCGGGAGTTCCCTTGACCGAGCCCAAGGATTTCACCGAAACCGCCGGGCGCGGCGTAAAGGCACAGATCGGCGGCGCGAGCGTGCTCGTGGGCCGCGCGCAATGGCTCAAGGATAACGGCATTGACGCGGGCTTCGAGAAATCCGTGGACCTGAAGGAGACGGAAGGCTGGAGCTTGATTTTCGTCGCGCAACACGGGAAATGCGTCGGCTGGGTGGGCTTGCAGGACCAGACGCGCACCGAGGCGCGGGAAGCGCTCACCGAGTTGAAGGAAGCTGGCGTGCGGCGCATCGCGATGGTCAGCGGCGACCGCCAGGTGGTCGCCACGCGCGTCGCCGCCGAAATCGGCTGCGAAGAGGCGCAGGGCGATTGTCTGCCGCAGAACAAGGTGGAATTTGTCCGCGCCATCAAGGCGAAGGGCTACAAGGTCGCCGTCATCGGCGACGGCGTGAACGACGCCCCCGCGCTCGCGGCCGGCGACATCGGCATCGCGATGGGCGCGGCGGGCAGCGAGGTGGCCATCCACAGCGCGACGATTGCGCTCATGAACAACGACCTGCGCCGGCTGCCGTTCCTGGTGAAGCTTTCGCGCAGCACGCGGGCAGTCATCAACCAGAACTTCCTGTTCGGCGTGTTCTTCATCGTCGCCGGGCTGTCGCTCGCGGCGCTGGGCTACGTCGGCCCGATCGTGGCGGCGATCCTGCACAACGCCGGCTCACTCATCGTGATCTTCAACAGCGCGCGGCTGGTGCGCAAAGGCGAGGAGCTGGAGCATTTCCATCCCGAACCCGTCGCGCCCAAGTCCGGCAGCGCGTCCGCTCCCCGGCTGACGCCGAAGCTGGCGTGATTGCCTATGAAGTGTTTCTACCATCCCGCAGTTGACGCGGTTGCCATCTGCAAGAACTGCAACAAGGGCCTTTGCGTTGAATGTGCCAAGGATGTCGGCAACGGGATGGCCTGCATCGGCAGATGCGAGGCGGAAGCTGCGGCGGTGAACGAAGCGATTCAGCGGGGCAAGAAATCCTTTGAAAAGGCGGCGAACACGTATTTCAAGATGGCGCTGTGGGTGGCTTTGCTCGGAGGCTGCATCACCGCCGGCGGCGTGATCACTTCCGCCAAGGGCGGCAAGGGCGGCGGCTCGATTTTGATCGGCCTGATCTTTTTGCTTGGCGCTGCGTTCTATTATTCCTCCGGCCGCGAATATCGCTCCCGTGATTGATTTTTATGCCCGCCGTTGAACCAACTCCGCACTCCACAATCGCCACTCCGCAATCCAGCGGCGAAGTCGTCATCTCCGTGCGCGGGCTGACGAAGGTGTTCAAGGATTTCTGGAACCGCCCCAAGGCACGCGCCGTGGACAATGTGGATTTCGACGTGCGCCGCGGCGAGATCTTCGGCTTGCTCGGGCCGAACGGCTCGGGCAAGTCCACGACCATCAAGCTGCTGCTCGGCCTGCTCCATCCCACGAAGGGACACATCGAGGTCTTCGGCAAATCACCGCGCCACGTGCAGACCAAGTCGCGCATCGGCTATCTGCCGGAGGAATCGTATCTCTACCGCTACCTGAACTCGCGCGAGACGCTGGACTTCTTCGGCAACCTGTTCCATCTGCCCAAAAATGAGCGCGACAACCGCGCGGAGCAGTTGTTGGACATGGTGGGCCTGAACCAGACGCGCACCCGCGCCGTCGGCGAATTTTCCAAGGGCATGCAGCGCCGCATCGGGCTCGCGCAGGCGCTCATCAACGACCCCGACCTCGTCATTCTCGACGAACCGACCGCCGGCCTCGACCCCATCGGCTGCCGCGAGGTGAAGGATTTGATCCTCGCCCTAGCGCGCCGCGGCAAGACGGTGATCTTGAGCAGCCACTTGCTCTCCGACGTGGAGGACGTGTGCGACCGCGTGGTGATCTATTACGGCGGGAAAATCCAGGCGGCGGGCACGTTGAAGGAATTGCTCGCCACCCCAGACACGCTGCGCATCACGACGCCCACGTTGCCGCGCGCGACGATGGAGCGCGTGCTGGAAATCATCCGCAAAGACGTCGCCGCGGACAAGGTTCGCGTGGACAACCCGACGCAGAATCTGGAAAGCTACTTTCTCGCCGTGGTCGCCAAGGCCAAGCAGGCCGCGGCGGAGACGAGCGGGGCGCAATCCGGCGCGCGCGTGGCGGCCTATCTACGCGGGGAAGCGACGCCGGACGCGGCGGCCACGAAAGTTTTGGAGAAACTCACGCTGCCCCAAGAGACGCCCGTCGCGCCCGCGCCACCAAGCGCCGCGCCCGCCGTGAACGAAACCAAGCTGGCGGCGCTCACACAGACCCCGTCCGCGCCCGCCGCGCCGGTGCAGCCCGCGCCCGAACCGGAAAAGCCGGTGGACTTGTCAAAGGCAGACGAGAAGCTCTCTTCACTGCTGGGGAAGAAGAAGTGACTTATCCGCGAATTACGCGAATGACCACGAATTTTTCATTTGGTTGGTTTCAATTGGCGACAATTCGCGCAATTCGCGGATTAAATTTCTGATGCAAAGACTCCTCGCCATCGCATGGTTGACCTGGAAAGCCGCGCTGCGGTTCAGGTTGTTCCTGGTCATCGCCGGGCTGTTGCTTGCGGCGGTGGTGGGCTTGCCGATCCTGATCAAGGATGACGGCACGGCGAGCGGCTTCACGCAGATTCTCCTGACTTACACGCTCGGCGCAATCACGGGCTTGCTCGGCTTGTCCACGTTATGGCTGGCGTGCGGCACGCTGGCGCGCGACATCGAGGAGTGCCAGATGCAGCTGCTCGCGGTGAAGCCCATCGCACGCTGGCAGATCTGGATGGGCAAATGGCTCGGTATCATGTCGCTGAATGCGGCACTCCTGCTGCTCGCGGGCGGGGCGGTCTACGGCCTGTTGCAATGGCGCGCCACCAAGCTGCCGGCGCCGGAACAGGCGAAGTTGCGGAGCGAAGTCCTCGTGGCGCGCGGCTCGGCGAAGGAGCGCAGTTGGGAAAACGAAATCAACGCCACAACGGAACAGGAATTGACCAAGCGGTTGAAGAACAGCCCCGTTTCCGCAGCGGAGATTTCCGAAGTGCGGAAGCAGATCCGCGAGCAGGTCAAAACGGCGTGGCAGATCGTGACGCCCGGCCAGGCACGCATCTGGCAGATCGATTTGGGTTCGGCGAAAGACAGCCTGCGCGATGTGCCATTGCAACTACGGGTGAAATTCAACGCCGCGCAGTCGAGCGCGGGCGGGACCTTCACCGCGCTCTGGCAGGTGGGAACTCCCGAGACGCCGCAGGTCACGCGGCTCGAACCGATGAGTCTGGCCCCGGACACGTTCCACGAGTTTGCGATTCCCGCAAATCTTTTGGACGAGAAAGGTATGCTCACGATTGTCTTCGCGAATCCGAACCGCACCACCCTGCTGTTCCCACTGGAGGACGGTATGGAGGTGCTGTATCGCACCGGCGGTTTCGGGGGAAATTTTCTGCGCGGGCTGGGTATCATTTTCTGCTGGATGGGATTACTGGCAGCCATCGGGCTGGCGGCAGCGAGCCAGTTGTCGTTCCCGGTGGCGGCGTTTTTCTCGCTGGCAGTCCTGGTCATGGGGCTTTCGAGCGGCACGATGGCGAATGCGGTGGAGAACGGCACCGTCGCGGGCGTGGACGAAGAGAGCGGCATCGCCGGCCGCTCGATCATCGACGGCGTAGCGCTGCCGGTATTCAAGGGCGCGCTGGTGATCATCAACCTCGTGAAAGGCTTTTCGCCGATTGACTCCTTGAGCAGCGGCCGCAGCATCACTTGGAGCGAGCTGGGGCGGGCGTTCGCGCAGATTGTGCTGCTGCTCGGCGGATTTTTCGCGCTGGTCGGCATGGTCCTGTTCCGCCGCCGCGAGCTGGCCACAGCGCAAGTCACCCAATGAACCGTCGGCTGAAACAAATCCTGCTCCTGTTGCTCGCGGCCCTGCTGTTGGCGGGCATTTCGCGCGTGCAGACTGCGCTGAATCACGACCGCGAGACACTGGGCCTCACGCGCGTGACGCCGCTGGAGAATGCGCCGCCGCTGCTGGCATTCACCACCGTCGCCCTGGGCGGTTTTCGCGGTTTGATCGCCAATGCGCTTTGGATCCGCGCCTCGGAATTGCAGGACAACGACAAGTTTTTCGAAATGGCGCAACTGGCGGACTGGATCACCAAACTCGAGCCACATTTCGTGCAGGTCTGGATAGTCCAGGGTTGGAACATGGCTTACAACATCTCGGTCAAATTCAAGGATTACTCCGACCGGTGGAACTGGGTGCAACGCGGCATCTCCCTGCTGCGCGATGAAGGGCTGCGTTACAACCCGAACGAACTCCTGCTTTACCGCGAGCTGGCGGGTTTCTTCCAGCACAAGATGGGCGCGAATATGGACGATGCGAACATGTATTACAAACGCGCGTGGTTCGAGGAGATGTATCAGTTTTTCCCCACCAACGCGCCGGATTACGCCGCGTTGATCTCACCGCAGACGCCCGAAGCGCGCGTCGCCACCCGGAAGTTAGGCGAAATCTACAAGCTCGATCCCGCGTTCATGCAGGATGTGGACCGGCGTTTCGGGCCGATGGAATGGCGGCTGCCGGAGGCGCACGCGATCTACTGGGCGGCGCGCGGCCTCGCGGTGGCCCAAGCCAACCCCGAACGCGTCAACCCGGAGGATCTGATCCAACTGCACCGGATGATCTATCAATCCATGCAGATCGCCGTCGTGCGCGGCCGCGCAATTGCCTCCGCCAACGGCAAGCTCCTCGACCTCGCTCCCAACCTCGCAATCATCGGCAAGGCCAACGACGCTTACGAACAAGCCATGCGCGACGACGCCAAGAACCGCGACCAGATCGTCGTGGGCCACCGCAACTTTTTGCGCGACGCCGTCTACTACCTCTACACCTACAACCGCGAGGCGGAAGCAGCCCAGTGGTTTGCTTATCTGGGAAGGGCCTACCCGGAAAAGCCGCTGGTCAGCCGCCCTGACAGCCTGCCCGGCAAAATCACGCTCGACGAATACGTCTATGCGCGCATCGAGGAAGAAGTGGGCGACACCTCGCGCGACAAGACCAAGATGTTGCTCGAAGGATTGCTCACTACCTACTACTACAGCCTCGCCATCGGCAACGACGACCGCGCGACGGGGTTTGAACGGATGGCCCAGAAAATCTGGGTCCGCTATCGGAGCAAAACGGAAGGCACCGGCGAACGCATCAGCATCCCTCCTTTGAACAGCATCAAGCAGGACGTCCTCCGCCGCGTGCTCGACCCCGAGCGCGGCTTCCCCCCCGAACTCGCGCTTCCGCTCCGCACCGCTCTCGGCCTGCCCGCCCCCACCAACGCGCCGCCCGCCGCCAGCCCCGACCGGACGACCCCGTGAAGCCGGGCGTCTTCAAGCTGGTAAATTTCCCCGTTTCCGTTAGTGTGACTTTCTGAATGTCCGAAGTCGTTCTCGCCTTTAACCAAGCCGACTGGCCGGTGCTGCTGCTGGATGCCGAAGGGCGGATCCGCCACGGCAACGCCGCCGCCACCGGCGTCTTTGGCGCGCCGGTGAAGAGCGGCACGGGGCGGCTCGCGGACATCTGGGGCACGGGCAATTCCACTGCACCCAAAGATTTTCTCAACGACTGGTCGCGTGCCGCGCACGGGACCGCGCCGCTGAATTTTCTGGGGCAGAACGGCAACCCCGTAGTCCTCGTCACCTCGCTGTGCCAGTTCACCCACGAGGGACAGCCGCAATTCCTCCTGCAGCTCCTCCCGCCGCCGCCGGAAACCCGCCCCGCCCCGCCCAGCGCCACCGGCTCCAGCGACAACGCCGCCCTCATCCAGAAACAAAAGCTTGATTGCGCCCTCCAGCTCGCCCGCACCATGGCGCTGGATTTCAACAACGCGCTCACCAGCATCCTCGGCCACACCTCGCTCCTGCTCAGCCGCGCCGAGGCGGACCATCCCTGGCGCGCCTCCCTCGTCGAAGTGGAAAAATCCGCCGCGCGCGCCGCTGAGATCGCCAGCGACCTCGCCGCCTTCAGCCGTCAGGAAAAAGAAACCCGCGCCCAGGCTGCCGGCAACCTCAACCAATTGCTGCAACGCACCGCCGAACTGTTCCAGAACTCCGCGCCCGGCAAGGCCACTTGGCAATTGCAGCTCGGCCGCAAACTTTACGCCGCCAAATTCGACGAGGCCAAGCTCCAGCAGGTCTTCGCCCGCATCCTCGAAAATTCCCTCCAAGCCCTTGGCAAAGACGGCCGCATCACCATCCAGTCCCGCAACCTCGAACTGACCCAGCCCACCCAGGACCGCAACGTCCAGCTCCCCGCCGGCAGCTACATCTGTGCGGAAATCACCGACACCGGCTGCGGTATCCCGGCGGAAGTGTTGCCCCGCATCTTTGAACCCTTTTTTACCACCAAGAAAGCCCCGCACCGCGGCCTTGGTCTCGCGTGGGTCTACGGCGTCATCAGCAACCACGGCGGCGGCGTAGCTGTTTCCAGCCAGCCCGGCGGCGGCACCTCTGTGCGCGTCTATCTTCCGGCAGACAGCAAGGTCCTGCAAGCCACCTCCTTCGACAACCACGAGCTCAAGGGCGCCGAAACCATCCTCATGGTAGACGACGAAGACCTGCTCCTCACGATGGGCCAGGCCATCATGTCCGCCTTCGGCTACAAGGTCATCACCGCCAACAGCGGTCAGAAAGCTCTGGAAATCCTCGCCAAAAACGAGCCGCCCATTGATCTGCTCATCACCGACCTCGTCATGCCTGGCATGAGCGGCCGCGAACTCGTCGAGCAAGCCCGCAAGACCGTGCCCGACCTCCGCATCCTGCGCACCAGCGGCTACGTCTTCCCCGGCAAGGACGAGAACGATATTGCCTATCTCCAGAAACCGTTCACCAGCCGCGAACTCCTCATCAAAGTCAAAAACGCCCTAGCCGACCCCGGGGAATAAACCGGGTCGCGCCCCATTCCGTTCGAAATTCATTGTTATGAAATCCTACAAAATCGCAGCCCTCGCCGGAGACGGCATCGGCCCCGAAGTCATGCGCGAAGCCATTCAGGTCCTCCGCGCCGCCGCGAAAAAATTCGGCTTCACTCTCACCATCACCGAAGCCCCCGTCGGTTGGGCCGGCATTGACGCCGCCGGCAAAGCCTTGCCCGACGCCACTCTCGCCCTCTGCCGGAACTCGGACGCCATCCTCTTCGGCAGCGTCGGCCTGCCCGACCGCGACCCGACGATTCCCAAGGAGGAACGCCCCGAGCGCGCCGCCCTGCTCCGCCTGCGGAAGGAATTCGGCCTCTTCGCCAACCTGCGCCCCGTGAAGCTCCCCGCCGTGCTCGCCCACGCCTGCCCGCTCGCCAAGGAGCGCCAGGGTGCCGGCATCGACATCCTCGTCGTACGCGAACTCACCGGCGGCATGTATTTCGGCCAGCCAAAGAAGACCGAAGACCTCGGCGGCGGCCACCAGCGCGCCATCGACACGATGGTTTACACCACGCCCGAGATTGAGCGCATCGCCCACGTCGCCTTCAAGGCCGCGCAACTCCGCCGCAAAAAACTCACCAGCATCGACAAGGCGAACGTGCTGGAGAATGGCATCCTCTGGCGCGAAGTCGTCACGCGCATCGGCAAGAATTATCCCGATGTCACCCTCGAACACATGTTCGTGGACAATGGCGCGATGCAGTTGATGCTCAAGCCCACGCAGTTCGACGTGCTCCTCTGCGAAAACATGTTCGGCGATATCCTCAGCGACGAAGCCGCCGCGCTCGGCGGTTCGCTCGGGATGCTGCCCAGCGCCAGTCTCGGCGCGACCACCGGAAACCAAACCTTCGGTTTCTATGAACCCGCCGGCGGCACCGCGCCGGACATCGCCGGCAAAAATCTCGCCAAACCCATCGCCCAAATCCTTTCCGCCGCGATGCTGCTGCGCCAGAGCTTTGGAGAGAATGCCGCCGCCGCCGCAATCGAAGCGGCTGTGACCGCCGCCATCAATGCCGGCAACCGCACCGGCGACATCTTCAGCGCCCACGAAGTCAACGCCAAGCGCGTCGGCACCCGGGAAATGGGCGCGGCCATCACCGCCGCGATTTAGTCGGGATTCCGCGGCCGTGACCTTGGAGTGAGCGCGACCCGGCGCTCCCGTTACACGTCGATCACCGGACCGTCGTCATTGCCGGGCGTTCTTTTGCCGCGCTGGACTTGCACCCGGGGCTTGCCGGTGCCGGTCAGCAGGTTGAGGACGAAGGAGATGATGCTGATGACCACCGCGCCCTTTAATGCTGCGGTGAAGTCGGCCACATGGAAACCGGTGACCAAGTTGCCGACGAAGTAGAGCAGCACGGCGTTGATGACGAGCGTGAACAGACCGAGCGTGAAAACGAGCAACGGCAGGGAGAGCACCAGCAGCAACGGGCGCAGGAAGGCATTCAAGATTCCCAGGACGAGCGTGGCGACCAGCAGGTCCAAGTTGCTGTCGTACCGGATGCCATTGACCAACTTGACGGCGACCAGCACGGCCAGCGTGTTGATCAACCAGCGCTGCAAAAAAGTTTTTAAGGCGGAGGCCTTCATGCGGGAACGATGTGCAGGAATTTGACGGGCGCGCCGCCAGTGAGCGTGGCGGTGCGCAACTCCGCGGGGAGCAGGCAGAATTGCCCGGGGCGCAGCGCCTCGGTATGACCGGCAGCCCGAATCGTCAGATCACCTTGGACTACGGCGATGATTTGGGGCCGGGACAGTTCCGGCAGGGCGTAGTCGTTCGCCCGCAAGCTGATTTCGGTGACGGCGAACAGCGGGTCGTTGACGAGCGCGCGCGCGGTGTGATTCGCGCCAGCAACAGGAGTGGCGGCGGCGAGGGCCGGCTCGAAGTCGGCGAAGTCGATCGAGGCGAGCGCATCTGCGACGTGCAGTTCGCGGGGCTGGCCGTCGAGGCCCACGCGGTTCCAATCGAACACGCGGTAGGTGGTGTCGGAGTTTTGCTGGATTTCGAAAATGACGTTGCCCGCGCCGATGGCGTGGACGCGTCCGCTGGGAAGGAAGAGGGCATCGCCGGGCTTCACGGCGAGACGATGGAAACATTCGCCCACTTCGCCGGTGGCTATTTTCCGCTCGAACTCCGCGCGGGTGACGCCGCGTTTCAGGCCGGCATAAACATCCGCGCCCGTTTCGGTCTGCGCGAAATACCACATCTCGGTCTTGGGTTCGCCGCCGAGTTGAGGCGCGAGCGCGGCGGGCGGATGGACTTGCAGGGAGAGCTTGTCCTGCGCGTCGAGAATCTTGATGAGGAGCGGAAATAGTTTTCCCTGCGGACGCGCAGTGCCGAGCAGCGCGGCGGCGTGATGCTCCATGAGCCAGCGCAGGTCTTTGCCGGCCAGCGGGCCGTTGGCGATGACGCTGGCGTCTCCGGGGCGGTCGGAGATCTCCCAAGATTCGCCGATGACTTTGCCGGGCGGCAGCGGTTTCTGGTAAAGCGTTTCGAGGCGGCGAGCGCCCCAGACGCGCTCCTTGAAGCGCGGGTGAAATGTCAGCGGGTAAAGCATAGCGGGGTGATGGGTGGCTAAGTGCGGAGACCTCAAGCAGCGGCGGCGGGCTTGGGCGCGGCGGCTTTTTTGCGCGACGGCTTCACGGACAGCGGGTTGGACTTTTCGAGATAGTGGCCGTGGGCGCGGAATTTGTCGTAGCGTTGTTTCAGCCGGGCGGCGACGGGCAGGGCCTGGAGTTCGACGAGTTGCTGGAGCAGCGCGGCTTTGAGATTGGCAGCGGTGGTTTCGTAGTCGTTGTGCGCACCGCCGAGCGGTTCGGGCACGATGGCATCCACGAGTTTCAGTTCCAGCAAATCCTTGGCGGTGATCTTGAGCGCTTCGGCGGCTTGAGCGGAGGCCTTGCGGTCTTTCCACAGAATCGCAGCGCAACCTTCCGGGCTGATGACGGAGTAATAGGCGTTCTCGAGGATCAACACGCGGTCGGCCACACCGATGCCGAGCGCGCCACCGCTGCCGCCTTCGCCGATGACAACAGCGATGACGGGCACGGTGAGGAGCATCATCTCACGGAGGTTGACGGCGATGGCTTCGGCGATGTGGCGCTCCTCGGAGGCGACGCCGGGAAACGCGCCAGCGGTGTCAATGAGTGTGATGATGGGCAGGCCGAATTTGTCCGCGAGGCGCATCAGGCGCATCGCCTTGCGGTAGCCTTCGGGGTGGGCGGAGCCGAAGTTGCGGAGGATGTTTTCCTTGGTGTCGCGCCCTTTCTGCGTGCCAATAACGACGACGCGCTGGCCGCCGAGCCGGGCGAAGCCGCCCACCATGGCGCGGTCTTCGGAATACAGCCGGTCGCCGTGCAACTCGTTGAAATCGGTGAAGGCGTGCTTGATGTAGTCGAGCGTGAAGGGGCGTTTGGGATGCCGGGCCATCTGCACGCGCTGCCAGGCATTGAGGTTGGAGAAGATCTGCTTGCGGGTTTCCGCGATTTTATCCTCGATTGCTTTGATCTCATTCTCGAAGTTCACGTCCATGGCGTGTTCTTCGGGATGGCTTTTCAGATCTTCAAGTTTGGCTTCCAGTTCAAAGATCGGCTTTTCAAAGTCTAACTGATGTTTCATCGGTGACAAGGTAATGGATTTGGCATCGAGCAGGCAACGCTGAATTCCACCGCCGCACCGGTGATGTAGCCGCGTTGGTGAAAGCGCGGACGGGCAAGACCGCCGAGAATCCGCGTTGTCACCAACGCAGCTACGCCCCGGCAAATCCCGGCGGATGGGGCGGGTTCGCGCGGAAATGATTTCAATGCCGAGAACTGTCCCCTTTATGGAGGGTCAGAGCGCTTTTTGCGCTGGTCCACGCCGCGGTCACTTGGGGAACGCGCCGGTGTGGCAGGAGTGGCAGTCGAAGTTCTCGTATTCGGCGTCCACGTGGATGAAGGTGTCGCCCTTGGCGTTGAGCTTCTGCAATTGTTCGCCAGCACCTTGCGCTAGGATGGTGTGGCAAGAGGAGCAATCGCTGGCGGGAATTTTTTTCTTGGGGTCGCCCACAGCCTTGTGCGTGCCGTCGTGGCAGCGGAAGCAGCCGGGCCACTCCTTATGGCCGATGTTTTCCGGGTAGGCACGCCAGTCGGCCTTCATCTCGGGGAAGAAATTCCGGGAGTAGATGCCTTGCACTTCGGCGACGAGCGCGTCCACGTTCTTCGCGGTAGGATATTGGGCGCGGAGCGTGGCGGAAATTTTCTGCAATGCCTCGGGCTCGGTCTGGTAGGGTTGGATGAGGACGGCCACGGCGTTGGATTTCACCCACGGCAGGGTGCGGTCAATCTTGCCTGTACTCAACGCAAGGTCCACGGAATCGTTTGGCGTGCGGTAGCGGTGTGAGGGACGGTTGTGGCAGTCAATGCAGTCCATCGTGCGGACCTCGAACTGGCTGATGTCGTTGGTGAACTTGGGCGAACGGTATTCGGTGACTTCGCCCTTAGGACTGGTGACGCGCACCCAGGGGATGACCTGGCGGCGTTCGTCGGTGGCAAGGTATTCAATCTTGTTGTCCTTGCTGATATGCCAGTGGATGCCACCGACGGGGCCGTGCGCAGGGTCGGAGCCGCCGACCTTTAGCGACAGGTGGACGGCGAAGGGAGTGTTGGTTTCATCGGCGAGAAAATGCTGGTAGATGCGATCCAAGTTGGCGGTGAATTTGTTGGGCCAATGACATTCCTCGCAGGTCTCGCGGGCGGGGCGGAGGTTGCGGATGGGCGTGGGGATGGGGCGTTGGTAGTCGCCGGTGATGACGCCGATGAGCTGGTGGACGCCGTTCATCTTGGCTTTGACGAAGGCTTCCGCACCGTGGCCGACGTGGCAGGCGACACATTCCACGCGGGCGTGGGAGGAATTCTGGTAGGCGGTGAATTCCGGCTTCATCGGCGTGTGGCAGGTCTGGCCACAGAAGTTGACGGATTCGCTGACGTGATAGCTCTGGTAGCTGCCGATGGCGGTGCAGAGGAGAAACCCCACGCTGGCGACGACAAACCATTTCAACTTCTTCTGG
>Ga0075471_10001062_pt1 | contig 17629 bp, 12 predicted proteins | sample DEB19_08_DNA_2_FD_74787 | JGI IMG/M metagenome (GOLD analysis project Ga0075471, IMG submission 74787) | Aqueous microbial communities from the Delaware River and Bay under freshwater to marine salinity gradient to study organic matter... | ecosystem: Environmental > Aquatic > Marine > Coastal ... | reverse complement strand
CGCTGCCGGGCTTGTGGCCTCGTCCTGGGTTGGGCCAGGAATCGAGGAACTCCGCGCTTGCGCCGTTGTCGGAGAGGAATAGCACGAGCGTGTTTTGCTCCGCGCCCAGCTTCTTCACCGCGTCGAGCACGCGGCCGATGCCTTGGTCCATGCAATCAATCATCCCGGCATAAATGGCCATGCGTAGGTCCCAGTCCGCACGCTCGGCCTCAGACAAGCTGGTCCACGCCTTTGCCTCGGGCGCGCGCGGCGAGAGTTGGGCGTCGCGCGGGAAGAGGCCGAGTTCCTTCTGTTTCGCGAAGCGCCGCTCGCGCTCAACGTCCCAGCCGTGCGCGAACTTGCCACGATACTTCGCGATGTCCGCCGGCTTGGCGTGGAGCGGGAAGTGCGGCGCGGTGTAGCAGAGGTGCAGGAAGAAGGGCTTCGTCTTCGCGTCACGCCCGTGCTCTTCAAGGAACTTCACCGCGTAGTCCGTGAAGGCGTCGGTGGCGTAGAAGTCTTCGCCGGGCTTGATGTTCTCGCGGTCGAGGTAGAGCGGTTGCAGCGCGAAGTAATTTCCACCTCCGCCGGAGCCGTAGGCGCGGTCGAAGCCCCGGTTCATAGGGTGGTTGCGCGTGTCGGCCTTCGCCTTCGCTCCGCCGCCGCCGAGTCCACCAACGTGCCATTTGCCGACGTGGTAGGTGCGATAGCCGCTGTCGCGCAGCAGTTCCGCGATGGTCGCGGTGTTCTCGCCAATTCCGCTGCTGTAGCTGGGCGGACGCCACGGCTGGAGCATGTGCCCGACGCCGGCTTGGTGCGGGTAAAGTCCCGTGAGCAGCGAGGCTCGCGTGGGACAGCAGCGGGCGGCATTGTAGAACTGCGTGAAGCGCAGCCCGCCCGCCGCGAGCCGGTCCAAGTTCGGTGTGGCGATGCTGGAGCCGTAGCAGCCGAGGTCGGAGAAGCCGAGGTCGTCGGCGAGGATGAGCAGAATGTTCGGGCGCAGCGCGGACGCGGCGGGCAGCGAAAGCGCGATGAGGCAAACAGCGAGGAGAAGACAACCAACACGGGACTTCATGGCGGAAATCTAGCGACCCAGTGTGAGCAGCGCAACGCGAGGCCCGGCCAGTAAGTGCGACCGCCTCTGAACCCGTGCCGGCGGCTTGCAGCCGCCGTCCGTTAGGCACAGCAGGACGAGGCGTTTCCGTGCGCTCCACCCGCAACAAGGCGGCTGGAAGCCGCCGGCACGGCACTGGAGCCGCTTCACCTCAGTCCACCGGCGACTCAGCCAGCAGCTTGCGATACACCTGCCGGGCGTGCTCGTAATCCTGCCGGGCCTGCGGTTTTTCCTCGGCGGCGTAGGTGCGTTCCTTCTGCGTCCAGCACAGTTCCAGCGACTTCGCGCACCACTCGGCGCTGCGCTTGGAGGCGCGCACGGGCTGGTCGCCGACCGTCACCCAAATCGGGTTCGTGTGGCTGCTGGGCAGGACGCGCAGCGCGACCCAACTGCTGCGCTCAATCTTCGTCTCGAAGGTGAGGTTGACCTGCGAGCCGTCGGCCACGATGCGCTTGGTCTCGACGGACTTGCCGTTGACGATGAGTTCCACCGGGACTTCGCGCGACTCGCCGATGCGGGCGCGCTCGATGTCCCAGTAGGGCTTTTGGGAGTAAGGGCGGTTCTTCATCGAGGCATCGGGCTGGTCGTTGAGGCGGGCGGCGACCTTGGCGGAAACTTTCACGGTGCCGGGTGCGGCGAGCTTGAGTTCGCTGCCGTTCATGCCGAGCGAGGCATTGTTGACCTTGAAGTCAATCAAGTGGCTCTTGCCATCGCTCACGTAGTTGTTCCCCGCGCGGATGCCTTCGCACCAGTCCTCGTAAGTCCACTTCGCCGGGAGCTTCACATAGCTGCGGCCCAGCCCAACCTTCTCGCCGTAGATGCACGGGAAATCCGTCTCGCCGCTGATGCGCGTGCGGAAGCCGACGTTGAGCGTGTGATACCAGATGTTCAGCTCCCACGCGTAGGGCGTGTCCACCATGCTGAGGAAGTCGACGGCGGGCACGGGCTTCTGGTCCGGGCCGGGCACGAGGTGCGTCACGGCCATGATGTATTCGTTCGCGCCGATGCCGTTGAAGGGCGGTAGGTCGTAGCTGGGCAGGTCGGCGGTCGGGAGGGTCAGGCCCCAGCCGCTGTGCGCGGGGCCGACGAGCGCGCCCTGTTTCTTCGCCCAGCGCAATGTGTTCAGGCCCAGCGTGGGCCAGTGATTCTTCGAGTCGCCGCCGGGATACATCTGGTCCTTGAGCCGCAACAGGCATAGGTGCCCGCTCTGGTGCGAGCCGAAGCCGGAGACCTCGATGTCGTAGCGCAGCACGTAGGGATGCAGCGAAACCTTGTCGTCCTTGCCGATGAAGAACTGCTTTTGGTAGTCGAAGCACGGACCCCACGTGAGGTTCGCACCGACCTTCAAGTCCTCGCCCAAGATGTGCCGCACCATGTCGTCCGCGTGGACGCCCTCGGTCGGGTTCGTGTAGTGCGCGCAGCCGGCGGCGTGGATGTGGTGGTCGCCGGAGACGTAACCGAACTTGAGCGGGTCAATCCATCGCTCAACCTTGAAGTCGAGGCGCTTTGTCGCCTTCGTCACCGTGACCTTGCGCCGCTGGAGCACCGACTCCGGGCCGCGGTCGAACTCGATGGTGTAGTCGCCCTCCGGCAGCCGAATCTTTTCGCCATCCATGCGATAGACCTGCGGGTGGAAGGCGAAGTCCGGTGCGAGGCGCTTGGCCTGCGAGGGATAGACGCGGCCTTGGGCGTCGCGGATGAGGAAGCCGGCGGTCGTGGGTTTGCCGTTCTCGTCCTTCACTCCGAGCGTAATCTCCGGCGCGGCCAGGCAGGTGAAGAGCAAATCCACCTCATTGCGAAAGCCAATGTCCTGAGTGCCTTGGCCGACGTTGAAGCCAATCTTCGCCTCGCGCTTGCCGGCGTCGCGGCTGTAGAGCTGCACGATGCGATACTCGACCGTGAGGCCGGAGAGCGCGGGGCGCAGCGGTTGGGCGTCGTAGGTGCGGAGGTCGAGCCAGAGGTCGGCGAGCTTGAGCGTGGGCGGCTCGCCCTGCTTGCGGCGGAGCTTGTCGGAAGGCGTGGTGGCCGCGCGAACGTTGTGGACGGATTGGGCGTTGGGGCTGACGGCGGCAAGCGGCGCGGTGGTGCCGGACTCGTTCGCGACCTTCACGAGGAACTGCCGCCAGCCGTCCTGCATCAGCTCCGGCTTCGCGTCGCCCTGCGCGACCTTCACGCGCATCTCGGGGTTGATGTGGACGCCGAAGAGCGCGTAGCGGTCGAGGATTTCCTGGAGCTTCACCACGGCGGCCTTGTGATCGGGCGCCTCCATGGCCGCGTTCAGCGCCGCCTTGTCCGCTGCACTGAACGGCGTGCCGAGATAGTCCGTGGCCTCGACGAGCCGCCGCACCTGCGCGACGAACGGCTGCCATTCCACTTCGCTGACGATGGGCAGCGCGGCGAGGGCGTTAAGCGAGAGAGCGAAGAACAACGAGAGAGCAAGCAACGACGCACGCATAGACAGCACGGGGCTAAGGTTGATGCTCGGAGCATAGCAATCGACCCCGCCAGGCGAAGCGGAAAGTTGAGCCGTGGCGGCAGGCGTCCCCGCCTTCCCCACGCTTGCCTTCACTTCGCTCCTTCCTACACTCCGCGCGCCGATGCTGAACCTAGACACGCTAAATCCCGAGCAACGAGATGCCGTCGAGACGGTGCGCGGGCCGGTGCTCATCCTCGCCGGGGCGGGCACGGGCAAGACGCGCGTCATCACTTTCCGCATCGCGCACATGGTCCAGCGCGGCATTGCGCCGGAAAACATTCTCGCCGTCACGTTCACGAACAAGGCTGCGCGCGAGATGCTGGAGCGAGTAAACCAGCTCCTGCCCAAGCGCCGCAGTTCCGACGACGAAAAGCCTTCGCGGCCCACTGTCTCCACCTTCCACTCGCTGTGTGTGCGCATCCTGAGGCAGCACATCGAGCTGCTCGGCTACAAGAAGAACTTCGTCATCTACGACGAGGCGGAGCAGCTCGGGGCGATCAAGAAAATCCTCGCCAACGTCTCCGCCAAGGGCGAGCAGACCGACCCGCGCGCCGTGCTCACGCTCTTGAGCAAGTTCAAGAACGGCGGCGCGGCGGCCGAGGCGGCCTTCAAAGACCCCAACGTCTCCGCGCTCGCCGAGCACGTCCGCAAGAAATACGAGTCCGCGCTCAAGGCCTGCAACGCGGTGGACTTCGACGACCTTATCCTGCTCACGCTCCGGCTCTTTAACGAGCATCCCGAGGCGCTCGACGCCTGCCGCGCACGCTTCCGCTACGTGATGGTGGACGAGTATCAGGACACGAACGCCGCACAGTTCCAGCTCGTCCACGCGCTCACGCTCAAGCACCGCAACCTCTGCGTCGTCGGCGACGATGACCAGTCCATCTACGGCTGGCGCGGCGCGGAGGTCGCCAACCTGCTCGATCTGGAAAAGCATTTCCCCGAGGTGAAGGTGGTGAAGCTGGAGCAGAACTACCGCTCGACGAACACAATTCTCCAGGCCGCCAACGCGGTCATCAAGAACAACGCCCGGCGGCGCGGGAAGAATCTGTGGTCGCAGAACGGCCAGGGCGCGAAAATCCTCCTGCACGCCTTCGACACCGACGACACCGAGGCGCGCACGGTGGCCGAAACCATCGAGTTCAAGCGCATGACGCAGCGGGTGCCGTGGGGCGACCAGGCGATTCTCTTCCGCACGAATCTCCAGTCTCGGCCCATTGAGATGGAGCTGCGCAAGGCGGGCATTCGCTATCACCTCATCGGTGGGCAGAGCTTCTTCGACCGGCGTGAGGTGCGAGATTTTCTCGCCTACGTGAAGACGTTCCTGAACCCGCACGACGATGTGAGCCTGCTGCGCATCGCGAACGTCCCCGCGCGCGGCCTCAGCGACGTGACGATGGAGCGCCTGCTCGGCGCGAGCCAGGAGCGGCATTGCTCGGTCTTCACTGCGATGCGGCACACGGACGTGCAGTCGAGCTTCCAAGCCCGCACCCGCGAGGCGATCCAGGAGTTCGTTGGCTTCATCGAGGAAACCCGTGCAAAGCTCGCGGACGAATCACTTGTCGGGCATCCCACTGCTTTGCAGGAATGGTCGGAGAAGTTCCTCAACGACACGGGTTACTGGAATGAACTGCGGCGCGGCGAGAAGAACGTGGAGCAGGCGGAGAACCGCATCCGCAACCTGCGCGACTTGATTGCCAAGATGGATGGCGAGGCCGCGAACAAACCGCCGTCCGACCGCTTGGACACGTTTCTGGAGGACATGACGCTCGACGCCGACCGGGCGGAGGAGAAGGAGGCCGGCGACGCCGTAACGCTCATTACGATGCACTCGTGCAAGGGGCTCGAATATCCCCATGTCTATGTTGTGGGCTTGGAGGACGGCCTGCTGCCTCACTCGCGGTCGAAGGTGGAGGGGACGATGGATGAGGAGCGTCGGCTGTTCTACGTGGCCATCACGCGCGCGAAGCGGGAGCTGATGATTTCACACTGCGGCGGGCGCAAGAAGTATGGCCAGGTGATGCCCTGTCATCCCTCGCCCTTTCTCAAGGAGCTGCCCAAGGAGCTCATTGAGGACGCGGAGGAGAAGGGCAAGCAACCCGTCACGCAGGACCGGGCGAAGGACATGTTCGCGGCGATGCGCGCGGCCTTGCAGTAGGCGGCCTCGGCCAACGGCGTCGCGCACCGCTTGCCAGCACCCCCAAGCTTCCGGATACTCCGCCCGTGAGCCTCACTGTCACGCAGCTCTCGGATCAACTGCTGGCCTCCTACGCGCGCGTGGGCGGCATCAACCATCTGGATGGCAAGAACCTGCCCTCCAAGACCGCCATCGCCGCCATCACGACCGATCTGCTGCGCCTGCTCTTTCCCGGGTTCTTCGAGGAGAAGCCGATGCACTCGTCAGAGCTGAAGGTGGAAACCGCGATCCTCATGGACACGGTGCAGGAGCGGCTGGAGGACGAGCTGCTCAAGAGCCTTGCCTACAGCCCGCGCGACAACTCGAACAAAAAGGATCTCCGCGGGGAGGCGCGGCAGTTGACGCTGGAATTCCTTGGCAGCCTCCCGCGCCTGCGGGAGATCCTCCAAACGGATGCGGAGGCGGCTTACAACGGCGATCCTGCGGCCTTGAGCAAGGAGGAGGTCATCGTGGCCTATCCGTTCATCGAGGCCATCGCCGTGCAGCGCATGGCGCACGAGTTGTATCGGCAGGGCGTCGTGCTGATCCCGCGCATAATGACGGAGTGGGCGCACAGCCGCAGCGGCATGGACCTGCATCCGGGCGCGCGCATCGGCACGCATTTCTTTGTGGACCACTGCACGGGCACGGTGATTGGCGAGACCAGCACCATCGGCAACCACGTGAAGATGTATCAAGGCGTTGGCTTGGTGGCGCGTTCGCTGGCGGGTGGCCAGACGCTCAAGGGCCAGAAGCGCCACCCGACGGTGGAGGACCACGTCACGATTTACGCGGGGGCGACCATCGTGGGCGGCGAGACGGTGATCGGCGCGCACAGCACCGTGGGGGCGAACGTGTTCCTGATGCACAGCGTCCCGCCGCACTCGTTGGTCATCTACGAGGAAGTCAACGTGCGGGTGCTCGACAAGCGGGAGCGGGAAAAGGGACGGACGGACTTCCAGATTTGACGGGAGGCTTCCCGGCGGACGCCCGGGGTCAGCCCAAGTCCTGTTCCATCTGCCGCACGATGTCCACAAACTGGCGGACGAGTCCGAGATCCTTCTGCCCGGGGGCGGACTCCACGCCGCTGGAGACATCCACGCCGTAAGGCCAGACCTGCTGGATGGCGTCGGCGATGTTATCGGGCGTCAGCCCGCCCGCCAGCAGGATGGGCCGGCCCAGTTCCTTCGCCTGCGCCGCCAGTTCCCAGTTGAACCGCTCCCCGGTGCCGCCCCGCTGGCCGGGGACATAGCTGTCCAGCAACCAGCCGTCCACCGCGTAGTCTGGCAGCACCTGCAGCGATGCGGCGTTCTGGATGCGAAAGGCCTTTACCACCTTGAGCGGGGCAAACTGGGCGCAAAACCCGGCGGTCTCCTCGCCGTGGAACTGCAGTGTGTCGAGCCCGCACTCGGCCACCGCCGCCCGGACTGTCTCGGCGCTGGCGTTCACGAACACGCCGACCTTGGCGACAAACGGGGGGAGTGCGCGGATGATTTTTGCCGCCGCCGCCGGGGCGATGTGGCGCTTGCTGCCCTCGTAGAACATGAAGCCCAGCGCATCCGCTCCGGCCTCGACCGCGCCGAGGGCGTCCGGCAGGCGGGTGATACCGCAGATTTTGACTTTGAGGCGCACAGTTACTTGATGAGGTCGAAGTGGCCGATGGCCGGCAGCGGGCGGCACTGGCCACCGGCGGCGTTGACGATGCCCAGCACCACCAGCACGAGCCAGCCCACCCACAGCACGGGCACCAGCAGGACGAGTGCGAAGTTCACGAAGGGGATGAATCCGATGACCAGACAGCCGACCAGCGCCATGAGGCTGGCCAGGAACAGCACCAAGCCCTGGTTGCAGTGATACTTGGCGAACTTGGAACTGGGTGCGGCGACCAGCCCGACCACAAACAGAATCCAGAGATAGGCGAGAATCGCAAACACCCGGTTCTTCTCGATGTCCTCGGCGTCATTCGCTGGCGCTGTGGGAGGAGGAACGGTTTTGGGCGGGGCGGCCGGGGGCGGAGTGGGCGGCGCGGCCGGCACTGGTGGCACCGTCGGCGGGCGACAGTTCGCGAACTCGGGCAGGTTCTTGGCCGCCAGCCAGTTGGTCATGCCTTCTTTCCACACATACGAGTCCGGCGAGACGACGCCTTGGGTGAGCAGGGCCTGCAACGCCGCAGTGTCCACCGGCGCGGAAGGCTGCCCGTTCTGAACGTATCTCCAGGTGCTCATGGTGCTGCTTCGATTGCGGCTGGATGACACCAAATTCCCAGTCGAGCCGCAAACAGATTGTCCCCGCCCGGCATTTTGGATGCACGGCGGAAACGCGCCGACGGGATTATTCCTTGGCAATCGCCTTGGGTGGGGCGGGCGGGGCGACCAGGCCAGAAGCATTGGTGCTGGTCGGGTCGGAAGTGAACTGCAGCTTTTGCTTGGCCTTGGCGGGCGGGCTGTTGGTGGAGGTCGGGCGCTTGTCCTTGCGGTCGGTGTCCTGCTTCTTGGGCGTCCGGGAGAGCTTCAGCTCCACGTCATATTTTTTGACCTGATCGGGCGTGAGCTGGGCGCGAATCTTGTCCCCGACCGTCCGGACCTCCTCCTTCATCTTGGCCGCCACCGGATCCCAGTAAGGCTTCGTGCGCTGGTTGCTCTCGCGGAGGATCTGGCCGATGTGCTCGCGTTGCTCTGCGGTGAGCGCGAGCTGCTTGTCGAGGTGGTTGAGAAACTCCGCGCGCTGAATCTGGCTGTAAGTGAGGGCGGGGGGGGGCTTGGCGGCCTTGTGCGGCCGCTCAACCAGCGTGGTCACCAGCGCTCCCGTCACGACACCTGTGCCGTAAATCAGGACCGTGGCCAGAATGAACTTCCACGGGTTCATCGCTCACTCGCCCGCAACGTCGTCGCTCGAAAGGATGGTGTTCTCCAGCGCCTGCTCGAGGTTATTGCTGTCCGGCTCCGCCGGCATCGTGGCTAGCACCCAGATAGCCAGGCCGGTCATCACCGAGAAGCAGGGAGTGACCGCGCGCCAGAGCCAGCGGCCGTAAAGCGCCCACACATCCACCACGGTTTGCGCGGACAGCCGCGCCATGATGCGTTTCTCAAAAGCGTAGGGCACCGCGTCGCTGGGCGGGCTGGCCTTGGCGACGGCTACCAGTTTTTTGTGGAGGGTTTCCAGTTCCATAACTGCAAAGGCAGACGAGGGCGTGACGGTGGGAGTTACAAAAACTTTTCGCGGGTGATGGTCTCCAAAATCTTCTTCATCTGCGCGCGTGCCCGGAACGCGCGGACCTTTACCAGCGGCACGGACCAGCCGGTGAGCTCGGCGATTTCCTTGACGGACCGGTCCTCGATTTCCAGAAGCGTGATGACCAGCCGGGCCTCCGGGCTCAACTGCTCCAGCACCCGGTCAATCAAGGCCCGGGCGGCGCTGCTGCCCTCCTCGTTGCCGGCCGGGGCGGCGGCGAAACGCTCCAGCCAGTCCACTTCCGGATCGGACAGCTCGGTGATGGTGGTTTCCCGATTCCGCTGGTGAGAGCGGAGGAAGTCGTAACAGGTGCGCACCGCCAGGCGCATGAGCCAGTGCTCGAACGGGGCCTCGGCCCGGTAGCTGTCCAGCTTCTGGAAGGCCTTGATGAAAACTTCCTGGACGATGTCCTGCACCTCGTCCTCCCGCCGGGCGTAGCGCCGGGCCGTCGCGAACACCCTCGGCTGATAGCGGGTGATGAGCGGCTCAAACTGCGCCACGTCGCCTTTGCGGACGGCGGCAATCAGTTCAGCGTCGCTGGGTTCCATCGAGTTGATTATGGCGAATCATGAGACCAAAGCAAAACGCAAAGCCACCGCCAGATACGCGGTGGCTTTGCCAGAGACGGAATCGCCGCCAGTCGGTTACTGATCCGCCGGCGGGCGACGAGGGGCTTCCGGGCGGCGGTCTTCGACCGGCTTACGGCCTCGCTCACCACCCGGCTGCGGGCCGCGATCTCCCTCCGGGCGAGGACCACGATCGCCGTCTGGACGTGGTCCCCGATCCCCCTCCGGGCGAGGACCGCGATCCCCTTCACCGGGGCGGCGGACCTGAACGCCATCGCGGGGCGCGTCAGGACGGCGGAAATCTCCCTCAGCGGGCCGGCGGACATCGCCCCCCTCGCGGCGGACATCAGCTCCCCCCTGCGGTTGAAATCCGGGACGAGGTCCGAAATTGGCCATCATCTTGCGGAGGCGTTCCACGGTCTCCTTGGGCAGTTGATCCCGCACCCGGGCAAACGCGCGGGCGCGGGCCAGGGTGACATCAGCTTCCAGCTTGGCGACGGCCATGGACTTGTCCCGGATGAGCTCCTCATTGGGCTTGTCGGACACGGCGGACTCCGCGATCTCGCGGCGCAGGCGCGCCAGCTTTTCGCCCGTCTCGCGCATCACATCCTGGTTCGTTTCGAAGAAGCCGCGCAAGGCCATGCGCTGCTGGTCGTTCAGGTCGTGAAACAGGTCCTGAGGATTCACCCCGCCGCGCTGGCCATCCACCCCGCGCACCTCACCACGTTCGCCCGGGCGAAACTCGCCTCGCGGGGCTTGATCCCGCCGCAATTCCTCGCGACGGGGTTCTTCCCGGCGGGGTTCCTCCCGGCGGGGTTCAGGTGGACGGCCTTCTCCGCGAGCGCGCTCGTCCGGCTTGAAGTCACCTCGCGGAGGGCGTTCGTCACGCGGACGTTCTTGCGCATCCAGGAGCTGCGGCAGGGTGGCAAGCGCCAGCCCGCACAGGGCAGCGCAGAACGGACGGAGGACAGGGGTCGGTTTCATAATGGTTTCAACGGGTCGCCGGACAGTGTGTCACATGGCATCTGGTCATTCAACGTCGCAACCAGACAAATAGTTCGCTGCCGTGGTGAAAAAGGAGACGCCGCAGCCCGCAAGCCGTTACACTTCTGGCAAGAGGCTTCCCTCATCCTTCCATGCCGGCACCGAACAATCATCGAACTCCCCTCGCATCGCCGACGTCCGTAGTGGGAAGTCTCATGCCGTCCCTGCACACCAACTTTTGTCGCCCTGCGGTGAACCGACGGTTCCGGGTAGCAACCTCATCCATCCAGTGCGATGTCACCCGGGCGGTTGCGCTCCGCTGCCGGGGGGCGGCCGGTTATGCGCTGATGCTGGCATGCTTGCTGTTCAGCCCTGCCGTTGCCCCCGCCACACCCGCCAATCGCGCTGCCTTGGAACGGCATTTCGACCGCTTTTTGAGCGCGGACCTGAACCGTTGCGTGACCTGCCACCTGCCCAGCGAGCGCAAGGAACCCAAGTCGCTCGAAGAATTTCCACACAACGCCTTCGGCAAGCGCTTGCACGCGCTCGATCATGAGCTCACCGCTGCTGGCAAGCCGGCCAGCCTCGCCGCCCGTCTCGTGCTCGTCGCGCGCGAAGACAGCGATGGCGACGGTGTGCCGAACGAGGTGGAGCTGTTGCTGGGCCGGAATCCCGGCGATGCGAAGGACAAGCCGCCGGCCAAGGAGCTTTCCAAGGCGAGCACCAAGCAGGCGGAGTTCGCCAAGTTCCTCGCCGCGTATCGCTGGCGACCTTTCGAGACGGTGCAGCGTCCGGCGGTGCCTGTGGTGAAGAGCGGTGCTTGGGTGCGCAATCCCGTGGATGCGTTCATCGCTGCCGAGCACGAGGCGCGTGGCTTGAAGCCCCGGCCGGAGGCGGCGAAGGAAGTTTTGCTGCGGCGCGTTTACCTCGACTTGATTGGCTTGAACCCGACGCCGGAGGAACAGCGGCAGTTCCTCGCCGACACGAGCAGCGACGCCTACGAGAAGGTCGTCAACCGCCTGCTGGACGACCCGCGCCACGGCGAGCGCTGGGGCCGGCATTGGATGGACGTGTGGCGCTACAGCGACTGGGCGGGCTGGAGCGGCGGCAACCAAATCCGCGACAGCAAGCCGCACATCTGGCGCTGGCGCGACTGGATTGTGGAGTCGCTGAACAAGGACAAGGGCTACGACTGCATGGTGCTCGAGATGCTTGCCGCTGATGAACTCGCGCCGCTCGACACCGACGCCTTGCGCGCCACCGGCTTCCTCGTCCGCAACTTCAAGATGCTCAGTCGCGAGCAGTGGATGGAGGACACGCTCAAGCACACGTCGCAGGCGTTTCTCGGCGTTACCGTGGGCTGCGCGAAATGCCACGACCACATGGTGGACCCCATTTCGCAGCGTGAGTATTACCAGCTCCGGGCCGTGTTCGACCCGCACGATGTCCGCACCGACCGCATTCCCGGCCAGCTCGACACGGCCAAGGACGGCCTCGTGCGCGCCTTCGACAAGCAGCCTGAACGGCGCACGCACCTGCTCATCCGCGGGGACGAGCGCACGCCGGACACGAACAAGGTCATGGAAGCGGGCGTGCCCTTCGCGCTGTGCGGTCTGACCAGCGCCGCGCGCACTGGCGGCAAGCTGGCGGTGGAGCCGGTGAAGCTGCCCCTGCTCGCCGCGCAGCCGGACCAACGGGAGTTCGTCTTCCAAGATACCTTGGCCACGAGCGAACGCGGCTTGGCCGATGCGCGCGAGGCGTTCGCGAAGTTGAAGACAAATTCCGCCACCGCGACCGAGAAGCTCCGCGAACAGGAACTCACCGTGGCCGCGACCGAAGCCAAGCACGCCGCGCTCGCCGCTGTGATTCGCGCGGAGAAGCTGGAGGTCGCGGGCCGCAAGGACTCCGATGACTGGAAACGCGCCGCCACCGAGGCGGTCGTCGCGCAACGCCAGCAGGCCGTCGCCGAGGCGCGGCTCAAGCTGCTCCAAACGCAGACGGCGCTCGCGGCTGCGCTCAAGAAGGCCGAGGACGGCAAACCCGCCGAACCAAAAGCCCCAGCAAAGAAAGGCGACAAACCCGCTGACCCTGAGGCGCTCAAGAAGCAACTCGCCGACAACGAGAAAGCCCTCGCGGCTGCCGAGAAAGATTTGTCCGCTGCGCCCGCGACAGCCTTCAAGCCGCGCGCCGTCGAGTCCTACCCCGCCACCAGCACGGGACGGCGGCTGGCCTTCGCGCAGTGGGTGGCGGATGCGCAGAACCCGCTCACCGCGCGGGTGGCCGTGAACCAGATGTGGCTCCGGCATTTCGGACGCGGCATCGTGCCGACGCCCGCTGACTTCGGGCGCAACGGTCGCCCGCCGTCGCACCCGCAGTTGCTCGACTGGCTTGCGTCGGAGTTCGTCGCGCGCGGCTGGAGCATGAAGGCCATCCACCGCGTCCTCTTGACCAGCAGCACCTACCGCATGGCGTCCACGCCGGACGAGGCCAGCGCGAAGCTCGACCAGGACAATTTCTTCCTCTGGCGCATGAACTCGCGACGCCTCGAAGCCGAGGCCGTGCGCGACAACTTGCTCTTCGTCTGCGGCAGCCTCGACCTCGCGATGGGCGGGCCGGAGATTGACCACAACCTCGGCCTGACCTCGAAGCGCCGCAGCCTCTATCTGCGCCTCGCCGCCGAGAAGGAGGTCGAGTTCCTAAAAATCTTCGACGGCCCGGCGGTGACGGAGTGCTACGAGCGCCGCCCGAGCGTGATGCCTCAACAGGCATTGGCCATGGCGAACAGCGAACTGGCGCAGGCCGAAGCGCGGAAGCTCGCGAAGCAGCTTGCGACCGACGATGAAGAAGCCTTCGTTCGCAGTGCGTTCGCGCAAATTCTTGCCCGCCGTCCGACAGCGGAAGAGACGCGCTTGGGCCGAGAGTTCCTTGCTGCTACCGCCAAGGACCGAGCCCGCGAAAACCTCGTGCTCGTGCTGCTCAACCACAATGACTTCGTGACCGTGCGTTAGGCACACCGCCAATTCCGCCATGAACCACCGACCTTCGCCCAATCCGCCATGTTCCGGCGTCACCCGCCGTTCCTTCCTCACCGACACCGGCATGGGCTTCACCGGCCTCGCTCTGAGCGCGATGCTGTTTCGCGACGCTCGGGCGGCCGCGCCTTCGTCTGCGCCGAGCGGCCTGCCGCACTTCGCCCCGCGCGCGAAGTCGGTCATCTGGATTTTCCTTTGCGGCGGCGTCAGCCATCTGGAGAGCTTCGATGTGAAGCCGGAGCTGAACAAATACGCCGGCAAGTCCATCACCGAGACGCCTTACGCGAAGGTGCTCGAGACCGAGGGCAAGAACATCATCGGCGGCAACCCCGGCCACGGAAACCGCAAGGTCATCATGCCGCTCCAGACCGGCTACGAAACTTACGGTCAGAGCGGGCTGGTGGTGGGCGACTGGTTCAAGCACATCGGCACCTGCGCCGACGACCTCGCGGTGGTGCGCTCGCTCTGGACGATTCACAACGACCACGGCGCGCAGCTCACCTGGCAGACTGGCCGGCATCCGCGCGAGCTGGAGCACCCGACGCTCGGCGGCTGGGTGAGCTACGGCCTTGGATCGCTCAACGAGAACCTGCCCGAGTATGTCGTGCTCGGCACGCCCACGGGCGATTGCTGCGGCGGCACGTTCACCTACGGCGCGTCCTACCTCGGCCCGGAGCACGGCGGCGTGCGCTTCAGCACCGACCCGAAGAAGCCGTTGCCCTTCATCGCGCCGCCCGCCGGCACCATCACGCAGGAAGAGCAACTCCGAAACCTCAGCTTGCTCGGCAAGTTGAACCAGCTCGCCGGCATTGATTATCCCGACGACCAAAACCTCCGCGCCCGCATCAAGTCCTACGAGCTGGCCTTCCAGATGCAGAGCAGCGTGCCGGAGACGATGCAGTTGGAGCGGGAAACCGAAGCCACGCGTCAGCTCTACGGCATGGACCGCAGCGAGACCAAAGGCTTCGGCGAGCAATGTCTCGTGGCGCGGCGACTGGTGGAACGCGGCGTGCGCTTCGTGCAGGTCTTCCATGGTGGCGGCGGTGGCGGCGCGTGGGACGCGCATTCCGCCATCAAGTCCAACCACACCAGCCTCTCGACGCAGGTGGACAAGCCCATCGCCGGCCTGCTGAAGGACCTCAAGCAACGTGGCCTGCTCAACGACACGCTCGTCGTCTTCGGCACGGAGTTCGGCCGCACGCCCGGCGCGCAAGGCGACGGGCGCGACCATCACCCGCAGGGGTTTTGTGCGTGGCTGGCTGGCGGCGGCATCAAGCCCGGCGTCCAGCACGGGGCCACGGACGAACTGGGCTTCCACGCCGTCGAGGACCGCCACTACGTCACCGACATCCACGCGACCACGCTGCACCAACTCGGCCTCGACTCGCACAAGCTGGAAATCCCCAGTCGCAAGCGCCTGGAGATGGACCACGGCGAACCAATCAAGGCCATCGTTGCCTAGCGAGAGCCCCGCCCTTGGGCCTGAAGAACGCAAAGGGCCCTGCCGTCTGCCACTCGCCAGACACCAAAGCTCGATTTGACGAAACTGCCTTTGAACGGCCCAACGCCCAAACGACCTAGCCAGCCTGCCACGGAGTTGCTGCGCGAACTCCAGCAGCTCGTGGAGCGCAACACCCGGCGTTGGAAGCTCCTGATCGCGCTGGAAATGCTTGCCGTGCTCGTCGCGGCGCCGCTGGCGTATCTCTGGGTGGTTTTCTCGCTCGACATCCTCGTGCACCTGCCGCGCTGGGGGCGGGTGGCGACCAGCGCCCTGTTCTTCGCCGTGCTGGGCGTGCTCGCACGCTGGTTGTGGCGGCGGTGGAAGGAAGTCCGGCTCACCGAGGATCAAGTCGCGCTCGCCATTGAGCAGCAGTCGCCGGGCGCGAGCAACCGGCTGATCAACAGCCTGCAAATCTCCCGCGAGGCTGGCAGCGGCGGCAGTGATTACGGCCCGGCGGTGCTGCGGGAGAACTACGCGTCGCTCCAAGCGCTGCATCTCCAGCAGGCCGCGAAGCTGCGCCCGGCCGTGATTCGGCTCGCGGTCGCGGGGCTGATGATTGCTATCGGCGTTGGCTTTTACGTTTTCAAACAGCAGCACTTCACCAACGCCGCAGCGCGCATCTTCCAGCCCTTCGCGCAAATCGCCCCGCTCTACCGCACGCTGCTTGCGGTCGAACCCGGCGACGTGCAGGCCGCGCCCGGCAGCTCGGTGCGCGTGCGCGTGCGCATCACCGGCGAGCGTCCGGCGCGGCTCGCGGTGCGGCAAGTCATCGGCGAGACGAGCACGGTGATTCAAGTGCCCGTGCCCGCCGGCGCGCTGGCGGTGGACCACACTTTCCCGAACCTCCAGCGCTCCCTCACCTACACCGTGACCGGCGGCGATTTCACCACGCCGGTCCACACCATCGAAGTGCCGCTGCCGCCGCAGGTGAATCTCGTGCGCGCCACGCTGCACCTGCCCGCTTACACCCGCCTTGCGCCGCAGAAAATCGAGACCAGCGGCGGCGACCTCGAAGCCCTCCACGGCACGCGCGCCGCGCTGACCTTCGTGCTCGACCAGCCCGCCGATCAAGCCGTGCTCCTGCTGGAAGGCGGACTGAGCAAAGGCGAGACGAATCCCGCCGCGCCGCGCCAGTTTGAACTGCGACGCCTCGGCCCCACGGAGTTCAGCGGTGAACTCACCTTCGCCGATGTGGCCGCCTACCAAGTCCGCGTGCAGCGCGGCAAGCAGGCCCCCGGCCCGAGCCTGCGCTACGGCCTGCGCGTGCTGCCGGACCAGCCGCCGCAGCTCGCCCTCAGCGGACTGGACAAGCAGACCGAGGTGCAACTCGGCTCCGTTCTCCCGCTGAAACTCACCGCGAGCGATGACTACGGGCTCACGGAGGTCGGCCTGTTCGCCCGCAAGGTCGCCACCGCCGCCGCGCCAGCCAGGGGTGCGACGAACGCGCCGGCCAGCGAGGCGAGTTGGCAAGCGGTCTCACAATGGCCACAAGCCGCCTTGCCGCGCGAGTTCAAGCTCGACCACGCGCTGGCCATCGCGGCCCTCGGCATGGTGGAGGGCGAGAAGGTGGAAATCGCCTTGCGTGCGCGTGATGCCGATCCCGCCAAGGCGGGGGCCTGGACCACGGGCGAAAGCAGCACCCTGCTCATCGGTGGCGAGGGCACGGTCTTCCAAGTTCTCTACGAGCAAATCCTGCAATCCGAGACGGACCTCAAACAGCTCATCACGCGGCAGCAGCAGGGCGTCGCGTTTGCGGCGGGCTGGATCCAGAAATTCGACCCCGCGTCCGGCGTGCGCTGGGACGATGCGAAGCAGGTGGCGGCACTGGCCACCGCGATGCGCGAAGGGGCCAAGACCCAGGAGGAGTTGCGGCAGACCGCCGGGGCGACGGCGCGCAACTTCGTCTCCGCCGTCGGCACGCTGCGCTTCTCGCTCGGCATGCTGGCGGACACGGAGATGGTGCGTCTCACGCGCATCCTCGAAAGCGTGCCGACGCAGGACACGCCGCCCGCCAAGCGCGCCGCGCTGGCCGAGGCTCGGTTCACGGCGGAGCGGACCATCGCGAGCCTCAACGAGATGCTCGGGCAATACGTGGCCTTCCGGCAAAACTGGGAACTCGCGAACATGACGCCCTTCCTGAAGATGCTCGCTGACCGCGAGCTGGCGTTCCGCGACGAGTCCGCCGCGCAGGCGGGCAAGCCCGCCGCCCCGCCCGCCGCAAGGTCAGCCGCCGCACGGCAGGCCAAGGTGCTCACGCTCGCGGGCCTTGCGCAGACGGCGCTGGCGGGTGTGGGCGAACGCGTGACGCCGGTGGATGCGCCGCTCGGGCAGGCCTTCACGGCAGCGGCGGTTGCGTTGGATTCCAGCGGGGCCAAGGCCGCGATGCAGCAGGCCGTCGCTGAACTCACGCCGGGCCGTTGGTCCGCTGCCGCCGCCGCGCAGACCAAGGCCGCGACGGCGCTTGCGGAGATTCATGCGAAGCTCAAGCAGGCCGGGACCGAGGCGCTGGCGCGCGCGATGAAGGAGTTGGAATTGAAGGAGTCGCAGTTGGCCGCGCAGAAGGCCTTGGA
>Ga0075471_10001060_pt1 | contig 17639 bp, 7 predicted proteins | sample DEB19_08_DNA_2_FD_74787 | JGI IMG/M metagenome (GOLD analysis project Ga0075471, IMG submission 74787) | Aqueous microbial communities from the Delaware River and Bay under freshwater to marine salinity gradient to study organic matter... | ecosystem: Environmental > Aquatic > Marine > Coastal ... | reverse complement strand
TGCCGCGATGCAGACTGACGGCTCGGGCACGACGACCACTTGAAGGCTTCCCGACTGGAAATAGGCGCTCTTGCCGCTGCCGAGGTCGTAGGCGTTGCCCGAGCCCAGGTTGGCCAGGCCCGTGGTATCGACCGTGCCGGCAATCAGCGTGTAGATGCCCTCGGCCACGCTGCTGGTGAGGCCCACGATGTCGGCGATGCTGAAGTTCGATGGGTCGGCAAAGGTGACGGCTCCTCCCACGTTCAGCGGCGAAGCAGCATTGAAGAGAAACTTCGATCCCGACTGAAACGAGATGGTGCCCGCGGTCGTGCCGGTGCCGGCGAGGATGGCAGCGGACGAAACCGTGATGGCCGTGTTGGCTAGCGTGCCGGTGATGTTGAGCATGCCCGCCAGCACGTTCGTGGGGCCGGTGTAGGAGTTGGTCACCGCGAGCGTGGTGGTGCCGCTGCCGGCCTGCGTGAAGCCGCCGGCGCCGTCGATGGCTCGGAAGCCGGCGCCGCTGCTGGCTTGGTTGGTGTTGTTGGATCGATTGACGGCAAACGTGGCACCGCTGGCGACCGTGATGGCCGACGATTGCCCGATACCGCCGGTCGTACCGCCGTCTCCGAGTTGCAGAGTGCCGTTGACGATCGACGTGGAGCCCGAGTAGGAGTTGGTCAGCGTGAAGATCGTCGTTCCGACGCCACCCTTGATGAATGAGCCGCCGCCGGTGATCAAGGGAAAGTTGACGCCCTGGGTGATCGTGTCGTTCCGGCTGGTCTGAAAGATGCTGCCCGCATCGATGCGCATGCCGGATGAAGACCCGATGGAGCCGGAGGCGCCGCCATTGCCGAGGGTGAGCCGGATGGGCACGCCCGAGATGGCCACGCCGATGACCGTGGTACCGGAATACGTGCTGCTTCCCGTGAGCACGATCGGCCCAGCCGTGTTGCTGATCGTGAGCCCGCCGCTTCCGACGATCGGGGCGCTCACCGTGCCACCCGTGGTCCGGCCGCTTCCGCCGGCCGCGATCGTCAGGCTGTTCGTCGCGCCCGTGGTCAGGCTAAACCCGCCCCCCGCCACGGTCGATGCGTTGTTGAACGTGAGCTGGCGCACCGTGATGTCGGCGCCGAGCGTGGCCGTGGCGTTTGATCCGCCGAACAGGGCCGTGTCGGCGGCGTTCGTGGTGTTGTTCCAGACCGTCGTATAGGGGCCGCCGCCCACCGTTCCAAAACGGGCCAAACTAGTGTTCCAGGTGCCGCTGCCTCCCTGGGACGTGCCGTTGCCCGACCAGTAGAGCGTGGCGGCGAGAGTCGAAGACGACGAGGCTGCGATCGCGATGATCATCGCAAGCCCGGCCGCCAGTTGTCGCTGTTCACGTGGTGTCACCATGATTGCTGTCCTCCCGCGAGACGAGGGTGTCGTGGTTGTGAATACCGTCAGAGGGCGTCACTCTCCGCAACAACGGCGCGTGCGTTCCCGAAGCCCTTCCAAACCCTACCAGTTTTGCATGCCACGACCGGAGTGGCCATCACCCAAAATAAGGCCCTTGGGCGTCACCCGTTTGGGTGACGCTCGGGGGAAGTCCAGCGCGCCTCCAGTGATCGGCTGGCACCGCGTGCTCGCTCCGCGGGGCTTTTCGGCCGACCATCGCGCAGACGATCACGGCCAAGGCGACCGATCCAAGTCCGAGGGGTTCGGGGACGGCGGCCACGCCGACGCTGTTTCCGGCCGGCGGATTGTAGGGCCCTGTGTCGAACAGTCCCGTGCCGAGGTAGAGAGCGACATCGGTGATATCGACCAAACCGTCGTAGGTATAGTCGCCCTCCGACCAACCGGAGGGCTCGCCGGTGTCATACTTGCCGGCAGCCAGATAGGTGCCGATATCGAGCAGGTCGATCGACCAGTCGAGGTTGGTGTCGCCTGCGGCGGCATAGGCGAAGCTCACCGAACCGTCTCCGTTCTCGAGCCAGCCGACAGCGCGGTTGGGGTCGAGCGCCGCCGCGCTCGACGTGATCCCGGCCGAACCGTTCCAAGAGCCGTCACCTCGGCCGGCCACAATCGCCGTCACCAGATCGACGGGTGAGAGGCCGCTGGTGACCGTGACGAAACCAGTGCCCACATCGACGAGGCCCCCGGCGGTGGGAGCCAGGCCACCGACGGTGGCCTGAAGGGATGGTGCCAGTGCCATCGTGCCGCCGGCAACCGGCACGATCGTGCTCGCACCCAACGCCGATGCGCCGGCCAGTTGAAGCTCGCGGGATTGGATCGTGACCGTGCCCGAGTGCGTTGAGCCGGCCCCGGCAAAGATCACCTTTCCCGAGCCCGTGCTGTTGATGGTGATCGGGCCGGTGCCCCGGATCGCGTTGGAAAAGGTGAGGCTTCCGGTGCCCCCGCAGGCGAGCGTCACGCCACCGGAGTTCTGCACGTCAAGTTCGCCGGCCATGATCCGGTTGCCCGAGTAAAAGGAACCGAGCACGTCGCTCCGGTCGCCGATCAGCGCAATCCGGCGTGCCCCACTGCTTCCGTTCGGAACCACGATCGGATTGTGCTCCGTCAGGGTTTCGGGCGAGCCTCCCAGGTTGAGCGTTGCCGAGTTGGTGGCGCCGGGGTCGCTCTCACCCAGTTGCAGGGTTCCGGTGCCAAGGGCACCGTTGGTTCCGCTGATCGGCAGCGCCTCGAGCGTCTGACGGAGAATGGTGACCGGCCCGGTGAAGGCGTTTCCGGTGCCGGTGAGTTTGAACGGAATCCCGCCCGCCGACGTCGGATTCACCAGGATCCCGATCTGGCCGATGCCATCGGTGATGTTTCCGGAGTAGTTCAGAAAGCTCGACCCGGTTCCGGTGGCGGTGCTGACATGGCTGATCATCTTCAGGCCCGCGCTGCCGGCCGTTACGTCTCCCGAAAAAGTGAGCCGGCCGATGCCGGTCGTGTTGAGAATGTTGTTTTCAAAGACCGGTGTCATGATCGCCATCGCGGCGGACACGACATCCATCCGAGCGGAGGTTGTGGCCCCGCTGTTGACTTGGCTCTGTTTGGTGACCGTCGTCGTGCCGCTCACCGAGTCAAACACGAAGGAGCCGCCGTTGCCCTGAATGAAGATCTGATAGTAGGTGATGGCCGTGTCGCCGAGTGAGAGCCGGCCGAGGGTGATCGTCTCGTTGAGCATCAGCGTGGGAGACGCTCCCCAGTTGACCCGTGTCTGGGCCACGGCGTCGATGCCGTTTGGAAAGGTGCCGCTCGTGTCGCTGACCCAGTTGGCTGGGTCGTTCCAGTTCTGCACGCCGCCTTGGAACGTGGTGGTGCCGCTGATCTTCGGCCCGCCCCAGGTGAACGTCGCCGCAGAGGCCGAAGGCAAGGCCGAAGCGATCATCACGCCCACACCCATCGCGATACGAAAGGGAATCGTCGAGCGAGGTTTCATATCGCGTGCTCCCCCAGAGCGATTGAGAAAGGCCAGTCACCGTCGAAGGAAGCCGCACGTGACGCAGCCATCGGCGACTCCCCCGCTCCCTCGGGGGAGTATGGAAGCGAGGGCAGATACTGTCATCACCCGATTGTCGTCGGGTGACTCACCCGTACGGGGGAACGGTCGCCGAGCGTAATCGTGCTCCATGCTTCTTCAGTGCATGGTGCCGTGCAGCACACCCCGCACGGCCGATCCGGTGGCCGCCGTGACGTTCCACTCGAGGGCATAGCACCATGTGGTCGAGAAGCCGGGCACGTGCAGCGTCACGCGCCGGCCGTCGGCCGACAGCGTCACCTCGGCGACGCTTCGATTCGTCTCGTCATGGTGGTCGGAGCCGTACCGCTCCGATCGCACGAGGTTCCAGGTGCGCACCCGCCAGGCCTCTGGCTGCATGGTGGCGACGGGATCGAGCGGCTCCGGAAATGTGAGTTCGATGGTGTTCGGAGCCGTGTGCAGGGCGGTGGGGATCAGGAGCGGCCGTGCGGTGCGGCGAATCCGAAAGAAGCCCCCCGGCCGCGTCTGGTTGCCTGCCCATGCGAAGAGTCCGCACGCATACAGGTGGCCGTCGGTCGGATGAAAACGGCCCCGCATGATGCCGGTGGGAAGATCGGGCATCGGCAACGCCACCATGCCCCCCTGCACGACACCGTCGTGGACAGCCGCCGGTTCGGTCAGCACGAGATGCACGCGGCCCTCGCCGTATGAGAGTTCGAGCAGGCCACCGGTGATCGGCTGCCACCGCGTGCTCGTCACGCGGAGCATCTCGGCCGGCGAGCGGTCGAAGGCATTGGTGATCCAGAAGGCGGGAGGTTCCATCGCCGTGTCGCTCGCATCGACCACGTCGTGATAGCCGAACATGTTGCCGTAGAAACCGCCGGCACGAACGACATTGATCCGGTTTTTCGGATGCCAGTGCCCTTCCTGATCGGTGATCCAGAAGGTGCCGTCAGGCTCCACGCAGACGCCGTTGGGCGCGCGAAAACCGTTCGCCACGATCTCGGTCGATGCGCCGTCGCGTGACACCCGCAGCAGGGTGCCATGGTGCGGCACGACGGCAGGGAGAGCATGGCGAGCCGCTTTGGCGTAGTAGAGGTTGCCGGCTGCGTCGGTCTCGAGCCCCATCGCAAACTCATGAAAGTGCTCGGTCACCTGGTGGTCGTCGTTGAAGGTGTCGTAACGGTCGGTGAGTCCGTCTCCGTCGAGATCGACGAGCGTCAGGATCCGGTCGCGGCAGGCGACGAAGGTCTGGCCGTCGATCCGCTTGATGCCCAGCGGCTGAAACAGACCCGAGGCGATCCGCCGCCACCGCAGCGTGCCCGACGACGCCTCGATGCCACGGACCTGCCAGACATCGCCATCCCAGGTGCAGAGCACCGCTTCATCGAGACCGGTGAAGTCGATGCCGGAAAACCGAAGCTGCGCGTTCCACGGATTCGTGTCGGGAGCCGACAGTTCATCCACGGCGAAGGGGGCGGTGTCGTCGCCCCGCATGAGCGGCGTCTCGAGGGTGGCGGGCCAGAGCCGCGGGGCCGACCGGCCGATGAGCGAGCGAGGGGGCGGCGGCGGTGCCAGGGAGGCGGCGTGGCGGGTCAACGCCGCCGAATCGCATGCCGCCACTGCCACCGCCAGATCGAGCGGTGTTTCGCCCGCAGGGATGTGGAGGTCGACGAATCCGTCGGCGGCGACGATGTGCGGCCCGTTGGCGGCGGCTTTCGCCGAGGCGACGATCGCGGCGGCCGCCGGCGCCGCGGCAAGCCGGGCGACGAGCGGCCTCGGCCGAGGACCACACGAAAAGCTCCGCACGACCACGGGCTGCGGATGAGAATCGATGTCGATCGGGGCCGCGAGGGACGCGGTCTCCAGAACGCGTGTCGTGCCGATGAGCTGGTCGAGCACTACGACCGAGAGTGGTTCGGCCGCGGAATCATCCGGCATCGCAGCATGGTGCAGAGCCTGAAACCTCCCATGAGACCGGGGCAGGGGACCATACGGTTTCTCGTCACGTCCGAGCGGTCGTGGATCGGTGAACCCGCCCGTGGCAGGGTCGGCCCAGCCCGGCATCGTGGGGAGGGCCGCCATGACGGCGCCATGGACGCGGGGGTGGCGGCCGTGGCGACCGTCGAAGGTGATGCCACCCCAGTCGATGAATGCATCGCCCGTCCACACCGCCGCCGCACGCAGCGTGTCGAGTTCATAGAGGATCCAGGCGTGGCCGCGGCCGATCCCTCCCGGCCCGGGATCGAGCCTCACCGCCAGACCCTTGCGGGCCACGTTGCCTCCTCCTCGCCCCACCTCGAAGGTGCCCGCGAGAAAGGGACCGTAGTCGTGCAGCCGCCACGGCTCGATCGTCGAGGCCTCTGGCCCGCGGGAGGTGCCGGGAGGAAGCGAGGAGAGATAGTCGCGCGTGATCGGCGTGTACCAGTCGCGATGGTGGTCCTTGAGAAATGTCTCGCGGATGTAATGGATCACGTCATACTTCTGCGACGGCACCATCCAGGTTTGGGCGACCATCTGGCCATTCCCGCGGGTCAGGGTTTGATACATCGCGTGGGGGTCGCTGCCGTGCTTGAACGGCCCCTCGGCAAATCGGGGCGCGGTGGGCAGCGACCCGGGCGCCTCGAGTGTGCCGTGGCAGTTGGCGCAGACCCGGGCGTAGAGCGCCTCACCGCGCCGCAAGGAGGCCCTCGCCTTTCGTGGATCCTGCCAGTCGGTGAGGAAGCCGGCATGATCAACGTCGGATTCATATGCCGCCGGCGGGTGCGGGGCGATGGCGGCAGGGTCGGGGGAGAGCGCATCGGCCCGCGACGGGCCCCCGGTCGCCACCTCGGCGAGATACCTCACAAGGTCGAGGAACTGACGACGATCGGCGAGGAGGTTGGGCAGGCCCGCGGGCATCAGCGACCGGGAGGCAACAGTCCGTTCGTCGACGGATTCCACGGGGATCACGATCTCGCCGCCTCCCGTGGCGGCGTCGCGAAGCACCACCTCGGAGGCCGATTCCCGGGCGATGAGGCCGGTGTGCGTGGTGCCCTTCGTGGTGAGGATCGTGACGCCGCGGTATTCCGGACGGACCACGGCCGATGGATCGAGCAGCGATTCCACGAGATGCGCGACGAGTGCGTCGCGAGGCACGTTCGGCGGCATGGCGGCGAGGTTCGGCCCGAGCGGCGAGCTGCCGCTTCCGGCCGAGTGGCACTGCACGCAGGTGAGATGCCGCGTGTGGAAGATCGTCGATCCGCGGGCTGGATCGCCGATGCGTTCGACGTCGGCGACGAGGCCTTCGCGGTGTTCCATCGCGAGGGCCGCGGCCAGTCCATCGGAGGATGACGAAGCCCATGGTGTGACGGTGGTCGAGGCAACCTTGGCGGCGCGCTCGCCCGACAGGATCGCTCCGTCGGCGATCAGCCGCGTTCGCAGTTGGGCATACGGCACATCCTGCACCGCTGTGCCGGCGCGGATCGCCAAGGCCGCGGCGGTGCCGGCCGCCTGGCCGAGCGCCATGTAGACCGGCTCCATGCGAAGCGAGCCGTAGGCGGCATGCGAGGCGCTCACGCACGTTGGCACGAGGAGATTCTCGCACTCGGCCCGCCTCGGCCGGATCGCCCTCCATGAAATACCGTAAGGCTTCGGGGGCACCCGCCAGAACACGCCCTCGCGACGGACATGGCGCTGCTCGTTGACGAAGTATTGAACCGCATGCGAGTCGAGGCCGAAGGAACCGAGGGCTACGGGATCCTCGCAGGGTTCGGCACCCAGGCACACACCCTGCGTGACGACCACGTCGGAGATCATCCGACGTCCTTCCCGGACATAGAGCTGCGGAGGGAATCCGCCGGTGGCGGTGAACTCGTCGCGGCACCAGCCATGGCGGGCAACGACGGCGCGAATCGATTCCGGCACCCGGGGATGAAAGGCAAGCGTCCAGAGCACTCCCCTCACGTATCGGGCGTGCTCCGCGGCGATCCGCTTCCGGGTTGCGTGGTCGGCCTCCGGATAAGGCCAGCTTGCCCCGGGAAGATCGATCCCGACGGCGTGCATGCTGTTCCAGTCAAACTTGTGGTTGGGGAGCTTGTGGCTCAGGATCGGCAGCCGCGTGTCGCCCGACTCGAAGACCCGCAGCAGCAGTTCGTGGTTGATCTCGCGGTAGCCTTCGGGTTGCTCAAACGGGATTCGGTTGGCGGGGGCGTCGGTCACGCAGAGCCGGTAGGTGTAGGCCTGCACTCCGTCGTCGCCGGCGCCATCGACGAACGTGTCGAAGTCGACCGCCTTGACCCCGGGCAGCAGGCCGCTCGTGGCGTCTCCCGGCCTGATGAAGGGGTCGACGGCGGTGATGAAGTGGTCCTTGTCTCCCTGGGTGTAGTGCGGCCGAGGTGTGCGATCGCCTCGGCGGATGCCGGCGAGCGACTCGCCGTAGCGTGCTTCGGGCTCACGGCCGACCGTGCACGACACGCCGGCACTCGCCATCAGGTCGCCTTCGAAGCTGGCGTCGACGAAGACGGTGCCGCGAAACGTCCTCCCCGACTCACTCGTGAATGATTCGATCCGGCCGTCGCGCATCACGACGCCGTTCGTCAGGTCGAGCGGCTCGTTGGTGACCACCGTCACGCCGGCCTCCCGCAGCCACGCGTCAAACACGGCAGCCGCCACCTTCGGCTCGAAATGAAACACGCGGTCGTCCGACCCATAGGCCTTTCCGACCCGACGATAAAACTCCGAGGGGATGCCGCCGATCGACCAGGCCTTCCCGACGTCGCTACTCGAGAGGCCGCCGGTGGTCATGCCGCCCACATGATCGGAGGCCTCCACGACGATCGCCCGCAGGCCCATGGCCGATGCCTGGATGGCCGCCGCGAGCCCTGAGGCCGTCGCTCCGTAGACCACGACATCGGCTTCAACGGGCGGTTCCGCGGCTCCGGCCGATGGCCCGGCCATGGCCGCTCCCACGGTCATGGCGGCGAGAAGCAGTCGGCGAAGAAGCAGAACGGCCAAGGGATTTGCCGCGAGACAAGGTCGCGGTCCGTGAACGACCATGCTTCGGAAAGACGACGCTGTACGATACTGTATGGGTACGGTCAGAGTGGACATCGCCCGATCGGGTGGCGACGAGACCCGTCCGGCACGGCACGCTCCATCAATGGACATCCAACACGCCCTTCGTGTCGTCGCATGCGGGTGGATCGCCGCGGTCATGGCCGTGGCCGGCGTCCATGCCGCCCCCAATGTCGTCATCATCGTTGCCGACGACATGGGCTATGGCGATCTTGGCGCCAACAATCCCGCCTCGAAGATCCCGACGCCCCACCTCGATCGCCTCGCCTCCGAGGGCATGCGGTTCACCGACGCGCACAGTTCGTCGGGGATCTGCTCGCCGTCGCGGTATGCGCTGCTCACTGGCCGCCACCATTGGCGCGACTTTCACGGGATCGTGAACTCGTTGGGTCCTTCCGTGTTCAAGCCCGGCCAGCTCACGCTGCCCGCGATGCTCCGAGCGCGAGGCTATGCCACGGCCTGCATCGGCAAGTGGCACCTCGGCTGGAACTGGAACGCGCTCCGTCGGCCAGGCACGCCGGCCGACTCGATCGAGCACGGCGACTTCGACTGGTCGCGTTCGATTCCCGGCGGCCCACTGGCCCACGGGTTCGACACCTACTTCGGCGACGACGTGATCAACTTTCCCCCCTATGCCTGGATCGAGAACGACCGTGTGATCGAGCCGCCCGACGTCACGCTCGCGTCGCCCGGCATCCAACCCAAGGAGGGACAGTGGGAGTGCCGCCCCGGTCCCGCCCGAAGCGACTGGGATTTCTACCGCGTGCTTCCGACGCTCACCGATCGGGCTGAGGCGTTTGTCCGCTCCCGAAAGGGGAATCCGCAGCCGTTCTTCCTCTATGTTCCGCTGCCGTCACCGCACGCGCCCATCATTCCCAACGACGAGTTCGAAGGCCGTTCGCAGGCGGGGGCCTACGGCGACTTCGTGGTCGAGACCGACGAGGCCTGCGGCCGCGTCCTCGCCGCCCTGCGCGAGGCGGAACTCGACTCCAACACGATCGTGGTGTTCACCTCCGACAACGGAGCCGAGTATTACGCCTACGCCCGGGACGCCCGTTTCGACCACTGGTCGTCGGAACCCTTTCGCGGCGTGAAGCGCGACCTCTATGAGGGGGGCCATCACGTGCCCTTTGTGCTCAAGTGGCCCGGCGTGACGAAGCCGGGATCGGCCACCGACGCGGTCGTTTCGCAGGTGGATCTGATGGCCACGCTCGCGTCGGCCGTGGGCTACGACCTGCCCCCGGATGCCGCCGTCGACTCCCATGACCTGCTGCCGTGGCTCATCGGAGAGCAGGCAACGCCGCCGCGAACGACGATCGTCCACAACACCAATGCCGGGCAGTATGCGATTCGGCACGGCGACTGGCTTCTCGTGGATGGCACGACCGGCGTGACGCAGCCGAAGCAGCGGGTGGTGCCGCCGGCCTGGAGCCGGAAGCACGGCTATCCTCCCGACGACGACCAGCCGGCGGAACTCTACGACCTGAAGGCCGACTCGGGGCAGCGTCGCAACGTGGCCGGCGAGCATCCGGACACGGTGACGCACCTCCGCGGCCTGCTCCAGCAGACGCGTGCATCGGAGCGTTCGGCGCCACGGCAGAACGTGCCGGGCGGGGCGGACTCCGCAACGGCCGGAACCGTGAAGGTCTACATCATGATGGGGCAGTCCAACATGGTGGGATTTGGAGCGGTCGGCCCCGAGGAGACGCCAGGCACGCTCGCTCACGTCGTGCGGCGGCAGAAAAAGTTTCCGCAGTTGCTCGACGCGGCCGGCGAGTGGGCGGTGCGCGACGACGTGTGGTGTGTGCAGGTGACGGCGGGCAGCCGCACGGGCTGGCTCCAGCCAGGCTTCGGCGCCCGTCCACAGTTCATCGGGCCCGAACTCGGATTCGGTCACGAGATCGGCGACGTGCACGACGAGCCGGTGCTGTTGATCAAGGCATCGCAGGGCAACCGGAGCCTCGGGTGGGACATTCTTCCTCCGGGCAGCGAGCGATTCACGGTCGAGGGGCGAACCTACGCGGGCTACCAAGACACTCCCGACTCGTGGGTCGAGGGGCAGCCGAAGAAGGAGGTCAACTGGTACGCGGGCAAGCAATACGACGACTTCGTGCGGGATACGCACCACGTGCTCGATCACCTCGGTGATTTTTTTCCCGCAGCCGCCGGGATGCGGCCGGAGATCGCGGGCTTTGTCTGGTGGCAGGGGCACAAGGATCAAAACCCGGTGCACGCCTCGCGGTATGAGCAGAATCTCGTTCGGCTCATCAAGGAACTCCGTCGGGAGTTTGATGCCCCCGACGCCCCGTTCGTGCTCGCAACGATCGCCTTCGGCGGGGAGGCGCTCGCGGGGCCTGGCCTCCAGGTGGCCGAGGCGCAGCTGGCGGTGAGCGGCGACACGGGCCGCTACCCGGAGTTTGCCGGCACCGTGAAGGCGGTCGACGCGAGGCCCTTCTGGCGGGACGCGGCGGCGTCGCCGGCGCCCCGGCAGGGGCATCACTATCACCACAACGCCGAAACCTATCTGCTGGTGGGGGAGGCCCTTGGGCGCGCCATGGCGGAACAGGTTCAGTCGCGGGGGCGTGCCGATGCGGCCGACAACAGCCGTCGGACGGGCGCCGAAGAAACGGCCACGCGGGAGCCGGCCCATGCTCGTGAGCATTTTCAATGACGTGATCGGCCCCGTGATGCGGGGGGCCTCGAGTTCCCACTGCGCCGCGGCGCTTCGGATCGGTCGACTGGGCCGCGACCTGGTGGGGGGCACGCCCGACGAGATTCTCGTGGAGTTCGACCGTGGCGGCTCCCTGCCCACCACCCACGAGTCGCAGGGCTCCGACATGGGGCTCTTCGGTGGCCTGCTCGGCTGGGAGGCCGATGATCCGAGGCTGCCCGATTCCGCCGAGGCGATCCGTGCCGCGGGCACGGTCGTTCGGATCGAGACCGTGGATGTGGGAGACCCTCATCCCAACACCTACCGGCTCACGCTCCTGCGCGATGGAGTCACGCACCGCCTTCACGCCATCTCAACCGGCGGCGGCATGATCGAAGTGATCAGCATCGACACCTGGAGCCTGTCGCTGCATGGCGATTCTCATGAAACGCTCGTGGTCGTCGAGGATCGCGCCGCAACCGCGGCGGTCGCCAGGCAGATGGAGTCTGTCGGCGGAATCGTCGATCAGGTGACGGTAACGGAGGGAGAGCGGCGGGCGCTCGTGCGGGTGCGGTCCCATCGGCCGTTGCCGGCGGAGGCGGTCGCCGCTGCGGCGGCTCTGGGGCGCGTTCACTCGCTCGCCCCGGTGCTGCCCGTGCTGTCGCGGCGCGACACGCGCGTGCCCTTTTCCTCGGCAACGGAACTGCTCGCCGTGGATGGCGGGCGAAACCTGCCGCTGTGGCGTCATGCCGTGGCCTACGAGATGGAGCGGGGCGGGCTCGCGGAGCACGAGGTGATCGATCGGATGATCGCGCTGGTGCGGCTCTGGCGAACCGCGATCGACTCGGGCATCGCAGGCACGACCTTCGACGATCGCGTGCTGCCGGCCCAGGCGCCAGCCTACGCATCCGCCCTGGCGGCGGGACGGCTCGTGGGAGGCGGGCCGCTCGATCGGATCGTACTCGCCGTGACCGCCCTGATGGAGGTGAAGAGTTCGATGGGGGTGATCGTGGCGGCGCCCACCGCGGGTGCCTGTGCCGCGCTGCCGGCTGCCGCGCTCACGATCGCCGAGGATCTCGGCCGCGACGACGAGGCGCTCGCGCAGGCGCTCCTTGCCGCCGGCCTCATCGGCGTTTTCATCTGCACGCCCTGGTCGTTTGCCGCCGAAGTGGGGGGCTGCCAGGCGGAAGGCGGCTCGGCGGCGGCGATGGCGGCCGCGGCGATCGTGACCCTGGCCGACGGCACCCTGCATCAATCGCTGGCGGCGGCATCGCTGGCGATGCAGAGCATGATCGGGCTGATCTGCGATCCCGTGGCCGGCCGCGTGGAGGTGCCTTGCCTGGGGAAGAATGTGATGGCGGCGGCGAATGCCCTGGCCTGCGCCAACATGGCGATCGCCGGGTTCGCGGAGGTGATTCCGTTCGACGAGGTGGTGATGACAGCCAAGCGAGTGGCGGCCCAGATGCCCCGCGAGGTGCGCTGCACGGCGCTCGGCGGCCTGGCAATCACTCCTGCGGCTCGTGCGATTGAACGCCGGCTCGCGGAGCGAAGGGGTTGCGGCTGTGGGGCACCGTCCGTGCCGGCCGACGGCGGCTCGTGCTGCCGATGATTCCGTGGTGCGGAGTCGAGGCCGTACCCCTGAGCGTCGGCTATCGCCGCTTGCGAAGCGAGAGGGCCCCGAGGGAGATGGCGCCGCTTGCGATCATGCTCCACATCGCCGGCTCGGGGACGGCTTGAAACGAGAGCGTGTTGCCCTGGAGGTCATTGAATACGGTCACCGGACCGCTGTTGAGATTTGTTCCAAACATCGATGCGACACTCTGGCCGGAAAAGACTGCGGTGCCACTCACGAAGGAGCCGCTCGTGTAAAAGCGAGGAAGCGTTACGCGAAGACTCGATGATGGGGGGTAGTAGTAGAGATGGAAGCTGTCACCCCCTATAAACGAACCTCCTGTAAAGACAAAATTGAGGATGAACGGACTGTTCCATGACGTCGATATCGTTAATGGATATGACGGCGCGTTGCTGACCACACCCTGGGTTCTGATATCGAGGAAGCTTGATGATGCATAGCTCACTTCGTCAGTCGTGGTCGTTTCTTGGGAAATGGCTCCGTATGCCGTGACATCCCAAGAACCGGCCCATGACCATTGAAGATTGGTGCCCGAGTTTTGCACCGTGTAGACGATGCTTGCGGTTGCAGGCTTCGCCTGAAGCCACAGGCAGACGCTCACCGCAGCAACGGCCACCATGGCCAGGCTGTGCGAGCAACTGAAGGCTTTGCGTTGACGGCGAGAGATCGTGCGCGACGAGAACGTCATGGGAGAACTGCCTGTGTGCGAGTGATACGGGAAACGGCCTGGAAGGCCAGGACTCCACGCAAAGAGGAAGGCAAACCGCGTGCCACAAGCATCTCGGGTGCCAGAGAATGGCTGGCAACCGGCGTGGGGGTCATGTTCCAAGGGTTTTTTGCGGGCTACATTGAGCGATGAAGCAGGGCGAGGCGCCCGTGCGGAAGGCACCGTGTGGAGCGAATCGCCCCCATCCCGCTTCGCCCGACATTGGTTTTCCAACCTCCGTGGCAGCAAACATAGGCACTGGTTGGTCTGTTACGACCAATGACGCGCAAAGCAACTATCTCCGAATGACGATCCAAGCTGTCCCCGAGCCCAGCACCTACGCGATTGTGCTTGGGTCCCTCGGCTGCGGTGCCATCGCGTACCGTCGCCGGCGATTTGGTTTTCGCCCGGGTTCGAAAGGCTGAATCCGGGGGCGGTTGCTGCTCGTGAGCCTCGCGCCCGCGCGGGCCCACGGAGGCCAGGGCCGCCTAGCGACGTGGTGTGGGCTCAGCCGCCGGTGTCTCGGCGGTGTGGATGTCGGCCTTGGATGAGAGCGCCGCAGCGACGATCGGCCGCAGTGAGGATTCCCACCAGTGATCGAGGGCGTCGGGCAGGGCCGCCAGTGCCTCGTCGTCGGTCGCACAGCGGCGCAGGTCGTTCACGAGAGGCATCACGGCCTCGGGGCTTTGGAGGCACTGGGCCGCAAGGTCTCTCGACTCATCGTCGGAGAGGGTGCGGATCAGCGACACAGCACAGCGGTCGAGGCCACAGTCGCGGCAGATCGTCAGCAGGGCGGAGCAGTCTGCATGGAAGGCTTCAGTCGTCAGGCGCGTCTGCCCCTGCTTCGCAAACGAGGCGGCCATCGACGGCACCGGGATGAGTGTGGCGGCGGCGAGATTCGCGATCGGGCCATGACGAGTGGCTGACAGGAATGCCGTGGCGTCCCAGAGGGCACCGGTCATGTCATGCCGCGTGGCCCGAGTGGCGATCCTCACGAGGGTGGTGGGCCAGGCGTCGCCGCCACAGCAGTGATCGAGCCAGCGCCAGCCCCATCCCGCTGCTTTGCCGGCCAGCGACGCAAGGCCGCCCACATCGCCGCCAGGCGAGGGCTGCGGAATCACGACGCGCCTGCTTTCGCCGTCGTCGAGTTCGTTCAGCAAGCCGACAACCCGTCGATCGAGGCCGGAAAAGGCATCTCGCGCAGCGGCATCCCGCAGCTTTGAGGCGATGGGATCGAAGTGCGATCGCCATGCAGCCAGGTCAAGTGAGGGCGCCACGAGTGACGCCACGGCGGCAGCACTCGAACCGAACTCGTCACCGGCGAAAAAAGCCACGGCCGATGTCACGGGGGCGTCGGGCTTGTAGGTGTTCACTCCCGCAGCCTCTCGGCAGGCCGCGAGCCGCGCGGCGAGGAGGCGTGGGGCCGCGGTGACGGTGAGCCGGTCACCCGTGGCGAGATGCAGGGTGAGCAGCCGGCCGGTCGCGGAATCGATGGTTGCCGTTGCGGCGGCCGTTTCCACGACAAGCGTGTTGTCGTCCCAGCGAGTGCGGACACCGTCGGCGTCGAGCAGGGCCAGTACGGCCACGGGTTCGATCGTCGCCCGAATCACGACCGCCGCCGAGTCGTCGCGCGATCGGGATTCGGCGCCGGCACTCATGTGCAGGGTGCGGCCATAGGCATGCTTGCCGGCGTTGACGGATTCTTCGAGCCCCAGGTTGAGGCCGAGCCAGATACGAAGCGAGGGCGCGAGGGGTACCTCGAACGCCCCACAGCCTGACGGGAGGTAGCAGCCAAACCCGGTCCCGCCGAGCGCCACGCTGGCGTTGCTGGCACTGACAAGCAGCCCTTCGGAGGTGGAGATCACAAGGTCGCACGCTGGAATCGCATGCGGCTCTTCGGGGGCAGCGTCGGCGTTCACGGCGATCGCAAGGTCGTCGTCGTTGGCGAGAGTGGTGAGGAGCCACTCGCGGCATCGCAGCATGGTGGCCGCCTCACGCGACAGTTCCGTGCCATAGGGGGGCACGTGCGGATAGGCGATCAGGTCGAAGATCGCCACGATCTCCGTGGCACCGGTGGCATCGGGCTTCGACTCCTTGAACTTCACATCATGCCGCACAAACCGTCCCGATCGCCGCAGCGTTTCCTGCCAGGCGAGGCGGTCGCATTCAGTGGCCGGTGCGTGGAGGGTGATTCCGAGCGACTCACGAAGCACCCCCGCCGAAACCCGCCCAGCGGGTGCCACCTCGATGTCGCGGAGCAGGGACGCGGGGGGGAGGTCATGGAACGCAATCGTGAACGTGGCACCGTCGTCGCCTGGCACCACCTCGAGCGTGCAGTCGGGACCTCGCGACGATGGTTTTTCGACGCCGTGGGCGGCGGCATGGTGGCCATGGTCGCGAAGGCAGCGGGCAATCGCGGCGCGCGCGTCCCGACGCCATGGTTCATCGAATGGTGCCGGCTGCCCGCGCGACCAGAGGGCGGGCTTCATCACCGCGGGCTGGCCGTGGGCATCGATCCAGCGCATGCCCCCCCATCCGTCACCAGTGTCAACTTCCACCGCGATCGCGCCGGGGGGCGGCCGCTGCGACTTCAGCCAGGATCGCACGGCGTCGGCCAACTCGTCGGGCGCTCCGGTGATCTCGATGCCGCCGGCGCTCCAGCGCTGGCCTGGAACCACCTCCACGATCACGCGATCGCCGGAGGGAGAGGGCGTGTCATCGAGGTGTGCCTTCACGGCAGCCTCGGCATAGCCCAGCCGTTCGAGTGCCAGCGTCGCCTTTTCCTTCACGGCGTCGAGGAAGGTTCTTCGCGGTGTCAGCGATGTCGACAGCATCAGGAGCGCGTCGTCGTGGGCGAGGGCTGCGGCAAGCCGTTCGGGCGACGGGTCGTCGATGCCTCGCACCACAAACTCGGCGGCGCCGGCGAGCGAGGGCCCGATCAAGGCCAGGATCACGAGCACCATCCAGGGCATGACTCGACGCTGGTTCGGCATAGGGTTCGCCCCCGGCAACACTGGAAAAGAGGGGGGAGGCTAGCGAGACGGGTTGGCCTTCGGAAAGCCCAATCGTGGGCGTGGTGTGGAGGCGCCGAGGCGCGGCACGGGGTGCTGGAAGACGCCTGGGAATGGGGCGGGCACCGTCTGTATCCTTCCCCCTCTCGCCATGACCAGCCCCACCTATGCCCCGGGCCCGGACGATGCAACGGTGCGTGACGCCACCGGCCGCATCCTCACGCCCCCATCCGACTGGATCCTCCTGCCACCCGGCGACGCGGCCCTCACGCGACGGGTCAAGCAGGCGGGAGACCACTGGGTGGTGCAGGAAAAGAAAGGGAGGAAGGTTTTCTCGCGGGGTGTGTGGGCACCCGCTGCGACGATTCGCCACATCCAAGACGAGCTCGCCGCCGAACGAAGCACTGACGCCTACGCCCGCCGCCAGGCTTCAGCCGCGGCGCGACGCGAGCAGGTGCAGGAGGCCTATGTCGAGGATTTTCGCGGGGCCGTGCTGGCCTACCTCGCCTTTGATGCACGGCACGCGGCCACGGCCGAGGCGATTGCCGACGCCGTCACGGCCCATGCGACGCCGGTTGGCAGCGGCACGGTCGCCCGCACCCAGCGCATCCCCATCGAGCGGCGGGCTTCGGCGGCAGTGATCGCGTGGCTGCGTCATCAGACCACCGGCTACGATTCGATGGTGATTCCACGCGTGAAGGGCAAACGACGCGAGGTTCGACGGATGCTTGCCGCGCGGTCGAAGGAGCTGCTCGCCCGGTATCGTCGAGGGGAGCCAGCCGGCCCCTCATGCCCGCTTGCCGCCGCCCTCGCCTCGAGCGAGATGCCTGTGAGGTTCCCATCCTGACGGACACCGCCGGATCGAAGAGTATGTGCGGATTGTCGTGGGAACGGCAGCAGCAAGGCCCCTCGACGACCAGTTGAGCAGGCTACGACGAGGGCGAAATTCTGTGTACCGGTTGCCCTGCGCTGCCGCGGCGTCGTCAACTCTCGAAGCAGATGCGTTGTCCGAACGAATCCGCAGCGCGATCAGACGTCATCAAGGGCTTGGAGCGCACCCCGCACATCGCGGAGTCGGGACAGGGTTTCCGGCGTGCGCAACCCTGGGTATTCCTCCATCAATGCGATGACGTCGGCAAGGT
>Ga0075471_10001059_pt1 | contig 17644 bp, 10 predicted proteins | sample DEB19_08_DNA_2_FD_74787 | JGI IMG/M metagenome (GOLD analysis project Ga0075471, IMG submission 74787) | Aqueous microbial communities from the Delaware River and Bay under freshwater to marine salinity gradient to study organic matter... | ecosystem: Environmental > Aquatic > Marine > Coastal ... | reverse complement strand
GCGGTGCGGCGCGATCTGCTGCCCGAGGTGGATCGCGGTGAATACGGCATGTTCGGTCCGATCAGTGGCGCGAACGGTGTCCGTCCGCGGTGGGCGCATATGTTGCCCGTGTATTTGCGGCCGCTCGGGTATCGCAATTATCACTCCGGCAAGTGGCACCTGGACGGCGACCGTCTGCCCGCGGGATTTGACCGGTCTTACTCGCTCGAGGACCACAACCGATTCTTCAGTCCGCAAAATCACCTGGAGGACGATGTGAAACTGCCGCCGGTCGAACCGGGCAGCGGCTACTACGCCACGCGGTTCATCGCCGACCACGCGATCAAGTGCCTCAAAGAACACGCGGCGAAGCACGCCGATCAACCGTTCTTTGAATACCTCTGTTTCACCGCGCCGCATTTCCCGCTTCAGGCGTTGCCCGAAGACATCGCCCTCTACAAGGATCGCTACAAAGCCGGCTGGGACGTGATCCGCAAAGAGCGCCACGCGCGCATGAAAGAGATGGGACTGGTGAATTGCGACCTGCCTCCGCTTGAGCCGGACGTGCTGCCGCGCTGGAATCTCACCGATGCCGAGATGCACAGCCAGATCAGCAGCAACGAGCTGGCCCGCGCCGTCGCGTGGGACAGCCTCACGCCGGGGCAGCAGGAATTTCAGGCGGAAAAGATGGCCATCCACGCAGCGATGATTCATCGCATGGATATCGAGATTGGACGCGTGCTGGACCAGCTCCGGGAGATGGGTCAGCTCGACAACACGCTGGTGCTTTTCGTCTCCGACAACGGGGCGAGTTCGGAGCAAATTCTGCGCGGCGACGGCAACGATCCCGCCGCGCCGCCGGGTTCGGCCAAGTCATATCTTGGCCTCGGCTCGGGGTGGTCGAGCGCGGCGAACACGCCTTTCCGCCTTCACAAGTCGTGGACGCACGAAGGCGGCATCACCACGCCGCTCATAGCGACCTGGCCCGCGGGCATCAAGGCGCGGGGTGAACTGCGCCGCGACCCGGGGCACTTGATCGATTTCGTGCCGACCGTTCTGGAACTGACCGGGGCGAGCCTGCCCGCGGAGGTGGCCGGATTGCCCGTGCCGCCGTTGCCGGGCAAGAGTCTCGTGCCGGCGTTCGCAAAGGATGGTGTGTTGCCGCGTGACCTGCTGTGGTTCCATCACGACGGTCATCGCGCTGTGCGCGTGGGTGACTGGAAACTGGTGTCGCGCGACGAGCGTCCGTGGGAGCTCTACCATCTGGCCAAGGACCGCGGCGAAACCAAGGATCTCGCCGCCAAGAATCCACAGAAAGTGATGGAACTCGAACTGGCATGGCTGAAGGAAGCGGAGGTGTTGCGACGTCTGGCGATGCAGGATTTGCCGGCGACGAAGGCGGTTCCGGCGGTTGATCCGAATGCCAAAAAGCCCAGCAGCGCCCCGGAGGCCGCCGCACCGGCCGCCACGATCATGGCCGCCAGGCTCAAGCTGAAGCCGGGCATGGGGGAAGAGTACAAGAAACGGCATGACGCCATCTGGCCGGAGTTGTCGCAAGCCCTCCGCGCCGCCGGGATCAGCGACTTCACCATTTTTCTCGACGAGGCCACCGGCGATTTGTTCGCTGTGCGAACGGTCGCGGCAAACAACACCGCCGCCGAATTGCGCAAGAGCGAGATCATGCGCAAGTGGTGGGATCACATGGCCGACATCATGGAAGTGAACCCGGACAACTCACCGGTCAGCGTGCCGCTCAAGCAGGTGTTCCATCAGGATTGAGTGGTGAAGTATCTTTGCCCGGTCGAAGTGATTTAGCGGCGACATCCCGGCCCGGACAAGTTAGCAATCCAGATCGCGCAGAATTTTACCGGACAGCAAAATGAACAGAACCGTACTGCTGACCTTGATCACCGCAGCCTCCACCAGTCTGGCCGTCGCCGGAGGCAGGGCCCATTCGTTGACTGTGGGCGATGGGTTTGAAACCCCGATTGGATTTCACGATGCGACGCCGACGTTCTCCTGGAAGTTGCCGCCGGGCGTGGCCAAGCAGACCGCTTATCGCATCGAAGTCCGGGGTGAGGGAGTGCAGTGGGACAGCGGTTGGGTCGAGTCCGACCAGTCGGTGTTTGTGCCATATGGCGGCGAGCCGTTGGGTGCGCGGCAGCAACTGGCCTGGCGGGTCGACTATCGCGATGAAAAGGGGAGGGCCCCCGGCTGGAGCAAGCCGTCCCCGGTCGAGCTAGGACTGCTTTCCGCCAGTGACTGGAAAGCGAAGTGGATCCGACCGGACCAAGCCAGCGACCTCAGGAACGAGCCGGTTGCCTATTTGCGCCGGGAATTCCCGGTGACGGCCAAAGTGGAGAAGGCCCGGCTTTATGTCACCGCACGCGGCCTGTTCGAGGTGCATCTCAATGGTGCGAAAGTCGGCTCTGATGCCTTCACGCCCGGTTGGACCTCCTACTCCAACCGGATCGACACATTGACCTACGATGTGACGCAGCAACTGGCCAAGGGCGGCAACGCCATCGGTGTGATGCTGGGAACAGGATGGTATGCCGGGCGCCTGGGCTGGATGCACGAGAAGGGGTTGTTCGGTCGTCACCCGGAGTTGCTGATGCAACTGGAGATCGTTTATCGCGATGGAACGCGGCAAACGGTGCTTTCCGACGAGCAATGGCGGGCAACCTTCGACGGGCCGATCCGCGGCTCCAGCATCTATGATGGTGAAACCTATGATGCGCGCCGGGAAATGCCGGGCTGGGACAGGGTCGGCTTTGATGATTCCGCGTGGGGCAAAGTGAGGGCCAACCCCGAACTGGGTGCGGCGCGCCTGACGCCCAAGCCATTCCCGACCGTGAAGGTGACGGAGGAACTGCGGCCAGTGGCGGTCACCGAGCCGTCGCCCGGACGGTTTGTGTTTGATCTGGGGCAGAACATGGTCGGGTGGGTCGGGCTTTCGCTGCCCGGGGTGAAGGACCAGACCGTTCAGATTCGCTTCGCGGAAATGCTCAACCCCGACGGCACGATCTACACGACCAACTACCGGTCGGCCAAATCAACCGACCGCTACACGGCGGCCAAAACCGGGGCGTTTCATTGGCAACCCACCTTCACCTTTCATGGCTTTCGCTACGTGGAGGTTTCCGGTCTGGCCGAAGGGACGAAGCCGAAGAAGAGCGCGGTCAAGGGGCTGGCGCTGCGCTCGGGCATTCCAAAGATCGGCAAGTTTGAATCCTCGCACCAGAAATTGAACCGGTTGCAGAGCAACATCTCGTGGGGGCAGCGCGGGAACTTTTTGGAGGTTCCCACCGACTGCCCGCAGCGCGACGAGCGGCTGGGTTGGACCGGCGATGCGCAGGCGTTCTGTTCGACCGCCATGTTCAATCATGACTGCCTCGCCTTCTTCAAGAGTTGGCTTGGTTCAATGCGGGACGATCAACTGCCGGCGGGGCAAATCCCCCATGTCATCCCCGATGTGTTGCATCAGGGTGGCAGTCCGGGTTGGATGGATGCGGCGACGATCATTCCGTGGGAAGTCTATCAGCGCACGGGCGACCAGGAAGTGCTGGCCGACAACTATTCCATGATGGAAAAGCTGGTGGGCTATTACCGCAGCCGCGCGAAGAATGATTTGATCCCCAAGATGGGCGGATTCGGTGACTGGCTTCAGCCTCATGCCAAAGGAACAAGCGGCGACACGCCGAGGGAACTGCTGGGCACGGCCTTCTATGCGCAAGCCTCGCGGATCCTGGCTGGCACGGCGGGGCTGCTTGGAAAACCGGACGACGCCAAGAAATATCAGGCTGAAGCCGAGGCGGTGAGCGCTGCGTTCGGGAAGCACTATTTTGGTGCGGATGGCAGATTGCAAAACGCGCCGGAAACGCAGACGGCTTACATTCTCGCGCTGCATTTCAAGCTTGTTCCCCCGGATCTTGTCACGCAGGCCGAGGCGAACCTGCTGCGCTTGATCGACGAGGCCGGCGGTCATTTGCGGACGGGATTTCTCGGCACGCCCTACCTTGCCCAGGTGCTGGACAAGGCCGGCCGTCCGGAGGTCGCGTATTCGCTGCTCTTCAAGGAAACCTATCCCTCGTGGTTCTATTCCATCAATCAGGGAGCGACCACGATGTGGGAACGGTGGGACAGTTATACCAAGGAGAAAGGATTCCATCCCGAGGGCATGAACTCCTTCAATCACTACGCCTACGGGGCGATCGGCCAATGGATGTATGAGCGCGTGGCGGGGCTCGCGCCTGATCCGGCGCACCCCGGTTACAAACACTTCTTCGTCCGGCCAATGATGGGCGGACCGCTCACCTCCGCCCGCGCCGAGCTTGAGACCGCGTATGGCAAGGCGTCGTGCGGTTGGAAGCTGGCCGGGAAAACCGTGCAGCTGGACGTGGAGGTCCCTCCGAACACCACGGCAACCATTGAATTTCCCACCGGCCGCAAACCCGAACCGGTCGGAGCCGGGAAACACCGTTTCACATTGAAGCGGTGACTGGAGGTGCAGGCGGCTACCTGCAAGTGACAGGGGAATGTGGGAGCTTCAGTCTGGCGCACCTGCCCATTCCGCCGCCTCGGCAAAACAGTATCCCGCATGAGGGATGCTGCAGCCCGCCGAATCTGGATTTGTATTTGGCCGCGCATCCACTAGGTTCACCCCCATGTTGCTGGATTTCATCAAGATGAACGGGGCGGGGAACGACTTCGTGCTGTTTGATAATCGCTCCCGCGCGACCCAACTTTCCGTCGAACAAATCGTCCGTCTGTGCGACCGCCATCGCGGTGTGGGCGCCGACGGCGTGATTGGCCTGATTCCCTGCGAGTCCGGCAGGGCGGATTGGGCCTGGCAGTTTTGGAACAGCGACGGCAGCGTGGCCGAGATGTGCGGCAACGGCGCGCGTTGCTTTGCGCGTTACATCCAGCGCATGACCGGTCATCCCGCGCAGACGAGTTTCGAAACGGTGGCGGGTGTGATCTCCGCCGAGTTTCGGGGTGAGTTGGTCAGCGTCAACCTGACGGAGCCCAAGGACGAACGGCTCAACATCAAGGTGCCGCTCAAGTCGGCGGGCGACACGGTGATCCACTCCATCAATACCGGTGTTCCGCACGCGGTGATTTATGTGCCTGATGCCGACAAGGCATTGCTGGGCACGGTGGGGCCGGAAGTGCGGCGGCATGCGGAGTTCGGTCCGCGCGGAACCAACGTGAACTTCGTTCAAGTGCTCGGGCCGGGCAGCATCCGTGTCCGCACGTTCGAACGCGGGGTGGAAGGTGAGACCTTGGCCTGCGGCACGGGCGTGAGCGCGGCGGCGTTGATTTCAGCGCGCGTGCACAAGTTCACGTCGCCCGTGAAGGTCCGCGTGCAGGGCGGCGATGATCTCGAGGTCAGCTTCAAGGACAACGGGGCCGGGTTCACCGATGTGCGGCTGCTTGGTCCGGCCGACTTCTGTTTCTACGGGCGCCTGGAGATTTGAGCCTTTTTGGTCATGGAATTGCACTCGCCAAGCAGGCGATTTCTTGCAGACTGTCGGCCCTGATTTTCAGGAATCATGTTTACCGGAACCTATACTGCGATTGTTACCCCGTTCAAGAACGGCAAGATCGATGAAGTCGCGCTGGCCAGGCTGGTGCGTTTGCAGATCAAAGGTGGCGTGGAAGGCATCGTGCCCGTGGGCACCACCGGCGAATCGCCGACGCTCGATTACGATGAGCACATCCGCGTCGTCGAACTCGTGGTTCAAGCCGCGGCGGGCAAAGTCAAAGTGCTGGCCGGCACGGGGGGGAACTCCACCAAGGAAGCGGTCTACCTCACCAAGCGCGCCGAAGCTGCTGGTGCGGATGGATCGTTGCAGGTCGCGCCCTACTACAACAAGCCGTCGCAGGAGGGGGTGTTCCAGCACTTCCGCGAAGTGGCGCGGGCCACGAGACTGCCCATCGTGCTTTACAGCATCCCTGGCCGCTGCGGCATTGAGATCGGCATCGAGACGACCAGACGTCTCGCGGGCGCCTGCCCGAACATCGTTGGCATCAAGGAGGCCGGCGGCAATGCTGATCGCGTCAGCCAATTGCGGGCCGCGTGCGGGCCAAAGTTTGAAATCTTGAGCGGCGATGATTCGTTGACGCTGCCGTTCATGGCCGTCGGCGCGCAAGGCGTCATCAGCGTGGCATCCAACGTCATTCCGAAGCAGGTCTCCGATATGGTGCGTGCGTTTGCGAAGGGCGACGTCAAAACGGCGCAGCGTCTGCACGCGAAGTATTATCCCGTGTTCAAGGATTTGTTCATCGAGACCAACCCGGTGCCCACCAAGGCCGCGCTGGCGATGATGGGGCTGATGGATGGGTCCGTGCGGTTGCCGCTGGTGCCCATGGCGGATGCCAACCGCGCCAGACTGGCCGACGTCCTCAAGGGCTGCGGGATTTTGAAGTGACCAGCGCATGGGGCCTGTTCCTTTCGGCAACACCCTCATGCGACATGCCAGAAGGAACACGCGATACGTTTCCACATGACCAAAATAATCATCAACGGGGCGAAAGGGCGGATGGGGCAGGCGTTGCTTGCCTGCGCCGCGCGGATTCCTGAGGTCGAAATCGTTGGGGCCGTGGATCAGGGCGACGATTTGGGCGCGATCATCACCGAGGCCGACGCGGTCATCGAGTTCAGTTTTCACAATGCCACACCCGGCGTCGCCAAGCTCTGCGCGCAGCACCAGAAAGCGCTGGTGGTTGGCACCACAGGGCACGCGCCCGGGGAGAAGGCGGCCATCACTGCGTTCCAGTCGCAGATCCCGTTGGTCATGGCGACGAATTTCTCCACAGGCGTGAATACGCTGTTCTGGTTGACGCGCAAGGCCGCGGAGATTCTTGGTCCCGGCTTTGATCTCGAAGTGGTGGAGATGCATCATCGTCTGAAGAAGGACGCCCCCAGCGGCACCGCAACCACGCTGTTGGAGATTCTGGGGGATGTGCGCAAGGTGCAACTGCAGGAGGAGTTGCGGCATGGCCGCAAGGGAATCACGGGCGAGCGCACCGACTCGGAGATCGGTGTTCACGCCATCCGTGGCGGCGATGTCGTGGGCGACCACACGGTTATCTTCGCAGCCAACGGTGAGCGGGTGGAACTGACCCACAAGGCATCGAGTCGCGAGACCTTTGCCAATGGTGCTTTGCGGGCGGCGCTCTGGGCGGTGAAGCAGAAACCCGGGCTTTACGACATGCAGGATGTGTTGGGCTTGAAGTAAGATGGACGCAGTGGAGCCAGTTGAAGCGTTCGTCGCACTAGGCTCCAATCTCGGCGACTCGCTGGAAATCATCCAACAAGCCTTCGGCTGGCTGCAGGGACTTTCGCAGGCTCCCGTTCGTCGCTCTTCGATTTGGCGCAGTGCCCCGGTGGATTGTCCGCCAGGCTCGCCGGACTTCATCAATGCCGTGGCCGGGCTGATTCCAAACCGTGGCGAAACGCCGGAGTCATTGTTGGTCAAGCTGAAGGAACTGGAAGTCGAGTTCGGCCGCCGTCCCAAGATGGTTCTGAACGAGCCCCGCCCCTTGGACCTGGACCTGATCGCCTTTGGCGGCGAGTTGCGCGGATCAGGTGGGTTGATCCTTCCTCACCCACGGGCGCATCTGCGTGCATTTGTGCTGCTTCCGCTGTCGGAGATAGCGCCCGCACTGATTCTCCCCGGGCAAACAGCATCTGTTTCCCAACTTTCTTCCCGTATTCTTGACGGATCCGTCTCCCGATTATCCTGATTCACGGGACCGCTCGTGGACCTCCACGGACTTTGAATCACTTGCATGCGTGGGCCCCTTGCGCAATGTCAACGCTCGTTCGGCGGTCTGTTGAAACTTGATTTTAAACCCGCTGGGAATACGCAGGGAGTTCGTCCCAAGAAGACCATGGCGGCAGTGTTGGCGTCGTCGGGCCTCGCAGCCGCCCGGCAATGCGCCCATCAACAACGGCCCGGGAACGGGTCCCGACAATCCTGGCGATCAGGGCGGGCCGATAAATAGCGCTTGCTGACTTGGCGTTGCACCCGACAATCCGGGGGTGGACGCGCACGTTGACAGTTTTCTCCAGCACCTCGCGACCGACCGCGGGGTGTCTTCTTATACCCAGCGGAATTACTCGCACGCGGTGGGCGTATTCGTGGCTTGGTTCAACAAGGAGCGGGGCGGGGCACCTGACTGGACCAAGCTTCAGCGCGACGACTTTCGTGCCTACCTTCGATTCCTTGGGCGGCAAAACCTCGGGCGGGCCGCGACCCAGCTGCGATTTAGCGCGCTCAGGACGTTCTACAAGTTTCTGGTCCGCCGTGGCGTGGTGGAGGTGACGCCCATCCGCGGCATTGCGCTGCCCAAGCTGGCGCGGCGGCTGCCGAAGTACCTTACTGTCCAGCAAATGGTGGACCTGCTGGCAGCTCCACTGAAGTCGCTTCCGACAGAGGCGAGGAAAGCCCCTGGGCGTCCGGTCTCGGTCGTGGCAGCCCATCGCGATGTGGCTGTTCTTGAGACCATTTACTCCTGCGGCTTGCGGATCAGCGAGTTGGTCGGGTTGCGCGTTGCTGACATCGATCGGGCAGGGCAGGTGGTGCGAGTGCGCGGCAAGGGGCGGAAAGAGAGGGAGGTTCCCATTGGCGAACCGGCGCTCCGTGCCATCGAGGGCTATTGGCAAAAGCTCCACCCGCAACCTGCCCGCACTGAGCCGGTGTTTCTCTCCGAAACCCGCCGACGTTCGCCCGTGAGCGCCGCGATGCTCGCGCGACGGCTGAAAAACTATTTGGCCATCGCCGGGCTGGATCCGGCGCTCACGCCGCACAAGTTGAGACACAGTTATGCCACCCACCTGTTGGATGCCGGAGCAGACCTCAGGAGTGTGCAGGAACTGTTGGGGCATGCTCACTTGGAGACGACGCAGGTTTACACCCACGTCACCACCGACCGGCTGAAGAAGGCCTACACGGCGTCACACCCGCGCGCCTGACCTGCGCAGACAAATAGGGCCGGAGGTTCAGCTCCGGCATCGGCAGGGCGCTTGATTTACTTCGCTTTGCCGCCGGCGGTGTATTTCGCCAGGGCGGCCTGCATTTCCGCTTTTTCGTCCTCGTCCTCGGCAAGTTCAAGGGCTTTCTTTTGCTGGGTGATTGCCCCGTCCCGGTCACCCGTTTCAAACAGCGCCCGCGCGTAGGTGTCGAGCACGCTGGGATTCCGGCTTTCCGTGGCATCCACGGCGCGCCGGGCGAGATCCAGAGCCAGTTTCGTGTCGCGCTGCTTGATGTCTTCGCCAGTCAGAATGGTCCAGGCAATGCTGTTGAGGATCTCCGCATTGGTGGTCTTCAATGCAGCCAATTCCTTGCCGAGTTCGGCCGCTTTTTCCGCATCCCCGTCCTCGCCCACGGCTTTCGCGTACCGGGTGAACAGTTGCTGGATCGCCATGGATTCTTTGCGCTGCACCATCGCTTTCTTCACGTTTTCCTTGAACACCTTGAAATCAAAATCCTTCGGCGCCTCGGCTTCGAGCTCCCTTTCCAGCGCCCCGATATCCGCCTCGTCTTTCCCGGATACCAGCGCTTGTTGATATTTCATGACCTTCTGGCCGAAGGCCACGCGCTTCTTTAGATCGGCAGGATCGAATTTTTCACCGTTCATGATGTTGCCGAATTCTTTTTCCAGGGCGATGAGCTCGGTCTCCAGTTGCGCGGCCTTTTCCGGGCTTTCGCCGCTGACGGTGAGCTGGACGTATTCGCCGAGCTTTTCTTGAATGGAAGCGCGCTTCTTTTCGGCGGCCATGTCGTATTTGCCCTCGATGATTTTCTCCAGGGCCTTGTCGAGTCCGTCCATCGGATGCCCTCGCCACACCACTTTGCCTTCCTTGCTCACGACAAACGCATGGGGGATGCCCTGAACACCGTAGGCTTCCATATAGCCTTTCGAGGTGCCTCCCGCGTCAATGGCCACGGCGTAATCCATCTGGTCGCCCATCTTGTCGACGAACTTCCTTACCACCTCCGTCTTCTCGCTGGTGACGCCCATGAACACCACGCCCTTGTCTTTGAACTGCTTCTGCATTTCGGTCAGGTGCGGGATGCTGGTCCGGCAGGGCGGGCACCACGTGGCCCAGAACTCCACCACGTAAGTGGTCTTGCCTCTGCCCGTGCTGAGATCCACCGGGCCGCCTTTGATCCACTCCTTGATGTCCAGTGGTTGGGCGGGGTCCCCGAGTTCGGCGGCCAATGAGTTTGTCGCAAGGGCGATCAGGCAGCCGAGCGAGGAGAGCATCAGTTTTTTCATGATTTGGGAGAATGTGGTGATGATTCGAACGCCTGAGCCTACGGGGCGTCATCCGTGGCGTCAAATGCGCTTGCAGTGCCACCACCAGGCTCCATTCCCCCGTTGGACAATCCCGCTTCAGTGGGCTAGCGTGCCGGCCATCAGGCCTCAATGACTCGTTTCGTGGGAAATGGTTGGGGCGGGAACCCGAAAGCAGAACCTATGGCAGCCAACGGAAAACATTCGTGGAAATTCGTGCGCATCGGCGGCGTGGATCAAGTGATCTTCCGCAACGGCGCAGATATCATCAACATCCGTCACCTCGACCAAAAGCTTTGGATGGCGCTCGCCATGCCCACGCGCGGTGTCGAGTTTGATCCCAAGACAGCCGACTTGATTGACACGGACAAGGACGGACGCATCCGGCCGCCCGAGGTCATCGCCGCGGTGAAATGGGCCGAGGGTGCCTTTAAAGATCCGGGTGACCTTCTCAGAGGGGGGGATTCGGTGGCGCTTTCTGCCATCAAGGACGCAAACCTGCTCGCGGGCGCCCGGCGCATTCTCGCCAGCCTCAACAAGTCCGAGGCGCAGGCCATCTCTCTGGCGGACGTTTCCGACACGGTCAAGGTGATGGCAGAAACCAGATTTAATGGCGACGGCGTGGTCATCGCCGAATCTGCGGCCAGCGACGCCGCCAAGAAAGCCATCGAAGACATCATCGCCGCGCTCGGCCCTGTGACCGACCGCAGCGGCAAGCCCGGCCTCAATCAGGCGAAGCTGGATCAGTTCTTTGCCGAGGCGCAGGCGCTGGCCGAGTGGGCGGCGAAGGGTGAAGCGGATAAATCACTCACTCCCTTGGGCTTTGACGGCACGGCCGCAGCGTCGGCAGCGATCAAAGCGGTCAAAACCAAGGTGGACGACTTCTTCGCGCGCTGCCGGGTGGCAGCCTATGACCCGCGCGCGCTCGCCGCCGTCAACCGCAGCGAAGCCGAATACCTCGCGATTGCCGCGAAAGAATTGACCGTCACCGCGCAGGAGGTTGCGGGTTTCCCGCTGGCGAAAGTTGAACCCAACGCTGCATTGCCGCTTGCGGGCGCGGTCAACCCTGCGTGGGCCGCGGCATTGGCCACGTTGTCCAGCGCGGCCATCACCCCCTTGCTGGGTGCGGCGCGCAATAGCATCACCGAAGTGGACTGGCTGGCGTTGCAGGCCAGGGTGGCGGCGTTCGACGCGTGGACCGGCGGCAAGCCGGCCACAGCCGCGGAGAAGCTTGGCTTGGCCCGGTTGCGTGAGCTGTCTGCCAGCGGCGTGAAGGACAAGATTGCGGAACTCGTCAAGCAGGACGCCGCGCTGGAAGGTGAATTTGGCCAGATTGCGGGTGTGGAGAAGCTGGTGCGGTTCCAGAAGGATCTCGGTGAGTTGCTCACCAACTTCGTCAACTTCTGCGATTTCTACGGCAAGAACTGGGCGGTGTTCCAAACCGGCACCCTCTACCTTGACAACCGCAGCTGCAACCTTTGCGTGGATGTCACCGAACCCGGCAAGCACGCCACCCTCGCGGGGTTGGCGGGATGTTATCTGGCTTACTGCGATTGCACCCGCCCTGGCGGTCTCAAGCGACAGGTCGTGGCCGTGCTCTCTGATGGCGATTCAGACAACTTGATGGTCGGACGCAACGGCGTGTTCTACGACCGCAAAGGTCAGGACTGGGATGCCACCATCACCAAGGTCATCAGCAATCCGATCAGCATCCGGGAGGCCTTTTGGCTGCCCTACAAAAAACTGATCCGCATGGTGGAGGAGATGGCGGCCAAGCGCGCCGCTGCGGCTGAGGCGGAATCCGACAAAAAATTATCCGGAGCCGCCACCGCCATCAGCACCGCCGACAAGGGCAAGCCGGGTGAACCGAAGAAGGTGGACGTGGGCACGGTGGCCGCCCTCGGTGTGGCCGTGGGTGCCATTGGCGCCGCAATCACCGGCCTTGCCACCGGGTTGATGAGCCTCGCTGCCTGGCAAATCCCGCTCGTGTTCATCGGCATCATTCTCATCATCTCGCTGCCCTCCATGATCATCGCCTGGCTCAAGCTGCGGAAGCGCAACCTCGGGCCGATTCTCGATGCCAACGGCTGGGCGATCAACAACTGCGCCAAGATGAACATTCCGTTCGGCAAGTCGCTGACGGATATGCCGATCTTGCCGCCCGGCTCCGAACGCTCGCTGGAGGACCCCTTCGCGGAGAAACAGCGCCCGTGGAAGCTCTACATCACGCTCGTCGTGATTTTGCTGGTCGCCTTTGCCTGGTATAGGGGCAAGCTCGACTCAAACCTGCCGGGCAAGCTCAAGAGCACTTCGGTGTTGGGATCGAATGCGCCGGCGTGGACGCCGCCGACGAATGCCCCCGTCGCAACGCCCCCTCCCGCTGCGCCCGGGGCTCCGGCTGCACCCGCATCAGCAACCTGATCATTCAAATCAGCCTGCACCCCGGCCTGCGTTTGTGGGCCGGGGGGTTCTTTGCCTGCCGGGCGGCTTGCAGTTTGAATATTCGGGCGCAGATTTTCCATGAATGTCAGCGTTGCACGGCATGCTGCCGTTGGCCGGGTCGGGGCCGCCTGACGGATGCCGGGATTTTCCGCCTCGCCGCGCGTCTTGGACTGGGGGAGCCTGCGTCCACGATGAACGGCACCCGGCTTCGGGCAGGTGTGTTTCGCCCTCCCCCGCGAGTTTTCCGCCATGGAATGGCATCGTCGCATTCAAGCAGAGACGGGTCGGGTTGATTCACCCGGCGAATGACGCGCATCAGCCGGTCAAAAACTTTCCCCAAGCCGGATTCCTCGCTTGGCTTGGACGTGCCATCATCCTAGATTGCAGTCAGTTCCCCGGAAAAATCGACGTGACCGAAAACCTTCAAAGGACATCGCAACGTATGAAAGCGTATCAAGCAGGTGACATCAGAAACTTCTCCATCGTTGGGCACGCTTCCGCCGGCAAGACCATGCTGAGCGAAGCCATGCTCGCGTGCGCCGGCGAAATCAACCGCATGGGCAGCATTGCCGCCGGCAACACTGTCTCCGATTACCACGAAGCCGAACAGGCGCGGAAGATTTCAATCCAATCCACGCTGCTGCACCTCGAATGGCTGGGGAAAAAGTTCAACGCGATTGATTGCCCGGGTTACTCCGACTTCATCTGCGAAAGTCTGGGCGCGCTGCGGGCGAGTGACTTTGCGCTGGTGGTGGTCAATGCCACGCATGGCGTTGGCGTGGGGACGGACATGGTGTGGAAAACGGCCACGGAGTGCGGCATTCCCAAATTGATCGTCGTGAACGCCTTCGACAAGGAGGACATCCACTTTGACTCCGTGCTGGAGCAGGTGCGGGAGCATTTCGGGCCGCGCGTTTTGCCGATGAGCCTGCCGCTGAATCCGGGGCCGGGCTTCAGTCAGTTGCTGGATGTGTCGCGCACGGAAGTCACGACCTATGCCGCCGATCAGAGCGGGAAATTCACTGAAACCCCGGCGGAAGGTGCGAACGCCGAGCGCGTGCGCGAGTTGCACGAGAAGTTGATCGAGTTCATCGCCGAGGCCGATGACAAGCTCATGGAAACGTGGATGGACAAGGGGACGTTGGCGGAGGAGGAGTTGCGCGCCGGTCTCCATGCAGCCGTGCAAAAGCAGTCCTTCATCCCGCTGTTCTGCGTGTCGGCGGAAAAGAATGTCGGTGTGGCGCGCTTGATGGATTTCATCGCCAAATACGGTTCCTCGCCGGTGGACCGCGCCAAAGTGGTGGCGGAAAGCCCGGACGGCGACCCGGTGGAGGTGTCGCTCAATGACTCGGAGCCGTTGCTTTACGTGTTCAAAGTGATGAATGAGTCGGGCTTCGGCGACATGACATTCTTCCGGGTCTATTCCGGGCAGGTGAAATTCGGGAGCGATCTGTTCAACGTAAACCGGCGCGTGGGGGAAAAGTTCGGCCAGCTTTATGTGGTGAACGGAAAGAATCGCACGAACGTCCCGACCTTGAACGCGGGCGACATAGGCGCCGTGGTGAAGTTGAAGGACACCCACATCGGTAACACGCTCGCCACGGAGAAGCGCCCGGCGAAGTTGGCCAAAGTGCAATATCCCCGGCCGAACGTGGCATCCGCGTTGGTGCTCAAATCGAAAGGCGACGAGGACAAGATGGCGGTGGGCATCGCGGCCTTGCACGAGGAGGACGCATCATTCGCGCATACGGTGGATGCCGAGCTGCATCAAACGTTGCTGGCCGGGCAGGGCGAGTTGCATCTGGAAGTGCTCGTGGAACGGCTGCGCCGCCGCTTCAAGGTGGAGCTCGAATTGGCCGCGCCCAAGGTGGCTTACCGGGAGACCATCAAGTCCAAGGGCGATTCCAAGTATCGGCATAAGAAGCAAACCGGCGGTGCGGGCCAGTTCGCCGAGGTGTGGATGCGCATCGAACCCAAGTTGCGCGACTCCGGTTTTGAATTTACGCAGTCGCTTGTCGGTCAGAACGTGGACCGCGGCTTCGTGCCGTCGGTGGAGAAGGGGGTGTTGTCCGCCTGTCGCGAGGGCCTCCTGGCCGGCTACCGCATCGTGGACCTCAAGGTGGATTTCTACGACGGCAAGATGCACCCCGTGGATTCCGGCGACGTGGCGTTCCAAATCGCCGGCAAGGAGGCCTTTCGCGAGGCGTTCAGCGCTGCGCGCCCATGTCTGTTGGAGCCGATTCACAAACTGGTCATCCGCGCGCCTGAGGACTGCATCGGCAAGATTATCGGGGATTTATCCAGCCGCCGGGGCAAAGTCATGGGCATGGAGGCCGAGGGCAGTTTGCAGATACTTTCCGGCGAGGCTCCTGCGCGCGAGTTGCACCATTACGCCACCGTGCTGCGTTCATTGACCGGTGGGCGAGGCATTCACGAGGAGGAGTTCAGCCACTACGAGGAAATGCCGCGCGAGCTGGAGGCGAAGGTGGTCGGGGAATCCAAGAGAAAGCACACTGGCAATCATGCTCATTGAGCGGGGATTTTAGGGGAAAAGATGGTGCGCGCTGCAGGTTTCGAACCTGCGACCCCTACCGTGTGAAGGTAATGCTCTACCACTGAGCTAAGCGCGCAGCCGGGGCGGTAAAGTAATATTCCACGCCTCAAGAGCAAGCCTTTCTTGGGGCTAGAAAGTGGTCTGGAGCGCAGCTGTGCTGAAAGCCAGCCGCAGCACGTCACTGAGCGCGTAATGCCAGTTGGCACACTGCTGCGGCTGGTCTGTGACACAGCCGAGCTCCGACAAAACCACGAGGGACAGTGCCCGAATACACTCTTACGCTGGGCGTGAGCGGGACTCTCCGCGCCGGTGAACCCAATTCAGTCCGGCGGTTTGTCTCGCAAGTTGTCTTTTGGACGGTTCTCGCGCATCGTTTGCCCCATGAGTTTTAACGAGGGACTGGATGAGTTGATCACCTGCCGGTTGGACCATGTGCGCAGGGCGGTTGAGCCTTGCACGATTGTCATCTTCGGCGCCAGCGGCGACCTGACGGCGCGCAAGTTGATCCCTGCGTTGTACCATCTGTTCAAGGACAAGCAGATGCCGCCGGACTTCCGTATCGTCGGCTTCGCCCGACGTGAAAAGACGGATGCATCTTGGCGCGGTGAATTGCACGAGGCGCTGACCCAATTCTCCCGCTCCAAGCCGGTGGATGAAACGGTGTGGTCTGCGTTCGCGGCCAAGGTGCACTATTGCGTTGGAGATATTTCCGACGCGGCGGCTTACCAGAAGCTCGCAGGCTTGATTGGTTCCTTTAGCTCGGCCCCGTTGAGGCAGAACCTGCTGTTTTATCTGGCCACTATGCCCAGCCAGTTCGGCATGGCGGCGGAGTATTTGCACAGCGTAAAACTTTTGCATCGCGGGGGCGAGCAAGGGTGGCAACGGTTGGTGATCGAGAAGCCATTCGGCCACGATCTCGCGTCGGCGAGTGCCCTGAACCACGAGCTGACCCGGTTCGCGCACGAGCAACAGGTCTTCCGGATCGACCATTACCTCGGCAAGGAAACCGTTCAAAACATCCTCACGTTCCGTTTCTCCAACTCCATTTTCGAGCGGCTCTGGAACCGCGATGCCGTGGACCATATCCAGATCACCGTCAGTGAAAAGCTCGGGGTCGGCGGGCGTGGTGGATATTACGAGGAGGCTGGCGCGCTTCGTGACATGGTGCAGAACCATATTCTCCAAGTGCTCGCGCTGGTCACCATGGAGCCTCCAGTGTCGCTGGATGCCGAACCCATCCGTGATGAGAAGGTAAAAGTGTTGTCAGCCATTTGTCGGTTTCAACCCGATGAGGTCGCGCGTCGCGTGGTTCGCGGCCAATACACGGCCGGCAGCGTCGGCGGAGAGAGCCGGGGGGCCTACCGCGAGGAGGTGAAGGTGGATCCGCGCTCGAACGTGGAGACATTTGTGGCGCTGAAGTTGTTTGTGGACAATTGGCGTTGGGCCGGGGTCCCGATTTATCTGCGAACGGGAAAGGCGTTGCCCATCAGTGCCAGCGAAGTGCGCGTCCAATTCAAACCCACGCCGAACGTGCTGTTCGCGGCGCAGTGCGGCACGCGTTTGGATGCCAACGCGCTTACTTTACGGCTGCAGCCGAACGAGGGCATTTCGCTCCGTTTCAACGGCAAGGTGCCAGGGGTGGGATACGGCCTGCGCCCGGTGCGGATGCACTTCGGTTACGACGCGGAGTTTGGCGCTTACACGTCTGAGGCGTATGAGCGGCTGCTGCTGGATGCCATGGGCGGGGACGCGACGTTGTTCATCCGCCGCGATGAGGTTGAGCAAGCGTGGCAGATCGTGGATTCGATCCGTGCCGGGTGGGATGGGGTTGGTTTGGACGACCGCGAATTCTACGCCGCGGGCAGTTGGGGCCCTCGGCTCGCCCATGAGCTGCTCGCTCAATCGGGCCATGCCTGGCGTGAACCGCAATTGATCAAGTAGCCATGGGCCGGGCAGATTTGGTTCACTTCAAAAGCGATGACGCGTTGGCCACCGCTGTGGCGGAGGCGTGGCTGGCTGAAATCAAATCAGCGCACCAACAGGGACGGCGACACTTGGTGGCGTTGTCTGGCGGACGGATTACCAGGAAGCTTTTTGGTGAGGTGGTGCGGATGTGTGGGGCTGGGGCGGGCACTATGGATGGTGTTCACTTCTTCTGGGCTGATGAACGTTGCCTGCCCCCCGAGGATGCTGAGAGCAATTACCGTCTTGCGCGCGAGTTGTTGTTCGAGCCGTTGCGCATTCACTCGAACCAAGTTCATCGGATTCGCGGGGAACTAGCGGCAGAGGAAGGCGCGAAGCAGGCGGCTGACGAGTTGCGAGGGATTGATCGATCAGAAGTTGGGACCATTCCCGTCTTTG
>Ga0075471_10001058_pt1 | contig 17656 bp, 18 predicted proteins | sample DEB19_08_DNA_2_FD_74787 | JGI IMG/M metagenome (GOLD analysis project Ga0075471, IMG submission 74787) | Aqueous microbial communities from the Delaware River and Bay under freshwater to marine salinity gradient to study organic matter... | ecosystem: Environmental > Aquatic > Marine > Coastal ... | reverse complement strand
CCGTGCAGGCGATCACCGGTGTCGACGCTCCGGAGAAACCCAAAACCTTCTCGGTCACTGCCAACCGCATCAAGAAGCAGCTCACTCAGACGCCCGTCAATCCGGTCGGCCTGACGCTGCGGTCCCAGGAGGACATGCACGCGGTGGCGGCGCTGTTCCGAAACCCCGCCTTCGAGGCCACGCGGTGGGTGTTCGTAAAGGACAACAAGATCGTGGGCATGGTCAACCTGACCGCACGCAAGGCCAACTCGACCCAAATCTTTGCGGCCAACCTCAATCTGAACGACATCGTCGCGATCGGAAAATCGCTGGGGTCGGACTCGTACTTCATCACCCACAACCACCCGTCCGGCATCAGCATACCCTCTCAGGCCGACCAGAAAGCGACCGCGTACCTCATCACAGCTCCTGCACTTCAACCGTTCAAGTTCCTCGGCCACGTCGTCACCAATCACAACCAGCATCACATCATACAACCAGATCCGGAATGGACAATGGTTGTACGACCTGTAGATGTCGCCACGCAGGGACCAGATGAGCTCCTTAGCGAGGATCTGTGGGACATGCCGATCTCCGAGTCTCGACTTTTGGCGAGGGCCGGAGCGGCCATCTCAACGGGCAAAGTCTCGGACTTCGTCCTTCTGTTGGACGCTCAGAATCGAATCCGGTCGGTTCTGGAGGTCAGCCCCGTCGCATCCGTAGATGCCATCGACGCGGAGATTCGGCAGTTCGCTCAGGCTGTCGGAGCGGCATCGGCTGCGGCTTATTCCACGACCGGCAGGCCAGACGCCAAGGCTCGTTTTGGTCGGCTCATGCAGTCCGGAGTCTTGGTGGATGCTTTTGTCTTGGGTGAGCGCGATTCGCTCTACCAGCAACGGTACGCCGACCCCGACAGCACGCAGTTCCGTCCCTTGGTCGAGGACGCAGGAAGGGTTGCCGAGACCCAGGTCGTCACGACACCGGAAGATAAGCTGCGGTTCAGCCCTCAGATCGATACCCCTGAATTCAAAGCGTGGTTCGGGAAGAGTCAGGTGGTCGACGACAGCGGAAAGCCCCGAGTCGTTTACCACGGCACTGACGTCGACTTCACCGAGTTCGATACGACGGACTTTGGATCTTGGTTTGCCCAGAGCCCGAAGACCGCTGAACAGTACGCGGAGAAGACTGGAGAAGGTGCAGCACGCACGGTCCCGGCCTTTTTGCGGGTTGAAAAACCGTTTGTCATCCCTGACGAGATTGACCTCTCACAAGACACGACGGTTCGGTCGTTCCTGAGAGCCGTCAATGCCGCCAACGGCACCAAGCTGACCGTCCAGGACCTCAATCTGGGCAACTTCAACCTGACGCAGCCGCGACCGGCGTTCGAGTTTGTCTCGTTCAACGACGGGTTTTTTGAGGCGGTCAAGGCACTTGGTTTCGACGGGCTTAAAGCCAACGAACTGGGCGAGCCTACGTGGAACGTCTTTGCACCCGAACAGGTCAAGTCTGCCACGGGCAACCGTGGAACATTCGATCCCACCAATCCCGACATCCGCCTCAGCCCCGAGATCGACTACAACCGGCCTCCCCAGGAGGTGATGAAGACGTCGGCCTTGAACGTCCTGCACGGGACGTCGGCCGAACTGCCTGCGGGCACCCCTCAGGCTCCTCGCACCCTGGACGACGTCGCCCGGATGCTGCAGGAGGTCGCGATCAACCAGTGGGGTCGGATCATCAACAGCTACGACATCACGCCCGACGAGTACCGCGTCCTCCTCGACAACGCCGTCAACGAGGCGGTGGCAGCCCTCAAGGCTTCCGGCAAGAACGCGTTCGACTGGTACACGGCAGCGGTCGAGCGGGCCGTCGAGATCATGGCGGTGATCCATCCGGAGCTGAAGGATGACGCTGCAGCCAAGGCCACGGGTGTCTTCCCCGACGCTGAGGCCGCCAAGCTGGGCATGATGATGGCGATGGCCATCACCTCCCAGAACCTGAGCGTCGACTACAACAGCCGATACGCTGAAGAGCAGTTCTCGGCCCTCCGCAGCACGGGCAAATTCGACCCGAGCAGGCAGTACGGGACAAAAGCCAGCAGCATTAGCTCCAACCTTCAGCTGGCGAACACACTCATTGAGAAGTTGGGCTGGCAGGAGGCTAACAAATTCCTGGCAACTAGCTTTACCGTCGGACAAGTCGGGGAAGCCGCTTCACAGATCCTGGGCAAAAAGGTCTCGGTGGCTGGACGCGTCAACGACACGGTTCAGGGTGCCGCCATCTTCGGCCCCAAGATCGGCCAGGGTTTCCTCCAGAACCTTCGGGGCAACTACTTGCCCGTCACCATCGACCTCTGGATGCGCCGCACCTGGGGCCGATGGACCGGAGATGTCATGGAGGCCGATCCGCTCAAGCCCGAGCGTGTCGCACGCCTCTTGGACGCTGCCCGGGCCAAGAAATACGTCCTGCCCGACCAGCTCAAGACCCTCCGGACCGTAGCCCGTGCGCGGAAAACCGGTTCCGAGTTCACGACGTTGAGCGACGTCGTCGCCCAGCGGGTTCGGGAAGACCGCGGCCTGCGCGACATCCTCCTCAAGATCACCAGCGACCTCACCACCGAGTGGCAGTCCCGGTACAAAAGCGTCAAGAGCCTCCCTGTCCGCCCCGAGGACGCCCAAGCCCTGCGCGACGGCAAGCTGACCCTTGACCAGCTGACGGACCGCCAGCTTTCTCTGATGGAGCGGCTGGACGTCCAGTACGGCCGGCTCAAGGACAAGAGCGTCAAGAAAGACGCGTGGCGTGAAATTCAGTTTGCGGCTCTCGGCCATACCGAGCGCCTCTCGAACAAAGACATTTCGGAGCACAAGCCGGAATGGGCCAACGCGGCTATCGTGATTGAAAACGCCCTGGGCCCCACTGACATCCCGACCGACCAGGACCGCGAGGTCATCTCCCGTCTGGTCAACGACATCCGCGGTCGCCTAAAGGAACAGGGAATCGAGACCACCAACGCGGACATCCAGGCCATTTTGTGGTATCCTGAGAAGGACATCTGGGCCAAACTATCCAACGGAACCGCCGATTCGGACCTGAAGCAGTCCTATGACACCGAATTCCTCAAAATTGCCGAAGCCCGCGGCCTCGGAGAACAAGCCCGCGCCGCCGTCGAACGCTACGAGGCTGCTCGAGCCGCACGAACTGGCGGAGCTGATGACGCCCCAGCAGATGGAGCAGTTCGTGGAGAAGCTGCAGGCCCTGATGCGGCAGCAGTCCAAGGGCAAGCCCAGCCCCAGCAGTGACGCGTGACGCACTCATCGCTGAAATCCGAACACTCGCCGGTCCCCGTCGGGACGAGTCGTTCGCTTTTGCGGCCGAGTACGCCATCGACCAGGGACTGACCTCGTTCATCGAGACCGGCTGCTACCGCGGCTGCCCCCACCAGGGTCAATCGACCCGCATTCTCGCCCTGCTGGCCAAATACCAGCAGGGTTTTTTCACGTCCTACGATCTCGAGCCGGCCCACATCGCCCAGGCCGACCTGCTGACCAAGGATTGTTCGGACTACGTCAACTTCGTGGCCGGCGACTCCGTGGAGGCCCTTTCCCGTCGTAAGGCGTTCGTCGACTTCGCCTACTTCGACGCGTGCGATTGGGAGGAACATAACCCCCTGCCCTCTCAAGTTCACCAGCTTGGCGAGGTGGCTGCTCTCATCGGGAAGATCATGGCGCCGGGCCTGGTATTACTCGACGACTGCGACTTACCCAAGGGCGGCAAGTCCGCCCTGTCGGCCCCTTTTCTCCTCGAGCACGGGTGGCGGCTTGCCTACTCGGGGTATCAGAAGGTGTTCCTCAATTCCTAGCGATTGACCTATGACTGGCCCTGAACAACATGAGGCGGTGAACGGTTTGCACCATCTCGGACGAGACATCGTAACGACTTCGACAGTCAGTGGCGGTCTATTGGCCTGGCTGAACTTTGACCGTACGTACGATGTCGCGACCAAGATAGTACAATTCCTTATCGTGTGTACGTGGCTTGGCTACATGGTTTTCCGGTTGCTCAAGGCAAAGGCCGACTGGGAAGCTACTAAAGGACGGCGATCCCCGTCGTCCAACAACCCCGACAACCCATGAACAAAGTCCAAATCCTCGGCGTCCTGCGTCACATTCTGACCTTCGGTGCCGGTTTCCTCATCGCCAAGGGCAAGCTCGATGCCTCTGGTGCCGAATCCATCATCGGCGGCCTCCTGGCTGTCGTCGGTGGCGTCTGGTCCGTCATCGCCCCTGAGAAGAAGGCGCTGTGAACTGGATCTACCAAATCCTCCGGGCCCTCCTCGAGTGGATCGAGGGGTTGGCCCGGAAGGATACCATCGGCCAAGATGCAGACCCTGACAAAAAGACTGCCGACGCTTTGCGCGATCGCATCCGTCAGCATGAGTCTCCTCGGGTGCAGCACCCGAGTGATCTTCGTCCCGGCGGGGACTCCGGTACGTCTAGCTGAACCCGTGAAGGCCCGCGTCTTCATCAAGGACGACAAGGGTCAGACGGTGCGCTCAGCCAACAAGATGACGATCCCGGCGGGCTGGTACGCCCTCCCCAAAGACTGACACCAATTGGTGCCGTCACCTAAATTTGCTCTTGTGTGCCCCCGCGTCCCCTGATAGGAGACGGGCCGCATGACCAAGGAACTCATCAACAAACTCGAACAAGGCGTCCGTTTCCTCACCGATCTCAACAGCGATCACTGCGCGGAGGAAAACAGCATTGGTTGGAATGCCCGGGACATGGTTCTCGGGCATTCTCTTTCCCACCAGATCGGTCACTGGACCGTGGGCCAGATCAAGGCCGCGTGGCGGATGTGCAACACGTACCGCAACACGCAGCTGCGCCACCTGGAGATCCCGATCTTCCACGACGACGAACACTCCGCCCGGGTCCTGGACCGGGTCGTGGCCGAGCGCGACGCCGCCCAGATTGCGGACCTGGAGAAAGTGGACGGCTGGGGCCTGACTTGGACGGGTCCCAAGCTGGTCAACCTCAAGGAGCGGGGCATCTACAACGTCTGGAACGCCCAGATCCCGGTCAACCACCCCTTTTGGACCATCTGGCGCCTCCGCAAGGACGAGCTCAAGGCCCGCGGGTACAGCCTCAAGCAGATGAACGGGTGGCAGATTGCCCGCTGGGAGAAGACCCAGGCTCCTGCTCCGGCGCCCAAGGCCGTCATCCAGCCCTACGAGCTCAAGCCTCTGACCCGCCCCGACGGCCTGCTGCCCTACCAGGCGCCATCCGTCCAGGGCCTCTGCGCCTCCCTGCGCTCGTTCGGGGCCGCCCTCGACGCCAGCGACGTCGGCACGGGCAAAACGTACACTTCCCTCGCCGCGTTTCGGGAGCTGGGGGTCAAGCCCCTGGTCATCGCCCCGCTGACCGTCCTCCCCTCCTGGGAGCGGGCTGCCAAGCACCTGGGCATCGAGATCGACCTCATCAACTGGGACAAGGTCAGGACGGGCTACACCTCCTGGGGCAAGTGGAACAGCGACGAGGACAAAAAGACGTTCTATTGGGGCGCTGAGGTCCAGGGCCTCATCTTTGACGAGGTCCACCGGGCCAAGGACCACAAGTCCCTTCAGAGCCGCCTGGTTGCCGCTGCCCGGCGTCAGAACATCCCCACCATCGCCCTGTCGGCCACGGCTGCGAGCAATCCGCTCCACCTGAAGTCCATCGGCTACCTCCTGGGCCTCCACGCCTACACCGGTTTTTGGAAGTGGGTCGAGCAGTACGGCTGCTTCTCCAACCGGTGGGGCGGGTACGAGTTCGACGGCAACCCTGCCCACCTCCGCAGCCTCCACGGCCAAATCTTCCCGAAGAAGGGCGTGCGGGTGCGTGTCGCTGACCTTGGGGACGCCTTTCCCGAGACCCAGGTCACCACCGAGCTCGTCACCATCGAGAACCCGGAGAAGCTGGACAAGGCGTACACGGACGTCGCTGACGCCCTCGAACAGATCCGCCTCAAGAAGCTGACCGACCCGGAGCACCACCTGACCAAGCTCCTGCGCGCCCGTCAGATGTCAGAGATCCAGAAGGTCCCAGCCTTCGTCACTGCGGCGACCGACGCCGTCGAGCAGGGCCTGTCCGTGGCCGTCTTCTGCAACTTCGACGAGACCATCAACAAGCTCCTGGACGCCTTCAAGAAGGCCAAGGTCGCGGTGGTCGAGATCCGGGGCCAGCAGTCACCTGAGGATCGGCAGGCGGCGATCGATGCGTTCCAGAGCGACGTCGCCCGGGTGATCGTGTGCAACATCCGCGCCGGCGGCGTGGGCGTCAGCCTCCACGACGTCACCGGTCGTCACCCGCGGCTGGCCCTCATCAGCCCGACCTGGAGCGCCATCGACCTCCGGCAGGCCCTGGGACGCGTCCACCGCGCCGGCGGCAAGTCCAAGAGCCGTCAGCGGATTCTGTTCGCAGACAAGACGGTCGAGACCCGCGTCAGCAAGCTGGTCGAGGCCAAGCTGGCCAACCTGGACCTCCTAAACGACGGGGAACTCGAGCCTCAACGGGCCAACTGAGCCTCGCGCTGTATTTGCAATTCCAGCATCTGTGAGAGAAGGGGGAGACGGGTGTGAGACCCGTTTCCCCCTGATGCTGTCGGGCGGGCGTAGGCATGCACCGCGCCCCATAGAGCCAGGAAGTACGCGTCGGCCGTGTTGTGGTCCTTCGATCTCTTGAAAAGGTGGTGGTACTCGGTCTTGGTACACTGCAGGGCCACCTCGGCGCTCAGGAACGGCTGCTTGGGGTCCAGGCCGACGAAGTCCTTTACCCACCGCTGCCACGTCTGGGGGACGACATCGATCCAGGGCAGGTCGATAGTCTCGAAGACGCCCACCGGCACACCAGCCGCCTGCCCGAAGTGGAACATGGAAGTCACTCCCTGCCCGGGCCTCGCGGAAACGTACTCCAAAACAGCAAAGGTCGCCCGCTGCCCTAAGTCACGGACAGCCTTGGCGACCTGATGGATGCCGCGAAAGTCTCGCTTGGCTTCTATCTCACCAGTATTCGGCGAATACAGGACCACTGCACCTGACAGTCCGGGGTCCACTCCCAGGACTCGTAACGGGACGCTCATTGTCGACGAATAGAGTCTGCATGGTCCGGTAAAGATCCTCCGGAGACCCGTCGTTGACAATGCAGATGTCGATCAGGTTGGCAGAACGTAGGGAATCCACCACCGCCCGCTCCCAATCCGTCGAGGCCCCATGTGGAACCCCGTCGGTAACTCGCTGTATCTCGACGATCAGCCCTCCCCGCCGGCGCCACTCCAATCCTTCGGCGACACGGCAGAGCCTGGTGTTCACCGTCTTGAAGGGCAGACGGTCGAAGAATTCCCGCATGATGTTGGCGTAGTTGCTCTCGCCCCACTGCTCGAGGGTCCCGCGGATCAGCTGCTTCTGGGAGTCGATCTCGGTGAAGGCCGAGAAACCCAGGTGACGTCGGACAAGGGGATCGATCTGCTCCTTGATGAGGTCACCGAAACACCGGCGCTCCCATCCAACTTGAGTCAGTGCTTTGGCGGCTTCGTCCTTACCAGCGCGGGCGTAGCCCGTGAGAGCGATCAGGTTACTCATAATCGGGCCCGAAAACGTAAACAGTGAGGGTGTGGCGGCAAGTCAGCACATAGCTCACCTTCACCTGCGATTTCAGGGCCTCGAGTTTCTTCTTGAGACTTTCCGGAGTTTCACTCTGGAGCTTGAGCATGGCGAGACACCTCGCCTGGCCCACGCGTTGCCCGGGGAACATCTCGTCGGTCAGCCGGTCGGCGTGCTTGGCCACCAGCTCGGCGTACTTCTTGGCGTACTCAAGGTAGTTCTCAATGAGTTTGCCCTCGGTGCGGATCATGTCCGCGATCTGTCTCTCGATGTCGTGTGCGCTCATTTGACGTAGGTATCTGCAAAGTCTCCCTCCACTCCCAGGGGCAGGTCGGGCGCCCACGCAGGCGCCACGCCCATGATCTCCTCGGCAGCCTTCTTGGCCTCTTCCTTGGCGGTCACGTCGACCTCCAGAATGACTTCGTCGTGGGCGTGGAACACCACCGGAAGGCCCGCAGCCTCCAGGCGGAGCACCGCTTCGGCCAGGACGTCCCGGGCCATGCGCTGGGTGACGTTTTCCGCCATTGTGCCGCCCCACAGGTTGGGTTGTTTGCTCATCGGCGTGAAATCGGCCTTGGTCGTGTAGGACTCGAAGCCGCGCTTGGTGGTCTTCTCCTTGGTCTCGGGATCCTCGAAGACGCGGGAGAATGAGGTGACGCGGAAGTGCCGCAGAAAGTCGCCGGTGGGCATCTCGATCTCCAGCACCTTTGCCCGGTCGAGGGTCGCCTCCTTGATGGCGCCATCCATCTGACCCCAAAACTCGACGATGGGCTTGTTGAGGGAGCGCCACGTGGCCACGGTCTGCCGGGCTTCCGCATCGCTCAGGACAATTCCATCCTTGGCGGCCGTCTCCTTGTACCGCCCAGGCCCCATGCCGTACCCAAGGCCCAGGACCTGCGCCTTGACCGACTTGTAGAGCCCAGGGTTGGCCTTTTTCAGCGGGGCAGGGTCTTTCCACTGTCCGCTGACCCTGGCGTACGCCTCGTAGATGCCGAAACCCTGCCGGATCATGGTCAGGAGGGCGTCATTGCCCACCAGCCAGTTCAGGCAGCGCGGTTCGATCTGGGCGTAGTCGAGAATGACGAACGTCTTGCCGGGCCGGGGGATGATCCACCGCCGGGGCCACACGTCCCAGGCGCCTTCCGCCTTCTTTCCGTCGGCCGTCAGGTAGTAGGGCTCGCGGTCGAGGTTTTGGACGTTCACCCCGCGGCTGCTCCACCTCCGGGTGTGCCGGGCTCCGCAGTACATCAGCTCGAGCGGAAGCGTGTCTTGCTCGTCCAGGCGGGCTTCCACGCTCTCGATCTTCCGGATGAGGGTGTTGGCTTTCCGAAACTGCCGCATGGCCGTCACGACGGCAGCCAGCTTCGGGTGGGCGTCGACCAGTTCCGCACACTCCTCGTCGTCCTTGGCCAGGGAGGCCGGCACGGGCAGGCTCTCCTGTTGGGCCCACTGGGCCAGGGCAAGGGGCGATAGGGGCGCCTCGTCGTTGCGCCAGGGGATCCGGAGGAAGGCGTCGTGCTGGAACCGCAGCAGGGCCTCCCGGTCGGCCTTCAGGCGCCCCGAATCAATGCGGACGCCCCGCAGGTTGCACATCCGGGTGTGGGCCGCGATGGCCTCCTCCACCGGCGTAGGGTTGGGCAGGGTCTCGAGAACGTGCTTTTCCTCCTTGGCGTCGGAGAGACAGTAGTCGAGCACCTCCTTCTGCTGCTCCGGTGTCAGGTCGCGGTAATGCTTCCCGTCCATCCAGTCGCGGATCGACTTGTCGACCTTCGTCCCCCACAGGGCCTTCGCGATGCCGGAAAGCGATTGGGGGAGCTGTTGCGGAGCGCCGCGGTCCAGGATGCAGTGCCATGGCTTCATGGCCTTGGCGTCTGGCCAGTACCGGCGGACCCACAGCTCGTCAAAGTTGGCGTTGGCGGCCCAGAACTTGTTGGACGGGTCCTCCCAGAAGGCGTCCGAGAATTTTGCCTGGGCCTCCTCAATGGTCCCGATGAACTCCACGTCCGGGCCGACGACCGACACCATGTAGGCGTAGGAGTCGCGGACGTAGTTTCTGACGCCGACGGTGCCGGCGCTGACAGCTTGTTTCTTCGAGTAGAACGACTCGAAATCGACGACGAACTCGGGCATGGGATTAGTCTAGGATCTTGCGGTGAATGGTGAATGAGCGGTCGGCACCGTCGTTGTACGTGATGCCGGAGTGGGGGTCTCGAGCGAGGGTAGTGAGAGCCCGGGCGGCGTAGGGCACCTTCCAGTCTCGAGCCAGGGCGGCCACCGGCTCGCAGTTGTTCAGGTGCGCCATGAGCTCAGTGGGAGTGACGACCTTCTCCAGCTCGTCGGCCCAAGCAGCGCGGACCCAGTTCACCAGGAGCTCCCGGAAATTGTAGCTGTAGGACTGGCGGCGGGATGTCTCGAGGACATGCGGGTCGAAGTAGGACTTCACGCCCACGCGGCTGTTCTCGATGACGTCTTCAGGCGCCGCCCAGTCGACCAGCCAGCGGGCGAACAGGGGCAGCTCCTTCTCGAGGGTGGCCTCGATGACGTGGTTGGACGGCCAGCCCTTCACGTATGCCTGGGAGGCGTAGAAGGACATCTTGTCGGCCGTGTTGGAATTGACCTCGGGCAGGAGGCCCACGCTGGCGGGGTCGTCGTTCAGGGTCACCACCAGGCGCCCTTGCCAGTCGACCTGGGCCTTGTCGCCGTACTTCCGGTGCGACTGGTGGGTCGGGTTGACGACGGTGTCCTTGATTTTCGAGAGGACGGACCCCTTTTCACCGTCGCGGGGGCTGTCGGCGTCGTTCAGGACCCACAGGAACGAGTCGAACAGCTCCGAATTGAAGCTGGTGCGGCCCGTCAGGTAGTCGAACGGGTCGGCGTAGACTTCGCCCAGGAGCGGCGCCACGACCTTCAGGGCGAGCAGCGTTTTGCCGTTCTGCCTGGGGCCGCAGATGAACAGGGCCTGCCCCATGTAGGGGCGGCGCTCGAGGAGGGCCTTGTAGGCTCGCTGCAGCCAGGCAAGAAAGTGCTCCAGAGGGCGCTGCTCAGGGTTGGCAAAGTGCCCGGAGAGGAACTCCCAGAGCCAGGGAAAGTCGGCCGTCGTGTACGTACCGGAGGCCGGCGCCATGGCCGTGACCCGGGTGATGTTCAGAACCCGCTGCTGACGGATCTGGTTCAGGCCGGGCGGGCGGTTGACCAAGGAGACGGCCGCGTCGATACGGTTGGCGGTCTGGATCAGGTTCAGAAGGCGGCCGCAGTCGGAAACGGTCTTGCCCTTGGTGACGCGGTTGTCGAACCCGCGGTCCATGAGCTCCAGGAGGGTGTCCTCGCGGCTCCGGGGTTTCCACAGGTTGGTCCCGATCATGTGCCAGTAGGTCCGTCCGTCGAAGTAGATGTTGGCCGTGGCATCCGACAGTCGATCTTCCCGCGTCTTCCGCACCCACTCGGCTCCCAGGAGCTCCTCCCAGGTGACGAGCGGCTTGGGGCCCGTGAAGCACAGGAAACCCTCGGGCTTGATCATCGCCCCCATCGGGTTGTCTGCCGTGGGGTCCCAGAAGCGGGGCCCGCGGGCGTTCAGGGCAAAATCGCCCTTCCAGGCTCCGGGGAATCTCGACTCGATCTCGGCCGCGACCTTCTCGAGGGGCAAATCGCCCTTGGCGTCCTGGCGGTACTTCTGACCGACGTCCCAGAGCACCTCCATAAGCACAGGCTCGGGCAGGTGGGGGTGCTCGGTGATCTGGATCCACTCGATGCCGGACGTCCACCGCTGAAACGGCTTGAACGAGGCGCCGTCCAGGCCCGGGTGGAGGTCGTAGGGCTGGATCCGGTCGCCCAGGCTCCTCCAGACCATCTCGATGAACTGGGAATCGGGGGCGGGGATGTCGCGGGAGAACAGCCAGACCAAACGGAAGTTGCCCGACAGGGTCTTCTCGATGAACTGGGGCTTGAGCTCGTCGTCGAGCTTGGAAAGGAGCTTAGCCAGGTGCTCTTCAATGAGGGGCAGGTCGTAATCCAGCACCATCCCGCGCACGCCGGCGGCCGGGTTGCTGGTCTCCACGTAGGCGGTCGGCACGGTGGCCCTGACGGGGCTGTAGACCAGCCAGCCGTGCTTGTTCATGGCCGCGTTGCGGGCCGACTTGGCCGCACTGGTCACGGCCTGGCGTTGAGCCTCGGTGGGCTCCCAGGCCCAGGGCTCGACTTCCGTGGCAGTCGACGCCCGGAGGTCACGGAATCCGAAGAAAAGCATAGGAAGCGGGCAAAAAAGGGGGCCGAGGTATCTCCCCGGCCCCCATACTTAGTTGACGGTTACTGACGCAGCGTGTCGATGAACGAGCGCAGGTCGTCGCTGGTGTCTTCCCGGGTCAGGCGGACCTCGGGGGAGAACACCACGTAGTCACCGGCCGGTTTCCGGACCGTGCGCCACGTCCAGTAGGACTTGGGCAGGTAGGGCAGGCGGCGGACGGCGCCCGAGGGCGTCTTGACGACGTTCCCCTGCTCGTCGCGCTCCGGGACCATCAGGGTCGTCAGCGCCGCGTTGAACAGCGGCTTGGCGAAGTTGGTCCAGCTGGTGCCGGCGGCGTAGTAGATCGCCGGGGCGTACAGCTTGCCCGCGAAATCCAGGACGAAGCCCGGGTGATCGGAGCCGCTGCCTGGGAGGTTCTCCGGTCGCTCCACCAGGAGCAGGATCCGGGCGCTCGGGGACCACGACGGTTTCTCGTTGTTGACCCACTGTGTCGACCCGCCGAAAGCCTCGACCTCGGCCAGGGTGTTGACGACCCGCGGGATGGCGCCCGACTGGGCCTCCTCCTGCGAGAGGTTTTCCCTGAACTGCTTGGTCAGGGTGACGGGAACGAAGCGGAACACGTGTTCAGGCTTCGGGTTCTTCATGTCCGGGGGAGGAAGCAACTCCTCGTCGCCCAGGATGATGGTGCCCTGGTTCCACTGCTGCGACAGCTGCCCGGAACCCTGAACAATCTTCAAAGTCGGGAACTTGATGTCGGACTGGTCCCAGTCGCCTTCGATGCCGGAGGTCGACGGGAGCGGAGCCATGCTGCGGGGAGTGGCTTTGGCCACTGCCGTGACGGTCGCCTCGGCCGCGGGAGCGGTGCCAGGACCACCAGTCACTTCAATGATGCCGGCAGGCAGAGGCCCATCGGCGATCGTTTCGACGGCGTACGCCTCAGAGGAGGCGGCGGTCGACGCGGTTTCTGCGGTGCGGAGCTTACGGATTGCCATGTTGTATTAGTGCTGTTTGTTGGGTGTTTTTGGGTGTTTTTGTTCGTTTTAGGAACTCAACCTTGCCCTCGGCGCGGGTCACTAGACCGTGCGCCTCGAGCAAACTGAGAATCGCCTCACGGGCAGCCTTCTTGGTACCCACTTCGGGCTGGAGTTCAAGGAGAGCCGGGGCAGCGAGCTCCAGCGTCTTCTCCAAACCCAGCTTGGCGGCGGCCAGGAGCTGTTGGGGGACGATGAAATCCTTGAGCGCGTCGGCCACTTCCGGCGCGGAGCCCAGCTCCCGGTTGATCGACCGGGACTGGATCTTGTAGGTGACGGTCTGACCGTCGGGCAGTACTGCCTCAATCTGGTCGCCGTTGATACGAGCCAGTTCCATCGCCCGGTCCTTGATGGGCTGGGCGGCGAGGTCCATGAAATCCACCCAGGCCCGGGCGATCGCTGCCTTTTCCGGGGTATCGATGGCGTCCAGGTTCAAGGTGGTCGGGATTGCGGGCATGTTGCCGAACCGTTGAACCGCCATGACGTACGTCTGCAGGTAGCCGGGGCACTTGTCGCCTACCCGGGCGCAGTATTCGCACGCGGAGCCCGGGTTGAGCAGGTCGGCCTGGAGGGGCTTTTGACCCATCTCACCCTGGACGGCAATGGCGCCCTGGATGATCTGGTCGACCTGGTAGGCCATCTGGGCCGCCTCCGGGCGCCCGTAGACGTGCCTGGTGACCCAACGCAGACGAGGCATAACAAACACGACCTCGATGGAGCGGGCCTGGGGGAACTGCTGGAACATCGCGGCCGCGTACCCGAGCCCCTGCCGGTTGGTGTTGGCGGGGAGGACGGGGCTGTGTCCGAACTTCCAGTCGATGAGCTGGGCACTGCCGTCGGCCTGGAGGACGAACAGGTCGAGGTGCCCGTAGTTCACCTCGGTCCCGTCGTTGCGCCGGATCCGGGCCTTGAGCTCGATGTAGAACCGGGCGCCGGGCTTGATGACGTACTCGTCCAGGTATCGGAAGCAGTACGCCAGGAGGGCGTGGCTGTCGTCGTCCCACTCGCGGCGAGCGTTGGCGAACGCCTCCAGGGTCACGCCGGGTTTGTGGCCTTTCAAGAAGTCCCGGAGGACCTTCTCGCTGATCTCATGGAGTTGGGTGCCCTCCTCGGCCGCGGCGCTGGTGCCTTCGCGGGACTTGTAGCCGCGGCAGCCCCCGACGGCGGGGTCCAAGTAGTTCAACTTGGACATGGAGAACTTGTGGTGGGCCCGGGCGCCGTGGTCGGGCTGGGCGGGGACAGGGAGGTTGCTCATTTGACGAGGGCGACGATGTTCTTCTTCCAGTTCCGGTTCCCCTTGGGGTCGGCAGAGGGCGGGCAGTAGCGATCGGCCAGGAAGTGAAGGAACTGCCCAGGACGACCCGCTTTGAGCCAGCGGTCGTGATTATTCTGCACGGTGTTGTAGGCGACCTTGCGCGCCTCGGCCACTGAAGAAACGCGGACTGAGAGAATGCCGAACGGCTTCTTGGCGCGAGCCCCGCCCTCGACGCGGTAGATGGCGTCGACGATGCGGTTGGCCTCGGCCTTGGGCAGCTTGGCGTGGGTGATGGCGGACGCGAGACACGCGCCGGCCAGGAAGACTAGGTGTTTGTGCATGGCGCGCTCACTGTCACCTAAACTTCCGCGAGGGCAAGGGAAATTTAGGGTACAGTGAGCGACGCAATGCGTTGGGCCCCAACCGCGAGGCCCGTTTCCTCAGTATTTTCGGATATAATCGAGGATCTTGCGCGGCAGCACCAATTGGTGTCGCGCACAGTACTCGACCAGGTCCTTGACGAAGCGGGTGTGGTCGATGAAGCGGACTTTTGGTGGCGGCCGTTGGAATACGACGGCCTGACCATCGCGGAGCATGTCGTCGACCACCTGCTGGACGACCGAAGCGGTGATCTTGCCCACCCCGCCGACCGTCTGCACGGCCTTCTCCCACGCCTCCCGTTGGCGGTCGGGTGGGAGCAACGTCAGGGGACGCACTTGGGCCTCGTTGGCGGGCAGGACCTCGATGTCGCCCAGCTGGTTCACGGTGACCGCGGAGGCGATCAGCCGGTTGGCGTGGGTCTTGGACATGCCCCAGCGTTCGCGACAGTAATCGTCGAAGGTTTCGTAGTGCCCGCGGTACAGACGCGAGTCCCGGATCTCCACCAGGGCCACCCCGACCTCGAGGAACGTGCGGAGCCCCGCCTCAATGATGCTCTCCAGGCGTTTGAGATCCCGGCTCTCCTTGGAAGACAAGGGCCCCGAGTCGGGGAGCGGTGGGGAGTACCGTTGGAGGGAGTGATCGGTAGTCATGGTTTTCCTGCATGGTTACACGGGCGGCCTGGCGTTGGCTGTGATCGTTACGAAGGTGCCCGTAGACCCTCGCGCACAGGATCCCGCCATCCAGGTGTCCCAGCCACCGGGAGACGGTTGAGAAATCGACGCCCGCCTCGATGCAGCGGGTCGCGAAATAGTGCCGCAAGTCGTGGAAGCGCATGGGCGGAATACCGGCGACTTCGCACGCCTTCTTCAGGGGACCGTCGATGCGCCGAAGCGGCATGACCGCGTCCTGGGGCAGGGGCCGCAGGGCCTCGGTCCAGTGGCGAAAGAACTCCTGGGCGTCCGGGATCATCGGCACGTAGCGGACGATGTTGTGGTTCCGGTCCCGGCGCCGCTTGGCGCAGAACACGCGGACCTGGCGTTGGCGGAGGTCGACGTCGCCCCACCGCAGCTGCGTGGCCTCGTACCACCGGGCCCCCGTATAGGCGGCCAGGCGGCAGATGAAGGCTGCCTTGACGGCGTGGGCATCCAGGTAGGCCAGCACGCGGTTGAACTCGTCCTGGGTGGGCAGGTGGATCTCCTTGGCCCGGATGCCCAGTCGCCGGATCTTCTCGGTCGGGTCGGGGTGCAGCTCGAGGCCCAGGCGGGCGTCCCGGTCCCGCATGATCCCGATGACCGTCCGGAAAATCCACCGACACGCGTTGTAGTGGGACGGACTGAACCGCTTGGCCAGTCCACTGAAGAACTCGCGGCACCCCTCGGCCGTCAGGTCGGCCAGGCGGCGGTCGCCCAGGTCGGTCCAATAGGTCAGAAGGTTCCGGAGCGTCGCGGAGCGCACCAGCTTGGACCGCTCGGCGAGCGCAGGGTCCGAGTTGACCGCGTCCAAAAAGATGGCGGCGGCTTCGGAGAACTTGGTGGCTTTCCCCGGGTCGAGGTTGGTGCTCTTTGGCATGAGCGCCATGACCTCGTCCTTGGCTTTGTACCCGGCCGGCAGGCGGGGCAAGTCCCGCTCCACCGGCGTCCCTAGTTGGTCGCGTATTTCCCTCAGTTTGTCCGGGAGGCGAACTTTGGCCTCCGAGATTAAGGTGGTGTCCAGACTGCGCTGGACGATTTTATTCCCCCACCGCTTGCGGACATAAAACGTGCCGCTGCGGACGTGCTGCACTAGATACGGCACATCATGGTAGTGCCATTTGCCGTCTGTCGACGTTTTTCGTTTCATTTTGTGTAGAACGGCTGTGTAGAACGCCGACACGAGTACGCGTTTTCCCCAATGAAATCAAGGGTTTTGCATCCTACCGACGATAATACGGGTGTTTCTGTAGAGTGATATTCCCATATTTACACAAGCGGTCCCACGTGCGCCTATTTACATATCCAAAACGGCCGGAACGACATAAAGGACACCTAAATGTGCCCACGTGGTCCCACCGAAAAAGAAAAACACAGCGTTTGTGTAGAACGCTGTGTCGAACGGTGTGTTAAACGCGGAGCAGCTTTTCAATCTCCGTCAAAGGCACCATCCGGTGGCGGATTCCGGGGACGGTGCGGAGGCGTCCTTTGCGGATCAGCCTCCGGATGGTAGCCAGTGACAGTCCCAGGACCTGGGCGGTCTCTTGGGTGGTATAAGCCAGCCGTGGGAGGGCTGGTGGGGCGCTCAGGGTGAGGGTCGGCGGACTTTCGGGGTCGTGCATGGCTGCTTTTTACGGACAGCCCGGCGAGCCAGTTGATCCAGGATCTCGCCGCGGCTCTGATCCTTGGCGAACGCGAGCAGGTCCACCGTCCGAAACGTCTCTGGCAGCACCAGCGCCTTTAACATCACCTTCGGCGGCCCCGATTTCCTCCCCGCACCTGCCCGCAGCCCGCCTTTCATTGATCGATCGGCGGATTCATCCTAACGGCTACGACCGTTTTTGGTCTTCGCTTTGGTCCGAGCGGTGGTGGCCCGCTTCTTTGCAGCGGCGGCGCGGGCCTTTTTCGGGGCCACAGCCTTTCGCATAGCCTTAACAGCGGGGTCAGCCACATACGATTTGGATTTCAAGTTTCTCCTTTTGGCGCCGGTCCGCTGGCGCATGCGTTCCCGTTGGGTTTTGAGGCACTCCACGCAGAGAGATCGGGACGACTCTTGGCGGGGGTGTTTGCCGCAACTGGTGCAGAGGCCCTGGCTAAAACGCCGGAGCTTGTACCGCTGTTGTCGGCTTAATTGTTTCAGGTCCTCCTGAGGTATCCCGGGAACGGGCGAGAGGTCGCGAGTCATTTGCGTCATGGTCGTGCCACCACTTTCACGCGCTGCAGAGCATTCTGAAAGGCCCGTTCGAGCGCATTAATTTGGCGCGCGGTGGCCTTGGATCCGAGAATGGCTGCCATGGCGTTTGGGGTGATGCCAAACGTCTTGGATAAGTGTGCTGCGCTGCGGGCCCCGTGAGTCGCGATGGCGATGCTCAACACCACGTTCGCACGCTGGTGGAGCAACGTCTCGAGGGGGAGAGGGCGTTCGATGGCGCCGGCCAGGCTGTC
>Ga0075471_10001056_pt1 | contig 17660 bp, 13 predicted proteins | sample DEB19_08_DNA_2_FD_74787 | JGI IMG/M metagenome (GOLD analysis project Ga0075471, IMG submission 74787) | Aqueous microbial communities from the Delaware River and Bay under freshwater to marine salinity gradient to study organic matter... | ecosystem: Environmental > Aquatic > Marine > Coastal ... | reverse complement strand
CGCTGCCACTTTTGGATCGTTCCGGCTCATCGTTTCGTGTAGCACCCGGCGCACGTTTTCATTGGCCCGCAGTGCTTGGTCTCGAGCTTCGACGACTTTCGGCTCCTTCCAAGCTTTCTCAAAGGCATCACGCATCTGTTTTCGTTCTTCCTCGCTCAGCTTTTCAAACCCGGCTGGAGGGCGCATGGCACCACTGGTGCCGGGCGGACCTCTGCGCTCACCCTCGCGATGTGGCCCGCCAGAGTGTTCACCGGCTTTCGGAGGCGGAGTGGGGTGACTGGACTGGGCGGCAAGGGATAAGCTAAAAGCAAAAAGAAAGACCAAGGAACGCATGATGGCTATGTTTCCATCTTGGCAGCGATTGGCAAGGTGCGAGCGTTGTAAGGTTGTCATCAGCCCTGCAAACCCACGAAAGGTCGTAAAGTTGCTCCCCAGTTCAGTGGTGTGGCTTTTGAACATGGTGAAGGCAGAGAGCTTGGCTTTCAGCCTTCCAAAAAATAACCAGCCGCCAGTTTCTGGAAGCGGCTTACCTCGTGGGATGTTTTGCTTGCATCCCACCCCAGCTCGAAGGCTAGCAGTTGTGCTACCTTCTGGGCTGCAGACATGCTGGCTTGGGCGTCGAGCAGGAGGCTGCGGCTGCGACGGGCGAGCACATCGCCGACGGTGCGCGCCATTTCGCACCTAGCATGATAAATGACCTCAGCGCAGGTGAGATCGAGCTTTGGGTGCACTTTAGCAGTCCATTCGGGGTTGATTTCCATCAGATGATAGATCTCCGCAGCATCACTGCCATAGACGGCGAGCGAATCTGTGGCAGGCAGCATGGTGCATGCCCCGTGAATCCTGAGGTCTTGAGTGATGCAGCGGCGCGTGCCAATACCACCGATCATCTCCGCGTGGTCAATGACGTCCTCCGCCATGCGTCGGTAAGTCGTCCATTTACCGCCAGTAATCGTGATGAGCCCGGAATCGGATACAAGGATGGTGTGATCCCGCGAAAGTGAAGCTGTGTTGCCCGCTCCTTGGGTAGCGACTAGGGGCCTGAGACCTGCGAACATGCTCAACACATCTCCCGGTTTTGGATCACGAGTCAGGTAACGTGCGGCGTGTGTCATGAGGAACTCGATTTCCTCAGGCATGGGACGCGGCTCGAGCGAGGCGTGATCCACCGGTGTGTCAGTGGTGCCAATGATGACACGGCCATGCCATGGCACGGCGAAAAGAACCCTGCCATCATCGGTCTTGGGTATCATGATGGCAGAGTTGCCCGGCATGAACTCGCGTGGCAGCACCAAATGAATACCTTGGCTAGGGGAGATGATGCCAGCAGCCTGGGATTCATCCATGCGTCGTACCTCATCAACAAAAACGCCGGTGGCATTGATCACGCAGCGAGCTCGGATCTCATGCTGCGCACCTGTTTCAAGGCATTCAGCTTGCAAGCCGATGACGTGTCCTTTCTCTTTCATTAGCCCTGCGCAGCGGGTGTGGTTTAGGACAATGCCGCCATGGTCCACTGCAGTGCGGGCGAGATGGATAGCGAGCCGCGCGTCATCAAACTGGCCATCATGATACACGATGCCACCATCGAGCCCCTCGGTCTCCAGTGTAGGCAGGCAGGCAATGATTTCATCCCGGTTCAGGTAGCGGGATGGCTCAAGTCCAAGCTGTCCTGCCAGCGCGTCATACATCTTCAGTCCGATGCCGTAAAAAGGCCCCTCCCACCAGTGGTAGTTCGGAATGACAAAAGGCAGGCTGTGCACGAGGTGCGGCGCGTTGCGGCACATGAGGCCGCGCTCGCGCAGAGCCTCGAGGACGAGCGAAATGTTTCCCTGCTTGAGGTAGCGCACTCCACCATGGACAAGCTTGGTACTGCGGCTGGAGGTGCCCTTGGCGAAATCGGATTGTTCAATGAGCACCACCGAGTGTCCGCGGGAAGCCGCGTCCACGGCCGCACCGAGACCCGTGGCCCCGCCGCCAATAATGGCGATGTCAAAAGGCTTAGATAAAGCCTTCAGACGGGAGAAAAGCTGGTCGCGATTCATTTGTGGCTTGATTCTAAAAGCGGCAGGGTTGGCCTCTCTTGACCACGCACATGCAGATGAGATCCCTAGCCCGCAGGGCCGACTGCACCGCGGCTGTTGTCGAACTGGGTGACTCTCAGCGGAATGGTGGCGATCGTTTTGCCCTGATGTTCGACGCTCCAGCGGTAAAGACCCTGACGATCAAACTTCACACGCTGAAGCGTGAAGATGATGTTGCGCGAAACAAAAGGGATGAAGTTAGAAGTGAAGCTCACTTCCACGGGCGCGGGCATTGGCGGCATGCATTCGGTTCCGGTAGGGTCCATGCAGCGGACGATGAATTCGTGCTGGCCGGCATCTTCCGGTTGAAAAACAAGGCGAACGGCGATGCTGCACTGGGGATGCACTACAGGAAAGACGGTGGCACACAGTGTGTCAAAGCAGCCGAGCAAGCACAGCTTGCCATTGTAATCGGAGGCGAAGTCCGAGACGGTGGCGGACTGAAGCGTCATGGCTCAGAGGGCCTTGTGGGAACCGTCGCAGAACGGTGGATTCTTGGTCTGTTTGCAATTGCAGAGCCAGACTTTCTTTGCTTCGGGCAGGGTGAATTTCTTTGGACCGAATCCGGTGCCCTTGTGGGAGCCATCACAGTTTGGCTGATGACCGCTGAGGCCGCAGGCGCACCACCAGTGGTCTCCGGCTGGGAGTTCAACGGCCACGGGTTGCTTGTCGTGAATCTTTGGGAGCGTTTCCATGCTTGGAGTGTTGGCGAAGGCGGTGCGCTTGCAAGCCGCAAAATGCATTCGAGTTTGCAACGGTTGCCTGATTCGGGAGGTATGGCTACGCATGAAGACCGTCGTTGCTGTTCAGCCTTATGAAATTGCCTTGATCGACACACCGCAACCCAAGCCGAGTGCCTATCAGGCGCTCGTCAGGACGGAGGTCGCTTGTATTTGCAATCAGACTGACAGCGAGCTTCTCGCAGGTAAGTTCCCAGGAATGGAGGAGGCATTCCCTTTTGCTTTAGGACATGAGAGCGTGGGTGCGGTCATCGAAGTGGGTGAGAAGGTGAAGAATTTCGCCGTGGGAGATCGTGTCGTTGGTGGGCTGGTCTTTGATTTGCAAAAAGAGGGTCTAGACAGCGGGTGGGGAGGTTTTTGCGAGTTCACCTTGGTTAATGATCATTCAGCGATGCTGGACAATGGCGTGGCGGATGAGAACAACGGTTGGATCGAGGTTTATGAGATCCAGACGCGCGTGGATTCGGACATCCCGCCGGAAGAAGCTGTGCTGCTTTGCACGTGGCGTGAAGTGCTCGGCGCGTTTCGCGATTTCCATCTTAAGCCTGGCGATGATGTACTGATCTTCGGTGCTGGACCAGTGGGGCAGAGTTTTGTGAAGCTGGGTCGGTTGTTCGGTCTGGGCTGGATCGGTGTCGTGGACCGGCATCCTGAGAAACAGGCGCGAGCCAGGGCATTTGGTGCGGATGCGGTGTTCGCACCCAGTGATCCTGAAATCGCGCTTTTGGCCCAAAAACGTGGTAGGAAACTCGATGCGGTGATCGATGCCGTTGGCAAGGCGGAGATCGCCATGCAGGCGCTGCCGCTGCTGAGACGCGGAGGTTCCCACTGCATCTACGGCGTGCTCACCGGCGGTCCGCTGCACATTGACCGCAAGCTGGCGGACTTCAATTTCAACCTCTTCGTCCATCAATGGCCCACACGTCAGTATGAGCGTGAGGCACAGCCAACGCTTTGTCAGTGGATTCGCGAAGGAAAGCTTACATCGAAGGATTTCATCACGCACCGATTTCCGCTGAAAAACATTGCGGATGGCTTTGCCGCTGTGCGGGAGCGAAAAGTGGTGAAGGCACTGATTGAGTACCCAGCGGTATGATGGGGAATCAAGGTTTCCACCAGGTGTCGAGCTTGGCTTGGAGCACCTTCACCTTGTCCGCGTAGTCTGCGGCGAGGTTATTCTCCTCGGTGGGGTCGTTTTTCAGATCGTAAAGCTCAGTGACATCGTCAGGCTGGTTAGCTTTGTTGGGTAGGATGAGCTTGTCGTTGCCATCAATGATCCAGCGCCACTTCAGGCTGGTGGCAGGCTTCTGGATGTCCACAAAGTTGTGGGTGAAGCACTCGCCATAAAGGGTTGTGCGGGCGTTGACAGCCGCATCATCGAGCAGGTTGAGGCCGGGCAGGGGCTTTGGGCTTTCGATGCCCGCAGCTTTCAATAGCGTTGGTACGAGGTCAATGGACTGGGCGAGTGCCCGATGCGTCTCCGGCTTCACTTGGTTAGGCCATCGGATCATGATTGGTGTGCGCAAGCCTCCGTCATACTGGCTTTGCTTCGACTTATCGGCGTAGCGACCGGTCATCGGATTCGTAATCCAGCCATTGTCGGTGATGTAAACGATGAGGGTGTTCTCCTTGAGACCGTTGTCATCGATGTGCTTCACGAGTTCGCCGCAGGTCTCGTCAAACCACTCGACCATGGCCCAATACTTCGCCACAGGCTCGCTCGGTGTTTTGCGGAGGTATTTGTCGAGCAGGCGCTTCGGCGGTGTATGTGGATCGTGTGGCATCATCGGCGCATACCAGACGAGGAAGGGCTTTTGCTGCTTTTTGGCCTCACCGATGAAGTCATACACGGGCTGGAGGGTTTTGCGGCCGATGTCGAGCCCCTTGTCGCCATGGCGCCCGCCCTGCGTCATGCCGTGGGTGAAACCGCCGCGGGAATAGTGCTTCTGCCACCACTTGCCGGTTTGCAGGCTCAGGTAGCCTTTCTGCTGAAGCATCTTTGGCAGCGTGCTGGCGCTTTCGAGGAACTGGCTCATGGTTTCGCGTCCGGCTTCAAATTCGGCACTCTTTTGAAACTCACGCGGCTTCATGCCTGTGGGGATCGCTGGGTCGTTGCTGGTAACCTTGTGCTGGTGAGGGTAGAGACCAGTGATGATTGTGGCTAGGCTGGGACAGCACAGGCTGCTCGTCACATAGCCGCGTTTGAAGGTGCGGCTTTCGGCAGCGAGGCGGTCCAAGTGCGGAGTTTGCAGATGCGGATGTCCCATGAAGCCATAGTCACTCCACAAATGATCGTCGGAGATGATCATGACGATGTTTGGCGGCGCGTCGGCAGCGCGCAGCGTGGCAAAGGCGAGGAGGCTGAGCAGCAAAAGACGGATCATCGACCGCCGACAACGCCTTGTGTAGTCTCCTTCTTGCTCCTCTTACAGGCGGCGCAGGCCGTCCTCAGTCATGGGGCAGGGGATGGCGGCGTCAATCTCGTCGATGCGGGCGAGGGTCTCAGCATCCAGAATCAAGTCGGCAGCCTCTAGGCTCTCCTCCAATTGTTCCAGAGTGGTGGCTCCTACGATCGTAGAGGCCACAAAATCATGTTGGCGGCTCCATGCCAGCGCGAGTGCCGTCACATGCACACCCAAATCGTGCGCGATCACCTGCAGCCGGGCTGTGGTCTCCAATGTGCGCTCATTGACAAAGCGACTTGCCATACGCTTCTGCCGCGGTCCGCCATGTTGGATGTAGTCCGTGAAACGGGCACCGGAGGGAAGGGCCCCTCCGTTGTATTTCCCCGTCAGCACACCACCGCCGAGCGGGGAGTAGGGAAGGAGGCTCACGCTTTCCTTTCGGCATACTTGGGCGAGTTCGCTTTCACAGCGGCGGTTGATGAGCGAGAAGTTATTCTGAACGGAAGCCATTCGTGCTAAACCGTGCTTTTCGGCTTCCCAGAGATTCTTCATTACACCCCAACAGGTTTCGTTGCTGGAGCCCCACGCTCGGATTTTACCCTGTTCAATGAGTTGGGTCAGCGCAGTGAGCGTCTCCTCCTGCTCCATGCCATGGTCGGGCCAATGCGTTTGGTACAGGTCAATGTAATCGGTTTGCAAGCGGCGGAGGCTGTCCTCACAAGCTTGGGAAATCTGACGTCGGTCAAGTGCGGTAAAGCCGCCTCGAATGGGTGGGCGGAACCATCCATGGCCTGGTCCAGTGACCTTGGTTGCCAAGATGATCTGGCCGCGAGGTCTGCCTTTGAGCCACCGGCCCACAATCTCCTCCGTGATGCCGAATTTTTCGGCGCTTGGTGGCACAGGATACATCTCAGCCGTATCAAAAAAGTCGATCCCGGCATCGATGGCGCGGTCCATGATGGCAAATGAAGTCTTTTCATCAGCCTGCAGACCAAACGTCATGGTCCCCATGCAAATGTCCGTAACGACGATGCCTGTGCGGCCAAGGCGGTTGTGCTTCATAAGGCTGGCAAGAGTGGCGGGAACCTCATCTCTTGCAAGGCATCGTCAGAGGATAAATCATGCGACTGCGTTCACGAGATTGGCTGGAGAGATACGAGACGCATGTCAATCGACCTGCAAACGACGCACAGGGATCACCGCCAGCTCATTGGCCATGTGGCTCTTGTGAGTGTAGCCGATATAGAGCCTGCCCTCGTGCTCGACGGCATAGGGGTAGCTGAAGTCGGCTTTCGGGTCGGAGATGCCGGGCGTTGCTTTGAAGACCGATGTGCGGATGAGGAAGACTTTGCTGAAGAGCATCTCGCCCGGCTTGCTGATGGCGATGGTCAGTGGCGAGCGCTTGCCGCCGGTGTCGGCCGTGGTGGTGCAGACGAGATATCGCTGGCCGGTGCTCAAGGTGCCCGCATAGGGTTTGCTGGTGGCCATGGGAAGGTTTGACGGCGCGCTGGGCGTCCACGTGCGCCCGTAGTCGTCACTCACCGAGAGCAGCGCCTGTGCCCGCTTGCCATAGCGGGAAATGTTGGTGATGCGCTTGCCCTCAACGATCACGGTGGATTCGCCCCACACGTTGTTGCCGACCCGATTCGCGGCCGGAATCACCAGCGGGTCCCACTTGGTGAAATCATCGCCCCGGCTGATGGCCACGGTAGGCAGGTTGGCTCCCTTCGCGAAGGGCGAGAGATGCAGCCCTGCCATGATCCAGTTTCCGTTCGCCATTTTGAGCGGTTCCTGCATCGGCCAAAAGCCATCCTCGATGATGACACCGCGCTTTTCCCAGCGGCCTGTGGCTTCATTCAGCAGGTAGGCGCGGGTGTGCACGCGATGGTATTTTTCGGCGTGGTCATAATATGCCCCCATGAAGGCCCACAACCGGCCACCTTGAGAGAGAAAGACACCGTGGCTCACCGCCAGATCGCCCTCGCCCGCGTCCATCACCAGCGCGGATCCCCACGTTTTGCCGCCATCATCGCTCACCTTCACATGCGCCTCTTCGGTGGGTGTGTTTTCTTCTCCACGGTTGAATCCGTAGGACGCGTAAAGCCTGCCTTTGTGCCAGGCGAGGCCGACGCCGAGCGTGAAGCGGCATTGGTCGTTGTCAGGTGCCTGCTTCTTGATCACATGAAATTCCGCCCCCTGCACCTGCGGCAGTTTTGAGGCCTTCGGGAGCGTGCGCTTTGCGTCCCAGAGCGGCAGTGCGATGAGCGGCTTTGGTAGCTCATGCGTGGCCAACACGGGACGGTAACTCGAGGCGACTTCCTCTGCCGTGAGCGCGCGTGGCTGCAGCGTGAACTCATCGAGCGCGCCGGTGAACGCCTGGCGCGCCTGGTCCGCATCCCAGATGCCACCTAGCGTGATCGGCGCCTGCGTCGCGGCGATGGCTGTCTTGATTTTCACGACGCCCACAGGCTTGCCATTCAAGAACAACGTGGCCTTGCCCGGATCGACCACCAGCGTGACGAGATGCCAAGCCCCGGCTTTCAGCGGCTTCGTGCATGAAATCGTGCTCCAGCCACCTTGCTTGAGATGCGCCTTCAGCCTGCCATCCGGCTCGATGGTGAGGCTCCACTGGCGTTCTTGGAGCGAGTAACGGTTCTTGCCCGCGAGGATCTGCTGACCGCCCGTGAGTTCATAGGGATTGAACCAGAGTGAGAGAGTGAAAGTGCCGCTGGCGAGCTTGGCGCTGTCTTTGAGTTCGATCAACGAATCGCCGTCCAGCACGAGACTTGGACCTGCAGTTCCAGCGGTGGTTGTCGTCTTGCCGTGAACGATGAGCGAATCATCGACATCATCCAGCGGCCAAGTCGCTGCAAAAAGCGGGGAAGCGATACTGAGAACCAAGAAAAGAAGTTTCATTTAGGTTGGGTCGTTTGGATTTCGTGATTGATTGGGCGTCTCCGCCACCATGAGGCCAACGCGGAGCTGGTGATGGCGCTCCACGGGCCGAATACCGCTGCTCCGAGCGCGGCGGCGGAGGAAACCTCCAGCGGCAGGAAGAAGAGCGCGATGAGAGCGAGCGGTCTTTTCATGGTTGCTGGAGCCATTCGAGATTGAAGCGGGCGAGCGTCAGCCGGCCGCCCGACCAGGCCGTCATGCCCTTGCCATCGCCTGCGCGGCCGTAGAAGCAGAGGATGGTTCCGTTTTGCGTGACGCCAATGTCGGAGTAGGCACTGGGTCCGTCTTCAAGGAGTTTGTTCACCGGCCACGTCTGCCCTTCATCGCGGCTGACTTTGATGCTGACATTCTTGCGCGCGCGGCTCTTGCCGGGCTCGGGGTTGCCTTTGGCAACGTCGAGGTTGTGCGGGTTCGAGAACAGAATGAGGCTCTGGCCGCCGTGGGTGTAACGAATGATGCCGGCCATGCAAATCGGTTCGAGCAGGGCGTCGTCGAATTTCGGCTTGCTCCAGTTCGTCGCGCCGTCCGGGCTGGTGACGACGATCCGGCGATGCGCCTTTGATTCGCTGCGCACGTTCAGCATGACACGGCCGTCGTTGAGTTCGATGGCGACGGTTTCGTTGGGGTTGATCCATTCCTCGGTGCAGGGCACGGCGATGTCACCGGCCTTCCAGGTTTTGCCCTGGTCATCGCTGTAAATGGTCGCCGTCACGCTGGGGCGGTGAGCATTGCCGCCTTCGCCGGTGGAAAGCCACACGGGCACCACGAGCCGGCCGGTCTTGAGTTGGATGCTGTGGTTCGGCCCTGTGGCAAGCACCTTCCAGTCGTAGTGCTTTTTGAGGGCATCGAAGGTGGCGGTGATTTCGACCGGTTTGCTCCATGAGAGGCCGTCATCGTCGCTGCGCTGGTAAAAGGCGCGTTCGTATTCGAGGCAGAAGAGCATGTGCACGGTGCCGTCCCTGTCCGCGATGAGGACCGGGTTGTTGTACGTCACGTCCGCGGGATCCACGTTCTTCATGCGCAGGGCGAAGGGGTTCTTGCGCTTCGGCCCCTCCACATGGGCGATACTCTTCGGCGTGCTCCACGACTTGCCGTCATCGGTGCTGCGGCGCAGGAGGATGCGGATGTCATCCCAGTCGCTCACGCCCGCTGGGCGTTTGCGCGCCTCGCACCAAGCGAGCACGGTGCCTTTGGCGGTCACGACGATGCCGGGGATGTGGTAGATGTTGTAGGCGGGATCGTCACCGACGGTGAAGAGATCGTGTTTTGCGAGGAACGGCTCGGCGGCGGGCACGGCGGAGCAGACGAGAAAAAGCGAGGAGAGGAAGATGAGGGTGCGTTTCATGAGATGTGAGGTTGCGGTATGGAAGCGGTTTACCATTCCCCAGCGCGGTGGAACTTGGCTTTGGCGTTCTTGCCAAACTCAGCGCCAGCGGTGGCAAGGTTGGAGAGGATCTGATCGGTGCTCATTCCGGCGCTGCTGCGAGCAGCGGGGATGACAGTTTGGCATTCGTTGGCATCCATGAACCGCGCGGCTTCGAGAATCTGTGGCTGAGCTTCGGGTTCGATCACGAGAAAGCCGTGCTTGTCAGCGTGGATAAGATCACCTGGGGCAATTTTTCGGCCAAAAACCTCCACCTCACAGTTCCAGCGCACCGGATGCACATGCGCATGACCGACGCAGAGACGACGGGCGAGCGCCTTGAAGCCGGCGTTGGTCATCTCATCTACATCGCGGATGGCTCCATCCACGATGGTGCCCACGCAGCCGAGCGCGCGATGCATGTTGCTGTTCACCTCGCCCCAGAATGAGCCAATGACGCGCGGCTTGTCGAGGTCCTGCACGCAAACAATCTTGGGTCCTGGAATGGCGGCGACATAGTGGCGATACTCATTCCATGCATCCGCATGGGCCTCACGATGCGTCTTGTTGCTGGGTTCAATGACGATGGTGACTGCGTAACCCACCATCGGCCCCATCTGCGGCATGAAGTCGCGTGTTTCTTCGAGATTGAAGCCATCAGCCGCAGGAGCGCGTCGTGTGATCTGCTCCCAGCCATTGTAAATAGTGGGCGTGTTCCAGCGCTTGAGTTGAAGGAGGTCGGAGTGGCGGAGCATGTGGAATTTGGGTTGAAGTGCCCGTTTCGAGCACAGGCAGAATAACGCACTTAAGTCTTCACTACTCCGCCAAAACTACCTGTTCTTTTTAAGAACAGGTGGGCGTACCAAAGTCTCTCCGCGCACAAAGGTGGGCATGATGAGGTGCTTTGTTTGCTTGGAGGGCAATCCGTTGCCTACCGAGATCACGAGTTGCGCAAGTTTTTTGGCGAATGCATCCGGCAGTCGTTCGTAACGGGCTGGTTCGGGGACAAGGTGCGTCAGCAAAGGGTCGTCATTGCGAGAAAGCAAAGACATCTGCGAGGGAATAGCCACGCCCTGCTGAGAGAGATACGTTAACGCGGCGACTGCATGACGTGCTTCGAAGGTGAAAATGGCTGTGGGCTGATCCCTGCCAGACAGGAGAGTGCGCAGGGACTGAATCACACCTGACCTCGTGTCGTGGGTGCGGAGCACAATCACCTCCGCATTGCCTGCCCCTTCTCGAAAACCCTTCAAACTTTCCTCATCCCCAGGAAAAGAAATGACGGGAGCCAAAACCGCGAGACGATGATGACCCATGCCAGACAAGCGACCCGCCGCATGGCGACAAGTCACTCGATAGTTGATGTCGACCTGCGGCAGGGCCAAGCCTGAATGGCAGGAGCCCGCAACCACTGTGTCATGCCGATGTTTCTCAAACCAACGCTGAATCGCCACGGTCGAACGATATAAGATCCAGACGGCCGATGGATGCCGTGCGGTAAGCGATTCCAGCGCTGCTGATGGAGCCCGCCGAAAGGCCGCTGCCTCTACCACCATCTGCATCTGCCATCCCGCACCATGCAATCGCGACCGAAGCGCATCCATCAACAGTAGCGTGGCTGAAGGCAACGTTTGCCAAGGGGCCGGCAACAATACCACCGCCACCTTCACCAAGGGTTTTCGGGCCCTCTTTATCTTGCCTAGAACCTCGCGCCGCTTGCCCGACGTGGTGCATATGAGTCCATCCTTTTCCAGCACTGCCAATGCCGCGCGGATCGTATTCCGACCTACTTGTAACTCGCGCGCTAGCTCCATCTCCCCTGGCAATAAGCGGACCCAATCACCGCGAGTCAGTCGCTCCCGCAAGCATCTGGCAACCTCGACCGGCAAAGATGAGCGACGAGGAAGATGAGTGGAAGGTTGCTTCATGCGACTTGGTAACGTCGATAAACAAGTATCGTGACTCCGCACTGTCAGTATTCATTTCTTCGGCGCGGGCGGCATCGCTTTGATCCACGCAAGGTTGAAAGCGTAGTGGTCCTTGCTGGTGATAAGTTGGATGCGGCCATCGCGGGTTTGGGTGATGGCGAGGTAGCCATTGATGTCGCCATTTGTCACGCCGTCTTTGGCGATGAGGCGTCGGTCGGGCCAGGTTTTGCCTTCGTCGTAGCTCACGGCGGCGTAGAGGCCGGTGCCGGTGTAGCCACCGCTGGTGGATTTGAAGGTGAGGCCGTGGCGTTGATCTTTCGGCGTGCGGGCCTGATCGGTGAAGGAGCAAAGCACGATGGGGCCTTCTTTGAGCCGGATCATCGTGGGACGCTGCGTGTTGCTCACGACCGGGAACTCGCTGGCTTCATAGTTCCAAGTTTCGCCGAGGTCGCCGGTGTAGCCGACGGGCATTTTGAAACCGAAGCGCTCTTGATCGGCCACGTCATCGAATCGGCCCATCGCCATGAGCCGCCCGTCGGCGAGTTGAACGAGCGGCGCGTGAATGCCCGCGATGCACGTGCCACTGCCGCCGGGGCGGAGTTCGCGTTTGCCGCGTGGCTTGCCGGTTGGTGTCCACGTCTTGCCGTGGTCGCGGCTGATGACGAGCGAGGAACCGTCGAGCGAGATGGCGAGCACTCCCTCGCGTGTGCGGAAGATGGCGTTTCCAAACTCGCCGCTCATGGGAAAGGTGCGTGCTCGGGACCACGTCGCGCCGTTGTCGGTGGAGGTGCGGAAAATGTTCTGCGCCTCATGCGGGAAGCTCAGGTGAAACAAAGTCTTGTCGCCATCCCACCACAGTTTCGGCGCGTGGTCGTTGATGTCCGGCCCGTCCCAGAACGGCGACGGCGGATCCCACTCCTTCGCGCCGAAGCGCAGTCGGCTCGCGACATTGCACAGCTCCGGCCCCGGCTCGCTGATGCACGAAAACCAGACGGCGAGCAGATCGCCGTTCGGGCACTCGGCGAGGCCCGGGCTGTGATTGTGCCGCGTGAAAAGCGGTCCGACCTGGCCGGGCGGTATCTGCCGGTAAAAGCGCGGCCCTTCCATGAAGGGCACGTCTGCTGCCTGTGCTGTGATGTTCGGCACTTGCTGGCTGACGTTTTGCGCATTCAACGGCGCAGGCGGAGATGGCAGCATTTGGCCTTTGGCCAGCTCGCCCAGCACGACGCGAAAACCGACGGCAGGCAGCGGCGCGTCAGGAATCCAGCCACTGCGATTTGCCGAGCGGACCATGCGCGTGAGCATTGAATGGCCGCCGCCACGGAACACACGGAAGTCGCCATCGCTGCGTCCCAGCGGATCGGTCTGCGCATCACCTTCATAGGGTCCATACCAATCGCTGCACCACTCGGCCACATTGCCGTGCATGTCGTGCAGGCCCCAGGCATTCGGCTTTGTCTGCGCCACGCGCAAAGAAATCGCGTCCTTCGTCCAGTCATACTCCGGCGGCATCTTGCCATCGGGGAAATAGAGCGTGCGCCATCTCAAATCGCCGAACCATTTCTGATGTCCGGCGGGCAAAGTGTCGCCCGTGTGGAAAAGCGTCGTTGTGCCAGCGCGACAGGCATACTCCCACTCCGCCTCCGTCGGTAGGCGATAGGTCTTGCCCTCTTTCTTCGACAGCCAGTCGCAGAACGCCACAGCCTTCGTCCAAGTGATGGCATCCACCGCGTCATCGTCCGCGCCTTTGCCCTTGCGGAAAGCGGGATCGAACTTGCGGAACTGCCCGAGCGTGACCTCCGTGGCGGCCATGTAGAACGGCTGAGTGATCGTCACGCGATGCGCCGGCTTCTCATCCCAATCCGCCGACCGGAACTCCGCGCGATGCGTCGCCATGTCGCCATTGCCCGCGACGGGCGGCCCGTCCTCGCCCATCGTGAAAGTGCCCGCCTCAATGCGCACGAGCTTCATGCCGATGGAGTTGGTGATGGGCTCGGCGGCGGGGAGTGAGGCGAGTGATGTGATCAGCACGCCTGTAAAAACAGTATGTTTGACCCTCATTGTTTGCCTTCCGTTTTGATTTTCGCGGCCAGCGCATCCACCTCGCTCATCTTGAAGCGCACGCTGATGATGGAGCAGCCGACGTCCTCTTTTCGATAGTTCGCATACGTCGTGGCGACGATGGTGCCGTCGGGCAGCAGGTGGATGCCGGGATAGAAACCGTCCTTGAAGGTCTTGAGCAGGCTCACGCGATACTGCCCAGGCCTGCCCTGCCTGATGTCGTCGTAGGTGCCGACCCACGCGATGAAGCCCTTGTCCTTGGCGTTCGGGGTGGCGTTGCGGAAGACCACCACCATGCGCCCGTCGGGAAGGAAGACGCCGTGGTGCCGGTCGCCCGTGAGTCCCCAAGGCGCGTCTACGGCCGTGGTCCACGTCTTGCCCTCGTCCCGGCTGAACATGACGAGGCTGGTGCCCATGCGCTTGTTCTCGCGCAGGATGCAGCAGAGCTCGGCGCCGTCGGGCGAGCGGAAGACGTAGGGCTCGCAGGGGCTCTTGCCGTCGAGCTTGTTGCCATCGCACACCACGACGGGCTCCGACCAGGTCAGCCCGCCGTCACGCGTGACGGACTGCATGATCTCCGCGACGCCTGGCGTCACGCTGCCGCGGTGGAACAGTCCGAGATGCGAGCCGTCCTTGAGCCGGACGATGCTCGAGAAGGTCATCACGTTGCGGAAGGGGTCGGTCTGGGCGTCTTTTCCGCCGAGGGGCGGCAGCTCCTTCCAGGTCTTGCCCTGGTCCTCGCTCATGATCCGCGGCATGTAGCCCTCTAGGCGACCGGGCAGCGGGCGGGGGGTTTCCCGGTCGAGCAGGGTGCGGGCCGCGAAGACCCAAAGCCGTTCCTTCCCTTGGCCGTCGGTGAGACGGTAGAGGCTCGGGCAGTTCTTGAAATTCACGTAGTTCGGCGGGAGAGCCTCGTCCATGCGCGTCCAGGTCAGTCCGCCGTCATCGCTCCTGGCCATCGGGCCGGCATGGCCGCCGTGACCGATGTTCCAGACGCAGAAGATCGTGCGGCCGTCGGCGAGCATCGCCGTGGTCGGGTGCGCGTGGTAGGCGTCCGGAGCGGGCGTGCCTTGCGCGACCACCACCTGACGCTTCACGTCACCCGACAGGTCGATGGTGCGCAGCGCGTCGCGCTGGGCGGCCCAGGCGGCCTTCCTCTCGGCCGGGGCGCTCTCCCAGGCGCGGGCCGGGCCCTTGATCGCGTTGGCGATCTGCGCGTCGGCCTGGGCCTGCGTCGCCAGCGGCGCGAGCAGCAGGGCGGCGAGGAGTGTGAGTGTGGGTTTCATGTTTCGGATGGGAGTGAGTTCAACGGCTCTCGGTCGGCATCTCATTTCCTCGCTTTCTTCTGCTCTCTCTCATTCTTGATCGCTTCGTCACGCGTGTTGAAGAGCGGCCTGGTCGCATCGTAGGCGGGGTTGGGCGTGAGGGCTTTCGCGCCGGTTTGTTTCATCCAGGTTTCGAGGAGCGATTTCAGCTCGCTCACCTTTTCGGCATATTTGTCCGCGAGGTTCTCGTGCTCGCCGGGATCGGATTCCATGTCGAACAACTCCGTGCGCGGCTGGGGCATGTAGCGGATGGTGGACTCGGTGACGCGAGCGCCTGCGATCTCGATATGGTCGTAGGGATGCCAGACGAGCTTGTAGCGGTCCTGGATGGCGGCGCGCACAGGCGTGGTGCCGTGTTCGGCGAGGTAGTGTGGATAGCTGACGAACAAGGTGCGCTCCGGCAGCGTGCCGCCGGTGAAGAGCGGCCGGAGATTGGTGCCATCGAGCTTGTGGGCGGGATCAGGCTTAACGCCGGCGGCATCGCAGAGCGTGGGAAGCATGTCGGCGAAATGCACGGGCACGTCGCAACGGCTGCCGGGCCGGATTTGGCCGGGCCAGCGGATGAAGAGCGGCACGCGCACGCCGCCTTCGTAGAGCGTGCCTTTGCCGAGCCGGAAGGGGGCGTTCTCCACCGAATAGAGGTCCTTGTCCACGCCGCCGTTGTCGCTGGCGAAGATGACGATTGTGTTGTCGGCCAGCTTCAAGTCGTCGAGCGCGTCAAGGATGCGGCCCACGGAGCGATCGACGAACTCCAGCGAGGCGAGCATCTCGGGGGCGATGACGTCTTTCTTCCCCTTCAGCCGTTCCTGCCACCGCGCCTGATCCTCAGGCGGCACGACATGACCGCCATGCACGGCGACGTAGGGCACATACAGGAAGAAGCTCTGCGCGCGGTTGTCGCGGATGAACTGGATTGCGTCGTCAGTGAAGTGTTTCGTGTCGCGATAGGGCTGGCTGCGGTCCGGTTTGTCGGTGCAGAAGTCGAAGCCATAGCGCGGGGCGAGCTTAGGCGTGAGGTGCTGCTGCGGCAGATGCCACTTGCCCGTGATGCCCGTGCGATACCCGCCCGCCTTCAGCGCCTGCACGAGCGAATAACCGCCGGGATGCACCGGATCGGGCAGCCGCGCACCGGCCGCCGCCTCGCCCGCGAAGCCATCGGCAGGCACTCCGTCCGGCAGGGGCGCGAGCGGCTCCCGCATGAGCGCGTAAGGATGCACGCCGGGCACATTGTCCGTGCGCCCGTGCCTGCCCGCGAACTGCCCTGTCATGAGCGTGGCCCGGCTCGGCCCGCACAAAGGCTCGGTGTAAGCGCGGGAGAAGAGCATGCCCTCCTTCGCAATGCGGTCCATGTGCGGCGTATGCAGCAGCCTGTTCCCCGTCCCGCTTGGCCCCGCGTAAGGCATGTCATCCACGAGGATGAAGACGATGTTGGGCTTGGACTTCGGTGCGTCGGCCTGGGCCTGCGTCGCCAGCGGCGCGAGCAGCAGGGCGGCGAGGAGGGGGAGGGAAAGGAGTGCAAAGCGGTTATTCATGTCAGTCGTTGTTTGGTCTCGTTGCGGGATGCCTGGCTTTACTTGGCTGGTGCGGATGCCTTGGCGCGTGCGGCTTGCTTGGCTTTGACGAACTCCAGCACCCTCTCGCGGCTCACGCGGGCGTAGGGCGCAGGCATCGAGCGGACCCAGGCATCATGGGATTCTTGCAGCCGCTGGCGGACATCGTCATGCGCGGCGGAGAGGTCGTGGGCTTCGCCGGGGTCCGTGGACAGGTCGAAAAGCTGAATGGTCTGGGATGCGACGCTGCCCATGACGAGCTTCCAATGGCCCTCACGGATCGCCCACGGAGCCTTGGAAGCGTTTTCCCCATAGACAAACCGCCACGTGAGAGCCCGTGCCGGAAACGCCGACTCTCCGCGGAGCGCTGGCAGCAGGTTTTTGCCATCCAGCGAGGACGGGACCGGCTGACCGGCCATGGCGAGCGCGGTGGGCAGCAGGTCGAGCGACGACATCGGCGCATCCACGGTCTGGCCGCTTTTGATGGTGCCAGGCCATTGCATGACGAAGGGCACGCGGATGCCGCCTTCAAAGGTGTCGCCCTTCCAGCCGTGCAGCGGCATGTTGTTCGAGTAACCATCGTCGGGACCGCCGTTGTCGCTGAGGAAGGCGACGAGCGTGTTCTTTTCACAATCCGCCGTCTTCAGCGCGGCGAGCACTCGCCCGATGTTTCGGTCCATGATCGAAACCATCGCCGCGTAGGTGCGGCGCTTGTCGTCCTCGATGTGAGCGAACTTCGCGATCTCCTCCGCCGGAGCTTCATAAGGAGCGTGCGGCGCATTGAAGGCGAGGTAGAGAAAGAAGGGTTTCGTTTTGTGCTCCGTGATGAAGCGCACCGCCCGGTCACCGAACACATCCGTGAGGTAGCCGCCCACGGGGACCGGTTTCCGGCCCTCCAGGATCTGCACGATGCTTTTGTGCCCCGGTCGGGGCAGAAACCAACTGCTGCCGCGCAGGAACCCGAAATACTCGTCGAAGCCCCGATCCAGCGGCTGCTGGCCCGGTTCGGTGCCGAGATGCCACTTGCCCACCATTCCAGTGCGGTAGCCTGCGGCACGCATGTGGTCGGCAAATGTGGTGCCCTCGCTGAGTCCCGCAATGTCAGTCACGTTGTTGTTCTCGCAGCCGATGCGGTTCTGGTCCATGCCCATCAGAAGGGCAGCCCGCGACGGGGCGCACTGCGGCGCGGAGACATATCCCGACGAGAAACGGATGCCATTCTTCGCGATGGAGTCGAGATGCGGCGTGG